>Ga0070686_100000586_pt1 | contig 21556 bp, 8 predicted proteins | sample KBSS23LmetaG_FD_65654 | JGI IMG/M metagenome (GOLD analysis project Ga0070686, IMG submission 65654) | Switchgrass rhizosphere microbial communities from Kellogg Biological Station, Michigan, USA - KBS S2-3L metaG | ecosystem: Host-associated > Plants > Roots > Rhizosphere ... | reverse complement strand
GGGGAAGTTCAAAGACCTGCTCTCGCGGAAAGTGCATCCCGGCAACGAAAAGCAGGACAATATCAAGGCGGCCAAGGAGCAGTTGACGACGATGCGCGCCTTCATGGACGAGATGCGCGAATACATCAAGGGCCCGCCCCAACCCACCAACCTGAACAACCAGGTCTTCCGCGCGACGCTGGACACCTCGATCCAGGAACTTCGGAAAATGGCTGCGGAATCCAATGTGATCCTGCCCAACACGAATTATTATTTCACCTACAACAATTACAAAACGACCGTCGATTTCAAATCGGATGTCGCCGGTCTTTCGGCGGAGTTGGCGGATATCAAAGCGATGTTCCGCGTATTATGCGACGCTCGCATTCATTCGCTCGTCGGTTTGCGGCGCGTGCCGGTTTCGGAAAACGAATACGCGAACGCGCAGGAGTATCTTTCTGGAAAGCAGCCGCGCACGAACGACTGGGCGGTCACAACGGGTTATGAAGTGACCTTTCAGGGGTTCAGTTCCGAACTGGCCCGCGTGATGGAAGGCATGGCCAACGCAAAGGAATGTTTTGTCGTCAAAAGCGTGGGTGTGGCCCAGGCGCCGGAAGAAAAGAAACCGGGTCCGCCACCGGCAATGATTATGCCCCAGATTAATCCCATGGATCGATACCGAATGGGTGGGATGGGTGGCATGGGCGGTCCTTACGGAAATCGAATGATGCAGGCGCCCATGATGGCTGCGCCTGCCACCGCCGCGCAGCGTCCCGCACCTGGCACGCAAATGCAGCGTGTTCTTGACGAGAGCCGGCTCCGTTTCACTTTGCAGGTCGATTCGATTCGCCTGAAACCGAAAGCCCAAGCCATGGTCGTTCAGCCTAAAGCCGCAGCCGCGAAGCCAGCGGAAGGCCAGGCTGGCGCGGCCGCCCCGGCGGCTGCTCCGGCTGCAGAGACCGCGCCGAAATAAGTAAGACGCCATGGAATTTTTAAAGAAACATTACGAAAAGCTGATTCTGAGCGTTGTGCTGCTCGGGCTGGCTGGCGCTGTCGCCGCTCTGCCGATGAAGGTCGGGCAGGAAAAGGAAAAGGAAGAGGCTCGCAAGCAGGCGTTGATTGGCGCTCCGGTCAAACCTTATCCCCCGGTGGATCTCAGCACCAACAAAGCGGTTCTCGAAAAGGTTAAGAACCCGATCCGGTTCGAGATTTCCGGCAAGCACAATTTGTTCAACCCCGTCCCGTGGGAAAAGCGTCCAAATGGCGAACTGGTCAAACTTAAAACCGGAAATGAAACCGGCATCGCGGCGCTCAAAGTCGCCCAAACGCATCCGCTGCAGATGATCGTTAAATTGGATGACATCATCACGTCCGATACCAACAACATCAAATACACGGTGACGGTGATCCGCGAAACGGACAAAAATCCGAAGAACTCGCGGGCTCTCGCGCGGGGCGCGGCTTCGAGTTTTGGGTCCATCAAGGACGTGCAGGGGCCGCCGGACAATCCGACCGCGTTGATTTTTATGTTGCCGGACGGGGAGGAAGTGAAGATTTCCAAGGAAAAGCCTTTCACCAAAATTATCGGGTATTCCGCGGACCTGACCTATCCGTTAACGAATTGGGCGCGTAAAGACGCGCGGGTGAACGATGTTCTGCCACCGCTTGGCAACGAAGTTTATAAAATCGTTGCCATCGACAAGGACAAGGTCATATTCTCGGCGAATTCCAACAAGAAACAGACGACGAAGAATGTAGGAGAGGACCCGAAATAGCCCAGAGATTTTCTTTTTTCCAAAACCAAGCCCATGATCAAAGCAGTCAAGACCTCACTGATACTCATTTTGCTGTGCGGCGGCGTAATGCAGGTCCGAGCACAGTCGAACCCCGCGGATGCCGCGGAAGCCGAAGCGGTCCGGCGTCAAGCGAACGCGATGACGATGCGTCGAACCATCGACGAAGCGCGGGCGGCCCGAGCCCGTGGCGAAATCCAGCTTGCCGTCACCAAGTACGAACTTGCGTGGACGCTCTCGCAGGGGCTCGCGAACGTCGATGCCGAACGGAAGGAAATTCAGGCCGAATTGGTTCCGATCCGCCTCGATTTAATGCACCGGGCCCAGGGCCGCGGCGATCTTTCCGATGCCGATGCGCAGGTGAAAGCGGCGTTGCGGGTGAACCCGAACGACGAAAACGCCCGCAAAGCTAAACGTGAAGTCGATCAACGGATCGTGGAGAAGCGTGGCAAAACGCCCAGTAATATCGTTACGGATCGGACCCCTGAATTCCAGGCTGAACGCGTCCAGACGGAAACGCTGGTTCAGGATGCGCGTTTCCTGATCGAAATGGGTCGCCTTGATGAAGCCGAAAAATTGCTCAAGCAGGCGGCCAAAGCGGATCCGGAAAGCCGTCCCGCGTTTTATTATCTCGACCTGATCAAGGAACAAAAATATGCGCAGGAAGCGCGTAAACGCGAGATCAGTTTCAAGGACAGCATGGTGGAAATCGAGAAGTCGTGGACTCCTCCCGTTCTGCGCGAGTTGCTTCCGACACCCAATCAATTTGCGCGCACGAACGTGATCAGCACCAGTTCGGCCCGGCAGGCGATTTACCGCAAATTGCAGAACATCCGGATCGACGATGACCTTCCGTTGCCTTCGGACGTTGAATTGTCGGACGTGATCAAGGAATTGAGCAATGTCATTAAGAAGCGCGATGTCGGCGGTCGCGGTGTTAATTTGATTATCAGCCAATCGGCGGATCGTCCCACGCAATTTGCCCAGGCTGGCGCTATTGATCCGGTGACTGGTTTGCCGGCGGCGGCTGCGGAAGCTCCACCCCTTGATGTCGAGAAATTCAAGGTCAAGTTTGACCCGCCCCTGCGCGACGTCACGTTGCAACAATTTTTGGATGCGGTGGTGATGGTTGCCAAACCGCCGGAAGGCGCGCCTTCCACCTCGCGAATCAAGTATTCCGTTGAAGATTACGCGATTGTTTTCAGCCAATTGGATGCGTCTCCGGAACCGGAACCGCTTTTTACCCGCACGTTCCAATTGGATCCAAACACCTTCAAGCAAGGTCTGGAAGGCGTGGTTTTCTCCGCGAATCCTTTCCAGGGTTTGGTGGTTAGCGCTGGTGGTGGCGGCGCCGGTGGCGGCGGCGGCGGTGGTGGTGGCCAGGGCGGCGGCCAAAACGGTCAGCAACAGGGCGGACCTGGCGGATTCTTCACCTTTGGCGGCAGCCAGCAACAGGGCGGTGGTGGCGGTGGCGGCGGCGGTGGTGGCGGCGGACAGAACGGTCAGGGGACCGGCATCCAGTTCGTTACGACCGCGACGAATATCACCACGATCCAAAACGAAGTGCGCGCATTCTTTACGGCAGCGGGCGTCGATTTCCCGACCAACGTGGTCGCGGGCGGCGGATTCCCCGGTGGTGGCGCGGCTGGCCTGGGTGGCCAACCGACTCCGGCGCGTAAAGCGATGTTCTTTAACGATCGCAAGGGCGTGCTCTTTGTGCGCGCCACCTTGCGCGACCTCGACATCATTGAAAACGCGTTGCATGCGTTGAATGTGGCGCCTCCGCAGGTTTCGATCGAAGCCAAGTTCGCTGAATTCAGCCAGGTTGATAGCAAAGGGCTCGGTTTTGACTGGTTCCTTGGCAATACCCTGATTAATCACGGCTCCATGGGCGTTCAGGGCGGCACCGCTCCTTCGTTCCAAGGTCAGCCGGGCCGCGCGGATAATCCGTTCGGCACGTTCCCGAATCCGCCCAACGGAATTTTACCGTTGGCCACGGATGGAAATATTACCCAGGGATTGCGGCAGTCGGCTCCGACCATTGCCACGTTCAGCGGCATCTTGACGCAACCTCAGTTCCGCGTCGCGATCAACGCGATTGAGAACCGGCAGGGCGTCGATTTGATCTCGGCTCCGTCCGTGACCACGATCAGCGGCCGGCAGGCGCGGATCAGCGTTGAAGAAACGCGCACGATTATTGTTGGCCTGCAGGTGCAGGGTTTGGGCGGCGGTGGCGCGGCGGGCGCTGGCGGCGTCGCTGGCGGCATTGGACCGACAACCCCCTAAACTGCTAATCCAAACAACCTAGGATTTCTCGAATGAACCTGAAAAAAATCGCAATTTTGGCCGCAGTCGCGGGCTTGAGCTTAAACGTCGCGCGCGGTCAGGCCATCGTGGCTCCCGCGGTGGTGCCGGCCATCACGCCAACGCCAGCGCAGATTCCCTTCGGTCCGGTGCTGGACGTGGTCCCGTACGTCGCCGCGGATGGATATTCCATTCACATGAGCATCGTCCCGACGTTGACCGAGTTTCTCGGTTACGACACGGAATTTGCCTCAACTTTCCAAACGGTTGTCGGCAATCAGCCGTTGCAACCGACCCCGCTGCCGAGCTTCCGCGTGCGCCAGGTCGTCACGACTTCGATCGTGTGGGATGGCCAAACGGTGGTTCTCGGCGGTTTGATCGCGGAGAATGTCACAAAAGTGAAAGACAAAGTCCCGCTCCTGGGTGATATTCCTTTGTTGGGGCGTTTGTTCCGCAGTGAATCGTCCCATTCCGAAAAGAAAAACCTCGTGATTTTTGTGACGCCGAAAATTATCGATCCGGCCGGCAACCGGGTCAATGCGCCGGACGCCCTTCCGTACGATCCGAACACCATTCCGCCGCAAGCGAGCCGGCCGAACCCGTAATTGAGTCGAGGTCCGAGTCGTTCAAAATAAACCTGTGATGACGAGCGAAGGAACCAGCGCACAACGATTGCTGATCGTTGACGGTCACGCCTATGCGTACCGCGCGTTCTACGCGATTCGTCATTTGAATTCGCCCGAGGGCCTCGGCACGAATGCAATTTACGGGTTCATCAAAATGTTGGCGAAGATGCAGGCCCGCGTGAAGCCGTCGCATGTCGCCGTGGTTTGGGACGGGGGCCTTGATGCTTCGCGGATGACATTGCATCCCTCTTATAAAGCGCAACGTCCTTCCGCTCCGCCCGATTTGGACCGCCAGATTTCGGAAATCCAGGAATACCTCGAAAACGCGGGATTCCCGACCTGCCAGGAAGAGGGCGTCGAAGCTGATGACCTGATTTGCGTGCTCTGCAAGGAAGCTCTCGAAGAAGGCTTCGAAGTTGTGATCGCCAGTTCCGACAAGGATTTCATGCCGTTGGTTTCGGATCGCGTGGGGATTCTAAATCCGAACGACAAGACTGAAACGATTTGGGGCGCGGCCCAGGTCCGCGAAAAAACCGGCGTGAATCCCGACCAAGTGATCGATTGGCTCTGCCTGATTGGCGACGCTGTGGACAATATTCCGGGTGTGCCGGGAGTTGGGCCGAAAACCGCTTCCGATTTGCTGAATCAATTCGGCTCCGTGGATGGAATTTACGCGCGGCTCGACGAGGTGAAATCCGATCGAATGCGCGGGCTGCTGAAAGATTCGGAAGCGATCGTGCGGAAAAATCGCGAATTGATTCGCCTGAACGACTCGGTGCGCGGCGATTTGGATTTGCGCGGGTGCCTTTTGCGGTCGGCGAACGAGGTCCGGCTGGTTGATTTGTATCGCCGCTGGGGTTTCAAATCCATGCTGGCGGAATTAGAAGCGCGACTGGAGGCGCAACCGTGTCTTTTGTAAGGCGCTGGCAGTGAACTTGCTATTTACTTTGAAGAACGAACTGAAAATCCAAAACGCGACCGGGCCGCTCGACGGTGGGCGCGCGATTGTTCATCCTGTGAGAAGAAAGAAAACGGCTGCTCGATTGGCTTTTGCGCTCGCCGCCATCGTGGGCTTAGGCATCCAAATCCACGCCGGTGTCCTGCGTGAAGCCAGCGAATATAACCTCGCCCCGGCGCTGCCCGGCGACCAGATGCGCTCCGACATGGCCATTGGCCCGAACGGCGGATACCTGGTTTGGGAAGATAATTACAGTGATGGCGATGGTCTGTCCGTTAATTTGCGCAAATTGACCTCGACCCTCAGCGGTCAGTTGAATGTCATTTCGCTGGCCACCCAGACTGCCGGCAACCAGGAACATCCGCGTGTCTCTGCACTCGCTCGCGGTGGCGCGGCCTTCGTTTGGCAGAGCGGCGAAGATTCCGCCCAACAAGTTTTCCTACGCGTCATGACCGGCTCCGATCAGTTCGTCGGGCCCGAAATCGCGGTCAGTTCCCACACGAACGCCGACCAGCAGAATGCGGCCGTGGCGGGCTTATCCAACGGCAACATTGCCGTTGTTTGGTCTGCATACGATGTGGATGGCGACATGTCGGGAGTATTCGCAGCTCTCTTCGGTCCGGCAGGTCAACGGATCGGCGCCGAATTCCAAGTGAACCAGGTTTCGCAGTTCAACCAACGCAATCCCGTCGTCACCGCAGTGCCGGGCGGCGGTTTCGTGGTCAGTTGGGTTTCCGAAAGCCAGCGCACCGCCAACTCCGTTGATATTTACGCGCGGGTTTATAATTCGGCGGGCGGACCGTCCACCGGCGAATTCCGCGTCAATACGGCCAATCGCGTTTGTTCCAGTCCGTCGATCGCGGCCACCAGCGCCGGCAATTTCACGATCGCCTGGTCCGAAATCGATCAGGACGCCGCGGTCAACGACATCGTCACTCCGGTCAATAGCTCGGTCGGTTGGGATATCTACGCCAGTTCCTTTACTTCGATTGGCAGCCGGCTCGGCGAGGTTCGCCGTTTGAACCAACAAACCGCCGGCACCCAGGCCAACCCCAGTGTCGCCACGGTCGGCGATTCTCAAATGGTGGTCTGGACCAGCTTCGGCCAGGACGGCGACCGCGAATCCATCGTGGGTCGCGCTCTTACCGCGGTTGGCGCGCCGGATGCGGATGAATTTGTGGTCAACACGGCCACGGCAGGCCGCCAAATCCAACCGGTCGTTCGCGGCAATAATGACGGTCGCTTCGTTGTTTCCTGGTCCACCTTTACCGGGGTGGCGGAGAACTATGAAATCCGCGCACAACGTTATGTCGCCGGATCGACCCTTCCCGCGCTCCAGGCACCGCCCGCGCCCTTCGTTTCCGCGCTGAGCATGACGCGCCTGAGCGTTGCCTGGCCGCCGGTCGATGGTTTCGACGTGGCCAATTTCGAACTCTACGTGGACGGTTCGACGACTCCGACGATTGTGACTGGAACCATGGCCACCGTCACGGTCCCGCCTTCGACGGAACATAGTTTTACCGTGGCTTACCGTTTGCGCGATGGCCAATTATCCCCGCTGTCTGCCGCCGCCTCGGGCAAAGCGTTTGGGAGCGACGATAATTTCGACGGGTTGCCGGACGATTGGCAGGCCAAATACTGGGGCTCCAACAAAGCCGCCTGGCCCAAGCCGAATGACGACACCGATCATGATGGCATGTCGAACCTCGAAGAATTTTTGGCGGGAACCGATCCGACGCAGGCGGGCAGCGTCCTCAAAACACAGGTTGTGGCCACGCCGCAAGGTTGGCGGCTTTCCTGGAACACCACCGCTGGCTTGGTTTACCAGGTGCAGCAGACTTCGGATTTCGAAACCTGGACCACTTTCAGCGGGCAACGGTTTGCGCCCGGAACCAACGATTCGGTGAGTGTGCCGATCGGAAGTTCACTTGGCTATTATCGCGTGATTCGCATTCGCTAGACTATGTTGTTGTTTTTCAAACGATTGTTGTTGGTCGCAACCGCGGCGCTGCTGCTCGGGCAAAAAGCGTCTGGGTTCGCCCTCCTCGGACCGCGCGATACCTGGCAGGTCAGCACGATCGGCTACGATCCTCAGGCTGATGGCGGTGACTTGGGCGGGCCTAAAAACCTGACCGAAGAATGGCGCTGGCCCATTCCGGAAATCACCTACGGATTCGATCCGACGTTCATCACGTTTTTCGGGACGAATGGCATCAACGCGGTCAACGCCGCGTTTGCCTTATATAATCGCGAAATGACCGATCTCAAGGGATTGAGCTTCCAAGCGTTGAAAGCCAAGCCGCGGGAAACCCGGCGCATTCATTCCACCGCTCAGGCGCTGGGCCTGCTGGATGTAAAGACTGAAACGATGGGCTTGATTGCCGAACAACTGGGCCTGGCCAGCGCCGAACGTTTCACCTGGACTCTCCGTTCGCGGAATATTCCAGGGGTGAATTTCACCAATTACGTGGTCATCCAGCGTAACTTCGATCCATTTACCTACACGCCCACGCCCTATGTGAACGGGACGCGCTACAGCTACCAGATTCGACAATTTCCGGCCCGCTTTTTCGCGGTCGATTTTGAATCGACCTCGGTCTTTCCGGTGGATCAATCGAAAGGGGAACGCGCGGTCACTGTGTCCGCGTTGACCGGTGAAGATTTTACCTCCGTGCCTGATTTACAGATCAAATCGGGCATCTATTACTCGGCGCTCACCCAGGATGACATCGGTGGGTTGAAATACATTTATTCGCGGGACAATGTTAATACCGAGGATGTCATCGCCGGCACGACCAATCGCATTGTCGATTTGCGTTCGCTCACGTATCTCCAGGGCATCGACGCTTTCAATTTTTTTGCGAGCGCGGTGACCAACAGCGCCAGTAACATCCTGGCGCAGTTTCCGGCCCTGGCGTTTGCGTTTAGCACGAATGTAGTTGCGGTCGCATCCAATATCGTGACCACCAACGTGTTCGTCACGAACACGATTTCTCCGGGCCTGTTCACGAATTACGCCGCCCTGACGGTGATCAGCAATCGGGACCTCTTCGGATTCAGCGAGGCGAGCCGAACCAATACTGGCGGCGCTTTGATTGGTCAGTTTCCGGGCCTCGTCATTACTAGCACCAACTCGACACCCGTTGCCGAGCGTGGCGAAGTTTATTACCTGACCAATTATCCCTGGGCTCCCGCCGGTTCATTCCCCTCGGTGGCGACCAACATCGTCACCAATATCGTGGCCAATTTTCAATACACGTATGCCAACGTGATCACCAACTACAAGTCCGCGCTGACAGATTTGGAAATTCAGACGATTTCTTTCACGGGCTCAAGCTTTATCACCAATATCGCCAAGATCAAAGGCACGAACAAAGTCAGTGGCGGTTTCTATATCCTGACCAACACGCCTAATCTTTTCGGCTACTCGTTTATCGATACCAAAGGCAATCCGTTGTTGCGCGTCACCAACCTGGTTCGGGTCACCAATGTCCTGGCGAACGTTCCGTTGGCTGGCTTCACCAAGCTTGGAATCAACACGTTCACAAATGTCAACTATGCCGCCTATCCGGTCCTGCTGAATGCGGTGACTTCGAGCGGATTTATAACGAATTTTTCGGTGACCCCGGTGGTTCGATATCTCTATTCCGTCACCAACTTCACCGCGGGCGATATTTTCACCGGCCAGAGCCATTTTGTCTTGATTCCGTCCGACACGAATATCCTCAACCGCATCGACTTGGTGGCCAACGGAAATTCGAATGTGGTCATTCAAACGATTGACCAGACGAATCCGGCGAATCCAAAAAACACGACGTCCGTCATTCCGAGCCCGTTCCCGCTGGGAGTGGTCCTGATTTATGACCCGACTCAATTCGTGCTGGCTGGCGCGCCCATCATTACTTCGGGATTGGCGACCAACATCATCACGACCTTTACGGATCCGATCACCGGGGGCAGCTTCACGCAATTGTTGATCTACCAAACCAACAGCGCTTTGTTCCCGGCCCATCCGATTGTCCTGACCTCCGCGGCGGGCAACCTGCAACGGGCCGGTGTGAACTCGATCAAGTTCAAACAGATTCCGTTTACGGATTTTCTGAATCAAACCGCCGCGACCTCGACGAATTATTATAACACGGTGACGTTTGACGCTCTCGGCCGGATCACGACGAACTCGTTTGTTCGCGTGGCTGGACCGGATATTCTGATCCAAGCTGGCGATTTGGGCGTCGATACCGGCGGCTTCCCCGTGCAGGTTCGACGGAGCATCACCTGGCAATCGGGCACGACGATTATTCAGGGCGGCGGTTTCTTTAACAGCGGACCGGGACTGGTAATCCCGCAAGCGACGTTCTCGTTCTCAACGATCACGCCGTATCAATTCAACCAAAGCCCGAACTTTACGGATGAGCAAAATTCCAATTCATTTTTCGGCTGGGGCTCATTTGACAGCCACACAATCACACCTAGAGTGTATCCTGAAGACCTTAATACCCAAGTGACGCTGGAATTGATGGAAGCCCTCGCATTAACTGGCCGAACCCCGTAGTAACATGAGCATCCGTTTTATACTGATTTTGGCCGCGTGCCTCAGCTTTTCGCCACGGGTGTGGGCGCAGAAGGAAGCTGTCCATCACAACATCGGCACCGAAACCAACAAATTTATCTGGGCGGATAAATTCATCAATGATGGCTATTTCGAGGTCCAGAATTTTCAAAGCCTCACGAACTTGTCGGCGGGGCAAATCTTCGACGTGACGCTGACGCCGTACGACATGAGCGAAACCCGCAGTTATGTCAACAACGGCACGTTCCGCGCCCTTTCCGCGCGCTTCGAATTCGTCAATGAGTTTGCCGAGCGCACTCCGGCCGACGATTTCACGGTCGGCCCCGGCGGCATCATGGATTTTGCGGATGGTTTTCATTTCGGGACCTTTGTCGAACCGCTCTTTTCCCGGTTGACCGACTGGTTTGCCCCGGTGTCGCTGATTTCGGTCGATGCGAAGACCGTCAAAAATCAGGGCCTGATGCGCATCGGCGCGGGTGGCGCCATGGAATTGGGCAAAACCAACCAGGTTGATGGCTCGTTCAATGCGTTGACCGTCGATTTGACGGACGGCATTGTCGCGGTCGATACGATTGGGAACGCCTATGGAGTTCCGATCACGACGAGTTTCCAGAATCAGTTATTGATCACCACGGTTGGCAGCAATTTCGTCAACGAACTCGGCATCTACGATTTCTTCTGGGGTCAAGGCGTCCAAACGAATCAGGACGTATCGACTTTTATGATCGGGAGCACGATCACGACGCCGGAGTTTACGGTGTTGGATCAATACGGCGCGCGGTTGAGAACGTCGATGCAGTTGCCGAACCCAAAACCTTTTGGTTTTTCCTTCACGCAAAAAGGAACGAATATCTATATTGAAACGGTGTTCGTCCAAACCGCCGACACAAACGTAACCGTTGATGCGGTCTGGTATCCGATCGAGTACTATAACAATGCCTCGATCATCGACCCTCGCACGTTTTATTCGCCGATTGTGAAGTTAAGCAGCATTACGACGAATGCGCTGACGTTGCAGACGGAAGAAAGCAGTATTTACATCATGGACCAGTTGGGAGGGAGCACCAACAATGCGATCATTGGGAATGACCGTTACCAATTCTTTGCGCGACCGAACAACTATTTCGTGACGCGCAGCACGCCGATTGAATTTTTGGTGGGTTTTCCGCCAACGTTCACGCCCGATTCCACCACTTTTTACGATATCGGCTTCTCCAACCAGATCGTCACGAATTTCTATGCGGCCTATGACTTCCGCATGGAGAATTTTGTTTATAACCCGCCCCTGGTTCCGGGAGTCAGCGTGCATGATTTGCCGGGCCGTATCGAGATCAACGCGCAAACGGTCGATTTGACCCGGACCGGCATTCGGGCTGAAGGATTGTTCTCCGTGACGACCGATCAATTAGCGAGTTCGACCAACACCGTGATTGATTCTCAGTTCCTGTCGTTTGACCTGGGATTCACCAGTCCGCCGGCGGCGAAGGCTCCCCTGAAAATCCAAAACCTGGCGAAGGATCGAATCGCGCGATTCCAGGGCGAATTCACGATGTGGAGCGGCGTTTGGACCAACCAAATTGGGATTCCTTCGGGAAGCGGAACCAATGCCGTAACCAACGTCTTCAACTTGCTTTACCACTCTTTGGTGATTGATGCGACGACCGTCAATTCGATTCAACCGGTTGGCGTTGCGGATTTCCGCGCGCGCACCGAGAGCCTGCAAATTTTCGACAACATGATCGTGTCGAATCGCTTCGAGGCGACCAGTAAAGATGTTACCATTTCCGGTAACATCGAATTGCGGAACCTCACGTTCGGCCCCAGCAATTTCCCGAATGCCACGAACTTGGTGCTGGAGACCACTGGCAGCCTGACCTCGCCCGGTCTGGCTGAATTCGGATCTGTCTCCAAGCCGTTGACCAACTTTGTAAATCGCGGTCAGATCAATTCCTATAGCCAGAGCATTGTGGCGGATAATGTCGATATCTCCGGCCAGATCCTGTCCGGCCAGAATGTCTTCTTTTTGACCTCCGGATTCTTCGGCGGATTTTTCTACACCAACTTTTTCCTGCCGGACTCCGGCCCGCTGTATATTACGGCGAATCGTTCAGCCCGTTTGAACGGCGCCACTCTTAGCACCTTCGGCACGATCAACTTGAACGGACCCGTTTACAAAATCGACAAGAGTTCGATCACCGCGGGAACCGCGCTGAACCTCAACGTCACCTCCGTCTTACAAGATACGGGCGCCAACTCCGGCAACTCTCTTTCCGCCAGCAATTCGATTACCCTCTCCTCGCCCGCGATCGGATCGCTGCTGGGCACGACGGTCGATCTTCTGCCCGCAGTGCGGGATGTGGCTCGGCTTACCTGGGCCGTTGCGACGAATTCAACCACGGCCTCGCTGACGAATATACCGACAGCGGCGTCATGGCCGACGGAGACGAATCGCGCTTTCCTGGCTTACTCGACCAATCTCGCGATTGGTGTGTTGAAACTGCATAGTGGCACCAACACCGTTTTTGAATTCCGAGGGACCGGTCGCGGCAAAGCGCTGTTTGTCGATTTGCTGGAGATCGACGGGCCGGGGATTACGAACCTGGTCAGCCTCACAAATCAGATTCGGATTATCAGCGACGCCTCGACCAGCATCGACGTTTATTTTGCCGACGCGGTTTCAAGCAACCTCGAGAAGAATTTGAATCTGGGTCTGCAGAACGCGACCGAATTCCGAAATCTGGCGGAGATTTTAAACGGGAAAAAATTGGGCGGCGGAACCTTCCATTGGGTGCCTTCCTTCAACGGCCCGAATTCATCGATCGACGTGGTGGTGAACAACCAGTCGGTCAAGATGAACCGCTCGTTGCGTCAAAGCCGCATTATCGATATGGACGCCGACGGCATCGCCAATGCCTACGACGACATGCCGCTGGAGAACAAACCCGGCCCGGTCAAGATCACCGATTTTGTCATCAGCCAGGTGGATGGAAAAGTGAACGTCAAGTTCAACGCTTTCCTGGGCACGTATAAATTGGAATATTCCGATTCGATGGTGGCGCCAACCTGGAAACAGGTGTCTTCGTTCACGCAGCGTTCGAGCACAGCCTCGTTGCAAACGTTGGTGGATCCGGTCGCCACCGCCACGCAACGCTATTATCGGCTGGTCTTCTATCCCTGAGCTGCGGCCGTGAAACTCTATGGTTTGACCGGCGGACCTGGGATGGGGAAGAGCATGGCGGCGGGAATCCTGAAGGAGGCGGGATTCCCTGTGATCGATACGGATGAAGTGGCCCGTACGGTGGTTGCCGCGGGGACGCCGGGGTTCGAGGCTGTTATCGGCGCGTTTGGCGAAAAAGTGCGTGGGGCCGACGGTGGAATAGACCGGGGCCGCCTGGCGCAGATCATTTTTTCAGACGCGGCGGCGCGGGGGCGATTGGAAGGAATTTTGCATCCATTGATTCGCCGGGAATGGTTGGCCCAGGTCCAATCCTGGCGGGAAAATGGAGTCGAAGCGGGAGTGGTGGTGATCCCATTGCTCTTCGAGACCGGAGCGGAGAAAAATTTTGAAAGTGTTATTTGCATTGCCTGCACAGTCGAGCGACAATCAGCGCGTCTCCGTGCGCGCGGTTGGAACGCCGAACAGGTGTCTGGACGCCTGTCCGCGCAATGGCCGATTGACACGAAGATGGACCGGGCAAACCACGTGATTTGGAATGACGCGGATGTTCCGGTCTTACGGGAGCAATTGAGGCGGGTGCCTCCGTTGAAAGGCAGGCGAAAATGCGCTGCCTGAGCAAAAAACCGAACGAGTCGATCAGAAAACATATTTGAGAGAGGGCCGGAAGTGGGGCTTGGGAAGCCAAGTCGCAACGGCCTGTTGACCTTTTTAAATACTGCTTGCCATGCCTCCTGTTTTTGAATTACTTCACACCGACAGCAACGCCCCAACCGGTACGGTGCGTGCTTTGTTTGTGCCATCCATTTTGAGAGTTGTTATGCGTAATGTCTGCCCGCGATTGTCCGTTCGTTTGCCCCTTGTCAGAACCGCGGCGACGTTTCTGGCTCTTGCTTTAACGTTCCTTTTGCCCTCCACCGCGTCCGCCCAACCTGCGCCGACCAACACCTTTGGATGGGCGAAGGCGACCGCCAGGGTCATCGAGAGCGAGTCGGCCGTTAGCTTGATGATCGTTCGCACGGGCGATACCCGCGGCAAAATTCAGGTCGATGTGGCTCCTGTTCCCGGACCCGGCACGAACTTCTTCAACCTGACGGGTTTTCCGAAGACGGTGGTGTTTCGCGATTTTCAAACCAGCGCTTTGATCTCCATTCCGCTGAAAGCCGACGACACCAAGACCAATACCAATGCGGTCACGATGTCCTTCCAGCTCACCAACCCCGCCGTCGCCCCCGGCGAAGATACCTCTCTCACCCCCATTGTCGGCGCCAACAAAGTCACCGTCGTCTCGGTGGTCGATAACGACGATCCGTTCCAATTTAATTTTTCCAGCCTGAACCCGGTGGTCAATGAAAACGGAAATTTAACTGTGGACGTGATTCTGGCGGCATCTCCGTCCGCCAGCGGCAGCACGGATACTGTTTCTGTCGATTGGTCGGCTGCGCGCATTATCGCTGGCAGCGGTTTGGAGCATCCCGGCTCAGACTTGGCGGACGGCGCGGACATTGACGCATCCACCCTTTCCGGCACGCTGACTTTCGGCCCCAACAGCACCAAACAGACGATCACCCTGACCATTCCCGCCGATGGAATCATGGAATTCAATGAAGATTTCGGAATTGTCCTGAGCAACTTCCAAGGCACCGCGCCGAAGCCCAACTCGACCAACGTGGACGACAAAGTCAGCTACACCAACAATCCGGCGGCGAGCGCTGCCATCGCGACCATTCTCTTCAATGGCAGGCCGTCCGAACCGCAACCGGCGGGCGCGGTTGACCAGACTTTTAACCCGGAAAAAGTTCCGCCGAGCCAACTCAATCTGCCCGGCGCCAACGGCCCCGTTTTGGCGGTTGAAGTGGATGTGGATGACAAGATTTATGTGGGCGGACAATTCACCGCGTATAATGCGCTGGTGCGAAAATATGTCGCGCGTGTCAATCCGGATGGCACGTTGGACCCCACGTTCTTTCCGAAGGACGGGCCGGATGGACCCGTGAGCGCAATCGCCATTTACAAAGAGGGAACCAACGCTGGGAAAATCCTGATTGGCGGACCTTTCAGCTCGGTTAATCGGGCCAGCCGCAATGGAATTTGTCGCCTCAATCCGGACGGCACCTTGGATGCGTCGTTCGATCCCGGATTGGGATGCGATGGGCCGGTTTATACCATTGCGATTGAACCCGGTGGTGACGCGGCGATCATCGGCGGTGATTTCTTGACTTATAACGGGGTTCCCCGCGGCCATGTTGCTCGCGTTTTGAGCAATGGAAAACTTGATCAATCTTACTTCAACGGGCCAGGAGCCAACGGTTCCGTATTCGATATTGCGCTGGCAGGAGCCCAGGCTGCGGGCAGCGACATCCAGTTCTTTGGCGACGATGGATCGACCAACGAATTCCGCACCAACCTCACTTTCGCCGCCAAAAGTGGAAAGTTGGAATTTTATTTTGGCAGCATCAATAACGTTACGGTGGAGACCGATCCCTCGAAAATCCAGCCGGATCGATTCGAGTTTTTCCTGAACAACCAACTGATTTTCGACTCCGGCTACACGAACACAGTCACGTTGGTGACGAATGCGGATGGATCTGTAACCGGCTTTTTTTATTATCCATACGAAACCTTCGATCTTGGTCCCTTGCCGGGGACCAACAATACCGTGCGAATCATTGTTAATCGAGGAGGCAGCACGAACGTAACGGAATGGTTCCTGACGACCCAAATCACAACCTTCGGAACCCGGCCTGCGATCATTGCCGGTGACTTTACGGAAATCGACGGTGAACCCGCTCCCCACGTCGCGGAGCTTACAGAAACAGGAACGGTGGATACGGCCTTCGTCAACAATCTTGGGACCGGCGCGGACGGAACCATAAACGCTGTCGATCTTCAATCCGATGGGAAAATTCTGCTCGGGGGATCGTTTGTTCAATTCAATAGCACGGTGCGACAAGGCATCGCCCGGTTGAATCCCGACGGAACACCGGATCCGACATTTGCGGCGGGGCTCGGGCCGAACGGGCCGGTCAGCAGCATCTTCGTCGATAATTCTGGCGCCAGCGACTTGATCTATATTGCTGGGAGTTTCACCAGTTACAATTTGACCCGCCGTGTTTTCCTCGCGCGTTTGCAGGATGACGGGACGGTGGACACGACGTTCCTGGACACCGCGTATAATCAATATGCCGGTTTCCCTCGTCAGGATGGATTCGCTCCGGATGGAAACCTGGCAGCGGTTCGCGTTAACTCAGTCGGATCGGTGCTAGTGGGTGGATCGTTCGACGCGGTGGGCGGCGGCGCGACCCGCGCGGACTTCAAGCCTCGTCAGAATTTTGCGCAGTTGATCGGTGGCTCAGTCGATTCGACTCAGGCGCCCGGGAATTTCGAATTCACGTCCGTCAATTTCGGAGTGGATGAAAATGGCGGGGCAATGCCGATCGGGGTGAGTCGTTTGAATGGCGATCTTGGATCGGTCGATGTCAATGGGATTACCAGCGACGGCTCGGCAACAGCCGGAGCGGACTATGTTGGGCTGACCAACAAGATCAATTTCCCGACCGGCTTCAGCGCTGACAAGACGTTCTCGATCACGATCAACGACGACAATGTGATTGAAGGCGACGAAGATTTCCTCATGCAGATTGTGGGTCTCAATGGCGTGCTTAACCTGGCCGGCGAACCCATCCCGGTGGGAGCGGCGTTGGGCGCGATTTCCGTGACCGATGCGCACATTGTCGAAAACGACATTCAACCGGCGGTCTTCTCCTTCTCGAAGCCGGAATACGAAACCGATGAAAACGCGGTGACCGCGACGATCGAAGTTTACCGCACGGGCAACACCGGCAGCCGCGTGACGATTCAATATGCGGCGAGCCAGGCGACCAATTCCAATGCGGCGACCTTGGTGCAGGATTTTACAGGTGTGACCAATACGTTGGTGTTTTCGGCCGGCCAAACGAACAAGACTTTCACCGTCGCCATTCGCGACGATGAAGCGGTTGAACCGGATGAAGTCGTTGCTCTTCGCATTTTCACTCCGTCCACGGGCAGCATTGTGGATACGAATGCGAACAAGGCGATCCTGACGATCATCGACAACGATTTGCCCTCGGGCAAAATCGATTTTGCCTCGACGAATTTCGTGGTGATCGAAGGCCAGACCAACGCCGTTCTGACGCTGCGCCGCACGGGCGGCAACGTGGGATTCCTGACGGTCGATTATTCGACAGCCGACGGCACGGCCACAGTAATCAATGACTACACCGCCGTAAGCGGACGTTTGACCTGGAACGACCATGATATTTCCAATCGCACCATCTTGATTCCGCTCACGGACGATGGATTGGTCGAAACGAACGAAACGTTTACGGTGGCGCTCAGCAATCCTTCCCAGCCCGGGATCATTGGCAATCGGGCTCCGACGACGACGGTGACGATCAAAGACAACGATTTCTACGGCGTTCTTTCGTTTAGCCAGACTCAATTTTTGACGGATGAAAACGGCGGCGCGGCCGTGGTCCAGGTCGTTCGACGCTCGGGCAGCGCGGAGGAAGTTTCGGTGAATTATAACACCTCGGCGGGCACCGCGATCCCGGATGTGGATTATACAAATGTGGCGGGAACGTTGACGTTTGGGGTTGGAGAAACCGCCAAGTCGATCACGATTCCGATCATCGACGATTCCATCGTGGACAGCAATCGCACGGTCAATGTGACGCTCTCGGGCGCGGTGAAAGCGACGACGGGACAGCCTTCCTCGGTGACGTTGACGATCATCGACAACGAATTGCAGAACGTGCCCGCCGGCGATGTCGAAAAAGACTTTGCGATCGGCGACGCGGCCAACGGCCCGGTGAATTCGATCGTTTTGCAGACTGAAACGGGCGGCGAGGCGACCCGCAAGATCGTCATCGCGGGCGAATTTACGGAATTCAATCATCAGGTGCGCCAACGCGTGGCGCGATTGAATGACGACGGCACGCTGGACACGAAGTTTGCCAACAATCTGCTGATCGATGCGCCGGTGTTGTCGATGGTCGGCACCACGGATGGCAAGCTGATGATCGGCGGTCAATTTACCAACGTGGACGATGTTCCCGTGCATTTCCTGGCGCGTTTGAACGCCGTTGGACACTTGGACAGCCTCTTCAACACCGGTTCCGGACTGGATAATCCCGCGACTGCGGTCGCCGAAGGCTTCGTGTTGAGCGGAACCAACAAGTTGCGCCGCATTATCGTCGGCGGTGACTTCACGGTTTACAACGGCGTGGCCCGTCAACGCATCGCAATGGTGCGCGATGACGGTTCGCTCGATCCCGTGTTCAACCCGGGCTCCGGCCCGAGCGGCGCGGTCAGCGCAATCGCGGTGCAGCGCGACGGCAAGATTTTGATCGGCGGCGAATTCACGGCGTATCGCGGAACTCCGTGCAACGGCGTGGCGCGGCTCAACGTGGATGGCACGCTCGATTCGACCTTCGATGTCGGCTTTGGTGTGAACGCTTTGGTGCGTTCGATTTCGATCCAGGCGGACGATAAGATTTTGATCGCGGGCAACTTCACCAGCGTTGGCGGTGTGGTCCGGAGTCACGTGGCTCGGTTGAATCTCAATGGCCAGCTGGACACGACGTTCGATCCAGGCCTGGGTTCCGAGGCTCCAATTTACGCGGTCACCACGCAGGCGGATGGCAAGATCCTGGTGAGCGGTGATTTCCTGAGTTTCAACGGAATTACGCGTCCGCGCATTTGCCGACTCTGGCCCGATGGCACGGTTGATCTAAGCATCAATTTTGGAACCGGCGCGAACAAATATGTGGCCGCGATGGCCGTGCAGAGCGATCGCAAGATCGTGATCGGCGGCGGGTTCGATTTGGTGAACGGATATCCCCGCAATCATATTGCGCGGCTGTTCGGTGGTTCGCTGGCTGGTTCAGGCGCCATCGAATTCGCCACGCCCTCTTACACCGTTTCGGAAAGCAAATCGAACGCGGTCATCACGGTGCATCGCACTGGCGGCACCGCCGAAACGGTCACGGTCGATTACCAAACGTCCGCGGGCACCGCGACGCCGAACTCGGATTACCTGGATGTCACCGGAACGATCAGCTTTGCTCCGGGCGAAACATTGGCGACGTTCAATGTGCCGATTTTGAATGACAACCTGGCCGAAGACGAAGAGTCCGTGATTCTTTCGTTGACGAACGTAGTCGGCGGCGTGATCGGCCGACAGCCGGTCGGGACCTTGACCATCGTGAGCGACGACAGCCAGATCGGGTTTGACGATGCCACTTACAGCGTCAATGAACTCGCGCAGGGCGGCAACGCGAATATCTCGGTTGTTCGAATTGGGCAAAGCGACACGCCGATCAGCGTCCAGTTCAACACGGTGATTGCTGGAAGTGGTTTCGGTTTTGCCACACCCAACTCTGATTACACCTCGACGAGCAAATTGCTGGTGTTCCAGCCGGGCGAAACTTTGAAGGTGGTCAGCATTCCGATTCTCGAAGATACGATTGTCGAAGGACCTGAAAAGCTGACCCTGCAACTTTCACCGGTCTCCGGCAATGTCACTTTGAATCGTCCCCAGGCGACGCTAACCATTATCGATAACGACACGGCTCCCGGAACTTTGAATTTCGATGCGTCACCAACGGTGCTCGAAGGAGTCGGGTCCGTGACCTTGACGGTGACCCGCAGCGCGGGCCAATCTGGTCCGGTCAGCGTCAATTACGCGACGGTGAATGGCACAGCCACTTCGCCGGCGGACTTCATTGCCCGTTCGGGAACGGTTAGTTTCCTCGCCGGCGAAACGAGCAAAACGATTACGCTGACGATCAATCAGGACGCGGAAGTCGAAGGCAACGAAACCTTCTCGGTGCAACTTTCAAATCCCACCGGCGGCGCGGTTCTCGGCGCCAATTCGATCTCGCTCGTCACGATTGAAGACGACGATTTCGGACCCGGCAGCCTGGACCGTCCATTCGATCCGGGCGCGGGCGCTACGGGTGGTGTGGTGAACGAAATCGCATTGCAGCCGGATGGCAAGATCGTCGTGGTCGGCAGCTTTACGGACTTCGATAACTCCGGACGTCCGCGACTGGCGCGCGTCCTGACAAACGGTGTGATCGACACTTCCTTCTCGGCGGGGGTGGGTCCTTCGGGTCCTTTGAATAGCGTTGCGCTCGGCGCGGATGGCAAGATCACCGTGGGCGGTGATTTCCGCACCTTCGCGAACATTGATCGCCTCTATGTCGCGCGCGTCACCACGAACGGTTTCCTCGATGCCTCCATGAGCCTCTCCGCCGACCTGAACGCGGCGGTTCATACAGTATTCGTGCAGTCGGATACGAAAACGCTCGCGGGCGGCGCCTTCACGGTGCCGGTAAATCGGGCTTCCCGCATCAACGCCAGCGGCTCGCTGGATGTCAGCTTTAACATCGGCTCCGGCGCCAATGACAATGTGTACGACATGGAGTTGGCTCCCGATGGCAAAGTGGTGATTGGCGGCGCGTTTACTACTTTCGGCGGAGTGAATCGCGGACGCTTTGCGCGCGTGCTTTCGAACGGCTTGATCGACCCCGCGTTTAATGCGACGGGAGCGAATGGGACCGTCTGGCGGGCGATTCCATTGGCCGGGGGCAAAGTCCTCATTGCGGGCGAATTCACCTCGGTTAACGGCTCGGCTCGTTCGCGGATCACGCGATTGAACGACAACGGCTCTTTGGACTCTTCGTTCTCAAGCGCCAATTCGATCAATGGGACCATTTATGCCGTCGCCATCCAGGCCGATGGAAAACTTGTCATTGGCGGCCAGTTTACCCAGGTGAACAGTCTAACGCGCAATCGCGTGGCGCGATTGAATGCGGATGGCTCTCTGGACCTGAGCTTCAATCCGGGTTTGGGCCCGAATGACGCCGTTTACGACATAGAATTGCAGGCGGACGGGAAGATTGTAATTGCGGGCGCATTTACTCAAGTCAACGGGTTCCAGCGCTCCGGATTGGCTCGCCTGAACACGGATGACGCGGCTCCGCCGCAACCGGTGACAATTACTGCGGTGACGCAGAGCGCATCGGATTTGCAGATCACGTTCGATAGCCAGAATGGCGTCAACTATGATCTCGAAGGGTCGAGTGACTTCGTGACTTGGACGCC
>Ga0070686_100000585_pt1 | contig 21569 bp, 20 predicted proteins | sample KBSS23LmetaG_FD_65654 | JGI IMG/M metagenome (GOLD analysis project Ga0070686, IMG submission 65654) | Switchgrass rhizosphere microbial communities from Kellogg Biological Station, Michigan, USA - KBS S2-3L metaG | ecosystem: Host-associated > Plants > Roots > Rhizosphere ... | reverse complement strand
GCCTGCCCAGGCCGCGCGGGCAGCCCTGAAGGGCTGCGCTACGGTGATGGCGCGGGACGACGACGCGCGGCTTTGTAGCGCAGGCCTTGAGGCCTGCCCAGGCCGCGTGGGCAGCCCTAAAGGGCTGCGCTACGGTGATGGCGAGTGCCCGGCCTCCGGTGATGAACATGTCAGGTGAAGGCAGCGCCGACCAGGTTGTCGCGCACGTGCGGTCGCTGATCGAGCGCGGGACGCTGCGCCGCGGCGATCGGCTGCCCGCCGAACGCGATCTCGCGTCGCAGATTGGCGTCAGCCGGCCGAGCGTCCGCGCCGGCCTGCACGCGCTGGCGGCGATGGGCGTCGTCCGCTCCCGCCACGGCTCCGGCACCTTCATTCCCGACGGTCCGCCCGCGCTCGCGCCCGAGCCACTCAGCTTCCTCGCCGCGCTCCACGGCTTCTCACGCGACGAGATGTACGAGGCGCGCCGCGTCCTCGAGATCGCCGCCGCCGGAATGGCGGCCGAACGCGCGACCCCCGAACAGCTGGCGGCGATGGCCGACGAAGTGACCAGCCTGTTCGCGTTGATGAACGATCCGCAGGCGTTTCTGGTCCACGACGTCGGTTTTCACCGGGGCGTTGCCGCCAGCTCCGGCAACCCGATCCTCGCCGCCCTGATCGAGATGGTCTCGGCGCTCTACTACGAACGGCGGCGCACGACGGCGGCGCGGGCGGCGAACCGCGACCTGCACGCCGCCGCCGAGGCGCATCGCCGGATCTACCGCGCCATTCGCGCCCACGATGCCGAGGCGGCGCGGCGCGCGATGCACGATCACCTCGTCGAGGCCAGCCGCTATCAGGCGCAGGAGATGGCGAGCGCGCCGTCCGCAGTGCGCGCGCGGCGGCGCCGCGCCGCGTCATGACGCGCGCGATCGTCGTCAGCGAGCGCGACAACGTCGCGACCGCGCTCGAGCCGCTCGACGCCGGCGCCGCGCTCGCGATCGGCGACGCGACGATTGCCGTCCGCGATCGCATTCCCCAGGGACACAAGATCGCGATCCACGCGATTGCCGCCGGCGCCGCGGTGGTCAAGTACGGCAGCGCCATCGGGACGGCGACCACCGACATCCCCGCCGGCGCGCACGTCCACACGCACAACCTCGCGAGCACGCGCGGACGCGGCGATCTCGCATGACCACGAGCGAATCGTTCCTCGGCTACCGCCGCCCCGATGGCCGCGTCGGCGTGCGCAACCATCTCCTGGTCGTCCCCACCGTCATCTGCTCGGCGGTCGTCGCCGAACGGATCGCCGCGGCGGTCGCGCCGGTCGGCACGGCGCTGCCGCATCTTGCCGGCTGCGGCCAGCTCGGGCCGGACATGACGATGACCCACGACACGCTGGCCGCGTATTGCGGCCATCCCAACGTCGGCGCGGTGATTGTCGTCGCGCTCGGCTGCGAACAGGTGGTGGCGCAGCGCCTCGCCGATGAAGCGCGGCGGCACCAGAAACCGGCGGCGGTGATCGCGATCCAGAACGAAGGCGGCACGATCCGCGCGACCACCAAGGGGATCGAGATCGCGCGCGACATGGTTGCCGTCCTGGCGCAGGCCGAACGCACACGCTGCGACGTCTCGTCGCTCGTTCTGTCAGTGAAGTGCGGCGGCTCCGACTACACGTCCGGGCTGGCGTCGAATCCGGCCGTCGGCCGCGTCGCCGACGCCCTGGTCGATCGCGGCGGCGCGGTCGTGCTCGGCGAGATCGCCGAGATCATGGGCGCCGAGCATCTGCTCGCCGCGCGCGCCACGACCGCCGCTGCCGCAACCCACCTGCTGCGCGTGGTCAGCCGCGTCGAGGCCGAAGCGATCGCGCTCGGCCTCGATATCCGCGGTACCCAGCCGTCGCCCGGCAACATCCGCGGCGGCCTGACGACGATCGAGGAGAAGTCGCTCGGCGCCACACATAAGGCCGGCGAACGGACCCGCCTCGAGGAGGTCGTCGGCTACGCGGCGCCGATCACCAAACGTGGCCTGACCGTGATGGATACGCCTGGGCTCGACGTCGAAGCGGTGACCGGCATGGTGGGCGGCGGTGCGCAGGTGGTGTTGTTCACCACCGGTCTGGGCACGCCGACCGGCAACCCGGTTGCGCCGGTGGTCAAAATCACCGGCAATTCGCGCACGGCCGCGATGATGGCCGACAACATCGACGTTGACGTCAGCGGCATCATCTCCGATGCTGAGTCGCTCGACGGGGCCGCGCAGCGGGTCTTCGCCGAGCTGACCGCCGTCTGTTCGGGCCGGCCAACCGCGGCCGAACGGCTCGGTCACCGCGAGTTCGCGATACACCGCCGCAACCCGACATTCTGATGTACACGCAGACTGCGACGCGCGTCGGGACATTTCGCTGGGTGATCTGCGGCCTGCTGTTTCTCGCCGCGACGATCAACTACATCGACCGCCAGGTGATCGGCATCCTCAAGTCGACGCTGCAGGCGCAGTTCGGCTGGAGCGAGATCGACTACAGCGACATCGTCTTTGCCTTCCAGCTGGCCTACGCGATCGGCTTCATCTTCGCCGGCCGGCTGATGGATCGCGTCGGCACGAAGATCGGCTTCTCGCTGGCGCTCACCGTCTGGTCGCTCGCCGCGGTGGCGCACGCCGGCGCGACGACGTTCGGTCCGGCCGCGGCAGTGGCGCTCGGCGCGATCGGCCTGCACTATTCGGCGTCGGTGGCCGGCTTCATCGCGGCGCGGTTCGCGCTCGGGATCGGCGAGTCGGGCAACTTCCCCGCCGCGATCAAGACCGTCGCCGAGTGGTTCCCGCGCTCCGAGCGGGCGCTCGCGACCGGGCTGTTCAACGCCGGCACCAACATCGGCGCGATCGTCACGCCGATGGTGGTGCCGTTCATCACGATCCGCTACGGCTGGCAAACCGCGTTCGTCGCCACCGGCCTCGTCGGCTTTGCATGGCTGGCGCTGTGGTGGTCGCTGTACGAACGGCCGGATCACCATCCGCGCCTCGCCGCGGCGGAGCGCGCCTACATCGCGACCGATCCTCCGGATCCGGTCGTGCGCGTCGCGTGGAACACGTTGCTGCCGCATCGCCAGACGTGGACGGTCGCGACGGCGAAGTTCATGACCGATCCGATCTGGTGGGTCTACCTGTTCTGGATTCCCGACTTCTTCAGCCGCAAGTTCGGGCTGTCGCTGCTCGAGCTCGGCCCGCCGGTGATCGTCGTGTACCTGGTGTCGGATGTCGGCAGCGTGTTCGGCGGCTGGCTCTCGTCGCGATTGATCACGCGCGGCTGGAGCGTGAACGCGGCGCGGAAAACCGCGATGCTGGTGTGCGCGACCGCGGTGGTGCCGATCGTCGCCGCCTCTCGGGTCGAGAGCATGTGGGCGGCGGTGGCGCTGATCAGCATCGCCGCGGCGGCGCACCAGGGCTGGTCGGCGAACGTCTATACGCTCGCGTCGGACATGTTCCCGCGCCAGGCGGTCGGTTCGGTGATCGGGTTTGCCGGCATGTCGGGCGCGGTCGGCGGCATGCTGATCGCGAAGATCACCGGCTACATCCTGCAGACGACCGGCAGCTACCTGCCGGTGTTCATCATTGCCGGTACCACCTACCTCGTCACGCTCGCGATCGTGCATGCGCTGTCGCCGCGGCTCGAGCCGGCGCGGCTCTCATCATGAAGTACGCAGTGGCCGCGGCGTTGGCTGCGTTGCTTGGCGTAGGGGCATCCTTTCAGGGTGCCCAGTCGGGGTCTCAGGGTGCCCGGCACGTGCAGGTCGGCTACTGCACGCCGCTCAAGAACCTCGATGCGGCGAAAGCGCTCGGCTTCGACTACGTCGAGCTCGGCACGACCGAGATCGCCGCGCTGTCGGACGCCGACTTCGAAGCCGCGGCTCGCGAGGTTGGACGCGTCGGCTTGCCGACGCCGGTGTCGAACCTGTTCCTGCCGGCGACCCTCAAGGTCACCGGGCCGGACATCGATCGCGATCAGCAGACGGCCTACGTGAACAAGGCGTTCGACCGCGTCAAACGGCTCGGCATCCGGATTGTCGTGTTCGGCAGCGGCGGCGCACGGCGCGTCCCCGATGGTTTTTCGCGCGACGAGGCGTTCCGCCAGCTCGTCGACTTCGGCAAGCGGATCGGACCGCTGGCGCGGCAGCGCGACATCACCGTCGCCATCGAGCCGCTGCGCCGCGAAGAGACCAACATCATCAATTCGGCGGCCGAGGGACTCTCCCTGGTCGAGGCGGTGGCCGACCCCGGCTTCCAGCTGATGATTGACTTCTATCACCTCGCGAGCGAGCACGAGGATCCGGGTATCATCGTCCGAGCGCGGCCGCACCTGCGGCATCTGCACATGGCCAACCCGCAGGGGCGCGTCTTCCCGCGCACGCTCGACGAATACGCGTACGAACCGTTTTTCGCCGCGCTTCGCCAGATCGGCTACGACCAGCGAATCAGCGTCGAGGCCTCGACGTCGGATCTGCAGGCCGACGCGCCGCGCGCCATCGCGCTGCTGCGCCGCGCCTTATGAAGGAGGATTCCGTGGCCCACGAGCACGACGACAGCACCGGCATCTCGCGGCGTGAATTCACCACCCGCGTCGGCGCGGCGGCAGCAGGCCTCGCCATCGGCGGCAGTCATGTCTTCGGCGCGACGGCCAATGCCGCGCCGGCCGTCGGCAAGCGCGTCATTGGCGCCAACGATCGCGTCGTGATCGCCAGCATCGGCATCCGCGGCCAGGGCAACTCGTTGAAGCGCGGCTTCGCGCGGCTGAAGAACGTCGAGCACAAGACACTGTGCGACATCGACGCGAATCTCGCGGCCGAGCGGATTAACGATCCGCGCCTGGCCGATGTCGAGACGTTCAAGCCGGGCTTCGCGCAGGATCTGCGCCGCGTCCTCGACGATCGCGACATCGATGCGGTCGTGATTGCGACGCCGAACCACTGGCACGCGCTCGCGACGATCTGGGCGCTGCAGGCTGGCAAGCACGTCTACGTCGAGAAGCCCGCGTCGCATACCGTCTGGGAAGGCCGGCGCATGGTCGAAGCCGCCGCGCATTACGACCGCATCGTCCAGGTCGGCACGATGAACCGTAGCCGGCCGGCGGTCGTCGACGCGATCCGGTTCATGCACGACGGCGGCATCGGCAAGGTCTACATGGCGCGCGGCCTCTGCTTCAAGCCGCGGCCGTCGATCGGCAAGTATCCCGACGGCCCGATGCAGGCCGGCGAAACCTATAAGCTGAACGTACTCGCGACCACCAACGAGCCGACCTACGACGAGCAATACCTCGCGAAGGTCGACTACGACCTCTGGCTCGGTCCGGCGCCGAAGCGGCCGTTCAACCGCAACCGCTTCCACTACAACTGGCACTGGCATTGGGACTACGGCAACGGCGACACCGGCAACCAGGGGCCGCACCAGTTCGACATCGCCCGCTGGGGCCTGCAGAAGCAGGAACACCCGGTGAAGATCCGCTCGGTCGGCGGTTACTTCGGCGACGAGTCGTCGCAGGAGACGCCGAACGAGCAGACGACGATGTACGAGTACGCCGACGGCCTGGTGATGGAGTTCGCCACCCGCGGCGGCTTCACCAACGACGAAGCCGGCGTCCGCATCGGCAACATCTTCTACGGCACCAAAGGCTGGCTGTGGATCGAGGAAGCCGGCAAGACGTGGCAGTCGTATGTCGGGCCGAAGAACGAGAAAGGCCCCGGTGCGGAACGGCCGGCCGGCGAGAAAGTCGAATCGACCGGGCTGACGACGACCGAGTCGCCGCACTACCAGAACTTCATCGACGCGATCCGCGCCGACAACCCGAAGCTGCTGGCCTGCGACATCACCGAAGGCCACCTGTCGTCGACTTTGCCGCACCTCGCCAACATCTCGTACCGCGTCGGCCGCGCGCTGGTGTTCGACGGCGCGAAGGAAACGTTCGTCAACGACAAGGAAGCCGATCGCCTGCTGACGCGCGAGTCGTACCGGAAAGGGTTCGAAATACCCAAATCGTTCACGTAGGGCGGGCGGGTCGGGCGGGCCAGGCGGGTCGCGCAGGTCGAACGGCGTCTAAACTTGCGGCGCATAGGTAAACCCATTGGTGTGAGCTCGCACCCTTGGGTTTACGGGTACGCCGGGAGTCGAGATGCCGTTCGACCCGCCTGACCTGCCCGACCTGCCCGCCCTGCGCGCTACAGCGTTTGCTTCAGCGCGCCTTCCAAGTAGCGGCGATTGATCTCCGCGCTCTCCTTCGGCGTGCGACCCGGATCGGGGACGCGATCGAGTTCGACGACGCCCCAGCCTTTGAAATTGATCTCGTTGAGCGCGGCGAATACCGCCTTCAGATCCACACGCCCTCGGCCAAGTTCGACGAACTGGTAGCCGTCCGACCCACCAGGCCTGGCCGGCCCACTTGACCCACCCGGCCTGTCGCGCACGTCCTTGAGATGCAGCACCTCGATCCACTCTCGATATTGCCGAATCGCCGCCGCCGGGTCGCCGCCGCCCTGCTGGTAATGCGCGGTGTCGAACAGCAGGCGGACGATGCGGTGATCGGCGGCGTCGAGGACCGCGGCCACCTCCGGCGGCTTTTCACCGGTGCTGTTCATGTGATGGTGATAGACCAGCGTCGCGCCGGCATCGCGCACCCGCTTGCTCAACTCGGTGAGCAGGCGCCCGAGGCGCTTGTAGTCGTCCGCGACCACCGCGCGCTTCGGCCGCTCGTCGATCACCTGCAGGTAGCGGCCGCCGGCGGCCTTGACGAACGCCGCGTGCTTCGTGTGGAGATCGATCATCTCCTGCTCGCGGGCCGGATCGATCGACAGGTTGCCGCTCGAAAACACGGGAAACGCCAGCCGCTTCGCGGCGAGCAGTTCGCGCAGCGCCGCCGGCCGGTCGCCGTACCGATCGAGCAGACCGTCGCCGGTGCGCAGCTGCACGCCCCGGAACCCGACCGCCGCGATCTCGTCGATCGCCTTCGTGAAGTCGTTGCCCCACGTAATCGCCGCGTAGCCGTATTCGAGCGACGCCGCGGCGCCGAGATGCCGCCGCAGCAGGGTGGCCATTGCGAACGTCTGCAGAAGCTGGCGCCTTGTCACCATGAGTGCACCGTCCCATCGAGCAAACGATTGACCGGAAGATACGCGGGATCGTACGGGTGGGTCGCCGCCAGCTGCTCGTCGATGTCGACGCCGAGCCCTGGCGCGTCCCCGGGGTGCATCGCACCGCTGGCGAACGTGTAGGCGTGGGGAAACACCAGGTCGGTCTCCTCGGTGTGCCGCATATATTCCTGCACCCCGAAGTTGTGGACGCTGAGATCGAAGTGAAGCGCCCCGGCCATTGCCACCGGGCTCAGGTCGGTGGCGCCATGCGAACCGGTGCGCACGTGGTGCAGCTCGGCGAGCGCCGCGATCTTGCGCATGTGGCTGATGCCGCCGGCGTGGACGACGGTGGTCCGGATGTAGTCGATCAGCTCCTCTTCGATCAGCTGGGCGCAGTCGTAGATCGTGTTGAACACCTCGCCAACCGCGATCGGCGTCGTGGTGTGCTGGCGAATCGTCCGAAACGCCGCCTGATGTTCCGCCGGCACCGGATCCTCCAGCCAGAACAACCGGTACGGCTCGAGGCTCTTGCCGAGCCGCGCCGCCTCGATCGGCGTCAGCCGATGGTGAACGTCGTGCAGCAGGTGGAGGTCGAACCCGAACTCCTTGCGCAGGCGCGCGAAGATCGGCGGCACGAAGTCGAGGTACTTCTCGGTGCTCCATACCGTTTCGAGCGGCATCCCCTTTTGCGCCGGCTCGTAATACAGCGTGCCGCGGCCGACGCCGTAGGCGTGCTGGACGCCCGGGATCGCGCACTGCGCGCGGATCGCCCGATAGCCCATCTCGATGTACGCGGCGACCGCTTTCACCGTCTCCTCTTCCGTCGACCCGTTGGCGTGCCCGTACACCATGACGGCGTCGCGCGAAGCGCCGCCGAGCAGTTCATATACCGGTGCGTGGAGCGTTTTGCCGCGGATGTCCCACAGCGCCGTATCCACCGCCGCGATCGCGCTCATCGTCACCGGGCCGCGCCGCCAGTACGCGCCTTTGTAGAGGTACTGCCAGGTGTCCTCGATCCGCCGCGCGTCGCGGCCGATGAGCAGCGGGATCACGTGCTCGGTGAGGTAGCTGGCGACCGCGAGCTCGCGGCCGTTGAGCGTCGCGTCGCCGAGGCCGTAGACGCCGTCTTCGGTGACCAGTTTCAGCGTGACGAAATTTCGGCCCGGACAGCAGACGATGACTTTGGCCTCGACGATGCGCATAGTGGAATTCTTCTCTGCGGCAACAGCGCGATCGCGATCGCGCCGGCGGCGGCGGTGGCAACGAGGGTGAGGAATCCGCTGGTGTAGGCGCCGCTCTGATCGCGCAGGTAGCCGACCAACATCGGCGCCGTCGCTTCGGCGACGCCGTCGGCGGTCAGCACGATGCCCATCACCCGTCCGAGCACGTCGACGCCAAACAACTGTCCGGCCATCAGCGGGATGATCATGTACTCGCCGCCGAGGCCGAGTCCGAAGACGACGGCGAAGAGGTACATCGTCGAGCGCGACGAGCCGGCGAGCAGCAGCGGCACCGACCCGGCGACGAGAAGATAAATCAGCAGCATCACGTACTTGACCGGAACGCGATCGGCGAGCCATCCCATCAACAGGCGGCCGGCAATGCTGACGGTGAGCACGAGCGAGATGATGCGCGCCGCCTCGCCCTGGGCGTAGCCGCGGTCGAGGCTCAAGAACAGTTTCAAATGCTGATTCGTGCCGCCGACGGCGGCGATCGAGGCCATGCTGCCGATTGCGAGCAGGTAGAACGCCGGCGCGGTGAGGAGCGCGCCGACGGCCGCGTTGTCCTGCGGCGCACGACCGCGATCGGCGCCAGCCGCGTTGCTGCCTTCGGCCGCCGCACGCTCGTCGCGAACGAAGTACGCCAGCGGGAAGGCAATCACGACGATGGCGACGCCGACCAGGGCCAGCGACGTGCGCCAGCCGAACCGCGACGTCAGCGCCGCCGACAGCAGCGGGACGATCGCGCCGCCGAAGCCGATGCCGAGATAGGCGATGCCCATCGCCTTGCCGCGCCCCTTGTCGAAGCGTCTCGACAGCAGCACCTGGTTGGGCAGCGGTCCGCCGCAGACGTAGCCGAGCGCGTTGACGAAGTAGAACAAGTAGAACGCCGACACCGCCGACATCGCGCCGAGGCCGATCAGCGCGCCGCCGGCCATCAAGATCCCGGCGAGCATCAGCCGGCGCGGGCCGAATCGATCGACGATCCAGCCGGCGCCGAATCCGAACAGCGGGCCGACGACCAGCTTGCTGAGCGCGTTCCCGGAGGTGACCATCGTGCGCGACCAGCCGAACTCGCGCACCATGAAGTCGTAGTAGAGCGGCAGACCGTACAGCGCCAGGCCGACAACCGAAAACAGCGCGGCAAACGCCGTCGCCGTCACCTGGACATCACGCGCGCGGGACGTCGCCGTCACGGGCGCCATTCTAACTCGTCACCGCGAGCGCGATTGCCGCGCCAACACGTCTCCGCGTGTGCTTCAATTGGCGTCGCCAATCAGCTTCTGAGGACGCTATGCAACCAGCAACCGTTCTGGCCGTCGCCCTGGCTGTCGCGTTGCCGCTCGGTACTGGCGCACGCGGTCAGGTGACTCGAGCGCCCGTCGATGCCGCGAAAGAAAAGCGCCTCGAGTGGTTCCGCGAGGCGAAGTACGGCCTGTTCATTCACTGGGGCCTCTATGCGATTCCGGCCGGCGAGTGGAAAGGCCAGCGCTCGCCCGGCCTCGGCGAATGGATCATGTTCCGGTCGCGGATCCCCGTCCGCGAATACGAGACGCTCGCCTCGCGCTTCAACCCCGTGAAGTACAACGCCGACGAATGGGTGACGCTCGCCAAAGACGCCGGCATGAAGTACATCGTCATCACCGCGAAGCATCACGACGGGTTCGCGTTGTTCAAGTCGCAGGCGAGCCGGTATAACGCCGTCGACGCGACGCCCTTCAAGCGCGACATCCTGAAAGAGCTCGCCGACGCCGCGGCGCGGCAGGGGATCCGCCTCGGCTTCTACTACTCGCAGTCCCAGGACTGGCACGAGCCGAACGGCGCCGGCAACGAGTGGGACTTCCAGGCCGACGACAGGAAGGACTACGACCAGTATCTGCGCGGCAAGGCCGAGCCGCAGGTGAAGGAGCTGCTGACCGGCTACGGTCCGGTCGCGCTGATCTGGTTCGACACGCCGCGGATGATGACCGGCGATCGTGCGCAGCGCTTCGCGACCATCGTCCGCGAGCTGCAGCCGAACACGCTCATCGACGGACGCCTCGGCACCGAAGGCGATTATCGGAGCACCGGCGACAACGTGATTCCGCCGGAGGTGTCGGGCGAGGCGTGGGAGACGCCGGCGACGATCAATCACACGTGGGGCTATCGCACGGACGACACCGACTGGAAATCGCCTGGTCAGATCACGTTCAAGTTGATCGACATCGTCAGCAAGGGCGGCAACTACCTGCTCAACGTCGGCCCGATGGCCGACGGCACCATCCCGCAGCCGAGCCAGGACATCCTGCGCACCGTCGGGCGCTGGTTGCGCGTCAACGGCGACGCGGTGTACGGCGCTGGCCCGACGCCGTTCGGCGAAGAGCTTGGCGAGCCGAGCGCGCGCGCGGCGAAAGACCTCCGCGGCGAACCGCTCGTTTATCCGCAGACGCAGTGGCGCGTGACGGCGAAGCCGGGCCGGCTCTACTTCACCTTCTTCGACGAGCCGCGGACGCCGTTCGCGATTCCGGCGATGAAGAACGCGATCAGACGCGCCTACCGGTTGGCCGACAAGGCGCCGGTCGCGATCAAGACCGACCACGGCCGGACACTGCTCGATATCGAACGCCCGATCCTCGATCCGATGGCGACCGTCATCGTCGTCGAGTTCGACGGCACGACGGTCGAGCGCAATAAATCGTAAACACGTAGTGTCCGGCTTCAGCCGGACCGTGATCGATGCGATCGCCGCTGTTACACGATGGGTGTAAAGTGGTCGGCTTCAGGAGGTGACACATGGCAAAAGCGAAGAGCCCGATTCCCGAAGGGTTCCACACGGTCACGCCCCAGCTCACGCTGGACAACTGCGCCGAAGCAATCGATTGGTACAAGAAGGCGCTCGGCGCGGAAGAGACCTCGCGCGCGGTCGGGCCGGACGGCAAGATCATGCACGCCGAGCTCAAGATCGGTAACTCGAAGATCATGCTGAACGACGCGATGATGGGCGGCCGCGGCCCGAAGGCCATGGGCGGATCGCCGATTTCGCTCTGGGTGTACGTCGACGATTGCGATGCGCTGTTCAACCGCGCGATCAAGGCGGGCGCGGAGGTACTGCCGGGACCGATGGGCGCGCTGACGGATCAGTTCTGGGGCGACCGCTCGGGCACTCTCAACGATCCGCACGGCTACCGCTGGACGATCGCGACCCACAAGGAAGACCTCACGCCGCAGGAAATTCAGCAGCGGCAGGAAGCGTTCATGAAGCAGTTCGCCGCGCAGTCGGGTCATTGATAAACAACGCGCGAGAAAGAGATCGCGCAGGGCCGCCCTTTCAGGGCGGCCGCCGGGGGCAGGCTGAAAGCCTGCCCCTACGTCGTCGCGTTCTCTACAACCGCGGAATCGACAGGCCGCCGTCGACGTTGATCACTGATCCGGTCGCGTACGGCAGGTCGCCGCGAACGAGCGCGCCGACCACTCGCCCGACATCGTCCGCCGTGCCCCATCGGCGATCGGGGACGAGGCCGTCGGCGATGCGCCGGTCGTACGCGTCCTTGACCGGCGCCGTCATGTCGGTGGCGACGATGCCCGGCCGGACCTCGTAGACTGGAATCTGATGCTCGGCGAGGCGCAGCGCAAACAGCTGCGCCGCCATCGCGAGCCCCGCCTTGCTGACGCAATACTCGCCGCGGTTGGTCGAGGCGAGCGCCGCCGACACCGAGGTCACGAAGACGATCGACGGCGATCGGTCACGTCCGCGCGACCGCTGCTCCACCAGCGCGCGTGCGACCTGCTGCGTCAGGAAATAGGGACCGCGCAGGTTCGTGCGCACCAGTTCGTCGAAGCTGTCCTCGGTCGCGTCGAGGAGATCGGCGCGGAGGCGCGGCGCGCGGCCGGCGTTGTTGACGAGCGCGTCGATTGCGGTCCACCGCTCGCCGATCGCGGCCAGGAATCGTCCGTGATCGGCGGTCTTCGCTACGTCGAGCGGCTGATAGAACACGCCCGCACCGGCCGACTCGAGCTCCTCGATCGCATCGCGGACCGCGTCATGCGATCGCAATCCGCAGACCGCGAGATCCCACCCGTCACGCGCGAGCGCGCGCGCAATGCCGAAGCCGATCCCTCGCGTGCCGCCGGTCACGATCGCGAGCGGCCGTGCCGCGATCACGATGCCGACCCCGAGGCGGCGCCGGCGAGCGTGCGTTCGCCGAAGAACGTCAGGTACGGTCCGGCGCAGAGACGCTGCACGTAGAGCGCGGCCTCGCGCGCGTGATAGTCCCCCCACATGCTCGACTCGCCGCGCGGCGCACGCGCGCCGGCAGGAACATGGTCCCAGCCGTTGGGCCGGTGGTAAATCGAATGCAGCAGCAGGCCCTGATGGTCAGGCGACGCGCTGACGTACGGGCCGCCGGGATCGAACAGCGTCTCGAGGACGAGCAGGCCGGCCTGCGTGTACCGTGCGCCGTCGCCGCCGCGCAGCGACAGGAAGCGTCCGAGCCGCAGCAGCCCTTGCGCGGCAATCGCCGCGGCCGAACTATCGACCGGTTCGAGATCGTTGAACGGATCGGCGGGACGGCTGCCCCAGTCGCCGAGCGCAGCAAGCCCCGGCGCGCCGCTGTCCCAGTACGGCACGCCGTCTGCGGCGGCGATCGCGATGTAGTAGTCGCAGGTCGCGCGCGCGGCCTCGACCGCGAAGTCCTCCAGCGCGCCGATCGACTGCAGGAACTCGACCTGCTCGGCGAAGCCGAGCATCGCCCAGGCGAGGCCGCGGGTCCAGGTCGTAAACGGCGAGTAGCCCTGCTGGCTGCTCGGCCCGCGGTAGGTGCCGCTGACCGCGTTGAAGAGGCTCTCGTGGGCGACGCGGCCGCGCACATCGTAGATGTCGCGGCCACGGCCGTAATAGACGGAGTACTCAGCGGTGGCGCGCGCGTGCTGCAGCACGCGCTCGAGCAGATCGACGTGCGCGTCCTGCTCCTGGTGAAGCACGTGGCCAAGCAGGTGCGCGATCGCCGGCGCGCGGAGCGTGCGGATCGTATCGACGAACAGCGAATGCGGCCCGTTGAATGAGTGGATGAAGCCGCCGCCGACGATCGTCGTCCAGCGCGACGCCTGCACCGCGCCGCTGACCTTCAGCGCCAGCTCGTAGAAGGCGATCTGCCCTTCCGAGGCGTCGAAGCGCCCTTCGCGCGCGAGCCGCCACAGGTTGCCGTAGGTGCTGACGTTGTTGAACCCGTGATCGTGGACGCCGGTGTGCGTCAGGTGGGTGCCCATGCGCTCGACCGTCCGCGAGCGGCCGAACTCGAGGAAGTCGCGGTCGCCGGTGGCGTCGAACTGCAGCAGCGCCGAGCCGAACGCGAAGCCCTGCGTCCACTCGGTCCAGCCGCGCGCCCGATAGCGTCCGCCGGCGGTGAACACCGGCGCGCCGTCGGCCGGATTCCACGTCCGCTCGATCGATCGGATCTTCTCCGCCGACAGATCGAACAGGTGGTCGATCGAGCGCAGCAGCTGCTCGGGCCGGCGCTCGCGATCGAATCTGATCACTTGGTCTCGAAGGTGATGACGAGGACGAGATCCTCGCCGCCGACCTGCTTCAGGCCGTGCGAGCTGCCGGTGCGGGTCAGGATCGCCATGCCCGGCGTGACGTCATACGGCTTGTCGTCGAGCGTCATCACCCCGCGCCCGCTCAGCACGTAGTAGACCTCGTCTTCGTGCTGCTCGTGGTAGCCGATCGCCGACCCCGGCTTCAGGACGCGCTTGCGAAACGAGAAGTGAAGGTTTGGTGTTTTGTCGAAGAACACGTGACCGACCGTCTGACCGGGACCTTGATGCGGGCCCGGCTCGGCCTTCGCGACCTCGGCGTCCCGCTGAATGATGTAGCCGCCCTTCTTGTGCGCGTCCTGAGCGGACACCGCCGCCGCCAGAACCGCGGCCAGAAGCGAAGCGAAGCCGAGCGCGCGTCTCATCGTGAAGCTCCTTCAAAATTACCGTAGCGCAGCCCTTCAGGGCTGCCCGCGCGGCCGTTGGCAGGCCTAAAGGCCTGCGCTACGGTATTCCGCGCGCAATCTGAAACGCATTCTAGGTCTGCGCTACACGCGTGTGTGGGCACGGACATTCTTCACCTCAATCGCTTCCGGCCGCTGCGAATAAAACCGGTCGAGCGGAAAGCAGCCGGACACCAGCCCGAGGCGTGGACCGGTGGTGCAGTCGCTGAAGGTCCGGCAGATCGAGGCGCGCCGCAGCGGCCGGCCGGCGAGCACGTCGGCCGGCAAGTCTGGATACGCGAGCACCATGCGGCCGAGGCCGACGAAGTCGGTCATTCCGGTGCGGACCGCATGCTGGCCGACGTGCGGCAGCCATTCCTGCAGGTAGCTGTAACCCGATCCGACGAACACGAGCCCCGGGCACGAGCGCTTGAGCAGCGCCGTGGCGCGAATCTGCCGCGCGACGCCGCGCAGCGGATCCTCCGGCGGCTCGTAGCCGTCGAGCGGCGGAAACAGCGCCGGACGCTGCACGTGCGGATTGTAGTACGGGCTGCCGCCGCTGACGCAGATCCAGCGGACGCCGAGCCGCTCGAGCATCCGCAGGACGGCGCGCGGTTCCTCGAGCGCCGCATCGAGGCTCTCGTCGTCGGCGGCCACGCCGAATCCGAATGCGTCACCGGCACCGTCGGCCGCCTGTGTGCTGTCCGCGACCTCCGGTTCGCCGGTGCCGTCTGCACGCTTCCGATACGGCACCGTGTCGAACGCTGAGATTCGGACGACGATCTGCAGTCCGGGCACGTGCGCGCGGATCCCGTCGATCACCTGCCGCATGAACCGCGTCCGGTTTTCGAGCGAGCCGCCGTACTTACCGTCGCGCGCGTGCGCGCCGAGCAGCTCGTGGCCGAGATAGCCGTGACACGCCTTGACGTCGACGAACTGGTAGCCGCCGTTCCAGGCGCGCCGCGCGGCGGCGACGAAGTCGTCGACAAGGGCGTCGAGCTCTCCGTCGGTCAGCACGCGAATCCCGTTCGCGAAGCGGCGGTCGAGAATCGGATGCCGCGCGCCGGCCAGCGGCGCCGGCCGATCGTAGACGTCCGGCCGCGCGTAGCGTCCCGAGTGCGTCAACTGCAGGCCGATGCACAGGTCGCCGTCGGCGTTCGCACCGTATCGATCGCGATGCGCGGCGACGAGATCGTCGCGCAGCGACGCGATGGCACGCTCGGTCGCCGCGCCAAGCATCAATTGATGAGGGTTGGCGCGCCCGTCGTGCCGGACGGCAACTGCCTCGCCACCCCAGATCAACTTCGCGCCGCTGATGCCGAAATGGCGCCAGCGCCGCCGCGTCAGGTCGCTGGGCGCGCCGTCGCGCGTGCCGTCCCAGCCCTCCATCGGCAGGATGCAGAAGCGGTTGCCAACCCGCACGCCGTCGACCTCGATCGCTGCCGCCAACGGTGACGTCTGCGGCGGCGCCAGCTCGGCGTCGAACTCCAGCGGGATCGCCGAGCGATCGAGGTGAGCGCGGAAGGCGGCGGCAGTTTTCAGCGAGGCGACGCGCGGATAGGTCAAGGGGATTCCCTGGTGTTGCGAATCCTCACGACCGCAGCCGATCCAGCGCCACTGCGCCGACGATGATCGAGCCGGTGACGATCTGCTGGACCCAGTTCGGCAGCCCCTGCTGCGAGCAGCCGATCTGAATCACCGCCATGATCGCCGCGCCGGCGATCGTGCCGGTCACGCTGCCCTTTCCGCCCGCCAGACTCCCGCCGCCGATGATCACCGCGGCAATCACGTCCAGCTCGAGGCCGATCGAGACCGTCGGATCCCCGACCGACAGCTTCGAGAACTCCATCACGCCGGCGAGCGCGGCGAACGCACCGGCAATCGTGTAGACGGCGGCCCTGGTGCGATCGATGCGCACGCCGCACAGGCGCGCCGTCCGCTCGCTCGAGCCGATCGCGAACAGGTGACGGCCGAACCGCGTATAGCGCAGCACCAGCGCGACCAGGATCGCGAGCGCGACGGTGATCCAGATGCCGGTCGGCAGCAGCACGCCGCTGCCGTCGCGAACCGTCCGCAGCAGGGTGTTGAGCCAGGTGATCGGCGCTTCGATGCGACGCTCGTCGGCCAGGCCCTTCGCGGCGCCGCGAACGAGCAGCATCGTGCCGAGCGTCACGATGAACGGCACGACGCGAAGCTGCGTGATCAGGAGGCCGTTGACCAGGCCGCACGCCGCGCCGGACGCCAGCGCGCCGATCGCGGCCACCGCTGGCCCGTGCTCGCGCAACAGCACCGCGGTCACGACCGTGCTCAGCGCCACGACGGATCCGACCGACAGATCGATGCCACCGGACACGATGACCATCGTCATGCCCAGCGCGGCGACGCAGACGATCACCGTCTGGCGCGCGACCAGCTCGAGATTGGCCGCGCGGAAGAACTGCGGCCCGATCAGCGCGCCGAACAGCCCGAGGACGACGGCCAGCCCGATGAGGACGCCCGTTTCGTCCAGCAGGCGGCGCCGCGTCGCTACGACGCGCGGGCGCCCGACGCTTCCATCAACAACGAGTGCTCGTTCCATTCAGCCACGTCCCGGGGCGGACCCAGACGGCCGCGCGCCATCACCGCGATGCGATCGCACACGCCGAGCAATTCGGGGAAATAACTACTGACGAGCAGTACGGCTTTGCCGGCGCCGACCATCTCGTCTATCAGCCGATAGATCTCGGCTTTGCTGGCGACGTCGATGCCTTTGGTCGGCTCGTCGAGGATCAGCACGTCGACATCGTGGTGGAGCAGCCGGCCGACCGCGACTTTCTGCTGGTTGCCGCCGGACAGTTCGGCGACAGCCTGCCGCGCGTCCGCGCAGCGGATGTCCAGCCGCTCGATCCAGCGGGTCGCCGCGGCGCGCTGGCGTGACGGAAACACGAGCCCGCGCGACCCGAACGGCGCCAGGTGCGACAGCGTGATGTTGTCGCCGACGCTGAGGCTGCGCGCGAGCCCTTCGCCGGCGCGGTCTTCGCTGAGCAGGCCGACGCCCTGCTGCCATCGCGCGTGCGGCGGCGCCGGTCCGGTGAACGCGGCCACGCGGATGCGACCACCTCGCACCGGCGCCAGCCCGAAGATCGTCCGCAGCAGGCGCGTTCGCCCGGCACCGACGAGGCCGGCGATCCCGAGCACCTCGCCGCGGTGCAGCGCGAACGTCGCGTCGCCAGGCTGGAGCGCGTCGACCGCGAGGATCGCGTCGCCGCTGCGCCGCTGCCGGCGCGGGTAGAGGTCCTCGACGCTGCGGCCGACCATCAGCGACACGATGGCCTCGCTCGGCATCTCGCGCGTGCGGCCCTCGCCGGCCTGCCGGCCGTCGCGCAGCACGACGACGCGATCGGATATCTGCTTTACCTCTTCGATGAAGTGCGAGATGTAGACGACGGCGATCTGCTGCGCCTTCAGCCGGTTGATCAAATCGAACAGCGTCCGGACGTCAGCGTGCGTGAGGCAGCTGGTCGGCTCGTCGAGGACGAGCACGCGGCAGCCGATCGCGAACGCCCGCGCGATCTCGACGAGCTGCTGCGCCGCCGGCGACAGCGTTGAAACGGTCGCATCCGGCGCGATGTCCGCATGACCGAGCTCGGCGAGCGCGCCGGCCGCAGTCTGCCGCATCCGATCGCGATCGACGATGCCCAAGGGGCCGCGCGTGGGCTCCACGCCGAGGACGATGTTCTCCATCACCGTCAGGTGCGGCGCCAGCGACAGCTCCTGGTGGATCATCGCCACGCCAGCGTGCCGCGCCGCGAGCGGATCCCGCGGCGCGTACGGCGTGCCGTCGAGCCGCATCGAGCCGGCGTCGGGCTTCGTCGCGCCGGCGAGAATCGCCATCAGCGTGCTCTTGCCGGCGCCGTTCTGGCCGACGAGCGCGCAGACTTCACCGCGGTTGACGGCGAGGTCGACGGCGTCGAGCGCCAGCGTGGCGCCAAACGCCTTGCTGACGCCGCGCATCTGCAACCGGGCTACGGGTTCAGCCATCGCTTCAGGTCGGGGTGCAGCAGCTCCTGGACGTCGGGATCGTCCATGTGCTCGCGCGACACCAGGCGGACGCCGGTGTCGATCCGCGGTTCGACTTTCTCGCCGTGAATGTGCGAGACCACGGTCTTCACGCCGAGATAGCCCATCTTCACCGGATCCTGCACGACCACCGCGTCGAGATGGCCGTCGCGCATGCCCTTGAGCAGCGACTCCGAGGCGTCGAAGCCGATGAATTTCACCTTGCCGGACCAGCCGTTGTCGACGAGGACCCGCATCATCGCCAGCGTGGTCGATTCGTTGGGCGTGAAAATGCCGTCGACGTCGAGCGTGCCGTCGGCGCGCTTCAAGCCGCTGAGCAGCGCTTCGCTCTTTTTGTAGGCACCTTCGACGTCGGCGCCGCCGTACTGGTTCGCGCTCACGACCTGCAGGCCCGGCCGCGACTGGATCGCTTCGAGAAAACCGGCCTCGCGCTGCAACGTGCTGTCCGATCCTTCCGCGTAGCGCAGCAGGACCACCCGTCCCTTGTCGTGCAGCAGCGTCGCGAGCTGTTCGCCCGCCAGCCGGCCGGCCAGGCGATTGTCGGTGGCGACGAAGCTCACGTAGTCGTTGCCCTTGAGCCCCGAATCGATCACCACCACTGGAATGTTGTTGTGCTTCGCATCGGCAACCGGCTGCGCGAGCGCCACCTCGTCGAGCGGCGCGAGCACCATCCCGGAGACGCCGCTGGTGACGAACCGCTCGACCTCCGAGATCTGCGATTCGCGCTCGTCCTCGCGGAGCGGGCCGCGCCAGACAATCGTGACACCCAGTTCCTTGCCGGCCTTCGCGGCGCCGGCATGAATGCTCTGCCAGAAGGCGTGCGACGTCCCTTTCGGGATCACCGCGATCGTCAGCGCCGCCGGATCCGTGCTGGTGCGGGTGCGACTACAGGCGGCTGCGAACAGCAGCAGCGCGACCGCCGCGCGCCTCGTGCGGGTCATCAGCGTTGAGCCTCCAGAATCGTTGCGCGGTCCCGCCGAGCACGGCGTCCTGCTCGTGCGCGGGACGCGCCGCAATGTACTCGACGACAGCGTTCAGCGTTCTCTGGTACGGTGCGGCGACCAGACACACCGGCCAGTCCGAGCCAATCATCAGCCGATCCGCGCCGAACGCATCGAACGCGACGTCGAGATACGGCCGGAGATCGTCAGCCGTCCACGCGTTCCAGTCCGCTTCGGTAATCAGGCCCGACAGTTTCGCGTACACGTGCGGGTGCGCGGCAAGCCCGCGAATATCTTCTTCCCACGGGCGGCGCTCGCGGCCGCGAATATTCGGCTTCGCGAGATGATCGAGCACGAAGCGCTGACCGGGGAGCCTCGCCACGCACTCGCTGGCGGCCCGCAGATGGCGCCTATATATAAGGAGATCGAACGCGAGCCCGAATTCCGCAAGAACTTCAAGACCCTCAAGCACTTGCGGCCGTACGAGGAAGCGGTCGTCGGGTTCCGACTGCGCGATGTGCCGCATCCCGACCAACTTCGTGTGCGAAGCAAACGACGCAAGCTGCGCGCGGACGGCATCGGCGCCGGCCTGCAGATCCACCCACCCGACGACTCCAGCAATCGAGGGATGGACGTCGGCGAGGGCGAGCAGCCACCGCGTCTCCTCCAATGACTGCCGCACCTGCACGGCGATGCACGCGTCACAGCCGGCGGCTGACAGCTCGCGCGCCGACTCCGCGGGAAGAAAATCGCGGCGCAGCGTGGCCATCGAGTCGTCTATCCAGCCGTACTCGTCGGCGGTGTAGCGCCAGAAGTGCTGGTGCGCGTCGACGCGCATCATATGGCGGGAACCGGCGTCGAGCCGGCGGCGCTCGACGCGTAACAGGCTTCGACGAGCGCCATCGTCTTGAGTGCGTCGCTCACCGGCGAGATGAGCGAGCTGTCTTCGCCGCTGACGAAGCGCTGGAGGTTCGACATCGGACCCTCGAACGCTTCGGTGAACCACGAGCCACGCAGCGGAACCGGCTGCCATGCGCCGTCGAACGCGATCTCGAGGCGATCGGGCGGCCCCGATGGGTACTCGAGGTTGACGCCGAGCGTCAGCAGCGCGGCGCCGGCCGTCCCTTCGATTTTCAACATCGACGCGCGGTGGCGGTCGTCCTGACGATGCGTATGGTTGAGGACGAGCGAACAGCGGATGCGATCGCCGTAATCGAGCACGATCGTGCTGCGCGTGTCGGCGAAGCGATCGAACTGCGGATGCGCAACCGCGCGGCACATCACGCCGAGGGGCTCGCCGGCGATCCACCGGATCGCGTCGAGGTAGTGAATCGAGTGGTAGAGCACCTCGAGCCGCGGCGCATGCTCCAGGAACGACCACTGCTCCCACGGCTGACGATCGACCATTCTGACCTCGATGTCTGTGAGATCGCCGAGCCGGTCGGCGGCGACGAGATCGCTGAGCGCCATCATGTTCGGGCTGAAGCGCAGCTGGAAATTCATTGCCGCGACGAGCTCGCGCTCGCGGCACAGCGCGAGAATCTCCCGTGCGGCGGCGAGCGTCTCCCCCATCGGCTTCTGAATCAGCACCGCCGCGCCGCGCGGCAGCTGCGCGAGCACGCCCGCGATCTCTTTGCCGGGGACGGCGACGTCGACAATCGCGCCTGCAGCCGCCGATGCCTCGGCGAGGCTCGCAAAGACGCGGAGGCCGCCGAACTGCTGCGCCGTCTGCTCGGCCGTCGCACGGCAGCGATCGAAGAGGCCGGCGATCGGAAATTGCAGGCGCGTGTAGGCGGGAAGATGCGCGGTCCGGACGATCGCGCCGGCGCCGACGAACACGATCGGGCGCGGCGCCGTCGGGCGAGGCCAGGTCTGGCGAAGATCGATCATCCGATCCTTCAGGCGCGTTTCGAACCTACGCGCGGCATTCTGTCGCGCAACCCTTTAGGTCTGCCCATCGCCGCGCGGGCAGCCCTGAAGGGCTGCGCTACGGTAACAGCCACCGCATTCGCCCGGATTTTACATGGTAGGATGCGCGGCGATCAGGAGACTCTGTGACATGGCTGGCGCGATTATCATCGCGGTCATGGCGGTGACGCAGTCGACGTTCGGCGCCATGCCGGACGGCACGAAGATCGATCTCTTCACGCTGACCAACGCACACGGCGTCGAGGTGCGCGTGATCACCTACGGCGCGGCAATCGTCTCGATCAAGGCGCCCGATCGCCGCGGGCATTTCGACGACATCGTCACCGGCTTCGACACGCTCGACGGCTACCTGACCCGGTCGCGCTACTTCGGCGC
>Ga0070686_100000584_pt1 | contig 21609 bp, 23 predicted proteins | sample KBSS23LmetaG_FD_65654 | JGI IMG/M metagenome (GOLD analysis project Ga0070686, IMG submission 65654) | Switchgrass rhizosphere microbial communities from Kellogg Biological Station, Michigan, USA - KBS S2-3L metaG | ecosystem: Host-associated > Plants > Roots > Rhizosphere ... | reverse complement strand
CGAGCGGCTGCTCAAGATCCTGCGCGTCGGCACTTTGATCATCGACGGGCGCCGCGAGCTCTGCCTGATCCGCAACATCTCGGCCGGCGGCGTGATGGCCCATGTCTATTCGAAGCTCCGCCCGGGCCAGCCCGTGACGATCGAGCTCAAGGCGACCCAGCCCGTGGCCGGACACGTCGTCTGGATGCGCGACGCCAATGCGGGCATCCAGTTCGACAGCGCGGTCGACGTCGCCGACCTGCTCGCCAACCCGGCCGTGCTCGACAATGGCTGGCGGCCGCGCACGCCGCGGGTCGAGATCGACCGGATGGCGACCCTGCGCGCCGGCGCCCGCACCTATTGGGTCCACGCCCGCGACATCTCGCAGAGCGGAGTGAAGGTCGAGTGCGACCAGCCGCCCGCGGCCGACACCGAGATCGTGGTCGCGCTGGAGGGCCTCAGGCCGCTGCCCGGGATCGTGCGCTGGAGCAAGGACAATGCCTGCGGCATCGCCTTCAACCAGCTCATCCCGTTCGGGGAGCTGATCGGCTGGCTGAAGAGCGCCGGGTGAGCGAGCGAGCACGCCGACCGTTGTTTCACTCGTCATCCCGGACTGGAATGACTCGATAAAGCGGACAGCCCGGCGACCACTATTCCGGAAAATCCGCCTCATAGGTGCGGAAGGCGAGGGCGCGGAGGAAGAGGGTCTCGCCGGTCAGCCAATCCTGGCGCAGCAGATTCTCGTCGCCGAAATCGACCGCGAGCCACTGGTCGATGAGCGGCCGGAGCGTGCGGCGCTGGCTCCCGGTCGCTTGGCGATAGCTCATCAGCGCCGCGGCGGCGATCCAGGGCGCGGCCGGGTGACGATAATCGTCGAAGAAGCGGCCGCCCGTGGTGAGCGGGACATAGGCGCCCGAGGCGAATTGCTCGGTCGCCGCCGGCAGCACGCCCGCCGAGCGAAGATAGGCCTCGGCGGCATGATTGTCGCCGCTCTCGCCCGCCACCCGCGTCGCCACCGCCGCATAAGCGGAGAAGACCAGATTCTCGGTGCGGCGATCGTTGTTCGGATAATCGGACCAAGAGGCGCCATCGGGCGGGCCGCGGTTCAGCCAGGCGACGGCGCGATGGATGGCCGCATCGACCTGCACGCGAGCCTGGGCCGGCACGATCCCCGCACGGCGCGCCTCGGCCAGGGCGATGGTCATCAAGGCGGTCGGGTGGACCGCGGCATTCTCGTTCGAACGGACCGCGTTGAGGGCGATCATCCACCAGCCTTCGGGATGCTGGCCGGCGAGCACCGTGCCCAGCAGCCGTTCGGGGATCGGCCGGCGCAGCCGCGCGGCGGCGAGGATCACCCAGGCATTGGCGATGCTGTGCGGGACCGAATCCGAATAATAGCAGCCGCAGTCCCGATTCTCGACCGAGCGGAGATAGGCGTAATAAGGATCGCCGAGCGCGCGGCCCTCGTCCGGCGCGGCGGCGATCAGCTGGCCGGCGCCCCAGGCCCAGGTCGAGCCAAGCATCGCAGGATCGCCCGACAATTGGTTCTCGGCGGCGCGCGCGACGCGCTGCCGCGCGAGGCGCTCGCCGTCGACCGAGGCCTGGATCTCGGCGCGCGACACCGGCGGCGTGTCGGGAAAGACGACGTAGCGAAGGGAGGGCCAAGCGAGGACCAGAGCGAGCGCGGCGAGCAGGACGCCGACGCCGAGCCCGATCGCCAGCCCGCGGCGCGCCCCGGGCTTGGGCGCGGTCTTGATCGGGGCGGCGCCGCTCGCCCCGATCCGCGCCCTCACCTCCTCGAGGAACTTGGCCTTGACCGAGTCGAACTGGCGGGCGGAGCGGCCGATCATCAGCGCCTGGACCATGAACAGGCCCATCGGGAAATCGGTCGGCTTGAGCTCGTCGACCATGACCGGCAGCAGCTTGCCGGCCTCGCGCGCGATGATCGTCTCATGGCGCACGTTGGGCGAGGCGACGCTGGCCTTGGTCCACAGGGTCACGACCAATTTGGCGCCGGTCAGCCGCTCGCGGATCCAGCTGTCCCAATCCTGGCCGGCCGGCGTCGACTGGTCCCAGAAGACGTCATAGCCCGCCTCCTGCAGCGCGTCGCGGATGCGCAGGGCGACCGGGCGGTCCTTGCTCGAATAGGAGATGAAGATGTCGGTCAGGCGCACCTCCGCTTCCGGGACCGAGGCCTAGCGGAGGCTCCGTGCATTTGCCAGCCGCTCGGCTCGTGAGGCTAACGCGTGAAGGTCGCCGTTCCGGAGGGCTGGCCCTCGGAGGTGACGCTGCCGGTGAGCCGCGACGCGCCCTGGAAGGCCAGATCGAAATTGTCGGCCACATAATTGCCCTCGCCGTCGGTCATTTGCGCGTTCGAGCAGCGGACCAGCACATGCTGCCGGTTGCGGGTCAGCGTGCAATCCTCGCGGGCACGCCTGGGGCCCTGCGGCGTCGCGTAGGCGAGGACGAGCGGGCCGGCGCCGCGGACGGCGTCGAGATTGCCCTCGTAGGTGACGCCGCCGGCCTCGAAGTGGACATGCCAATGGCCCGACACGTCCGCGCTGAACACGCCGCGCACGGCCATGACGACGATCGCCGCGCCGGCGAGGAACAGGAAGAAGCAGAAAATCGCGGCGATCAGCAGATTGGCCCCGGTCTTGCCCGGCTCCAGCACGGACTGATCGGGATTGTCAGGATCGTAGCGGACCTTGACTTCGGCGCCGGCCGGATAGCGCGCGAGCATGGCCTCGGCGCCGGCCGGCGAGCGCGCGCTCAGGAAGCCGAAGCGAAGCCGCGAGCCTTCGCGCTCGCGGCCGTGCACGGCATAGGAATAGCGGACCAGGGGGACGTAATATTGATTGCGCCCGCTGGACCCGCCGCGCCGCTGGACCTCGGAGGCGATGATCCTGCCAGGGGCATTGAGCCAGCGCTCCGCGGCCTCGACCAGGGCCCGCGCCCGGCGGTGGGCGAGGCCGGCCCAGAGCGCGCCGACGAGCCCGATCAGGGCCACGAAAATGCCGAGATACCCCATCGAATCCATGTGCAATCACCCCCCCGGCCCATGATCGGCCGGCGCGGAATAGGCCCGCCGACGGACGCTAAGTAAAGGGGGAAATTGTGCTTTTTGGAGCGGGTAGCCGGAAGCGAACCCGCGCGCAGCCCTCCAGGGCGGAGCGCCACATAGGGCTAGCGGGTTCGATCGCAGCTGTTTGACGGCTGGAGCGGGTAGCGGGAATCGAACCCGCGTCACAAGCTTGGAAGGCTAGTGCTCTACCATTGAGCTATACCCGCGCGCGCGCCGCGCTTGGCACAGGCGCGATCGGATCGTCAACGATTCGCGCCCGCCTCGCGCGGGCTCAATGCGCAGGGGCCGCGCCCGGCCCGTCCAGCTGGCCGATCGTCGCGTTCAGCGGCGGCTCGGCGCGCATCGCGGCCGCCACCTGCTCGGCCCGCTCCATCGCGCGGAGGAGATTGAGACCGGCGAGCTTGGCCAGATCCTCGTCGCTCCAGCCGCGGCGGGCGAGCTCGCGGAACAGGATCGGATAGGAATCGACCCCCTCCATCCCCTCCGGGTGGGTGCCGCTGATCCCATCGAAATCCGAGCCGATGCCGACATGGTCGACGCCGGCGATCCGGCGGACATGGTCGACATGGTCGGCGACGTCCGCGACCGTCGCCGGCTGCGCGGGATGGGCGGCGTCCCAGGCCGCGAGCGCCGCCGTGCGCCGCTCCGGCTGGCCGGTATAATAGGCCTTGAGTCTCGCCTCCTCGGCGGCGCGCTCGGCGGCGCGGCGGCGGACGGGCTCGGATATGAAGACCGGATAGAAGTTCACCATCACCACGCCGCCATTGGCGGGCAGCAGCCGCAGCACGTCGTCCGGCACGTCGCGGGGATGGTCGACCAAAGCCCGGGCGCTCGAATGGGAGAAGATCACCGGCGCCCGGGAGAGCGCGATCGCCTGGCGCATCGTCTCGGCCGAAACGTGGCTGATGTCGATCATCATCCCCAGCCGGTTCATCTCGTGGACGATCGCCCGGCCGAACGGGGTCAGGCCGTGATGGACGGGATCGTCGGTCGCCGAATCGGTGAAGTCGTTGTTGGTGGAATGGCTGAGCGTCATGTAGCGGGCGCCGAGGGCGTAGAAGGTCCTCAGCGCGGCGGGCGAATTGCCGATCTGGTGGCCGCCTTCCACCCCGACCAGCGAAGCGATCCGCCCGGCCCGCTCGATGCGGCGGATGTCGGCCGCGGTGAAGGCCAACTCGAGCTGGTCCGGATAGCGGGCGACCATGCGGCGGACGATGTCGATCTGCTCGATTGTGGTCTGCACCGCCTCCGGTCCCCGCAGCGTCCCCGGGATCCAGACCGACCAGAATTGCGCGCCGACATGGCCGCGCCTCAGCCGCGGCAGATCGGTCTGCAGCGGATGCGCGAGGCGCGACGTGTCCGAAGCCAGGTCGAGCGGCTGGCGCCAGCTGTCATAGCCCTCCCGTATCTCCCAGGGCAGGTCGTTATGGCCGTCGATGATCGGGGTCGCGCTCAGCACCCGTTCGACCCGTTGCGCGATCGCATCGGGCGGATCCGCGCCCGCGGGCGCGGCCGGCAGCAAGGCGGCGAGCAGGGCCGCGGCGCCGGCCACGCACGTCCTGGCCCGGTCGAAGCGGAGACCCTTGTCCGGCAAAGCGACGCGCGGCAGGCCGCGATGATGATCGAGCAATTCGTACACCGGTCGGCCGGATGCCCCCTTTCTTTGTTCACCGCCATGTAGAGGCGGACATTGCGATCGGGCAAGAGCGCAGCCTCGACGAGCGGGCCGAAGCGGGGAACGCGCCCTGAAAAGGCGGAGGCCAATTCCGATCTCGGAGTCGAAGCGGCGGCAATAATCCTGCGGCAAACCTGCCCGCAACGGGACAGGTCGGCGCGCACCCTCACTTAGGCGCGACGCCGAAGCCGATTCAGATTATGTTTGCACGGAGCAAGCACACGGGCGGGGAATGGTGGAGCTTCAGCAATCCGGGACGGCGCCCGATCCGCGGGGCGGAGACGGAGCGAAGGGTGGAGTGCCGCCGTTCGAGCGCATCGTCGCGGATTACGGCCCCCTGATCTCGCGTATCGCCATGTCCTATGAGGCCGATCCCACGTTGCGCGAGGACCTCACCCAGCAGATCTTCCTCGCCATCTGGCAGGCCTTGCCCAGCTATCGTGGGGAATCCGCCCTCAAGACATTCATCGCCAGGATCGCGCAGAATCGTTCGATCTCGTTCGTCACCAAGCAGGTTCGCCAGCCCAAGCTCGCGGAGCTGCCCGAGCGGCTCGAAGCCGACACGCCCAATCCCGAAGAAGAGGCGATCGAGCTCAATGAACGGGAAATGCTGATGCAGGCGACGCGCCGTCTGCCGCTGCCTCAGCGTGAAGTCATCATCCTCGTGCTGGAAGGTTTCAGCTATGCGGAGATTGCCGAAATGCTCGAAATCGCGCCCAATGCTTTGGCGCTACGATTGTCACGCGCCAAGACGGCGCTAAAGTCCATGCTGGAGCAGGGGTATGAGTGATTTCGACCTGGACCGGCTCGGCGACGTCTGGCGCCAGCAGCCCGATCCGGCGGAGATGGAGCGGCTTCAGCGCACCGCGATCGCCGTTGCGCGGCGGGCGCGGATCTCCGCGATCCTGGATGTCTGCGCGGCGATCGCGGTCGGGGCGGTGGTCGTCTTCCTGGTCGTCGCCAATCCCCAGCCCAAGACGTTGGTGCTTGGCTCCGGGGCGATCGTCGTGCTGCTCGTCAGCAACATCCGCCAGCGCAAGCTGCGCAAGCTCGCCCTCAAGGACCTGACCGGGACCACCGAGGACATGCTGGACCAGTCGATCACCCGAATCGAGACCACCCTGCGTCACCACAAGTTCACCCTCTGGGGACTCCCGCTGGTCCTGATCGGCGCCTTCATCTTTTCGGCGGTCGTGATGCCGCAGCGCCGCGCGATCTTCGGCGGCCTGAGCCAGATCCCGTGGTTCCGCACGACCTGGCTCGCAGTGTGGATCGCGGCGCTCATCGGCCTCGGGGTCTTCCTCGTCGTCGCGATCCGACGCGGCGCGAGCGAGCTCAACCGCCTCCGCGCCATGCGCGATGCCTATCGCCAGGAGCGCGATTCTTCAGCGCCATGACTTGCGCTTGATCATGGTAAACCGAATCTGTTCGGGGCTTTAGCAAAGTCTCAATCGCTCTCCAGTATAAGTGCCCTACCCCGTCGAAGAACTAGGGAAGGGAAAGCAATGGAAAAGCTCTGCATGACCGTGGAGGAGCTCCCCGAGCTCGACACCGCGGTCGCGATCTCGGGCTCGGTCAAGCAGCAGGAAGTCGGCAACGTGTGGTGCCTCGGCATCGCTGCCGGAATCGCCATTTACGCCGGCTGGTAGATCAGGCGCGGATCGCGGCCCGGCGCGCGTGGAACCGCGCAGCCGGGCTGCTCCCGTTTCAGCCGGGACAATGCCCGGGACGCCGAGGCGGCACGAGAAAGGTCCCCACTTGCGCGACCGCCCGCTTCGAAACCTCCTTCGAACTGCCCGCCGCGAACCGATCGTCATGAGCGTCATGGCGGTGGCGGCCGCCGCCCTGTGCTTCGCCTGCTTAGGAAGTCTGAAAGGATAAAAGGCTAGTGCCGCGTCTTCTTCAATCCGGCGGGACGAGATGAGCCGCGCGCAGCACCTCCACGACTGGCTCGACGATCGGGAGCGGCAGCGCCGTACCCAGCGTTCCATCGACGCCTTCGGCAGATCCTGGGACGGCGGGCCCGTCCAGCGGCGCTTCGACGAGGCGATGGCGCGGCTGCCGGTGCAAAGCGCCGAGGCGGCTGCCGCGGCGGCGCACGCCCTGTTCGCCGATGATGTCTGGGTGGATCGCCTGATCGGGGAGCTCGCCGCGGCGATGCGCGCCGATCCCTATTTCGATCCGCCCTTCCGCGCGATCAACAGCGATATTCACAGCGGCCTGATCGCCTTCGAGCACAGCTTCATGTCGATCGCGGCGGGCGTGACCCCCATCGCCGATCTCGCCGCCAAGAAGAGCGCCAGGCGAGGCGCGACCTCGGTCACCTTCTCGGGCCGTGTCAGCGTGCTGAAGTTCGTCAGGGCCGGCGGCGCGCGCATCTCGCTGTGGGAGGCGCCCCCGATCACGGCGGAGTTCACGGCGGCGGAGGCGGGACGCTGCGTCCGCACCGGTGAGCGGCAGCTCGCCGACGGAGACATCCTCACCCTCGACGGGCGCCATCAAACCTATGGAATCGAGCAGGCGCGCGCCAATCTGCTCATCCTTCAGGCGGAGATTTCGCTCGATGCGGCCCCGCTCAGCGTCGAATATGATTCCGCCACCCACGAATATGTCGGCTGCAGCGCCACCGGCGACGGCGCCTCGCGCATCCAGATGATCGCCACCCTGCTGCGCAGGCTCGGTGCGGACTCGGCAATTCCCGCCCTGGCCGGCTTCCTCGATCATCAGGATTTCTTCGTACGCTGGCACGTGATGCGCGAGTTGCTCGGCCTCGACGCGGAGGCGGCGCTGCCGCATCTCAAGCGCATGGCCGCGCGCGATCCCCATGGCGAGGTCCGCCGGGCGGCCCGCGCGGTGCTCGACCGGCTGCAGGCGCCGTCGCCCCGGAAGGCCGCCTGACATGCCGAGGATCATCCCCTGCCCCGAAGCGGAAACGCCGATCGAGCTCGGCGACCTCGTCGCCGCGCTCAACGACGAGGGCTTCGACCCGGCCGACGAGGAAAGCTTCGCCGCCGCCGGCCCCCTGCTCAAGCGGCTGGCCAACAACCGCGACTTTCTCGCCGACATCGCTATTGCCGAGCTCAAGGACCGCTGCACCCGGCAGAGCCTCGAGAATCGCTATTCGAGCCAGGTGATCATGCTCCACCGGGCCTCCGAGAAATATTTCATCCGCGCCAATTTCTGGCCGTCGGAGCGCGACAGCCTGTTCAAGGCGAGCGGCAACTCGCCCTTCTTCTACCACGTCCCCCACGACCATAATTTTTCGTTCCTGACCGTCGGCTATCTCGGCCCCGGCTATTGGAGCGACTATTACGAATATGATTTCGAGTCCGCTCTCGGGCTGCCCGGCGAGAAGGTCGATCTGAGGTTCGTCGAGAAGGCGAAGCTCGATCAGGGCAAGGTCATGCTCTACCGGGCCCATCGCGACGTCCACAACCAGCTGCCGGCCGACGACATGTCGGTCTCGATCAACGTCATGCACGCGACCCCCGCGCTTCCTTACCTCAACCAATACCGGTTCGACGTGAAGACATGCGAGATCGTCTCGATCCTCAACCGCAGCGCGACCGAGGCCCTGCTCGCGCTCGCCGCCAATCATGACGGCGGCAATGCGCGCGACCTGGTCGAGAGCTTCGCCGCCGCTCATCCCTGCGAGCGCATCCGCTTCGCGGCGCTGCGCGAGCTGGCGGCGGCCGAGACCGACGCGGAGGCGGGCGCCGAGCGGCTGGGCAAGGGCAGGCATTCGGCAAGCGCGTTCGTCGCGGCGATGAGCGCGCACGAGCTGGCGCGTCTCCAGGCAGGCCGAGGCTGGATCGAGCGCTAGGCGTTCCGCGTCTCAGCGCCTTGCCGCGGCGGCGGGCTCCTCGTAGCTCAGCACCTCGATCTCGCCGGGCACCATCCATTTGACGCCGGAAGGCCGCGCCTCGTCATATTCCGCCTGCCTGGCGCTGACCGCGTCGCGCAACGCGTCCGCGCTGGAATCGCGCCAGGGACCAGTGAGCGCCGGCGTACGATAGCGATAGCGTCGCACCTTCGCTGCTCCTCCTGATTCCTTAGTCCCCCGGCGGGGCGGAATCTTTCGGAACAAGGTTAACTTTTCTTGAGGCGGGGAGCCCGCCTTCGGATTTCCTTCCCGCCGGCAACGCCTTAGGCAGGAATCGGCAACGGTGACCGTGCCGAGCGCGTGAGATCCGCATTTTCCAGGGCTTCTTACCAAGGGCGGCAGAGGGCATTTTTCGCCCTTCGCTTCGCACCCGCGCCCCGCAGCCCGATCGTGCCGGCCTGGGACGGAGATTCGGACGGTCCCGCAAGCGATTGACCTCGCTGCCAAAAGCGATGCCGCGCGGCGGAAAAGCTGGTATTAGACCTTCACGATCACTAAATCGCGCGGCTTGGCCCATTGAGTGGATATTGTGCGCCTTCGATCCCTGCTTGCGACGGCATCCGTCTGCCTTGTCCTGAGCGCGTCCGCGCGCGCCCAGAACGCGCAGCCTCTGCCGGCGCCGACCGGCCAGCCGATGACGATCGATTTCAGCGCGGATCCGGTGCTTCGCCTCAGGCGCGAGCAATCGAGCTTCGAGCAATTCCGCAGCGCGATCGCGACCGCCGTCGAGCGCCATCCGGGCACCGCGGAGGTCGCCGCCGGCGAGGATGAGGCGCGCGCCGTGCTCAGCGAGACGCGGATGGCGCAGCTTCCGAACGTCGACCTCAGCATCACCTCCTATCGGGTGATCTCGCGTAATTTCGCGAACGATCCGTTCAACATCATCGAGCGGTCCCGGCCGCGCCAGCGCACCGACGCTCTGCTGTCGGTCCAGCAGGTGCTGTTCGATTTCGGGGCGACCGCGCGGCGGATCACTGCTGCCGGGGCGCGCCTGCGCGCCGCCGGGGCCGACCTCGAGGCGGCGGCCGACCGGGTGGCGCTCGGCGCGGTCGCCGCCTGGTACGACGTCTTCTCGTTCCGCGCCCTGGTCTCGCTCACCGAGGCGTTCATCGCCAGCCAGCGCGATCTGCGCGCCGCCGTGGAGATCCGGATCCGCCAGGGCGTCTCGGCCGAAGGCGATCTCGCCCGGATCGATTCCTACATCGCCCAGGCCGAGACCCATCTCGCCCAATATCGCCGCACGCTCGCCAATGCCGTGGCGCGCTTCACCGAGCTGACCGGTGCGCCGCCGCCGCAGCTCGAGCGCGCCCCGACGCCGGGCGCCGCCGCGGTGAGCCGCGACGAGGCGGTGCTCGCCGCCGAGCAGTCCGCCACCGTGCGCAGCGCCGACGCCCAGTCCGACGCCGCCCGCGACGAGGCGCGCGCCGCCCGCGCCGACCGCCTGCCCCGCGTCGCGGTGGGCGTCGACGCCGGCCGCTATGGCGTGATCGAGAATAGCGGCGACTATGACATTCGCGGCAATATCGGCCTGCGCTACCATATTTTCGGAGGCTATGACGCGCGCTCCGACCAGGCGGTGGCCCGCGCCCGCGCCGCCGACGCCCGCGCCCAGCGGATCCGCGAGGAGGCCGGCCGCGACGCCGCCATCGCCTGGTCGGACGTGCAGGCGCTCGAGGCGCAGCTCACCGCGCTCGAAGCCTCCTACATCGCCAGCCGCCGCTCCCGCGACGTGATCGCCGAGCGCTTCCGCGCCGCCCGCGGCACCTTGTTCGACGTGGTCGCGGCCGAGGACAGCTATTTCGAAAGCGCCACCGCCTATATCCAGGCGCTGACCGAGCTCGACGCGGCGCGCTATGTGCTGCTGTCGCGCATGGGCCGGCTGCTCGACACGCTCCATATCGACGCCGACCAGCTGCGGGGCCAGGGATGAGCTCGGACAACCTCATCAAGGTTCCCGAGCCGCGCCTCGCCAGCTGGCTGACGGGGCCGATGAAGGCCAACCGCCCGACCTATTGGAAGGTCGCGCTGGCGGCGGTGTTCATCAACATCTTCGGCCTGCTCACGTCCCTGTTCACGATGACGGTCTACGACCGCGTCGTCCCCAACAACGCCACGGCGTCGCTGATCGCGCTGACCCTTGGCCTCGCGATCGTCATCATCTTCGACTTCATCCTCAAGATGCTGCGCGCCTATTTCGTCGACCATGCCGGCGCCCAGATCGACCGGGACATCGGCGAGGTCGTGTTCGAGCGGATGCTGGCGATGCGGCTCGAGCTCAAGAAGGGCTCGACCGGCGCGCTTGCCGGAATGATGCGCGAGCTCGAAGCGCTGCGCGACTTCTTCGCTTCCGCGACCCTGACCGCGATCGTCGACGTGCCCTTCATCATCCTCACCCTGACCCTGGTCGCGGTGATCGGCGGCAGGGTCGCGCTCGTGCCCGGCGTGATGGTGCCCCTGGTCATCCTCGTCGGCTGGCTCACCCATCCGGCGATGGAGCGCCTCTCGGCGCGAACCATGGGTGAGGGCCTGCAGAAGCAGTCGGTGCTGGTCGAGGCGATCGGCGGGCTCGAGACGGTGAAGACCTCGGGCGCGGCGCCGCTGCTCTCGCGGCGCTGGCTGAAGGCCGTCCAGCAGCATTCGGACTCGTCGCTCAGGCAGCGGCTGGTCTCGACGATCGGGGTCACCTTCGCGACCTCGGCGGGCACCATTTCCTATGCCGGCGTCGTCATCCTCGGCGTCGGCATGATCAACGAGCGCGAGCTCACCATGGGCGGCCTGATCGCCTGCTCGATCCTCGCCGGCCGGGCGATCGCGCCGCTCGCGCAGATCTCCCAGCTGCTCTCGCGCCTCACCTCGACGCGCACTGCCTACCGCCAGATCAACGCGATGATGCAGATGCCGCCGGAGGGGCCCGCCGGCGAGGCGCTCAAGCTGTCCGGCGTCGAAGGGAAGATCGAGTTCCGCAACGTCGGCTTCAAATATCCCGGCGCGCCCGAGCGGGCCCTCGACGGGGTCAGCTTCACGATCGAGCCCGGCGAGCATGTCGCCCTGCTCGGGCGGGTCGGGTCGGGCAAGTCGACCGTGGCGCGGCTCATCCTCGCTCTCTATCCGCCCGAGGACGGGCTGGTCATGATCGACGGCTCCGACGTGCGCCAGCTCGATCCGGCAAGCCTCAGGACCAATGTCGGCGCGGCGATGCAGGAGAGCGTGCTGCTGACCGGCTCGGTGCGCGAGAATATCGTGCTGGGCCGGCCCGGCATCGACGACGAGGAGATGGTCCGCGCCGCCCAGATTTCGGGCACGCACCATTTCATGGGCCAGATCGCCAACGGCTACGACCTCCGGCTTGCCGATCGCGGCGAGGGCCTTTCGGGCGGCCAGCGCCAGTCGATCGCGATCGCGCGGGCGCTGGCAGGCCGTCCGCCGATCATGCTGATGGACGAGCCGACCAGCGCGATGGACGCCCAGACCGAGGGCGGGCTGATCCAGCGCCTGCGCGAGGAATTGAAGGACCGGACCCTCGTCCTCATCACCCACCGTCCGCCTTTGCTTCAGCTGGTCGACCGCATCATCCTGATGGACAAGGGCAAGATCGTCTCGGACGGCCCGCGCGACAATGTGCTGAAGCAGATCATGCGGCCGCGAGCAGCCTAGGTTCCGGAAGCGACCATGCACGGAACCCATCTCGAGGATCTCACCACCAGGATCAGGCCGCGCACGGCCTCGAACCTTCTCCTGTGGTTCGTGGTTGCCTTCATCCTTGCCTTCTTCCTCTGGGCGGGCTTCACCAAGCTCGACCGCACGGTGCGCGGCCAGGGGCGGGTGATCCCGAGCGCCCGGCTCCAGGTCATCTCCAACCTCGAGGGCGGCGTCGTCCAGGAGATCATGGTCCATGCCGGCCAGCAGGTCCGGGCCGGCGACGTGCTCATCCGGCTCGACCCCACGGCGAGCGGCTCGGAGCTCGGCAGCGGCCAGTCGCAGGTGACGTCTCTGCAGGTCAAGATCGCCCGGCTGACCGCGGAGATCCAGGACCGCGAGCCGGTCTATCCGGCGACCAGCGACCCGGCGCTCGCCGATCAGATCAGGATCGAGCAGGCCCTGCATGCCTCCCGTCTCGCCAATCTCGCCGGCCTGATCGGCGCCGGCGAAGCGCGCCAGGGCGAGGCCCAGCGCAGCGTCGCCGAAGCCGAAGCCGCCTATCGCGCCCGCGTCAGCGCCTTCCAGCAGCGCGAATCGGAGGCCCGGATCATACGCCCGCTGGTCGAGCGCGGCATCGAGCCGCGGCTCAGCCTGGTCCAGGCGGAAAGCGCCGCGGATATCGCGCGCAGCGAGATGCAGGGAGCCGCCGAGACCGTCGCCCGCGCGCGCTCTGCCGTCGCCGAGGCGCGCTCGACGCTCGCCCAGGCCCATCAGGAATGGCGCGCCCAGGCCGCGACCGAACTCGCCACCGCACAGTCCGAGCTGTCCGCCCGCTCGCGCGCCTTGCCCGCGCTCGCCAATCGCATGGAGCGTACCGTGCTGCGCGCGCCCCTCGCCGGGCGGATCAACCGCGTCCTTGTCACCACCGTCGGCGGCACCGTCCGGGCGGGCGAGCCGGTCGTCGAGATCGTTCCCTCCGGCGACACCTTGCTCATCGAGGCGCGGGTGAGGCCCTCCGACATCGCCTTCGTCCGGCTCGGCCAGCACGCACGGGTCGCGATCACCGCGCTCGACCGTTCGGTCTACGGCCTGCTCGAAGGCAGCGTCGTCGGCATCTCGCCCGACGCGATGGCCGAGGAAAGGACCGGCGAGACCTATTATCTGGTGCGGGTGCGCACGACGGAGAACGTGCTGCGCGATCCGGGCGGCCATCCGATGCCGATCGGCCCCGGCATGGTCGCGGAAGTCGACCTGCTCGGCGACAAGCGGACGGTCCTCCAATATCTGCTGACCCCGATCACCCGCATGGGCGAGACCGCCTTCCGCGAGCAATAGAACGATTCCCAGTCGGATGGATCATCCGACGACCCGGAAATCGCGGCAGATCAGATTGGCCGCGGCGCCGCGCCGCGGGTCACTGCCGGTTCTGGCCCTCGCTCGCGGTGGCGGGCGTGCATGCGCCGGTCCGGTGCCCGGTGACGTCGGCTTCGATCAGGACGTCCCCGTCGCCGGTGAGCACGGTGCGCAGATTGCGATGAAGGTTGATCGTCTCCGCCTGGAACGTGCCGTTGACCGTCATCGGGATGTCGCCGGTGAGGCCCGCGCGGCGACAGTTGAGCGTGGCATTGGCGCGGCCGTTCCGGACATAATAAGTGCTGTAGGAGCAGGTGAAATTCTCTCCCGCGAACAGCGCGGATGGGAGTTGGGTGCCCGGCGCGACGCAGAGGCTCTGGGTCTCGCTCGTGCCGACGGGCGTGTTGATCCTCGGCGTGCCCTGGTCGGCCTTGGTAAATTGGGTGACCCGCGAGGTGATCTCCCACTGGCCGGGCGACGGCAGCGCCGCGGCGGCTGCCTTGTTCTCGGCCGGTTGGTCGCCGCACGATGCGACGGCGAGCAACGGAATCAAAGCCAGAGCGCGCATCCCCTCGTCCCCCTATTTGCCTGTGCCGTCCCATCCTAGCGGCGGTGCAGGCAGTTTTGAAGCCGCGCTTCCGCGCCCGGACCGGTTCGGTCCGGCGGGAGGCCCAATCCTCCTATCTGCCCGCCTCGCCGCTCCCCGGTGCTGCCGCCGCCGCATTCGCCTCGCCCGGGGTACATTCGCCGATCCGCCGGCCGACCAGATGGTTGGTCGAGGACGAGGTCCGTCCCCTTATCGTCGAATGCATCTGCTGGCGCACGTCGTAGCTCGTCGGGGTGAAGCTGCCCTCCATCGTCACCGTGGCATCCATGTCGGCCCGGTGGCAGGTCGACGTGCCCCGGATGCGTCCGCCGGCAACCGTGACCCCGCTATAATCGCAGGCGATTCCGGCATGGCCGCTGCCGCTCAGGAAATTGGCGTTGGCGCGGCTGACCTGCTCCGGGGTCACGCAGGAGCGGATCGTCGTGGGCGGCATATGCGGCATGTGCACGCCCGCGGGCATGCCGCTCACCTCGGCCGCCTCCATCTCCATGGTGATCTCCCACTCGCCGGGCTGGATGGTGAGGCTGCCGCCGCCTCCGGCCGCACCCGCGGAAGCGGCGGCCGGCGCGGCCGCGGCCTGCCCATTGGCGCTCGCGCCCTGGTTGGCGCTCTGGCTGCCGCACCCGGCGAGCAGCAACAAGGTGGCGGTCGCGACGTGAAGCCTCATCTCATCCTCCCGGCGAATGGCGCCGCAAGTCCTAGCGGAGACGGCCGCCAATCGCCATATGAAAGCCATGGCGATCACCATCCGCACCAGCCTCGAAGAGCCCGAGACCGGCCTGACCTTCACCCCCCACCGGCCCGAGCGGCCCGACAAGGCCGAGGGGGGGAAGAGGTTCCGGATCGTCTCCGACTATCAGCCGGCGGGGGACCAGCCGCAGGCGATCGAGGAGCTGGTCGACCAGTTCCGCCAGGACGAGAAGACCCAGGTGCTGCTCGGCGTCACCGGCTCGGGCAAGACCTTCACCATGGCCAAGGTGATCGAGGCGCTGCAGCGCCCGGCTCTGGTGCTCGCGCCGAACAAGATCCTGGCGGCGCAGCTCTACGGCGAGTTCAAGAGCTTCTTCCCCGACAATGCGATCGAATATTTCGTCTCCTATTACGATTACTACCAGCCCGAGGCCTACGTCCCGCGCTCCGACACCTATATCGAGAAGGAAAGCTCGGTGAACGAGGCGATCGACCGGATGCGCCACTCGGCCACCCGCGCCCTGCTCGAGCGCGACGACGTGATCATCGTCGCCTCGGTCTCCTGCCTCTACGGCATCGGCTCGGTCGAGACCTATTCGGCGATGACCTTCAGCCTGAAGAAGGGCGAGACGGTCGACCAGCGCGAGATCATCCGCAAGCTCGTCGCGCTCCAGTACAAGCGCAACGACCAGGCCTTCGCGCGCGGCAATTTCCGGGTGCGCGGCGACAATCTGGAGATCTTCCCCTCCCATTATGAGGACATGGCCTGGCGGATCGACTTCTTCGGGGACGAGATCGAATCGATCGTCGAGTTCGATCCGCTCACCGGCAAGAAGATCGCCGCGCTCGATTATGTGAAGGTCTACGCGAACAGCCATTATGTGACGCCCGGCCCGACGCTGAAGCAGGCGATGGAGGCGATCCGCTTCGAGCTCACCGAGCGGCTGAAGGAGCTTCAGGCGGAAGGCCGGCTGCTGGAGGCGCAAAGGCTCGAGCAGCGCACCAATTTCGACCTCGAGATGATCGCCGCGACCGGCTCCTGCGCCGGCATCGAGAATTACAGCCGCTTCCTCACCGGCCGCCTGCCCGGCGAACCGCCGCCCACCCTGTTCGAATATCTGCCCGAGAACGCCTTGCTCTTCGTCGACGAGAGCCACCAGACCGTGCCGCAGATCGGCGCGATGGCGCGCGGCGACCATCGCCGCAAGCTGACCCTCGCCGAATATGGCTTCCGCCTGCCCTCCTGCATCGACAACCGCCCCCTGCGCTTCAACGAATGGGACGTGATGCGCCCGCAGACCGTCGCGGTCTCGGCGACGCCGGGCCCCTGGGAGCTGGAGCAGACCAGCGGCGTCTTCGTCGAGCAGGTGATCCGCCCGACCGGCCTCATCGATCCGCCGGTCGAGATCAAGCCGGTCGAGGACCAGGTGGACGATCTCATCTTCGAGGCGAAGAAGACCGCCCAGATGGGCTACCGCACCCTCGTCACCACGCTCACCAAGCGCATGGCCGAGGACCTCACCGAGTTCCTCCACGAAGCGGGGATGCGCGTGCGCTACATGCATTCGGACGTCGAGACGCTGGAGCGGATCGAGCTGATCCGCGACCTCCGCATGGGGGTCTACGACGTGCTGGTCGGGATCAACCTGCTGCGCGAGGGGCTCGACATCCCAGAATGCGGCTTGGTCGCGATCCTCGACGCGGACAAGGAGGGCTTCCTGCGTTCCGAAACCTCCTTGATCCAGACCATCGGCCGCGCCGCCCGCAACGTCGAGGGCCGGGTCATCCTCTATGCCGACCGGGTCACCGGCTCGATGGAAAGGGCGCTGCGCGAGACCGACCGGCGGCGCGAGAAGCAGCGCGAATATAATCTGGCCAACGGCATCACGCCGACCACGATCAAGCGCAACATCTCGGACATCCTCGCCGACGTCTCGCAGCGCGACAGCGTGATCATCGACACCGGCGACGAGGAGAGGCCCCATCTCGTCGGCCACAATCTGCGCGCCTATCTCGACGATCTCGAAAAGCGCATGCGCAAGGCCGCCGCCGACCTCGAGTTCGAGGAGGCCGGCCGGCTGCGCGACGAGATCAGGCGGCTGGAGGCGGACGAGCTCGGCCTCGCCACCGAGCAGCGCCGCGCGCCCGTGCTCGGCCATTCGACCGAAGGCAAGCCGGGCACGCGCAAGACCCGCTACGGCAAGACGCGGCAGATGCGGATGGGGCGGCGGATGCGGTAAGACGCGGAACCGGCGTCTCTCCGCGCCGGTTGAATCGCCATGATCCGCAAGCTGAAATCAGGCTGGCGCCTCTACTCGCGCAAGAAGGACCCCAAAACCGGCAAGCGCCGCAATCTCGGCACGTTCGGCAGCCGCGCGGCCGCCGAGAAGCACGAGCGCGAGGTCCAGTATTTCAAGCGGCACTAAAGGCGAAGGCGCCTCAGGTCGATAATGCACCGATGATCGCGCCCATCACGGTATATTGGAGCGTGAAATAGCCGCCGTTGATCAGCCACAGACCGAAGGGGCGGCGCTCGAATAGATAGTTGATCGCGAGGCTGGCCGCGACCCAGCAGAGACCGACGGCAAGCCCGGCCAAGGCTCCGTACTTCACGCCCAATTGGCCGACGAACATCGCCAGGACGTAGGCGGCGACGAGGTTGAGCAGGAAGGCGCCGCCGAAGACGACCGCCTTGTTGCCGGACTTGAGCGTCTCCTCGCTCTGCCCGGTCAGCGCCGCCCAGGGCTTTGCGAACAGCAGCGAATACCAGAGGCCGCCGAGCACGAAGGCCGACAAAGCGGCGAGCACCACCGCGAGATAATTCACTTGAGGCATTTTCTTCCTCCCCTCCCTAAATTTCAGGCCGGCGCCATCTCCTGCCGCGCTTGGTCGGTCAGCATGCCGACATGGTCGCGCAGCACGGCGATGTTGCGGTCGAAGCTGGCAATGTCCCGATAGGTCCGTGCCTGCATGATCGCGCCCTCCATCACGGTCAAGGTGAACTCGGCCAGCCGGCGCCGGTCGAGCGCGGCGGGCAACCTGTCGCCGGCCTCGACGAGGCAGGTCTCGATCGCGTCCACCCATTGCCGGAAATTGGTCGAGAGCAGATCGCGGATGCGGGGATCGGGTTCGTGCAGCTCGAGCGCCAGGCTGCCGATCGGGCAGCCATAGGTGCAATCCGTGCTGACCAGCTGGATGCGGTAGCCGTCCAGCAAGGCGAAGATCCGTTCGATCGGATCGTCGACGCCCGACCAGGCCGGCTTCAGCAGCCATTCCTCGATGCCGTCGCGATAGGCTTCGAGCACCGCCGCGAGCACGTCCTGCTTGCCCGGAAAGAAATGGTAGAGGCTGCCGCTATGGACCTGCGAGCGGCTGAGGATGTCGGCGACCGAGGTGGACTGGAAGCCCTTCTCCCAGAACAGCTCCATCGCGGTTCGCACGATGCGGGTGCGGGTGTCGGCGTTCATTTCTTGATTGAACGATCAACCAAGCTCCTTGTCAAGACCCCGCGTGCAAAAGGCTCCCCATCGCCCGGCAAAGGAGGGTAAGAGCGCCGCCAAGGAGGATTCGCCGATGATCCGATCCGCGCTGCCGTTTGCGTTCCTGGCTCTGGCCGGCTGCGCCCGTTCGGAGGATGCCAACCTGCTTCCGGCGGACTCGAATGCCACCAGCCGCATCGCCGAGCAGGTGCGCCCGGAACGCAGCGACGAGGAGCCTGCGCTCGGCGCCTGGCGTGATACCATCCAGGACACGCAGCGGGCGCTCGAATTCGGCCCCCAGGGCGCCCCGCCCCTGTTCAGCCTCGCCTGCGACGAGCATCGCGGCCTCGTCCTCCAGCGCCACGGCCAGCAGGCGAGCGGCGATCTGCCCGTCATGCTGGTGTCGGTGGGCAGCGAGACGCGCCGGCTCGCGGTCACCGGCTCGGGAGGAGCGATCCCGATGCTCCGCGCGGCGCTCGCTCCGAGCGATCATCTTGCCGACAACCTCTCGCAGGCGACGGGGACGATCGTGATCCGGATCGGCGAAGCCCCGCCGCTGATCCTCCCGCCGAGCCCCCTGGTCGGCGCCTATATCGGGCAGTGCGAGACTGGCGATCTCGCCGCCGCCGGGAGCGCGCCGACGGGCAACAGCGCGGCGCCAGCCAACGGAGCCGCGCCCGCCAATGTCGTGGACGCCGGCGACTGAGATGGCCGCATCGCGGCGTTCGCGCATCCCGTTCTGCGTCGTCCTGCTGGCCGCGGCGAGCGCCTGCGTGCCGCGCGGCGCCCCACCCGCGCCGCAGCCGCCCCCGCAGCCGGCGCCGACCGCCGCGCTGCCTCCGCCCGTCCCGGCGGCCGCGCCGATCGGCTGGGAGGACGGTCCGCTGACCCCCGGCGACTGGACCTATGCGTCCGGCGGGACACCGCAAGCGGCCTTCGGCACGCCCGGAGCCACGCTCTTCGCCTTGCGCTGCGAAGGCGGAGGCCGGATCGGGATGTTGCGCTCCGGCGCCGCCTCGGGTGCGATGACCATCGTCACCGGCTTCGGCACACGGACGCTCGCCGGCGGCGCGCAGGCTGCGCCGGCGCTTCCGGCATCGGACCCCCTGTTCGACCAGATCGCCTTCAGCCGCGGCCGCGTCCTGGTCCGCACGGCGGACGGCGACCTCGTCCTGCCGAGCTGGCCCGAGCCGGCGCGCCTGATCGAGGATTGCCGCGGACAATAAAAAAGCGCCTCGGGAGGCGCCGCGCGAAGCATGGAATCCTAGCGCCAAAATATTTCAGATCAAGACTTGATCCACGATTCCGCGCGAATCATATTGGCCGTGCCATCAACCAGCGAAAGGAGGTGATCCGATGTCTCATGGTTCAGCAGAGGGGTCGGTCAAGTCCGTTCGGGAGCTGAAAGCCTAGGCTTTTCACAGACTTCCGGGCAGTCGGCTTCCGGCCGCTGACCATGTGAAAAGGCCGCCGGGGAACCTTCCCGGCGGCCTTTCGCTTGTCCGGCGAGGAGAGAAGGATGGCCGACAAGGACGCAAGGCAGGACGGCGGCGCTGGGCATCCCTTGCCCGACAGCGCCGAAGCGCGAGAGGACGAAATCCCCGAGCATCTGGTCCGCGAGAAGGGGCATGGCGATGACGATCACGCCCCGGCCAGTTCCTCCTCGGAGCGCATCGCGCCCGACGGCAAAGCTTATGAGGTCGGCCCGGACGGAAACTGAGAGCCGCCCCCCGATGGAACTGTTCGCGCCTTCGCGTGTCTGTTACGCTGCGGATACGATTTTTCGAACGGAGTGATCCATGGCCAAGAAATCCACGGGCGGATCGAAGGGCAGCGCCAGCAGCGCCTCCGCCGACAGAATTCCCGACGCGTTGCGTGAAGCCGGCCGCCGCGCGGCCGATCTCGCCCGCAACCCGGTCGCGCGCAGCCTGCTCGCCGCCGGGCTGGTGACCGCCGCGGCGGCGCTCGCCGCCAACAAGACGGTGCGCGAAAGCGCCAAGAAGAGCGTGCGCCAAGCCCAGAGCGCGGCCGAAGCCGCCGCCGACGCGGCCGCAGAAAGCGCCAACCGGATCGGCGCGGCGATGATCGACGCCGCCACCGAGGCGGTCCGGCGGATGATGGGCGACATCGAGGGCGCCCCGGCCGCGGCCGCGCCCGCTGCCGCTTCAGCGAGCGCTAAGCCGGCCGGGAAATCGTCGGCCGGCAAGTCGGCGAAGAAGCCGGCCAAGGCCAGATCGGCCGCCCGGAAGCCCGCCGCGGGCAAGTCCGCCGCCAAGGCGTCGGCCAAGCCTGCAGCCAATGCCTCCGCGGCCAAGTCCTCCGCCGCAAAGGCGCCGGGCGCGAGCAGCGGCGGCGGCGCCAAGCCCAAGACCGCCAAGAAGGCCGGCGCCGGGAAATCGCGCGGCAAGAAATAAGGAGTCGAAGGTCGGGCAGAAGAAAGGGGACGCTCCGCCCGGAGCGTCCCCTTCTTCATTCAGCCGTGGATCCGATCAGCGGCAGCGGCGGGCGCGCTGGCTGCGCTGCACTTCGCGGCCGACCAGGGCGCCGGCGACCGCGCCAATGATCGTGCCGGTGGCACGCTCGCCATGGGTGTCGACCGCGCGGCCGACGAGGGCGCCGGCGGCGCCGCCGACGATCAGGCCGGTCGTGCCGTTGCCACGACGGCAATGATAGCGGCCACGGCTGTCGCGCCAGACCGGGCCGACATAATTGCCGTTGCTGTCATAATAGCGGCTTTGCGCTTGGGCCGGACTGTCGACCGGCACGACGAACGTGGCCGGAATGGCCATGGCCGTCGCCGAAACGGCGAGAACAAGTTTACGCATCTGACTTCTCCCTTTGAGCGGAAAACTCATACGGACAACGCGCCCCCGACGCCGTCAGTTTCATTAACCTGAAACAACGATTTCGTCACCCTGTGGCAAGGCCTCTCTGGACGCAGCAGCCGCCCCTCCCTAGAGGCGTCCGGCATCATCCGGGAAAGCAGAGCAATTGGCGAACGTTACCGTCATCGGCGGCCAGTGGGGCGACGAAGGCAAGGGCAAGATCGTGGACTGGCTGGCCAGCCGCGCCGATCTCGTCGTCCGCTTCCAGGGCGGGCACAATGCCGGCCACACGCTCGTCGTCGGCGATCAGACCTACAAATTGTCGCTGCTGCCGTCGGGCATCGTGCGCGGAACCCTGTCGGTGATCGGCAACGGCGTCGTCCTCGATCCCTGG
>Ga0070686_100000580_pt1 | contig 21711 bp, 23 predicted proteins | sample KBSS23LmetaG_FD_65654 | JGI IMG/M metagenome (GOLD analysis project Ga0070686, IMG submission 65654) | Switchgrass rhizosphere microbial communities from Kellogg Biological Station, Michigan, USA - KBS S2-3L metaG | ecosystem: Host-associated > Plants > Roots > Rhizosphere ... | reverse complement strand
GCGACGAATTCGTCGATGGTCAGCGGGATCGCATTGGCCTGCGCGAAATAGGGCGCGGTCGTCGCCGGGTTGAGCTTGAGATTGGCGTGCAGGCTCGAGGAAAGCGGCTGCAGATTCTTGTAGAAAAGCGGCAGATTGCCCGGTGTTGGCGGCTGGGTCGCCATGAGGTCGGTCTCCATAGGGTCAGGGGACGGCTGCGCTGGCGCGGCCGCGAATTCAGCGCTCCCCTCTATGAGCGAAGCGGCTCGGGTGCAAGACTCCCCTGTCCGGCGTCGACCGGCGGCACGAGCTTGCCGGGATTCATGATCCCTTGCGGGTCAAGCCCCTGCTTGATCGCCCGCATCGCGCCGAGCCGCGCCGGATCTGCGAGCCGCGCCAGCTCGCCGATCTTGGCCTGGCCGATGCCGTGCTCGGCCGAGATCGAGCCTCCGGCCGCGGTGACGAGATCGTGGACATAGGCGGTCACCGTGCGCCCGTCCGTCTCGACCCAGCTTTCCTCCGCGCCGGCCGGGGCGCGGACGTTGAAATGGATGTTGCCGTCGCCGAGATGGCCGAAGCCGATCACCTGCGTGCCGGGGAAGCGCGCTTCGATCTTCGCCCCGGCCTCGATCAGGAAATCGCCCATTGCCTCGACGGGGACCGAAATGTCGTGCTTGGCCGAAGGCCCGTCCTTCTTCTCCGCCTCGGCGATCGAATCGCGCAGCCGCCAGAAGCCCTCGGCCTGGGCCTCGCTCGCCGCGATCACTGCGTCGAGGACGAGCCCGGTCTCGAGCGCCGAGCGCAGCCCTTCATAGAGCAGCCGCTCCGGGCTCGGCGTCGCCATGGCCGACACGGCCTCGACGAGCACGTTCCACGGCGCCGGCTTCTCCAGGGGCGCGCGCGCCCCCGGAATATTGGCGAGGACTAGGGAAAGGACGTGCGCCGGCACCAGCTCGAAGCTCTCGACCGCATCGCCCATCACTGCCTCGAGATGGCGGAGCAGGGCCTGCGCTGCCTGCGGCGACTCGACGCCCGCCCAGGCGACGACGCGTTCCCCCACCGCCGGCACCAGCTTCAGGCTCGCTGCGGTGACGATGCCGAGCGTGCCTTCCGCGCCGATCAGCAATTGCTTGAGATCGTAGCCGCGATTGTCCTTCTTGAGCACGGCCAGCCCGTTGAACAGGCTTCCATCGGGGAGCACCGCCTCGATCCCGAGAACCAGCGAGCGCATCGTCCCGAAGCGCAGCACCTGGGTGCCGCCCGCATTGGTCGAGACCAGGCCGCCGATCGTCGCCGATCCCTTAGCGCCGAGGGTCAAGGGGAAGCGGCGCCCCACCGCCAAAGCCGCCTCGTGCAAAGTCGCCAGGATCACGCCCGCTTCGCAGATGGCGATGCCGGCGACCGCGTCGATGCTGCGGATCCGGTTCATCCGGCGCGTCGAGAGCAAGAGGGCCGCGCCCGTCCCGTCCGGGGTCGCGCCGCCGACCATGCCGGTATTGCCGCCCTGCGGCACCAAAGGCACGCCCGCACCGGCACAGAGCGCGACGATCTCCGCCACCTCCTCGCGCGTCGCCGGCGACAGCATGGCCGCCGCGCCGCCATGATAGCGGTCGCGCCAATCCGTCAGAAACGGCGCCATCGCGGCGGGATCGCGGGTCATTCCCTTCGGGCCGAGCCGGCCGGCAAGCTTGTCGAGCAGGGCTTCGGAAGGATAAGCCATGGCCCTCGCGATAGAGACCCGGCCGGCAAGGATCAATTAATCGCATGTTCAAGCGCGCTCCCCGATGCCGGCCTGCAATGGAGCTTCGACCATGATCCGCGCGGGTTTCGCCGCCTTGCTGACGCTCGCCTTCGGCGGCGACGACAGCGGCAAGGATCCGCAGCCGCCCCAGCGCCCCCAGATCAACGGCACGGTCACCTTCCACCAGCAGATCATCATCGTGCGCACGCCGGCCGGTGCACGGCCGGCCAATGCCGCCGCCACGCAGGCGCCGGACGCTCCGGCTCCGAATGCGTCGCGGATACGCTGGGAGGAGCATGGCGGGCCGCGCTGCGTCCCCTGGGCCCAGATCGCAGGCGTCGGTCTGCTCAGCCAGGACAGCGTCGACCTCATCTTCCGCGACGCGACCCGCATCCGCGCGCGCCTGAGGCGGCACTGCCCGGCGCTCGATTATTATAACGGCTTCTACATGGCCGCGACCGCCGACGGCCTGATCTGCGCCGACCGCGACGCGATCCGGATGCGCACCGGTGGCCAATGCCAGATCGACCGCTTCCGCAGCCTGCGCGCGGCGCGGGAACGGCACCGGCATTAGGGCTCCGCCCCTTCCTTCCTTGACAAGCAGGGCCGCTTCGCACAAGCGGCTCCGCGACGCGCCCGCGCCGAAATGCGGGCCCAAATCCCGGACCTCCCATGACCTTTGCCGATCTCGGCCTCTCTGACGAATTGCTCCGCGCGGTGGGCGAAGCAGGCTACGACACGCCCACTCCGATCCAGCGCCAGGCCATCCCCTCGGTGCTGATGGGCCGCGACATCATCGGCATCGCCCAGACCGGCACCGGCAAGACCGCCGGCTTCGTGCTGCCGATGATCGACATCCTCGCCCAGGGCCGCGCCCGCGCGCGCATGCCGCGCTCGCTGATCCTCGAGCCGACCCGCGAGCTCGCCGCCCAGGTCGCCGAGAATTTCGAGAAGTACGGCAAGCATCACAAGCTCTCCATGGCGCTGCTGATCGGCGGCGTGCAGATGGGCGACCAGGTCAAGGCGCTCGAAAAGGGCGTCGACGTGCTGATCGCGACGCCGGGGCGGCTGATGGACCTGTTCGGCCGCGGCAAGATCATGCTGAACGGCTGCAGCCTGCTCGTCATCGACGAGGCGGACCGGATGCTCGACATGGGCTTCATCCCCGACATCGAGGAGATCTGCACCAAGCTGCCGAAGACGCGGCAGACTTTGCTCTTCTCCGCGACGATGCCGGCGCCGATCAAGAAGCTCGCCGACCGCTTCCTCACCGATCCCAAGTCGATCGAGGTCGCCCGCCCGGCCTCGTCCAACCTGCTGATCGACCAGAAGATGGTCCGGCTCGACGCGCGCAAGAAGCGCGACTGGCTCGCCGACATGCTGCGCTCGGGCGAGGTACGCAGCGCGCTCGTCTTCTGCAACCGCAAGACCACGGTGCGCGAGCTCGCCACCAGCCTCAAGCGCGGCGGCCTCAGCGTCGGCCAGATCCAGGGCGACATGGCCCAGTCGGACCGGATCGCCGAGCTCGACCGGTTCAAGAATGACGAGATCAACATCCTCGTCGCCTCCGACGTCGCCGCCCGCGGCCTCGACATCAAGGGGGTCAGCCACGTCTTCAACTATGACGTGCCCTGGCATCCGGACGATTATGTCCACCGGATCGGGCGCACCGGCAGGGCCGGCAAGACCGGTATCGCGATCAGCCTGGTGACGAGCGCCGATTCCGAATCGATCGCCGACATCCAGAAGCTGACGGGCACCAGGATCGCCGAGATGGACGGCAAGCCCGCGCCCGCCGCCGAGGAGAGCGAGGAGCGGACGCCGCGCGAGGCCCGCGCAGCGCGTGCGCCGCGTGAAACGCGGGAGCCGAGAGACTCCCGTCCGCCTCGGGCCGCGCGCAAGCCGCGCGGCGATGCGGCGGCCTCCGCGCCCGCGCCCAAGGCGAAGGAAGAGTCGCGCCAGCAGAGCCGTCCCGCCCGCCGCGAGCGCGAGCCGGAGCCCGAAGCGGCCGACGACGGCTGGAACGGCCCGGTTCCGAGCTTCCTCGGCAAGGGTTTCGGAAGCTAGCAGATGCGGCGCGCGGGCCTGTTTCTCGCCTGCCTCGCCATCTGCTCCGGCGGCGCCAGGCTTCGCGCCCAGCCTTCACCCGACGATCAGTCGCTGCGCGCCTTCCTGCAGGCGCGCTTCCATGAGGACCGCGAAACCTATCCCGACACCCGCTACGTCGCGGCCTGGGCCGACCTCGATGGAGACCGCCGGCCCGAGGCCCTGGTCTATCTCCTCTCAGGAGCCTTTTGCGGCTCGGGCGGCTGCAAATTGCTGGTGCTGACGCGCGAGGGCCGGTCCTGGCGCACGGTCGCCGACACGAGCGTGACCAGTGCGCCGATCCGCCTGCTCGCCACATCGAGCCACGGCTGGCGCGACCTTGCCGTCACCGTCGCCGGCGGCGGCGCCCGCCGCCACGAGGCGCTGATCGCGTTCAACGGGCGTTCCTATCCGCGCAACCCGTCCGTCGGGCGGACGCTGCGCCGAGGTGTGCCAGGGCGCATTCTCATCGCCGACAGCGACCAGGGGCGGCCGCTCTTTTGAGTCACTAAGCGAGTCGCGGTCGAGCGCAGCAAACGCGCGCCCCTGACGAGTCCTCACCATTGTGGGGCGGATCCAATACGCTTAACAACTCCCCGTTCGGATTGGAGCGCGGAACCGCATGCCAGACGTTCCACCAGCAGAGTTCTTAGTTAGCCTAACGGTGCCTATCAGGACGGCGGCGGCCGGGGAGCAAGTTTGGTCGGGCGCCGGGACGGGTTTCTTCCTGCAATTCCAGAGAGAAAAGGACCTCATTACGCCGTTAATCATAACGAACAAACATGTATTGCACAATGCTGAGCGAGTGGGACTAACGTTGCACGCCTTAGATGAAAACAATAGACGTCGAGCGGGACCCGGGAGTGAGGTAATTGTTGAGGGTATCGATAAATATATCATACAACACCCTAGTCCGGACGTCGACATAGCAGCGATTATTTACGGTCCAATATATAAGTTTATCATTAGGAGCTATGGATGGACACCATTTCATTCGACATTCGAAGTGGGTAACATTCCAAATTTAGAACAATGGACACAATTCTCTGCGTTGGAAGATCTCATTATGCCTGGCTACCCCATCGGCTTGGTTGATTATGAAAACAATCTTCCCATCATACGCCGGGGGATAACAGCCACACCCTGTTCAAGTGACTATCAAGGACGCCACGAATTTCTAGCAGACATAGCAGTTTTCCCTGGCTCATCTGGCTCACCGGTAGTGCTACTTAACCAAGGTGCCTTTACGACGCCGCAGGGAGTTTTCATAGGAAACCGACTTTGGCTGCTCGGAATCCTCTATGCTGGCCACTACCAGATAGCATCAGGAGAAGTAATTTCTGCGCCAGCCCCCACATCGACGTTGGGCATAGCTGAGGTTCAGCAGATGATACATCTGGGCATTTGCGTAAGAAGCACGCGCCTCTTGGACTTAGAAAGTCTTATCGTACAATAGTTCGCATTTGACCGGCAAGATAGCGATCACAAAACCCTTTCGCGAAGCTCCGTAGCCGTTCGCTCGCGATCGCGTCCCGCAAGCCCTGCATGAGCTGCTGGTAGAACCAGAGATTATGCTCGGTCATCAGCATCGCGCCCAATATCTCGCCCGATCGGACGAGATGGTGGAGATAGGCCTTCGACCATGAAGCGGTCGGCGATTCCGGATCGAGCGGCGCCGGATCCTCGGCGAACCTGGCATTGCGGATGTTGATCGGCCCGTCCCAGGTGAAGGCCTGGCCGGTGCGGCCGCTCCGGGTCGGCAGCACGCAATCGAACATATCGATGCCGCGCTCGACCGCGCCGACGATGTCGTCGGGCTTGCCGACGCCCATCAGGTAGCGCGGCGCCTCTTCGGGCAGTTGGCCGGGCGCGAAATCGAGGCAGGCGAACATCGCCTCCTGTCCCTCGCCGACCGCGAGCCCGCCGACCGCATAGCCGTCGAAGCCGATCGCCATGAGCGCCTCCGCCGAAGCGCGCCGCAGCCCTTCGTCGAGCCCGCCCTGCTGGATGCCGAACAGCGCGCCGTCGCCGGCGAAGGCGGCCCGCGAGCGCTCGGCCCAGCGCATCGAGCGCGCCATCGCCGCCTCCTGTGCGTTCCGGCTTTCGGTCGTCTTCACCAATTGATCGAAGGCCATGTGGATGTCGGAGCCGAGCAGGTCCTGGATCTCCATCGAGCGCTCGGGGGTCAGCATGTGCCGGCTGCCGTCGAGATGGCTGGCGAAGGCCACGCCCTCCTCACCGACCTTGGTGAGCTCCGACAGGCTCATCACCTGATAGCCGCCGCTGTCGGTGAGGATCGGCCGCTCCCAGCCCATGAACTTGTGCAGACCGCCGAGCCGCGCGATCCGCTCGGCGCCCGGGCGCAGCATCAGATGATAGGTGTTGCCGAGGATGATGTCGGCGCCGCTCGCGCGCACGTCGGCCGGCTTCATCGCCTTCACCGTCGCCGCGGTGCCCACCGGCATGAAGGCGGGCGTGCGGATCGTGCCGCGCCGCATCTCGATCGTTCCGGCGCGCGCGCTTCCGTCCCGCGCCGCGATGGTGAAGGCGAAGCGCGCGCTCATTGCACGGCATTCAGCAGGGTGACGGCGAGCCGGTTCATCGGGGTCGGAATGCCGTGCTTCTCGCCGAGGCGGACGATGACGGAATGGCGCGCGTCGATCTCCATCGGCCGTCCCGCCATGCGGTCGGCATGGAGCGAGTTGATCGAATCGGGCGGGGTCTGCTGGTAGCCGCGGACCACCGAGGCGGCGAGATCGTCCGCCAGCCGTGCGCCCTCCGCCCGCCCGACCGTGACGCATTCCTCGGCCAAGGCGCGCATGAAGTCCGCGATGGCGGGGTCGCGGGCGATGCCGTTCGGCTTGTTGACGATCCCGCAGACGCCGCCCGCGCAATTGACGGTGAGCTTGCGGAACAAGGCGGTGGTGAAATCCGTCGTGGTGCGCGCATCGATCGGGCTGTGGTCGAACAGGGCCGCGAAGGCCTCCCCATCGGCGCCGGCCGGGACGAGGATCGTGCCGTTCATCCGCTGCAGCACGCGCCCCGGCGCCGACCGCTCGGCCGAGATGTCGACGACCGCGGGCAGGATCCGCTCGACCGGCACATAGGGCGCGAAGCGCGCGACATGCTCGACCCCGTTCTGCAGCACCGCCACGCGCGTGTCCGGTCCGACCAGTCGGGCGAGCCAGGCCGCCGCGCCCGCGACGTCATAGGCCTTGGTGCAGACCAGCACCCAGTCGGCGGGCGCCGCATCGGCGGGATCGGTGAGCACAACGAGCTCGGCCGAGATCGGACCGCCAGGCGTCTCGATCTCCAGCCGGTCGAGAGGGGTGCGGGCGCAGAGGGTCAGCGCGAGCTCCGGCGACTGGGCCAGCCAGGCCGCGACCGTGGCGCCGATCGCGCCGGGGCCGATCAATGCGATGCGCGCCGGTTCCGCCATCCCCGCCGCTTAGCGAGTCACTCGCGGAGGGCAAGCTCCCAGCTCTCGCCCTGCTCGGCCTTGCCGAAGCTGTGATGGACCTCGGTGGAAACGATGTGGAACCCCGCCGCTTCGTAGATGCGGCGGGCGGAGACCAGCACCGTATGGGTCCAGAGGCGGATCATGTCGTAGCCGGCCGCGCGGGCGAAGGCGACGCATTCGGCGACGAGCGCGCTGCCGATGCCGAGCCCCCGCGCCCAGGGCTCGACGTGGAGCAGGCGGAGCTGGCCGACATTGTCGCCGGCGTCGACGATCATGACCGCGCCCGCCATCGTCCCCGCGCGCTCGGCGACCCAGCATTGCTCGCGGCCGGGCTTGAAGTCGCGGAGGAAGGCGGTGGTGATCTCGCCCTCGAGGATCTCCATCGGCCGTTTCCAGCCATAGCGCTCGTAGAGGATCGACTGGCGCGCGGCGATCATCGCGAGGTCGCCGGTCCGGAAGGTCCGGATATGCCAGGGCGCGCTGCCGCCGCCGAGCAGGGTGCGGGCCACGCCCAGCGCCTCGACCAAGGCGGCGCGGTCGCTCTCGGGAAGCGTGTCGATGCGCCCGGCGACCTGGGCGCGGGTGCGCGCGTCGAGCGCGTCGAACACGCGCCGGCCCTCCGCGGTCAGGCTGATCGGCCGCCGCCGCGCATCCGCGCCGCGGCTGCGCGCGATCCAGCCCTCCGCCTGGAAGCGGCGCAGCATGCGGCTGACATAGCCCGCGTTGAGGCCGAGCTCGGCCTGAAGCTCGGCCGCGAGCGGCGTATCGCGATTGGCGATCTCGTAGAGCAGGCGCGCTTCGGCCAGCGAGAGGTCGCTGTCCAGATAATGGGCGTCGAGCGCCCCCACGAACCGGGTGTAAAAGCGCGTGAAGGCGCGGACTGCGGCGACGGCGTCGTCCATGCAGGCAGAGGATCAAAATTACTTGCCTTTGTCAACTAATTGCTCCCCACCCTTTCACCCCATTTCCCGCGAAAGCGGGAAGCCATCTTCGTCCGAGTACAAGGTGGACTCCCGCTTTCGCGGGAGTGGCGGTAGGGAGGATCCGGAGGATCACATGGTGAAAGCAAGCTGGAACGGCGCCACGATCGCCGAGAGCGACGACACGATCGTGGTGGAGGGCAATCACTATTTCCCGCGCGACTCGGTCGATCCTTCGCTGCTCCGCGACAGCGCGACGACAACGACCTGCGCGTGGAAGGGCATTGCCCATTATCACACGCTCGCGGTGAACGGCGCCGAGAACCGGGATGCCGCCTGGTATTATCCCGACCCGAAGCCCGCCGCCGCCGGAATCACGGACCGGATCGCCTTCTGGAAGGGCGTCGAGGTCGGCTAAGAGCGGATCGATTCCCCCCCTTTGCCGGTTGATGGTGCGAAGGAGGCCGGACATGCCTGCGATCCTCGAAAAATGGGAAGTGATGCCCCACGAACCGCTCGTCCACGTCGACGAGGGCCTGCTCACCGTGGCGGGCGAGATCGCGATGCCGCTCGGCAATTTCCCGCGGCGGATGACCGTGATCGCGCTGACCGGCGGCAGGACCGCAATCTACAGCGCGATCGCCCTCGACGAGCCGGAAATGGCCGAGATCGAAGCCTTGGGGCGGCCCTCGATCCTGATCGTCCCGAGCGACAAGCACCGGATGGACGCCGGAATCTGGAAGCAGCGTTATCCCGAGATGCGGGTCGTCGCGCCGCCGGGCGCGCGGGCCGCCGTCGCCGAGGTGGTGCCGGTCGACGCCACCACCTCCGACATATTGGACGACGAAGCGGTGCGCTGGACGATCGTGCCCGGGACCGGAGGCCATGAAGGGGCGCTGACCGTCCGGCGCCCGAACGGCCTCACCCTCATCTGCAACGACGTGATCGGCAATGTCGCCCACCCCGACGGCATCGGCGCGAAGGTCATGGCGCGGCTGGCGGGATTCGGAGTCTCCGAGCCGCAGGTGCCGCGCGTCGTCAGGCACATGATCGTGGAAGACGGCAAGGCTCTGGCCGGTCAGTTCCGGGCCTGGGCGGAGGAACCGGATCTCGCCCGCATCATCGTCTCGCACGGCGACGTGATCGAGGAGAATCCGCGCGAGGTGCTGCGGACGCTCGCGGACAAGCTGGCCGACTGAGGCTGGAGCCTTATTGCCTCGCGGCCGGGCGGGGAGGATCGGGGATGCCGGCTTCCCGCCGTAAGGCCTCCAATCCGGCCAAATCCATGAAACGCGTCATGTCCTGCAGGGAAGCAACGCTTGCAGGCGAGCTCATCATCTCACGGCCGGCAAGCTGGCCCACGGCCTGAAAACCGCTCTCGAGGGAGGCCGGGCCTTCGTTCTGCATCGCGGCAACCGATTGCCTTCGGCAATCGTGCAGCAGAAGCCTGTCGAAGACGGCCGCCGCCCGCCGAAACGCCTGCTCGCGCTGAGTGGCGCCGATCGATGCCAGGTCCGAGAAAGCAGGATTGGCGGCCGCGACCACGAACATCCACCGAATCAACGCGCTCCGGTCTTCCGTGGTGCTCGAGGTGACCGTGCAGCGGGCGAGATCGTCGGCGAAGATTCCGGCCGTCGCCGGGCCCGATCCGGCCATCGCGATCAGGCTCCCGATCGCCACACAATATTTCTTCATTCCGATTCCCCCCTTTGGAATCACGTGCCTAGCCGCTCCCGATCAGGAAGCAACAGGCTGGCATCGCCGTAGGAATAGAAGCGATAGCCCTGCGCGATCGCATGGGCATAGGCCGCCTGCATCGCCTCCGTGCCCATCAGCGCCGAGACCAGCATGAACAGGGTGGAGCGGGGCAGGTGGAAGTTGGTCAGCAGGCCGTCGATCGCGCCGAACCTGTAGCCCGGGGTGATGAAGATCGCGGTATCGCCCTCGAACGCTCGCACCCTCCCCGCTTCGTCGGCGGCGCTTTCGAGCAGGCGGAGCGACGTGGTGCCGACCGCGATGATCCGCCCGCCCGCTTCGCGCGCCGCTTCGATCCGCGCCGCGGCTTCCGGCGCGATGCGACCCCATTCGGCATGCATGACATGATCGTCCGTATCCTCGGCCTTGACCGGCAGGAAGGTGCCGGCGCCGACATGGAGGGTCAGGGTTTCGTGGCCGATCCCGGCCGCGGCGAGCGCCGCCATCAAGGCCGGCGTGAAATGGAGCGCCGCGGTGGGCGCGGCGACCGCGCCCTCCTCGCGCGCGAACATGGTCTGGTAATCCTCGCGGTCGCGCGCATCGGCGGCGCGCCGGCCTGCGATATAGGGCGGCAGCGGCATCCGCCCGGCCCGCTCGAGCAGCAGTTCGACCGGCTCCTCGCCCTCGAAGGTGAGCAGGACAGAGCCGTCCTCCTCCTTCCCGCTCGCGACCGCCGCCACGCCGGCGCCGAAGTCGACGCGGTCGCCGTCGCGCAGCCGCCTCGCGTTGCGGACGAAGGCGCGCCAGGCGCGCGGCCCCTCGCGCTTGTGCAGGGTCGCGCCGATCCGCGCGGCGCCGCGCCTGCCCTCGAGCTGGGCGGGGATCACCCGCGTGTCGTTGAACAGCAGAAGGTCGCCGCGCCGAAGCAGCGCCGGCAGGTCGCGCACGACATGATCCGAGATCGCCCCGCCTTCGACGCGGAGCAGCCGCGCGCTGTCGCGCGGGCTCGCGGGCCTCAGCGCGATCCGGTCGGCGGGGAGCTCGAAATCGAAAAGGTCGACGCGCATGACTTCAATCCAAGGGCCGAAGCCCCCTCGCCGGCCCGCAGGGACAGACGGCCGCCCGGATCAGTTCTGCGGCCGGGGCCTTCGCGGCGGGGCGCCCGGCGCGCGGACCGGCTCGAGCGCGCGCGGCGGCGGCGGCGGCGGCGGCACCGCGGGCCCGGTCGCGTGGCTGGGATCCAGCTGCGGCGCCGGCGCCGTGGGCGCCGCGGCGGCGAACCGCGCGGCGGCGGCGCGAAGCTCCTCGGCGGTCATCGGCGGCAGATTGTCGGTGCCCAGCGACGCCCGGATGATCCGGCTCGGATTGGCCGGCGGCTCGCCGCGCTCGATCGCCTCGACGAAGTTCATCCCGCCGACGACCCGGCCGAACACCGTATATTGCCGGTCCATCTGCATGCGCGGCACGAGCATGATGTAGAATTGGCTGTTGGCGCTGTTCATGTCCTGCGCGCGCGCCATCGCGACCGCGCCGCGGACGTGGAGCAGGCCGTTGATCTCGGCCTGGAGGTCGGGGAGGGTCGAGCCGCCGGTGCCGTTATTGTGGGGGTCGCCGCCCTGCGCCATGAAGCCTTCGATCACGCGGAAGAAGGCGAGGCCGTTGTAGAAGCCCTGGCGGGTCAGCGTCCGGATCCGCTCGACCGTATTGGGCGCGGCGTCGGGACGGAGCTGGATCACCACCCGGCCGCCGGTCGAAAGATCGAGATTCCAGGTATTCTCGGCCGTCAGCGGCGGCGGGACGAAGCTCGGCGGGGCCGCGGTCGGCGGAGTCTGGGCGGCGGCGAAGCTCGCCAGGAAGAGGCCCGCGAGGGCGAAGAGCAATGACAACAGACGCGACATGACAATTGAACCCCGATTCCCGATATTTGCACTCTCTAGGGCGCGGAGGGCCTCGCCTCAAGCGCCCATGCGACCGATCTGATCGACCCGCGCGCGAACCTCGACGGCGACCGAGGGCGTGACGAACCGGCCGATCTCGCCGCCGTAGAGCGCGATCTCCTTGACCAGCTTGGAGGCGATCGGCTGCAGCGACACGCCGGCCATCAGGAAGACGGTCTCGATCTCATCGTTGAGCTGCTGGTTCATGCCCGCCATCTGGAACTCATATTCGAAGTCGGCGACGGCGCGCAGCCCGCGGATGATCATCGAGGCGCCCTCGCGCACCGCGAAATCCATCAGCAGCGAATCGAACGAGACGACGCGGATCTCGGCGCCGCCGCAGTCGGTGATCGCCGCCATCTCGCGCCCGACCATGGCGAGGCGCTCCTCGACCGAGAACATCGGCGATTTGGAAGGATTGGTGGTGACCCCGATCACCAGCCGGTCGACGAGATGGGTCGCGCGACGGATGATGTCCATATGGCCGAGCGTGATCGGATCGAACGTGCCGGGATAGACGCCTGTCCTCATGGGGCTGTCATTAACCGTTCGGGCTGAGCCTGTCGAAGCCCTTTCCTTGCTCTTTCTCAATGGAAGAGGGAAAGCCCTTCGACAGGCTCAGGGCGAACGGGCGCGGGTGACGCGCCCTAATGATCGCGCTCCACCGCGAAGCGCGCGACCGCGCGAAGCAGGTCCGCCTCCTCGCCGAAGCCTTGGATATGCTCGATCGCCTGGCCGATGAGGATGTCCGCCTGGCGCCGCGCCCGCTCGGGCCCGAGCAGGGAGACGAAGGTCTGCTTGCCAGCGGCGAAATCCTTGCCGACGCGCTTGCCGGCCTTCTCCTCGGCGCCTTCATGGTCGATCAGGTCGTCGACGATCTGGAAGGCGAGGCCGACGTCGCGGGCATAGCCGCGCAGCCCGGTCCGCCCCTCGGCCGGCACCCGGCCCATGATCGCGCCGGCCTCCACGCACCAGCCGATCAGGGCGCCGGTCTTGAGCTGCTGGAGCCGGGTGACCGCGGCAAGGTCGAGGTCCATCTCGGCAGCGATCAGATCCATCATCTGGCCGCCCGCCATGCCCGCCGGCCCGGAGGCGCGGGCGAGCTCGACGACCAGCTCGGCGCGGACGAACGGATCCTCATGGGTCGCCTCGTCGGCGAGGATCTCGAAGGCCAGAGCGTGGAGCGAATCGCCGGCCAGGATCGCGGTCGATTCCTCGAAGGCGCGGTGCAGGGTCGGCTTGCCGCGGCGCAGATCGTCGTCGTCCATGCTCGGCAGGTCGTCGTGGATCAGCGAGTAGACGTGGATGCACTCGACCGCGAGCGCGACCCGCATCGCCCGCGCGCGGTCGACCCGGAACAGGTCGCAGGCGGCGACGACGAGCATCGGCCTGATCCGCTTGCCGCCGCCGATCGCGGCGTAGCGCATCGCCTCGTAGAGCCGCGCGCGGGGATCGCGGGGCACGGCCAGCAGGGCGTCGAAGGCGCGGTCGATGCCGGCGCCCACCTCGTCGAGCGCGGCCTGGAGGGTCATTCGTCGCCGAAGGGTGCGGTGCCCGCGGGGCTGCCGTCGCGCCCGATCTGGATCTGCTCGATCTTCGCCTGCGCTGCCTTCAGCCGCGCCTCGCATTGCTGCTTCAGCCGGTCGCCTTCATTGTAGAGGTCGATCGCCTGGTCGAGCGAGGCCTCGCCGCTCTCGAGCTTGTGGACGATCTCCTCGAGCCGCTTCAGCGCGTCCTCGAACGAAAGCTGGGCGACATCTTCCTGGCTGGCCATGGCCGGACCATTGGTCCGCCGTCCGGCCCTGGTCAAGCGGCGCTTTCGTGCCAGGCCAGGGGATGCGCAGCCAGAATGCGGTCCGTCGTCAGGAGCCCCATATTCTCTGCGATGCAAATTCCGAGCAACAGCCGATCGAACGGATCCTTGAGCGGAATGTCGGGATCGACCGGCTGGATGACGTGCGCGGTCCGGATCGGGAGGACGGCAATGTTGAGGCTCGCAAGGGCCTCCGGCCAGTCGGTAAGAGGACAAGGCAGGGGCAGCTTGCCGAGGCGATGCTTGATCGCGACCTCCCAGATCGAAACGGTGCTGGCCCACAGCTCGGCATCGTCATTACCCAATGCACTCAAGATCGGGGCCGGCAGGCTGCGGCCGGATCCGTCGACCATGGGCACCAGGATGTTGGTATCGAGCAGCAGCCTCACGGATGGCCGGCTTCGTCCGGATACCGGATCGGCGTGATCAGAAAATCCTCCGGAAGAGGGTCGTCGAAATCGTCGGGTAGTGGCCCTGCGACGAACTGAGGAAGGCCGCGCGCTTCCTTCCAGCGATCAAGGGCTTCGAAATCGACGCCGCCGCGCCGCGGCGCCACCATTTCGAACACAGGTTCCCCATGCCGCGTGACGATCACTCGCTCACCCTTTTCCATGCAACGGACGAGCTCACTGAGGCGATTCTTCGCCTCCTTCAGCGGAACGTGAATGGTCATAAGCGAATAGTAGCTACTGGTAGCTACTTCGTCAAGCCGCGGCGCGGAACCAGAAGACGCCGTCCTTCACCTCGCGCACCGCTTTGCCCTCGACCTCGAGATGCCGCAGATGGGCCATCGCCTCGCCGGTGGCGAGGCCGAGGGAGCCGTCGTCGATCTGGCGGCCGAACAGGGTGACGAAGCAGTCGACCGCGCGGCGCGGCTCGGAGAGATGGGCGTGGAGCGCGTCGAGCCGGCCGCGATGCCCCGCGGCGAGCGCATCGAGCCGCGCGTGCAGCCCGTAAAAGGGCTCGCCGTGCGAGGGCAGGACGAGCAGGTCGTCGGGCAGCGTCTTCAGCTTCGCGATCGAGGCCAGCCATTCGCCGAGCGGATCGGCCTCGGGCTCGCTGAGGCTCAGCGAGACGTTGGAGGTGATCCGCGGCAGCACCTGGTCGCCGGCGATCAGCAATTTGCCTTCCTCGTCGAACAGGCAGGCATGTTCGGGCGAATGGCCGCTGCCGACCACCACCCGCCATCGGCGCACGCCGATCTGGATCTCGTCGCCGTCCTGGATGCGGACGATGGAGACCGGCATCGGGCTCACCATCGCGGCGAAGCGCCCCCAGCCCTTGGCCGCCTCCTCGTCGATCCGCGCCTCGCTCCAGCCGGCGGCGCGCTGCCAGGCCCGCGCCTCGGCCGGGGGCGCGTCGCGCACGTCGGCGGTGAGCATCCGCCCGAACAGCCATTCGCCGCGGGTCATCCACAGCCGCACGGCGAACCGCTCGGCGAGCCAGCCGGCGAGACCGAGATGGTCGGGATGGAAATGGGTGCAGATTATGCGCGTGACCGCGCGCCCGGCGAGCGGCCCGGCAAACAGGGCGTCCCACGCCTCCCGCGCGGCCGGAAGGTTCAGCCCGGTATCGACGATCGCGAGCCCCTCGCCGTCTTCGAGCAGCCAGAGATTGATGTGATTGAGCGAGCCCGGCACCGGCGAACGCGTCCAGTCGATGCCTTCGGCGAGCGGGATCAGCGCGCCATAAGCGGGGCCGGTCCGCCCCATCGGATAGGTCAGGCCCTTGTGCGAATAAGGCGTGTCGGCGAGCGACGCGTCCGGTGTCGCCGCCTCGTCCGCGCGCCCGGCGGGCGGCTCAGCTCTTGAAGAGGTTGTCAGCGGTCAGGTCCGGCGCGGCCTCGCCCTCGCCGCTCTCGGCGGCGAGCGCGGCTTCCGCCTCGCGGGCATGGGCCTCGCGCTCGGCGCGCAATTCCTCGATCAAAGCCTCGCGGTCCTCGTCGAAGGTGAGGTCGCGCGGCGCCTCGGCCCCCGCCGCCTTGGCGGCCTTGGCGACCGCCGCGTCGAGCTCGCGCTGCGAGGTGAGGCCGAGGGTGACCGGGTCCTTGGGCTGGATGTTGGCGATGTTCCAGTGGCTGCGCTCGCGAATCGCCTGGATGGTCGAGCGGGTGGTCCCGATCAATTTGCCGATCTGGCCGTCGGTCAAATTGGGATGGTTGCGGATCAGCCAGGCGACGCCGTCCGGCTTGTCCTGGCGCTTGGAGACGGGCGTGTAGCGCGGCCCCTTGGTGCGCACCGCCTGGTCGGGCTCGCGGTGCATCTGCAGCTTGTAGTCGGGGTCGTTCTGGCCGCGCTCGATCTCCTCCTGGGTGAGCTCGCCCGAGCGCAGCGGATCGCGGCCGGTGAGCTTGGTCGCGGCGGTATCGTCGGCGATCGCCTGCACCTCGAGAATGTGCAGGCCGCAGAATTCGGCGATCTGCTGGAAGGTCAGAGCGGTGTTGTCGACCAGCCAGGAAGCGGTCGCGTGGGGCATGAGCGGCTGGGCCAATTGGTCCTCCAGAAACAATATTGGCCGCCCCTTCACGGAGCGGCCGGCTTCGCCCGCGATGTAAGCAAACGGGACCGCCGACGCAAGTCAAAGCTTCGCGCGGTTGCTCCGCGCTGCTTCGCAACCTATTCGGGCCGCGACGGAGAATTTTCGAATGTTTTCGATCGCCTTGGCACTCGCCGCCGCCCAAGCCCAGTTGGCGCCCGTGCAGCCCACAGGCCTCGAGCCGGCGCCCGAGCCGATGACGGTCGAGATCGTCCGCGACGCGATCACCGACCGGCTGAGCGCGATCGCCACGCTGCGCGCCGGCGGCGAGCGGATCGAGCTGCGCTGCCGGGAGCGCGACTGGGGCCGGATCAGCGTCGAATATCATTCGCGCCACTGGATCGCGCGCGGCAATTTCCTCAGCGGGCTGCAGCCGGTCACCTACCGGTTCGACGATCACGCGCCGGTGCGGCGGCTGTGGCGCGTCCGGCAGCGGGTCGCCCGCTTCGACGATGGCGGCCGGGCGATCGCCTTCGTCGGAGCGCTGATGAAGGCGCGGCGCCTGGTCCTTCGCACGCGCGACATCGAGAACCGGACGTTCGACGCGGTGTTCCCGATCGGCGAGTCCCGGCAGGCGATCGTGGACCTGCTCCACACCTGCGGCTCCAGCGAGATCAACCCGCGGATCATCGGCGAGCAGTGAGGCCCGCAGCCGCCCGAGATGAACGGGATTCAGAGAGGCGGGGTAATTCTCTAAAATAGAGGAATCTGGAGATAGATTGGTTTAGATAATTCCCCCTTTTGAATCAGTCGGATAGCGAGAGATTCGTGCGCGGTAATCCGGCAGGTGCCGACAAGCCTTTCAGAGCATCCAGGCATTCTCTCCGAGATATGGCTCGGGCCGCCTGCGCTGCCTGGGTTGGGAGGCCGCCATCGCCTCGCCATCCGGGCCCCGGGCGGTCGCGATCGCGTGCTGCCCACTCTCGAAAACAGGAGGTGCTCCATTTTCCCGAGGCGACGGAGTCAATTTTCTTGAGTCAGAGTCGTGGGCACGCCGAGCCTCCTCCCGCGCCTGCGCGATGTCCTCCGCACCGGGTGCGACCAGCTCAACGCGCGTGACCGCCGGCCCGCCATCCTCCCCGGCGACCTGGTGCGGGATCAGCCGCGCGCTCAACTTGTAGAAGTGGGTGGAGTTGGCGAGCGCCCAATCGAGGAGATGGCCGTTCTCGCGGCCGGTCGTGGCCTGCATCCCGGCGAAGACCTGGAGCATCGCATCGCGCATGGCGACGGTCGTTCTGTTCAGCGAACCCTTCTTGCGGCCGCCATGCTTCGGGCGCTTGCCCGGCGTGCGGGGACGGGCGGTGTAGGTGCGGGGCATGTGTTTCTCCTGCGGGATTGGGGCTGGTGGGCTGGGATTGGGGAGCGAAGGAGATGGTGGCGCAGCTCGGCCGTCGGAATCGCTGCGCGATTGCGAGCATGAAAAAAGCGCCCGGGCGGCGATCTGCCGCGGGCGCGATTCGAATCATCGATTACGGTCACAATAGGCCAGGCGATTCGACTTGTCAAGAAAAATCCGACGTATGCAGGATTTTTCTTAGAGGACGATGCGTTGGACGGGTGGCCCCGGGCAGAAAGAAGAGACGTCCTTTCGACAGGCTCAGGACGAACCGCAGAGAGTGGGCCATGGCCGGACGCCCCTCTTCCTCCCGCCCGGGGGGGACCACGCCCACCATGCCCCCAGGTTTGACATGTCCGCGCCGGGGGCGGAATGACGGGGACCATGAACAAGGAAACCCGCATCACCGCCAAGCTCGACGACATCCCCAAGGTGATCGACCGCCTCTGCGAGATGTACGACGAATCGGTCGCCAGCCTGCGCACGGACCTCGCCCATTATCTGAAGGACGGCGAGCGCCCCGATCCCCGCGCCCGCGCCGAGGGCAGGTTCGCCTATCCCGAGCTGCGCATCGACTATGCCTATGGCAGCCCGCCCAATTTCCCGGCGCGCGCCTTCGGCCGGCTCAACCAGCCCGGCCGATACGCGACCAGCGTCGCCCAGCCCTATCTGTTCCGCAAATATATCACCGAGCAATTGCGCTACCTGATCCAGGATTACGACGTCGAGGTCTCGGTCGGCCGCTCGGCGCGGGAGATCCCCTATCCCTATGTGCTCGACGGCAGCGACGACCTCCGGCTCGACGGCGCCCAGGCGGCGGACCTCGCCATGTGGTTCCCCTCGACCGAGCTCGCCCATATCGGCGACGAGATCGCCGACGGCGCCTGGCAGCAGCTCGCCGATTCGGCGCGGCCGCTCTCTTTGTTCGACGGGCCGCGCGTCGATTTCAGCCTGGCGCGGCTGCGCCATTATACCGGCACGCCCGCCCAGCACACCCAGCGCTACCTGCTGTTCACCAACTATGTCCGCTATGTCGACGAGTTCGTCCGCTGGGCGGTCGAGGAGCTGCGCAGCGAGGACAGCCCCTATGAGGGCCTGTCGGCGGCGGGCGGGGTCTACGTCACCAGGGACACGCCGGACGCGGTCGCCCAGGTCGCCGAGGGCGGCTGGCGCCGGCACCAAATGCCCGCCTACCACCTGATCGCGCCCAACGGCGAGGGCATCACCCTGATCAACATCGGCGTCGGCCCCTCCAACGCCAAGACGATCTGCGACCATATCGCGGTGATGCGGCCCGAGGCCTGGCTGATGATCGGCCATTGCGGGGGCCTGCGCCCCAGCCAGTCGATCGGCGACTATGTCCTCGCCCACGCCTATCTGCGCGACGACCATGTCATGGACGACGTGCTGCCGACGGAGGTGCCGATCCCGGCGATCGCCGAGGTCCAGCAGGCCCTGTTCGACGCCGCGGTCCAGGTCACCGGCGAGGATCCGCAGGACCTGAAGCGGCGCCTCCGAACCGGCACCGTGGTCACCACGGACGACCGCAACTGGGAGCTCAGGCTCACCCTTTCGGCGCTGCGCTTCAACCAGTCGCGCGCGGTCGCGGTCGACATGGAATCGGCCACCGTCGCCGCCCAGGGCTATCGTTTCCGGGTCCCCTACGGCACCCTGCTCTGCGTCTCAGACAAGCCGCTCCACGGCGAGATCAAGCTGCCCGGCCAGGCCAACGCCTTCTACGAACGGGCGATCAGCCAGCACCTGCGAATCGGCATCGAGGCGCTGCGCACCCTGCGCCGCGAGGGGGCCCAGCTCCATTCGCGCAAGCTGCGCAGCTTCGACGAACCGCCCTTCCGCTGACGATTCCGGGATTGGCGGATTTCCGCCGATTTTCCGGGCACATGGTGACTCCGCGCAACGGTCCCGCAGAAACTTTTGCGGCGTAGTGAAGAGTCTTTGAACCGTAAAATGGCCCTTGCTATAGCCGCATCATCGGAAGGCACGTCTGCCTCGGGGGAATCAGCATCATGAAGAAAATCGCTTTGCTCTGCGCCACCACCGCGTTCGTCATGCCGGGCGTGGCATTCGCCCAATCGACCGGCACCATCACCACGGACGAGCCCGCCATCGTCGTCACCGGCACCCGCACGGACCGGGGCATCCAGGGCGTCGTCGTGCCCAACACGGCCAAGGCCCAGGGTGTGCTCAATCAGGCGTTCATCTCGCGGCAGGCGCCCGGCCAATCGATCCTGAACACCGTCAACCTCGTTCCGGGCGTGAACTTCACCAATTCGGACCCTTACGGCTCCTCGGGCGGCAATCTCCGCATCCGCGGCTTCGACGGCAACCGCATCTCGCTGACCTTCGACGGCATCCCGCTCAACGACAGCGGCAATTACGCGATCTTCTCGAACCAGCAGCTCGATCCCGAGCTGATCGAGCAGGTCAACGTCAATCTCGGCCAGACCGACGTCGACAGCCCGACCGCGTCGGCCGCGGGCGGCACCGTCAACTACCGCACCCGCCTGCCCGATCGCGAGACCAACCTTCGCGCGGACGGCTCGGTCGGTTCCTTCGGCTATCGCCGCGGCTTCTTCATGGCCGACACCGGCGAATGGTGGGACAGCGGCCCGCGCGCCTTCGCCAGCTACAGCAACACGCGCTACGACCTGTTCCGCGGGCCGGGCGAAATCTACAAGCAGCAGTGGAACGCGCGCTTCTACATGCCGTTCGGCAGCCATGGCGACTTCATCTCGGTCGCGGGTCACTACAACCGCAACCGCAACAATTTCTATCGCAACCCCAGCCTGAACGACATGCGCAACCTGCTGGGGCAGCCTTTCCCGGTCAACTCGTCGGCGCTCACCACGCCGGATACGCCGGCGATCGTCGGCGATTTCGACGACGCGCAGTGGCTGCAGGTGTTCAACTTCAACAATTTCGCGACCTGCACCCGCTCGGTGCCGGGCCCCGGCGCGCAGAACGACAATGGCGGCCGGCCGCCGAGCGGCAGCACCGCCGCGGCCAACACCGCGCCCGCCGTGGCCGGCTCGACCGCCAACAATATCGAGAACACGTCGAGCTGCGGTAACTTCGCAGGGGTCAGGATCAACCCGTCCAACACCGGCAACATCCGCGTCAACAGCCGCTTCACCTTGGCCGACAACATCATCCTGACCGTCGATCCGAGCTTCCAATATGTGCTCGCGAACGGCGGCGGTTCCACCGCGCTTGCCGAGAACAATTTCCGCACCCGGGGCGGCGCGCCCGCCTCGGCCGGCGTCGACTATAATGCCGACGGCGACGTCCTCGACACGATCCGCTTCTTCACGCCGAACAACACCAATACGCACCGCATCGGGGTCACCGCCTCGCTGATCTGGGACATCACCCCCGATCATCGCATCCGCGTCGCCTATACCTACGACCGCGCCCACCATCGCCAGACCGGCGAATGGGGCTATCTGGGAGCCGACGGCAATCCCCAAAGCCCGTTCGGCGGCCGCCTTTCAAGGCCCGTCCTGGATGCGACCGGCTTCCAGATCCAGCAGCGCGACCGGACCTCGATCGCCCTGCTGAACCAGATCGCCGGCCAGTATATCGGCCATTTCCTCGACAATCGGCTTCGCGTCGAAATCGGCCTGCGCGCGCCGTTCTTCCGCCGCGACCTGCAGACCTTCTGCCCGATCCAGGTGGCGGACGGCTTCGCCTATTGCACCAGCGAGAACATCCTGCCGCGCGGGTCGAACCCGGTCATTCCGGCGGGCACGCCCGCCGGCTCGATCCCGATCTTCTTCAACCAGGGCGACAGCATCACGGGGCTCAACGCCGCGATCCGTCCGCTCTACGCGCCGTTCCACGTCAAATATAAGTTCGACGCGATCCTTCCCAACGTCGGGCTCGTCTATAATTTCGGCGGGGGCCTGAGCGCGTTCGCGAGCTATGCCCGCGGCTTCTCGGCGCCGCGCACGGACAATCTGTACCGCGCGCCGCTCGTCGAGGTCGATCCGGAGACGACCAACGCGTTCGATCTCGGCCTCCGTTTCCGCCGGCGCAATTTCGAGGCGCAGGCCACGGGCTGGGTGATCAACTATGCCAACCGCATCGTGACCTCGTTCAACCAGGATCTCGGCATCTCGATCGACCGCAACGTCGGCCGGGTGGACAGCTACGGCCTCGACGCCAGCGTTTCCTGGGAGCCGATCCCGGA
>Ga0070686_100000577_pt1 | contig 21790 bp, 17 predicted proteins | sample KBSS23LmetaG_FD_65654 | JGI IMG/M metagenome (GOLD analysis project Ga0070686, IMG submission 65654) | Switchgrass rhizosphere microbial communities from Kellogg Biological Station, Michigan, USA - KBS S2-3L metaG | ecosystem: Host-associated > Plants > Roots > Rhizosphere ... | reverse complement strand
ATGCCGGCACCCTGCTCGACGTCACCGACCGCAAGATGCTCGAGAAGGAGCTGCTCCAGGCGCGCAAGATGGACGCGATCGGCCAGCTCACCGGCGGCATCGCGCACGATTTCAACAATCTGCTCGCCGCGGTGCTCGGCGGGCTCGACCTGATCGAGCGGCGCGTCACCCTCGAGGAGGAGCAGCGCAAGATCCTCTCCATGACCCGCCGCGCCGCCGAGCAGGGCTCGGAGCTGGTGCGGCGGCTGCTCGCCTTCGCCCGGCGCCAGCAGCTCGCCCCCTCCGAGATCGACATCGGCCGCCTCTCGACCGCCGTCACCGATCTGCTCGCCCACACCTTGGGCGGGCTGGTCCAGCTCGAATGGCGCTCGCCGCCGCGCATCTGGCGCGCTTATGCCGACAGCGCCCAGCTCGAGCTCGCCTTGATGAACCTGATCATCAACGCCCGCGACGCGATGCCGCAGGGCGGCGCGATCACCGTCGCCGGGCGCAATGCGCGGGCGGAGCCGGGCAATGCGCTCGGCCTTCCCGCCGGCGATTATGTCGTGCTCGCGGTCTCGGACAGCGGCGCCGGCATCCCCGCCGACATATTGGAGCAGGTCACCGAGCCCTTCTTCACCACCAAGGACGTCGGCAAGGGCACGGGCCTCGGCCTCTCCATGGTCTACGGCTTCGCGCGCCAGTCGGGCGGCGCGATCGACATACACTCCGAGGTCGATCGCGGCACGATCGTCGAGATCTGGCTGCCCCGCGCGCCGCCGTCGCGCCGCGAGCGCCCGGCCCGCCCGGCCGTCCAGCGCGCGACGGCCGAGACCCGGCCGCTGCGCATCCTGCTCGTCGACGATCACGACGCGGTCCGCGAGACCACGGCGGGCATGCTCAGCGACATGGGCCACGCGGTCGAATCCGCCGCCAGCGGCCCTGCCTTGCTCGAGAAGCTCGAAGCCGCCCCGGCCGGCTACGATCTCATCGTCACCGATTATGCGATGCCGCTCATGTCGGGCAGCGACATGCTCGATCAGGCCCGCAAGATCCGCGCCGACCTGCCCGGCATCATCATCAGCGGCTATGCCGACGGCCGCTCCATGGCCGACCGCCCCCCCGAGATCGTCGTCCTCACCAAGCCCTTCACCCTCGACCAGATGAAGGCGGCGATCGGCCAGGTCTTCCTGGAGCCGGGTCCGGGCGCCTGATCCGGCCGGCCTTTCGCTCGCCTCCACCCGTCATTCCCGCGAAAGCGGGAATCCCGCTTCCTCATGATTTTCGATGACAGGACATGGATGTCGCTGGCCGGCCCGACGAAACGCCGCCCCGGCGCGTCGCCGGACGCGCCCGCGGGACATTTGTCGCAAAGAGTCGCAAGGCCCCGCCTTGGGCTTCGCAGCAGGGCGCAAGGGCGATATGGCCGCCTTCCCTGCCCGAACCGACTCGGAGTTGCCCTTCTTGTCTCCCGCACGGACCGTGATCGCATGAGGCCGAGGGCCGCGCTCGGCGGCGCGCTCGCCGCGCTCGCCTTGCTCTGCGCCTCCTGCTCCGGGAGCAGCGACAAGAGCGGCGAGCGCCCGCCCCCCGAGGTCGGCTTCGTCGTCGTCCGGCCGACCAGCGTTCCGATCGTCATCGAGCTTGCCGGCCGCACCTCCGCCTTCGCCGTCTCCGAGGTCCGCCCCCAGGTCTCGGGCGTGATCCGCGCCCGCCTGTTCGCCGAGGGCTCGCTCGTCCGCGCGGGCCAGACCCTCTACCAGATCGATCCCAGCCTTTATCAGGCGAGCGTCGCCCAGGCCCAGGCCAATCTCGCTCAGGCGCAGGCCAATGCCGATGCGGCCCGCACGCGCGCCGCGCGCTACCGCCCGCTCGCCGAGATGGAGGCGGTGAGCCGCCAGGATTATACCGACGCCGCGGCCCAGGCCCGCCAGGGCGCCGCCGCGGTCCAGCAGAACCGCGCCCAGCTCGAGACTGCCCGGATCAACCTGCGCTTCACCCGCGTCCCCGCGCCGATCACCGGCCGCATCGGCCGTTCGCTGGTCACCCAGGGCGCGCTGGTCACCGCCAACCAGGCCGATCCGCTCACGGTGATCCAGCAGCTCGATCCGATCTATGTCGACATCCAGCAAAGCTCCTCGCAGCTCCTCGCGCTGCGCCGCTCGCTGGCCTCGGCGGGCGCCGCGCCGGCCTCCGCGGTGGTCCGCCTGAAGCTCGAGGACGGGAGCGATTACGACCTCACCGGGACGGTCGAGTTCACCGAGACCATGGTCGATCCGAGCACGGGCACGGTGACCCTGCGCGCCCGCTTCCCCAATCCGCAGGGGCTGCTCCTCCCCGGCATGTTCGTGCGCGCGGTCTTCGCCCAGGCGATCGCCACCAACGCCTTCCTCATGCCCCAGGCCGCGGTCTCGCGCGATCCGCAGGGCAATGCGACCGTCCTGATCGTCGGGCGCGACAACAAGATCGTGCGGCGCCGAATCGTCGCCGATCGCCCCGACGGCGCCTTCTGGGTGGTCACCTCGGGCCTCGCGCCCGGCGAGCGCGTCGTCACCGAGGGCACCGCCCGGGTGCGCGAAGGCCAGAGCGTGCGCCCCGTCCCCGCCGGCACGCCGCAGCGTATCGGCGGCGGCGCGGGCGGGCAGGGAGGGGAGGGCCGGCGCGCCGGCGCCGCGGCCGGCAGCCAGAGCGGCGGGCGCCAGCCCTAGATGTCGCGGATCTTCATCGATCGGCCCATCTTCGCCTGGGTGATCGCGATCATCATCATGCTCGCGGGCCTCGGCTCGATCTACAATCTGCCGGTCGAGCAATATCCGGACATCGCCCCACCCAACGTCAACATCCGCGCAAGCTTCCCGGGCGCGTCGGCGCAGACGCTCGAGAACAGCGTCACCCAGGTGATCGAGCAGCAGCTCACCGGGATCGACGGCCTGCTCTATTTCAGCGCGACCTCGAGCTCGCGCGGCCAGGTCACGATCACCGCGACCTTCGACAAGGGCGTCGATCCCGACACCGCCCAGGTCCAGGTCCAGAACAAGGTCCAGCAGGCGCTGCCGCGGCTGCCGGCGCAGGTCCAGCAGCAGGGCATCACCGTCACCAAGTCCAATCCCGATTTCCTGCTGATCGCCTCGGTCTACGACGCGACCGACCGGATGACCAATGCCGACGTCTCCGATTATCTGGTCTCGCACCTCCAGGATCCGATCGGCCGCATCCCCGGGGTCGGCGACACCAACGTGTTCGGCGCCCAATATGCGATGCGGATCTGGCTCAATCCGGCCCGGCTCGCCTCCTATCAATTGATCCCGGCCGACGTGGTCTCCGCGATCCAGTCGCAGAACACCGAGGTCGCGGCGGGCGAGCTCGGCGCCCAGCCGATGCCGCCCGAGCAGATGCTGAACGCCACCGTCACCGCCCAGTCGCGGCTCTCGACGCCCCAGCAGTTCCGCGACATCATTTTGAAGACCCAGCCCAACGGCGCGATCGTCCGCCTCTCGGACGTCGCACGGGTCGAGCTCGGCGCGGAGAATTACCAGATCTTGAGCCGGGTCAACCGCCACCCCGGCGCCGGCATCGCGGTCAGCCTCGCGCCGGGCGCGGACGCGCTCACCACCGCCGAATTGGTCAAGGCCGAGGTCGAGCGCCAGGCGCGCAGCTTCCCGCCGGGCCTCGAATATGCCTTTCCCTCGGACGCCACCGATTTCATCAAGCTCTCGGTCCACGAGGTGGTGGTGACGCTGGCGATCGCGATCCTGCTCGTCGTCATCGTCATCTTCATCTTCCTGCAGGGCTGGCGGCCGACTCTCATTCCCGCCATCGCCGTGCCCGTGGTCCTGCTCGGCACGCTCGCCGTGATCGGCATCGCCGGCTTCTCGATCAACACACTGACCCTGTTCGGCATGGTGCTCGTCGTCGGCCTGCTCGTCGACGACGCCATCGTCGTCGTCGAGAATGTCGAGCGCCTGCTCGAGGAGAATCCGCAGATGTCGCCGCGCGAGGCGACCATCCAGTCGATGGGGGAGATCCAGATCGCCCTGGTCGCGATCGCTTTGGTCCTCTCGGCGGTGTTCCTGCCCATGGCCTTCTTCGGCGGCTCGACCGGCGTCATCTACCGCCAATTCTCGATCACCATCGTCTCGGCGATGGTGCTCTCGGTGATCGTCGCCCTGGTCCTGAGCCCGGCGCTGACCGCCACCCTGCTCAGGAGCAAGAGCTACGAGGAGAGCCATCAGGCCTGGCTCGGGCGCCGCTTCCCCGCGCTCGGCGACCGCTTCCGGCGGGGTGCGGCGGCGTTCAACCGCGGCTTCGCCGCCTTGGTCGCGCGCCACCAGCGGGCGACCCGCTACGTGGTCGACCGCAAATGGCTGTTCCTCCTGGTCTATGGCGGCATCACCGCCTTGCTGGTGGTGCTCTTCTTCCGCCTGCCGACCAGCTTCCTCCCGGTCGAGGACCAGGGCGCGGCGCAGGTGCAATATACCTTGCCGCCGGGCGCGACCCAGGCGCGCACCCTCGCCGTGCAGCGCATGGTCGAGGATTATTTCATGAGCCAGGAGGCGCGCAACGTCCGCGCGATCTTCACCGTCGGCGGCGGCGGCGGCGGGGCGGGCGGCGGCCAGAATGTCGGCCGCGGCTTCGTCGCGCTCCAGCCCTGGGACCAGCGTCGCGGCGCCGAGAACGAGGCCGGGGCGATCACCCGCCGCGCGACCCGCGAGCTCGGGCGGCTGCGCGACGTCGAATTCTTCGCCACCGTCCCGCCGGCGGTGCGCGGCCTCGGCCAGTCGAACGGCTTCACCCTCGAGCTGCAGAATACGGGCGGCCTCAATTATCAGCAGTTCAAGGCGGCGCGCGACCGGCTGATCGAGGTGGCCCGCGCCGATCCGGTGCTCGCCGCGATCCGCCAGAGCGGGCTCGAGGACGTGCCGACCCTCCATGTCGATTGGGACGCGGCGGCGATGCGCACGCTCGGAGTGAGCCAGGAGGACGTCAATTCCACCCTCTCCACCGCCTGGGGCGGGCGCTACGTCAACGATTTCATCGACCGCGGCCGGGTGAAGCGCGTCTTCGTGATGGGCGACGCGCCGTTCCGTGCCGCGCCCGACGACCTCAACCAATGGTATGTCCGCACCAGCAGCGGCACGATGGCGCCCTTCTCCTCCTTCGCGCGCACCTCCTGGTCGCAGGCGCCGACCACCTTGAGCCGCTTCAACGGCATCTCCAATTACGAGATCAATGGCCAGGCGGCGCCGGGCCGAAGCTCGGGCGAGGCGATGGACCGGATGGAGCAGCTCGCCGGACAGCTCCCCGGCGTCTCGGTGCAGTGGGCCGGCCTCTCCTATCAGGAGCGCCTCTCCTCCGGCCAGGCGCCCTATCTCTATGCCATCTCCCTGCTCGTCGTCTTCCTCTGCCTCGCCGCGCTCTACGAAAGCTGGTCGATCCCGGTCGCGGTGCTGCTGGTCGTGCCGCTCGGCCTGGTCGGCGCGATCTTCGCAGTGACCCTGCGCGGGCTGCAGAACGACGTCTTCCTCCAGATCGGCCTGCTCACCACCATGGGCCTCGCCTCAAAGAATGCGATCCTGATGATCGAGTTCGCCGAGCGCGCCGAGAAGAAGGGCGCCCGCGTGATCGACGCCGCGCTCGAGGCGGCGCGCATCCGCCTCCGCCCGATATTGATGACCAGCGTCTCCTTCATGGCCGGCGTCTTCCCGCTCGCTATCGCCACCGGCGCCGGCGCCAACGGCCGCATCGCGATCGGCACCGCGGTGATCGGCGGCATGCTCACCGCGACCATCCTCGCCATCTTCTACATCCCGCTCTTCTTCGTCCTCGTCCGCCGCTCCACCCGCGACCTCCTGAAGCGCCTCCACCACGAGGAGGCGCCGATCGCCCCGCCCGCCCCGGAGGGCGCGGCATGAGGCGTGCCGCCGTCCTTAATCCTCCCCCCCTCGATTTCGAGGGGGAGGTCGGGTTGGGCTGCCCCCGGCAGCCCAAGATCGCTCCGGGGGAGCGATCGACCCGCCCTCGGACCACCCGAAGAGTGGTGGAGGCGCGTGAGCGAAGCGAACCTTCTTTCTTGGAAGTAGTGGAAACGGCGCTGACGCGCCGCCCCTCCACCATGCTGTGCAATGACCAGGTGGGATTGCCCCCGGCAATCCCAGCCATGTGCGGGGCACATGGCGACCTGCTCCCCTGCAAAGGAAGGGGAGGATTTGACCGAGCCAGGCGCCTCGTCTCCCTGCTGGCCGCCCTCTCCCTCGCCGCCTGCTCGATGGAGCCCCATTACGTCCGCCCGGAGGCGCCGATCCCGCCCTCCTGGCCGGTCGGCGACGCCTATCTCCGCCAGAGCGAGGCGGCGCTCCCGACCGTTACCTGGCAGGAGATCTTCCGCGATCCCCGCCTCCAGCAGCTCATCACTCGGGCGCTCGCCGAAAATCGCGACCTGCGCATCGCCGCCGCCAACATCGCCGCGGCGCGCGCCCAATATCATATCCAGCGCGCCGCCTTGCTGCCCCAGGTCGATGCCGGCGCCGGCGTCTCGGTCGGCGACCGCGGCGCCGCGGCCGGCAACGTCCGCGCCAGTTACAGCGCCGACGTCGGCATCGCCGCCTTCGAGCTCGACCTGTTCGGCCGCGTCCGCGCGCTGAGCCACGAGGCGCTCGACGCCTATCTGGCGACCGAGGCCGGCGCGCGCGCGACCCGCCTCACTCTGGTCGGCGACATCGCCTCGACCTGGCTGAATTATGCCGCCGACAAAAGCCTGCTCGCCATCGCCGAGGAGACCGAGCGCAATGCCGCGCGCAGCGTCCAGCTCACCCGCGCCCGGCTCGAAGGCGGGATCGCGCCGCGCACGGACCTGCGCCAGGCGGAATTGGTCCTGACCGGTGCCCAGTCGGACCTCGCGCAGCAGCGCACCGCGCTCGCGCAGGACGTCAACGCGCTGCAATTGCTGGTCGGCGGGCCGATCGACCCGGCCTTGCTCCCCGCCTCGATCGAGGAGGTGCAGGACAGGTTCGGCGAGGTCCCGGCCGGGCTCGATTCCGGGATCCTGCTGCGGCGCCCCGACGTCGTCCAGGCCGAATATCAGCTCCGCGCCGCCAACGCCCGGATCGGCGCCGCCCGCGCCGCGCTCTTCCCGCGCATCTCGCTGACCGCGCTCGCCGGCCTCGCCAGCTCCGCCCTCACCGGCCTGTTCAGCGGCGGCGCGTTCAGCTGGTCGGCGGGCGCCAATGCCGATTATCCGATCTTCCGCGCCGGCGCCGGCCGCGCCGGCGTGCGCCAGTCCGAGGCCCAGCGCGACGCCGCCCTCGCCGGCTACGAGCGCGCGATCCAGACCGCCTTCCGCGAGGTCGCGGACGCGCTCGCCCGGCGCGGCACGATCGGCGACCAGCTCCGCGCCGAGACCGCCTCCGTCGCCGCCGCGGCCGACAATTACCGGCTCGCTTATGCGCGCTACCAGGGCGGCATCGATCCCTTCCTCGACACGTTGGTCGCCCAGCGCTCGCTCTACGCCGCCCGGCGCGCCCTGGTCGCCACCCGCCTCATCCGCCTCACCAACCTCGTCACCCTCTACCGCGTCCTCGGCGGCGACGCCCTCCTCGATGTCCCGCCCGACCCGCCGAGAGAAGCGGCGCCTATCCGCTGAGCCTTCGCCTAGACTTCGTCCTCCCGGCGAAGGCCGAGAGATCCATGAACACGGAGCCGCAGGCTCTCCAGGCGGCATTCACGTATTTCGGGAATGGGAGGGACCCACCCCGCACCCGGTCCGGCACTCCTTAACCCACGGTAAAGACTGGCCTTCGGTTGCCCCTGCGGTGAACCCCGCAATCGTTCTGGAATCCCGGCGCCAATCCCGGGCAGGCCGCGGCCCGGACACCGGTTACCCCCTCCGCAAACCGCCCCGTTCGTTTCGGCCCCGTCCGCGTTTATCTTGTTTAAGTCGCCGTTAACCATTTCCGTTCACACCAGCCTCCGACACGCAATCCTTTTGCCCGGGGGGGTGAAATTGACGACTGAAGAAGACTCCTGTCCAGGGAGCCAATTGCCCGGTGCGGCCCGGCCCAGGGCCGGGGGCGCCGGGCCGGAAAGCCTGATCATCGGCGAGGCGCCCGCGATCGCGGCGCTGCGCCGGCTGGTCCGCCAGGTCGCGCCGAGCGACGCCTCCGTCCTCCTCGTCGGCCCGTCGGGCAGCGGCAAGGAGGTCGTCGCCCGCGCCATCCACGCCGCGAGCCGGCGCGCCGCCAGGCCGTTCGTCGCGATCAATTGCGGGGCGATCCCGCGCGACCTGCTCGAATCCGAATTGTTCGGCCACGAGAAGGGCTCGTTCACCGGCGCCTTCGCTCAGCATAAGGGCCGCTTCGAGGAGGCCAATGGCGGCACCCTCTTCCTCGACGAGATCGGCGACATGCCCGCCGACATGCAGGTCAAGCTGCTGCGCGTGCTCGAGGAGCGCGTCGTCCAGCGCATCGGCGGCAAGGGGATCGCGGTCGACGTGCGCATCCTCGCCGCCACCCACCGCGACATCGACGCCGCGATCGACGCAGGCGCCTTCCGCGAGGACCTCTTCTACCGCCTCGCCGTCTTCCCGATCGACGTCCCCGCGCTCGCCGAGCGCGTCGAGGACGTTCCCCTGCTGGTCGAGCATTTCCTGAGCCAGGCGAAAAACCGCCGGCCTGTCCGCTTCTCCCAGGCCGCCTTCGACCGCATGGCCGAGCATGGCTGGCCCGGCAACGTGCGCGAGCTGCGCAACTTCGTCGAGCGCGCCTCCATCCTCCACGCCGGCCGCATCATCGGCCGCGACGAGGTCGGCGCCCTGCTGCTCCGCCGCGGCCGCGTCGGCGCGGTCGAGCGAAGGGCGCTCTGGGACGCGACCGAGCTTGCCGCGGAGCCGGCGCCCGCCGCCGCGCCCGCGCCCGTTCCCGCGCTCGAGCCGGCGGCCGAAATCGCCGAGGAGGTCGTCGTCCCGATCCGCGCCGACGCCCCCGCCATCGCCATGACCGAGGCGAGGCCCGTGGCCCTTCGCGACATGCTCGCCGAGATCGAGCGCCGCTACATCGAGGAAGCGCTCACCCAGTCCGAAGGCGTCATCGCCGACGCCGCCCGCCTCCTCAGCCTCCAGCGCACCACCCTGATCGAGAAGATGCGTAAATACGAGATGCGCGCCGCCTGAGCCCGGACCACACTCCGGCGTCCCCTCTTCCGCTTGCGGGATCGGCTCCCGGCCGATCCCTATCCCCGCGGGTCGCCCGGCAGATATTGCCCCGTCACCAATTTGTAGGCGTCGGACGTGCCCTTTCCGGGCCAGCCGTCCACCTTCACGAAAATGCCGGCATGGGTGTTGAGCCAGGCCTGCAGCGCCGTCGCATTGGCGATGAACGTGGGATCGGTGGGCTTCGCCGCCGCGTAGCTCACGACCAGGGGCGCCCCGCCCGCGGCCGCCGCCGACGGCGTGGGCTGGTCCGTGAAGCCGCTCTCCCCGAGCTCGGCCAGCCGGCGCAGCAGCACGGCCGTGCCCGGCTGCTTCGAGACCAGGGTGGGCGACCATTTGCCGTCGGACCCATATTTGCCCATCGTATAATGGGTCGAATAGGACCAGAGATAGGGCGACAGGACGGAGGGGTGATAGAGGCGGTAGCCGACCCCGTTGTACCGCTCCAGCATGTAGAGCGTCCCGGCCACGGACCAGTCCTTCCACTTGGCATATTCGGTCAGCGCGTCCGCAGCGCTCTGCTCCCAGGTCCAGGGCGGATTGCCCGGCGGCCTGCCCTTCGGCACGTTGACCGTCTTCGCCGAGAGCGGGTCGCCATTGTGCAGATGCTTGTTGAAGCTCAGGCCGCATTCGAGCTCGTGGTTCACGGCGATGACCGTCCAGGGCACGCCGGTGCTGGCCGCTACCGCCTGATAGCGCGCCTTGTTGGCGATCATCTTTTGCGCCGCGGCGTTGATCTCCGGCTGATATTGCGGCCGGATCACGCAGGTGTCGAAGAGAGTCTTGTATTCGCTGCGAAGCGCGGCGGTAAGTGGAAGCGTAGCCATGTCCCCTCCCTTGGAATTACGGACCGAAAACGATCGCCGGATACTGATAAGCCAATTCGCCGCCCGTAGCGAGACCTGTCGGCGGCTGACGAAATAGTGTTCGCAGCGCTGAAATCGGAAGATGCGCAATACGAAATGCGCGCCGCTTGCTGACTCCCCTCCCTGAAAGGGAGGGGCAGGGGGCGGGTGCGCAAAGCGCATGCCGAGATTGAAGAAGGCGATGGCGTTGCCCGGCCCGCGCAGCGCTCGCCCCTCAAGCTGGTCCGGAAGACTCGCTCCACTGGGAACGATTAGGCCGATCGCTCCTGAACCTTACCCTCATGCTCCATCACTCGTAGCTCAGCTCCGGAAAGAAATCTCCGCGCCCCTCCGGGCTCATGTCGAGCAGGCCCCAGACCGGATCGACCAGGTCGCCGACCCGGTGGTGCTGCCCGGGCTCCTCCTGCGCGTAGAGCAATTCGCTCCCCCAGAAGTGGCGGATCGTGCCGTCCGCATCCTTGCGGAACACGTTGTACATCGGCTCGTCCCAATTCTTGCCGGGCTCGTAGCCGCGCGCGGCGCGCATCTCCGGCCCGAACTTCGAGGTGTCGCCGAAATAATGGTGCGAATAGTCGCTGCCGGCGGTCGAGAGCAGCCGGAGATTGCGCCAGCCGCGCTCGCGCGCCAGCGCCTCCAGCCGCGCGATCGGCGATTTGGCGGCGACATAGGTGGGGAAGCGCCGGTCGGCGTGGAAGACGCTGCCGTCGAGCCCGTCGAGCGTATGGGTGCAGCCGGGGCAGGGCCGGTCGCGCTCGGGCCCGTACATGAAGCTGTAGATGAGGATGCTCGGGAATTCGCCGAACAATTCGGAGAGCTTCACCGTCTCGGGCCGCAGGTTCACGCCGATCCACTCGAACGCATAATCCTCGGGCACCGCGCCGCCGGGCGGCAGCGCCCGCCGCCGCGCCGCGACCGCCTCGAGCTGACGGCGCAGCGAGATCTCGGCGTCGAGCAAGGCGTTGCGCGCGGTCCGATACTCGGCGCTTTCATTGGGGAAGGACAAATGCGGCATGATCGCCTCCTCGGTCGATTGCGGTCTGGCGCACCGGACGGTCACGGGGTCTTGGCGAGCGAAGCACAGGCCGCGAGATTTGAGACCAGCTAACGGTCGGCTTCGCTCCTGATCTGAACAATGGGGCTCGCCTCGAACCGTTCCATCATGCGCCCTGAGAAGATGCGCAAAAATACGAATGGCATGAGTCGTATTCGCTATGCTTATTCAAGCTCGGGAGCGCGGTGGGGCCTCGATGCGGAAGCGCGCTGCTTGCGTTGTGGTGCCTTGCTGATTGTTCGGTCGCGACTATGTTGGAGCGATGATTCATCTGCTGGCGACGCTCCTCATCGCCAATGCTGCGATTGAAACGCAGACCTCAGGGGTGCTGATCGAACGCCGTCGTTTCGCTTGCCTGGTCCGACACGTCGATGAGCTTATCGCCGAGAGCGAACGCATGGTTGGTCACCGCGAACCTCGGACCATAGACTTGCGACGGTGTCCGCCGGCTATTCGGGAAGACTATACGTCCTGGCCATTGACCCGCATCCCTCAATTTGTTTGGCTTACTGAGGCTGATCTTCGCTGTATCCGATCGAACCGGCGACATCTCAATCGGCTCGTTCGCGATCGGGGCAGGGGTGTCTACGAACTTCGACTTGCTTCTTGTCGGCAATCGTGAGTTCGCCCCCGACACAGCCTCGCCGTCCGAGGCCAACTCGAGACCGTGGGCCTCCCGCCTGGCTGACTGGCTGGAGTCAGCTAATCTCCAATGCCGTCGTAGTCCTCGGCGCCGGCTTCGCGGTCTGGCAGGTCCTCGAACTTCGCGCCGACCGCGGCCGTGAAAACGCTATGCAATATGTGATGCTGCTGCATGAAGACCCGTACGCGGGCATTGCGCTTAACCTCTCTGCCGCAATGCAGGAAGGAGCTGCACGCGACGATGCGCGGCTCTCGCTCGCGAATGTTCAGCGGCTTGGCGATCTTTATTTGAGCGCAATCACGTGCCGCGCCAGCGATGTCTGTGACCGACGCACGATCGATATTCATTTCCGGGAAACCATCGCCGGATTCTATAATTTGACTTACGATGACGAGCTGGTCCGCTTATCGTGTCGCCTTGGTCGTCCAGCCAACCAATATGGCAGTCTATTCCGTGCTTATTTAGAAGATTCGCGCGAAGAAAATTCTCCAGCCGTACCAGTCTCCACGCGGCGGTGTGACTGAAGCGCTACCTCCAACCCCGCCGAGTGCGCAATTCGGAGCGTAGCTGCGCGATGACCGCTGCGCATGACGAACGACTCATTCCTTCGAGATAGGAATACCGCTGCGCTTCGGAGGCAATTCCGGTATCGGTGGAATTTCTTAGAAGAGTGAAGCGGCGATTGGCTCCGGCGCAGTCGCCTTGGAGCAAGCGGAACCGAGCGATCTGCACGCCCAAGCTGGTGATGGGAGCGTCGACCAGAAACCGCTCGGCGTCAAGCAACTCTGCCTCGGCGGTGGAAATGACCTCGTCGAGACTGCTGCCCTCCGGAGCAAACCTCTCCCGGTTGAGTCCCAAAAACATCGACAGCATCCCTCTCGCAAGAGAGGAGATGGAATCGCGATCTATTTGCGGGGCTATCTGCAGCAGCGTTTGAAAGAGTTGCCTTTCAAGCGCCACGTCCCTTCGCTCATAAGCGGCCATGATCTCGTTGGTGATGCGATAGACAATAACGGTCTGAAGAAATGACCGCGCCGCATCCGACTGTGGCTGAAGTCGTAATAATGAACGAAACATGAAGTCCGGATTTGCGTGAGAGATGTTGGCACCGTCGATCGCGACAAGTATCGACCGATAGTCGCGACCGCGTGCATCGATTTGTGACGATGGCAGTTGACATATCGCGGGGAAGTCAAGCCCATCAGTGCCCGTTCTCCGGATTTGTTGCCTTGTGCGATCCGCTTCTGCTGTGAGGGAAGGTAGAGCAGGACCTGCGCCGGTATCGGCGGGCTGGTTGATTGCCCAGCGATGCATGGTGCTTATCTCCGGCCCCCAACTCTCGCCGGTGGCGAACGCCAAGGCTGATCGGCAACTGGAGTCGGCTCGATTGGTCAGTATCAATTCGGTGCGGCCGGCTTCGAACTCGATGCCCCGGTCATCGAAGAAAGATGCTGGAAACAGCGTTGATCCCGCTTGCCGATAGTCTCGACCGGCCAGGATCGCCGCCTGCAAAGCGAGGGCGTCAGCCGCCAACTCGGCGTTGTCCAGAGCATTTAACAAGCGGTCAGAATTGAGTTGCCTGATCAGCACATGGGCTATCTCATGAGCGATCACCAGGAAAAAGGCATCGCGCACGCGCGCTGTTGCAGCCGCTTCATCGGAGGATCCCGGCTCCAGATCTGCAATTTCGGTCTGCAGCATCCGCCGGAAGCACAGGTTGAAGTTACTGTATCTCAGGCAGTTCCGATGCGCCTGCAATAACGATAGCAAGACCTCCATGGAACGGCCTTGCGGTATCCGCATGAGGCGCTCGGTGAAGTTGATCATCAGGCAGTGAACGCGATAGTAGTCGGATGGGATCTCGATGCGGTTGAGAGAGGGCATCGCTCTCGGAAAGATAGAATCCCGATCGTTCGGCTCGACCATCTCGAACACTAGATGGCCGATTGTGTCAAAGTAGCGGGCGGGCAAATACGATCGAACTTGGTTTCGAATCTCCGCGAGATCTGTCGCTGTCATGGCACTGTCATATTGATCGCACGTCCGGGCTTGTGCCGGTGTTGCAAGCGCGGAGCACACCAGCAGCAAGAAAGCTCTTACTGCAAGAGGGAGCCGTGACTTGCACCACGCACTTGGCATTTGGGTCCTCCCGTTGTTCTTAGTGACGGTCGTTTCAGCGCTCTCCGGAATGTACCTCGTCCGGTAACACAAATAGCGAAACGGCCGAAGGGCAGAAGGCGCCTTGGTCGTTCAAATCATGGAGGCCGCCTTTGCAACGCCTGCTGCGCCGTGGACTCTCCGTTCGACGACGCATTACTCTTCAGTGTCGCGCCTGCGGACGACATGGCGAGGAGGACGAAATCGTAAACGAGGACGGGGATTTGCCTCGAAGCAAATCGTCTGCTCCCCGCCAACCTACGTCGTGGTCTGTCACAGCTCAGGGGTGAATCAGGAAAATCCGATATTTTGTCCGATGGGCTATTGTGACCGTAATTGATGATTCGAATTGCGCCCGCGGCAGACGCCCGCCCTCGGACGTCGAAAGGCACCGGCTACCAACGTCCCGAACGACCCTTCTCGCGTTTCCAAGTTACTTGCTTTTGCAAGGGGCGCGAACGAGCCGGGTTGCCACCCTTTGGCAATGGTCCAAAATCTAGACAGCCGCCACTTTTTGCGAAATAGACCGACATAGAAGGAAGTAAAAAAGTACGCTCTCTCTGACTGCGCTCGGAAAGTGGCAGAAACCGGCCATTCCGTTTCTACTCTGTGCTGCTTTAGAAAAGTCCGCGGATTTCCGAAGCAGCACAAGCGCTTATCTCCCCGCTGACCGATCGCCTCCCAAGCTGGCGAACGCCCCTCTGCGCCGCCGGAACCACGCCCCCGGCGGCACGTTCCGCCCCCGAACCGTCGATCGGGCGGTCGTCGAGAGGAGGCAGAAATGGGAAAAGGCATATTGTTGTGGCTGTTAGGCATTCCGCTGCCGATCATCATCATCCTGCTGCTGATCTGGCACTGATCATGGACACGCCCTCCTACAGCGCGGTCGATCCGGCCCTCTACCCGGCCGGAACCACGACCGAATCCAAAGGCTCCGCTCTGTCCTGGTCCGCGGTGGCGGGCGGGACGGTCGCGGCGGTGGCCGTCACCCTCACCCTCCTGGCCCTGGGCTCGGCATTCGGCCTGGGGTCGGTTTCGGCCTGGCCCGGCGTCGGCCCGAAGCCGACGACCTTCACGATCGGCGCGGGCCTCTGGCTGGTCGTGACCCAATGGCTGTCCGCGGCGATGGGCGGCTATCTCGCGGGCCGGCTGCGGGTGCGCTGGCACGGCCTCCACACCGATGAGGTCATGTTCCGCGACACCGCCCACGGCTTTCTGGTCTGGGCGAGCGGGACCGTGGTCATGGCCATCGTCACGGTGGTGGCGGCGACCCTGGCGAGCCTCGCCGCGCCGGATGCTCGTCCGCCAAGTACGGAAGAGGTCGAGGCGGCGCGCAGGGTCGCGGCCACCTTCGCCGGGTTCACCGGCCTGTCGCTCGTCATCGGCGCGTTCATCGGCAGCGTCAGCGGCGCGATCGGCGGCAGGCTCCGGGACATGCATCCCTGATCGGGTTGCGGCGGCGGCGGGCTTCCCGCCGCCGCCGCCTGGTCGCGAGTGCGGCGCCGTGCCCAATAGCATTCGTCCCGCCGGGGCGTGAGTGAGCCGGGGTTGCTGGACGCGGGGCGATGAGGCGATCGGCTCGCCCATCGCTGCGGCGCGAGTGGCCGGGCCAGGCTATTGGCTATGCGTGTCGGGCCAAGGCGGGCGAGGCGCCGGCAAGCTGGCGCAGGAGGCGGCCCAGATCGGGGCCCAGCGCTTCCTGATCACGGCTTGGAAAGCTCGCGCGAAGGCATGATCCGACAAGGTCGAGCGCCTCCCCGTTCGAAGCGGCGGGGCTCCGGGTCCCCGCCAGGGCATGGCGGATCGCCGGGCCATTGTCCCGCACGATCCTCTCGAGCAGCACGAACAGGCCGGCAAGCAGGCCGAAGAAGAATATGATGGAGGCCAGATGAGCCATGTCGTCCCCCTGATGCGCGAGCTGGGTTGCCGCTTAAACCCACGAATCTCCGAGGGGTTCCAATCACTTACCTTGATGGTGCGAATGAGGCTATCGTCCAGGGGGGTGTCGGCACGGATTAGGTGCCGGTTCGCCGGGCTCTTGCCGTGCGGATGCGATCGGCCCGCTTAAGCTCCGTGAGCCCCGAAGATGAGCTCGGCGAATCTCCTCGCAAGGCCCGCAAAGTTGCCAGGCTTGACACGTGCGTTGCGCGCGCGCGAGGGCGCTCGGCGCCCAGGACTCCGAACGGTTCAGGATCGCGAAGGCGATACAGGAGAGTGAGGGCCCCAACCCCCAACCCCCAATCCCCAATCCCCAATCCCCAATCCCTAACCCCGCTTCCCAATCGCATCCCACGCGGTGGAAATCTCCATGATCATCTCCCGCGCCGCGGTCACATGCCGGGCCTCGCCGTCCCGCCCGCCCGCGATCACCAGCCGCCGCGCCTCGCGGTAGATGGTGACGAGGCCGGCGGCGATCTCGCCGCCTTTCTCGAAGTCGAGGCTGGTCTCGAGCCCGGTCAGGATCGCCAGCGCCTTGGATTGGCGCTGCCCGCGCTGGACATAGTCGCCGCGCGCGGTCGCATAGGCCATCGCGTCGAGCGCCTTCAGCAGCTCCTCGTACATCACTTGGACGAGCTGGTGCGGGGTCGCGCCCTCGAGCCGGCTCGACAGGTCGACGCTCCGATAATGGGCGCTGCCGCCGCCGAATTTCCCCCTGGGCTGGTACATCATTCACTCTCCGCAAACTGGCACGCGCCGATCAGCTCTTGTCGTTGGTCCAGAGCTTGACCTGCTGTTCGAGATAGGACTGGGTCGCCTTGAACGCCGAAACCTGGCGGTCCATGGCGGTGAAGCTGGTGAGAAGCTGGTCGTAATATTTGTCCGACCGCCGGCTGAGGTCGTCGCTGTCCCTGCTGATCCGGGCCGCCTCGTCGCCGAGCCTTTTCCGGCTCGTCGCGAAGGCGCCGCCGCTGGCGCGCAACCCGTCGCGGATCGCCTGGAGCGCGCCGCCGAGGCCGGGATCGATCGTGACCGTCGCGCTCGCGACATTGCCGCCGACCCCGATGATCAGGCCCGCCGCCGCCGAGCTGCGCGGCGCGATCAGATTCGATCCCGCCGCATTCATCGCGATCCCGCCTACCTTGCCCGAGGCCGGCGTCGCGCCCGCGGCCGCGACGATGTCGGTGAGATTGTAGGTGCCCGGCGTCACCCGCCCGATCGGGCTCTTCACGGTCAGGAAGGGGCTGGACGTATATTGGGTCGGGTTGAACAGGGCCTCGACCCCGTCCGGATCGGCGGCGAGCACGCTCGCCAGCCTGGTCGGATCGAGCGTGAGCGTGCCGTCGCGATTGGTCCTGACCCCGATCTCGGCGAGCGTGTGGACCCCGTCGCCCGTGCTCGACAGGATCGTGGTCGGCAATCTGGCGAGCTGGCGCGCGAGCGCGGTGACGCCGAGGTCGCCGCGCAGCGCGCCGGCGGTCCCGTCGGTGCCGGCCTTGGTCGCGCCGCCGATCACGGTCAGCAGCTCGTTATAGGCGCCGACGAAATCCTGGACGGCCTGGCTGATCGCCGCCGTCGGCCGGGTCAGGCCGACCGAGACGATCGTCCCGGGCCTGGCGCTCTTGAGGTCGATCTGGACGCCGGGGATGAGGTCGCTGAAGCTGTTGGTCGCGCGCTGGACCTGGACGCCGTCGAGCCGCACGATCGCGTCCTTCGCCTCCTGCGCGACGGTCATCGCGTCCGAGGCGAAGCGCTCCAGCCCGCTCGTCGTGCCCATCGGCACCGAGAGGGTGAACGCATTGTCCTCGCCGCTCTTGCCCTTCACGACCAGCCGCGCCCCGCTCGAATCGGTGACGACGCTCGCGGTCACGCCCGCATTCTCGTCGTTGATCGCCTTGGCCAGCCCGTCGAGATTGTCGTTGGCGGCGTCGATCGTCACCTCATGGTCGGTGCCGCCGACGCTGATCGTGAGCACGCCCTGGCCGACCGGATCGGTGCGCACCACCGGGTCCGATTGCAGCACCTGCGCCTGCGCGAGCTGGCGGACCTCGACCGAGGCCGAGAGCCCGCTGAGCCGCGCCCCCGGGATCGCGGAGGCGCTGAACAGGCTGGGATCGGAGACGCTCGGCTGGGCGAACAGGCTGCCGCCCGCGATCAGCGAGGAGAGGGCCGAGGCGAAGCTGTCCATCCCGCTCGAGACCTGGCCGAGCGCCGAGACCTTCGCCTTGTTCGCGGTGTCGCGCCTGGCGATCAGGTCCGCCTTGGGCTGCTTCGCCGCATTGGCGAGATTGGTGACCAGGGCGTTGATGTCGAGCCCGGAACCGATGCCCAATGATGCTGCGATCGAACTGGTCATTCCGGGGTCCTTCCGTTCCTCTTCAAGAACGGCGGACGGGGCGGATTCTTTAGAGGGGAAAAGAGAGTTTCTAGCTCTTCAGGATGCGCAGCGCGCCGGGGTGCAGATTGGCCTGCGCGCCGAGCGAGAGGCGGGGGTCGCTGAGGATGCGGTCGGCGAGGTCGGGCGGGATCTCGCCACCGGCCGGCCTGGCGGCGCGCAGCTCCATGGCGAGCTGCTCGAACCAGGCGGGCACGGGCGATCCGCTCCGTTCGGCCATCGCCATCAGCCGCTCGATCTCCTGAAGCGTGACGCGCAGATTTCGGCTCTCATCGTCCACGTGCCGCTCCTTCCCGGATGGATAACGACGCGGAGGCGGCTTGCTTAAGCGGCGGTTAGGCGGCGACACCGAGAAATTGCGGGATGAGCGACCCTTGGATCCTCCCCTCGAAATCGAGGGAAGGATTTTGCCGACTAACCCTCCGGCCGCCCGCTCGTGTCGAAGCGCAGCCCCTGCGGCACCTCCACCGCCGGCTGCCGCCCGCCAGAGGCAAGGGCCGCGTCGAGGTTGAAGACGAAGGCGAGCACGGTCGCGACCGCCATGTAGAGGTCCTCGCGGATCGGGTGGCCGACCCTGCTCGTATAATAAAGCGCGCGGGTGAGCTGCGGGTAGGAGAGCATCGGCACCTCATGCTCGGCGGCGAGCTCGCGGATCGCCTCGGCGGTGACCCCGCGGCCGCGCGCGACCACGGCCGGCGCCGCGTCGACGCCCGGCCGGTAGCGCAGGGCGACCGCGAAATGGGTCGGGTTGGTGAGCACCACGGTCGCCTCGGCGATCGCGCTCCGCGCCGAGTTGCGCGCGGTCTCGTGCTGGCGCCGGCGGATCGCGGCCTTCAGCTCGGGCGAGCCCTCGGTCTGCTTGTGCTCGTCCTTGGCCTCCTGCCTGGTCATCTTGAGCCGCTGCAGGCGCTGGTAGATCTGCGCCGGCACGTCGATCCCCGCGATCAGGGTGAGCGCGGCGGCCATCACCAGCACCGCGACGACGAAGGTATTGCCGACGCCGCCCAAAGCGGTGCGGATGTCCTCGGCGCCGAGCCCGATCATCGTCCGCGACTGGCTGAGCAGCAGCCACAGCCCGACCGCGCCGAGCAGCGCAACCTTGGCGATCGACTTGCCCAGCTCGATCAGCCCCTGGAGGCCGAAGATCCGCTTCATGCCGGCCAGCGGATCGAGCTTGCCGCCCTTGAAGGCCAGCGCGCCGCCGCGAAGGCCGAGCGAGCCGAGCATCGCGGGCGCGCCGATGGCGGCGGCCAGGGTCAGGGTGAACAGGCCGAGCAGGGGCAGGGCGACGATGCCGAGCAGCTTGAGCAGGGCCGATCCGGGATCGAAATTCCTGAGGTTCGCCGCGTCGAAGGTCAGGGCCTGGCCGACCATGTCCTGCAGCGCGGCCATCGTCATCGGCCCCGCCAGCGCGATCCAGCCGGCCCCGACCAGGACGACCAGGGCGGTGCCGAGCTCGCGCGACTGGAGGACGTCGCCCTTGGCCGCGGCGTCGCGCCGCCGCTTCGGCGTCGGTGCCTCGGTCCTCTGGTCCTTGTCGGCCGTGTCGGACATCTCAGCCGCCGGTCGCGATGCGCCGCGATTGCTCGAGGCCGAGGTTGATCGCGCCGGTTATGCCCTCGCCGATCACCGGCGCGGCGATGGCGAGCAGGACGATGCCGGCGAGCAAGGCGGCCGGGAAGCCGACCGCGAACAGGTTGAGCTGGGGCGCCGAGCGGGCGAGCATCCCCATCACGATCTGGACGAGCACGATCGCGAAGGCGACCGGCAGCGCGATGGAGAGCCCCGCCGAGAAGAGCACGCCGCCGAACAGGATCAGGCCGTGCACGCTCTCGGCGCTCAGCCAGGCCTGGCCGGGCGGCAGCGCGCGATAGGATTCGACGATGGTCGCGGCGAGCGCGAGATGGCCGTTGACCGCGAGGAACAGGAAGGTGGCGAGGATCGAGAGGAACTGGCCGAGCACCGGATTCTGCTGGCCGCTGGTCGGATCGACCATCGCCGCGAAGCCGAGCCCCATCGCATTGCCGATCACCTCGCCGGCGACCTGGGCGGCCGAGAAGCCGAGCATGATCGCGAAGCCCAGAGCGAGCCCGGCCATGACCTCGCCGCCGACCAGGATGAAGCCCGCGAACGACGCGAGCCCGTCGGGCGGCAGGGTGAAGCCGGTGGCGGAGAGCGCCGGGATGCCGATCGCCAGCGCGACCACGAGGCGGAGCTGCACGGGCACGAAATTGGCGCCGAAGATCGGGGCGGCGAGGAAGGCGGCGCCGGGGCGGATCATCGCGACCATCCACAGCCAGAGAGTGTTCTCGACGCCCGCGAACCCCGCGGGGATCATCGCACGACCTCGGGGATGCGCGCGAAGATCTCCTGGGTGAACTCCGCGATCAGCATCATGATCGAGCCCCCGAAGATGGCGAGGCAGATCGCGACCACGATCAATTTGGGGACGAAAGTGAGGGTCTGCTCGTTGATCGAGGTCGCCGCCTGGAACATGCCGAGGATGAGGCCGGCGACCAGAGCGGGAATCAGGATCGGGGCGCAGGCGAGGGCGAGGATCCACAGCGCCTGCTGGGCGATGCCGATGAAATAGTCGGGATTGTCCATCTCGCTAGCCACCCGAGAAGGAGGCGGCGAGCGAGCCCATGGTCAGCGCCCAGCCGTCGACGAGCACGAACAGCAGCAGCTTGAACGGCATCGAGACGATGGTCGGCGAGAGCATCATCATGCCCAGCGACATCAGGGTCGAGGAGACGACGAGGTCGATGATCAGGAAGGGCAGGAAGATCAGGAAGCCGATCTGGAAGGCGGTCTTCAATTCGCTGGTGACGTAGGCCGGCAGCAGGATCGTGAACGGCACCGCCTGGGGCGACTGGAAGCGCTCAACGCCCGCAAGGTTGGCGAACAAGGTGAGGTCGGTCTCGCGGGTCTGGTGCATCATGAAGCCGTGCAGCACCGTGCCGGAGCGGGTGACCGCCTCCTCGATGCTGATCTGCCCGGCGCCGTAGGGCGCGTAGGCGCTGGTGTTGATCTGGTCGATCACCGGCCGCATCACGAACAGCGACAGGAACAAAGAGAGCCCGACCAGCACCTGGTTGGGCGGCGTCTGCTGGAGCCCGATCGCCTGGCGGAGGATCGAGAGGACGATGATGATCCGCGTGAAGCTGGTCATCATCAGGAGGATCGACGGCAGCACCGTCAGCAGGCTCATCAGCAGCAGGATCTGCAGCGAGAGCGAGAGCGGCTGGCCGTTGCCCGACATGGTGTGCAGCGCCCGGTCGAGCGCGCCCGGCTGGCCCGGCGTGGCGGGGGTGACCGGGCCGGTGGCCGGCGCCGCCGGGGCCGCAGCGGGGGCGGTGGCCGGCGCCGTCGCAGGGGCGGGGGCGGTCTGGGCGATGGCGGGGGCGGAAAGGCTCAGCGCGATCAGCAGCGCCGCCTTGACCAGCAGCTTATGCATCGCTCGCATCCGTCGCCACCGTCTCGGAGACCAGGCTCACCCCGGTGCGGGAGACGGCGAGGAGCAGGCGCTTGCCCGCGAAATCGACGACGGCGAGCTTGC
>Ga0070686_100000576_pt1 | contig 21812 bp, 17 predicted proteins | sample KBSS23LmetaG_FD_65654 | JGI IMG/M metagenome (GOLD analysis project Ga0070686, IMG submission 65654) | Switchgrass rhizosphere microbial communities from Kellogg Biological Station, Michigan, USA - KBS S2-3L metaG | ecosystem: Host-associated > Plants > Roots > Rhizosphere ... | reverse complement strand
CGTACCTCGCGATGGCCGAGCAGGCGATGGCCGAGCGGGTCAAGCGCGCGGCGACCGAACTGCGCTCCGCGGGGCAGTCCGCGGGAACAGCGGTGGTGCACGCGTGAGCGGGACGGAACTCCTCGCCAACAGCGTCGACTTCACGATCGCGCGGCTCGGCGACTGCCGTGTCCCATCGCCGATGACCGGCGGTCGATTCGTCACCGACGACGAACGGGTGTTGTATCCGGCGACGGTCAACGACCTGAAGCAGTTCCAGGCGTTCGGCGCCGAGTGCCCGGCCATGGAGTGCGCCGGCGCCCGCGAGCGGCTCTTCTTCGATCCGTCAGCGCTGGCCTGCGGCATCGTGACGTGCGGCGGCCTGTGCCCCGGGTTGAACGACGTGATCCGCGCGATCGTGCTGAGCCTCCATCACCATTACGGCGTTCAGCAAATCTACGGGTTCCGTTACGGCTTTGAAGGACTGGTCACCGGGCTCGGGCATCAACCGCTGGCGCTCACGCCCAAGACGGTTTCTCACATCCACCACACCGGCGGCTCGATTCTCGGATCGTCGCGCGGCCCGCAGGATCCGGCGGCGATGGTCGACGGGCTGCGGCGCCTCGGCGTGCGCGTGCTGTTCGCCATCGGCGGCGACGGCACGCTGCGCGGCGCGCACGCGATCAGCATGGAGATCGCGCGGCGCGGGGAACCGATCAGCGTCATCGGCGTGCCGAAGACGATCGACAACGACGTCTCGTTCGTGCAGAAGACGTTCGGCTTCGAGACCGCGGTGACCGAGGCGCGGCGGGCGACCTACGCTGCCAACACGGAAGCCGAAGGCGCGGCCAACGGCATCGGCCTCGTCAAGCTGATGGGACGCGACTCGGGGTTCATCGCCGCCTACTCGGTGCTCGTCGACGGCCAGGTGAACTTCTGCCTCGTCCCCGAGGTACCGTTCACGCTCGAGCGGTTCGTCGGCGCATTGCGCCAGCGGGTCGAACGCCGCGGCCACGCCGTGGTCGTCGTCGCCGAAGGCGCCGGCCAGGATCTCATGGCCCGCCGCGAGGAACGCGACGCCTCGGGCAACGTCAAGTACGGCGACATCGGCGTGTTCCTGCGCGACGCGATTATCCGCTGCTTCAAGAAGACGGGAACGCCAATCAGCCTGAAATACATCGACCCGAGCTATTCGATCCGGAGCGCGCCGGCGACGGCGCACGACTCGGCGTTCTGCCTGCTGCTCGGACACAACGCCGTCCACGCCGCGATGACCGGGCGGACCGACATGGTGGTCGGCTTCTGGAACCATCAGTTCACGCACGTGCCGATCGGCCTCACCGTCTCGGCGCGCAAGCGGATCGATCCCGAGGGAACGCTATGGAGCAGCGTGCTCGCCTCCACCGGCCAGCCGAGGAACCTGTGTTGATCGATCACGGTCCGCCTCAAGGCGGACACTACGACGATGCGGCCGCGTCGGCAATGGCGGACACGCTTGCGCCGCCGGCGGTCGCGAACCGGACGAAGATCGTCGCGACGATTGGACCGGCGTCGCGAGAACCGGCCGTGCTGCGCCAGCTCATCGCCGCCGGCGTCAACGTGTTCCGTCTCAATTTCTCGCACGGCACGCACGAGGAACACAGCGCCGTCCTCGCGGCGATCCGCCGAGTCAGCCGCGAGATGGATCGCCACGTCGGCGTGCTGCAGGACCTGTGCGGTCCGAAGATGCGGCTCGAGGCGATCGCCGGCGATGTTCTCGACTGCCGGTTGAATGACGAGTTCACGCTGGTCGCCGGCACGCCCGCGACCGCGATAGAGCTCGCCTGCTCCTATCGCGAGCTGCCCAACGACCTCTCCGTCGGTGAGACGGTGCTGTTTGCGGACGGCACCGTCGCGATGGCGGTGGTGGAGCGCGCGCCCGGCCGGGCCCGGCTGCGCGTCACGCTCCCCGGCCACGTGCGTTCGCGGCAAGGTCTGAACCTTCCGGGCAGCGATCTCGCGGTCAGCTCGCTGACCGACAAGGATCTGCACGATCTCGACTGGACCGCGCACCACGCCGGCGACGTCGATTTCGTGGCGCTGTCGTTCGTGCGCGGCGCGGAAGACGTCGCCCGGCTGCGGCGCGAGCTCGAGTCGAGGCACTGCGCGCCCGACATCGTCGTCAAGATCGAGAAGCCGCAGGCGGTAGAGCATCTCGACGCCATCGTCGCCGCGACCGACGCGGTGATGGTGGCGCGCGGCGATCTCGGCGTGGAGATGGACGTCCAGCGCGTGCCGGCGATCCAGAAGCGCATCATCGCCGCCTGCAACCGCGCCCACCGGCCGGTGATCACCGCCACCCAGATGCTGAACAGCATGGAGCACTCGAGCCGGCCGACCCGCGCCGAGGCGAGCGATGTCTTCAATGCCGTCCTCGACGGCACCGACGCCGTGATGCTCTCCGGCGAAAGCGCCATCGGCGAGTACCCGGTCGAGGCGGTGACGACGATGCGGCAGATCTGCACGGAGGCGGAAGGCTTCCTGAAAGTCCAGGGCGGCGGTTCGCGTGGACCGGCGCCGCTGAGTGGATTCATTGATCCGGCGATGGAAGCATCGGTCGATGCCGCCTGCCTGATGACGCGTCAGCTCGATGCCGCGATGATCGTCGTCGCCGCGGCCTCCGGCCGCCCGGCGCGCGCGCTCGCCAATCGCAGACCGCCGGCCTCGATCCTGGCGCTGCCGCCGAACGAGCACATCGCCCGGCGCCTGAGCCTGTGCTGGGGCGTCATCCCGGTCGTGCTCTCCGACCGATCCGCGAGCGAGCGCGCGTTGATCTTCGGGATCGACTGGGCCAGGTCGCACGGCGTCGTGTCATCCGGCCAGCACGCCGTGCTGATTGCCGACCACGTCGGCGACCGGCCCGACGTCCGCGCCGTGCTGGCGGGCACGGTGAGTTGAGCTCGAGTGAGGAGACAGAACATGTCGAGGATTGCCATACACGGTTTCGGCCGCATCGGCCGTTCGCTGATGAAGGTCGCGCTCAAGGAGGACTTATTCGTGCCGGTTTCGATCTCCGACATCAAGGATGTCGAGACGCTGGCGGCGCTCTTCGAAGTCGATTCCAATTACGGGCGCTGGCCTGAGCCGGTCGTCGCACGACGTGCCGGCTTCACCATCGGCGGCCGCGAAATCGATTACCTCGAGTCGATGAAGGCGCTGCCAGACTGGAAAGCGCTCGACGTCGACCTGGTGATCGATTGCACCGGCCGCGCGAGCACGCGGGCGGGCGCCCAGGCGCACCTCGACGCCGGCGCGAAACGGGTACTCGTCAGCGCGCCGAGCAAGACGCAGGCGGACTGTGACGCGGTACTGCTGCCCGGCATCAACCTCGAGACGTTCGATCCGACGAAGCACAAGATCGTCAGCATGGCGAGCTGCACCACCAACGCGCTCGCGCCGGTGGTCAAGGTGGTGATCGAAAACTTCGGCATCAGGTCGGGGCTGTTCTCGACCATTCATGCGTACACCAACACGCAGTCGCTGACCGATCAGCCGATGAAGGACCGGCGCGATTCGTGGGCGGCTACCGAGAACATCATTCCCTCTTCGTCCGGCGCCGCCCGCGCCCTGGCTTTCATCTGGAAAGATTTGAAGATCTCGGGCAAGGCCTACCGCGTGCCCACGCGCACCGGCAGCATCGCCGAGCTGAATCTGCTCACCGAGCGGCGGGTGACCGTCGAAGAGGTCAACGACGCGTTCCGCAAGGCAGCAACAGTTCCGCCGCTCAAAGGGGTGATGTCCGTTCTCGAACACGAATGGGCATCGTCGCGCATCGTCGGCGATCCGCATTCCTCGATCGTCGATCTGCCGCTTACCGCGATCCAGGGCGACTTGCTGTCGCTGGCCGCCTGGTACGACAACGAGATGGGTTACGCGACGCGCCTCGCCGAGACGGCGACGCTCATCGCCGAACGGGCCGTGGCGGTCACGGTCTGACGTCCGCGCTGACGGATTGGAGTGGCTTATGGATCTGCGCATCGCACGCGTCGAAGGGCGCGAGGTACTGGACTCGCGCGGCAGCCCGACCGTCGCCGTGGAAGTGACGCTCGCCGACGGCACGGTCGGTGAGGCGATGGTGCCGTCGGGCGCCTCCACCGGCATCAACGAAGCCGTCGAGTTGCGCGACGGCGACAAGAAGCGCTTCGGCGGCAAGGGCGTGCTCACGGCGGTTCAGCACGTCAACAAGGAAATCGGCGGGCTGTTGAAAGGCATGGACGCGAACGACCAGCGCGGGATCGATCTCGCGCTGATCGCGCTCGACGGCACGCCGACGAAGGGCAAGCTCGGCGCCAACGCCATCCTCGGCGCATCGCTCGCGTGTGCGCGCGCCGCGGCAACCGCGTCCGGCGTGTCGCTGTACCACTATCTCGGCGGCGTCGACGCACACGTGCTGCCGGTGCCGATGTTCAACATCCTCAACGGCGGCAAGCACGCGCAGAATTCCACCGACATCCAGGAGTTCATGCTCGTGCCGGCAGGGATGCCGACGTTCCGTGAAGCGGTGCGCTGCGGCGCCGAGGTGTATGCCGCGCTCCGCTCCGTGCTTCACGACCGCGGTGCCTCCACCAACGTTGGCGACGAAGGCGGCTTTGCGCCGTCGCTGCCGTCGAACGCCGCCGCCGTCGAAGTGATCCTCGCCGCCATCGAGAAGGCCGGCTACACGCCTGGCCGGGAGTGCTTCCTCGCGTTCGATCCCGCATCCAGCTCGTTCTACTCCGACGGCGTCTATCACCTCGAACGCGAAGGACGGCGGCTGAACAGCGCGCAGATGATCGATTTCTGGGAGGACTGGGTCAACACCTACCCGATCGTGAGCATCGAAGACGGGCTCGCAGAGGAGGACTGGGAGGGCTGGCGCCTTCTCACCGAGCGGCTGGGCAACCGGGTGCAGCTGGTTGGCGACGATCTGCTGGTCACCAATGTCGCGTTCCTGCGGCGCGCGATCCGCGAGCGCAGCTGCAACAGCATCCTGATCAAGCTGAATCAGATCGGCACGGTCACCGAGACGATCCAGGCGATCCAGGAAGCCCACCGCGCCGGCTGGACCGCGATCGTGTCGCATCGCTCGGGCGAGACGGAAGATACGACGATCGCCGACCTGGTGGTGGCGATGGGCACGGGGCAGATCAAAACGGGCGCGCCGACGCGCAGTGAGCGGACGGCGAAATACAACCGGCTGATGAAGATCGAAGACGAGCTGGGCCGCAAAGCGGTGTTCGCCGGCCTGGCCGCCTACCCGCTGGCGCTGAGGAACAGCAAGGTAGCGGTTGCCCATTGACACCGCGTTTTCAAAACGACCCGCGCCGTACCCGTAGCGCAGGCCTTCAGGCCTGCCGGCCGCGCGGGCAGCCCTGAAGGGCTGCGCTACGTAAGTTCGAGATGCGGTCTAAAGCGCGGCGGCGTTCAACGAGTCGATCGCCGCGCGAATAATCCCCGCGCTCCGGCGCAATCCGTCCCGCTCGCCCGCGTCGAGCGCCAGCGGAATCGTCGCCAGGACACCCGTGCCGCCGACCAGGTGCGGCAAAGCGAGCGTCACGCCGTCGCAGTCCGGCACACCCTCGATGCGCGAACAGATCGTCAGGATGGCGCGCTGATCGTGCAGCAGCACGTCGACGATGCGCGCCACTGCGCTGCCGATGCCGTAGTAGGTCGCCCCCTTGCCGGCGATGATCTGATACGCCGCGTGCCGGACGTTGTCATCGATCCTCTGCCGATCGGCGCTGGTCAGCGGCGTGCCGTGGACTGAGACGAACTCGTCGAAGCTCGACCCCGCGATCGTCGCCTGCGACCAGACCAGCACTTCCGAGTCGCCGTGTTCGCCGATCACGTAGGCATGGACGTGCCGCGGATCGACGTCGAAGTGCCGGCCGATCAGGGCGCGGAATCTCGCGCTGTCCAGCGTCGTGCCCGACCCGATCACCCGCGTATGCGGCACGCCGAAATCGGCGGCGAACTGCGCCGCGACATGCGTCATCACGTCGACCGGGTTGGTGACGACGAGCAGCACCGCGTCGGGCGCGGCTTTGAGCACCGGCGGCACGATGTCGTGGAAGACGGCGACGTTGCGCTGCAGCAGCTGCAGACGCGTCTCCCCCGGCCGCTGCGCGACGCCGCCGGCGATGACGACCACGCGCGAGCCGGCGAGATCCGCGTAGTCGCCGGCCCGCACCGTCATCGGCGAGGCGAACGGGACCGCATGATAGATGTCGTTGGCCTCGGCCTCTGCGCGCGCCCGGTTCAGATCGACGAGGACGATCTCGCGGCCGACGCCGCTCATCACCAGCGCGTACGCCGAGGTCGACCCGACCATGCCGCACCCGACGATGCCAATCTTCATGGCTGGCTCACTCCTCCTGCATTATGACCCTCCTCTCCGCGGACCGGATGACGGCCTGCGCCATCCGGTCCTTCGTGCGACTGCTACGGCAGCTTGACGCCGAGCACGTCCATCGGCTCGATCACCGGCGCCGCGGCGAGCAGGTGCGGCGCCTGGGCCATCAAGGCCTTGGCGATCGGGCCGTTGAGGTGATTCTGGCGACCCGATTCGTCGCGGAACGAATCGAAGATCGCGAAGGTGGTCGGGCCGGCGCGAAGCGCGAACCACACGGGAGTGGTCGCCTCCTGGTTGGCGAGCGCGAGGCCCTGGGCGAGGAACGCCGCGACCTCCTCCTCCTTGCCGGGTTTCGCCTCGAGTCGGACGAACAGGCTTTCAGTCAACATCTCAGCTCTCCTTCGGGCCGCGGGCTGCGGACCGATCGAAAGCCTAGCGGGTGGGCTGAAGAAGGACGAGTGGCTGGAATGCCATTGTGAGTATCATTCTTGCCATGCATGTTGATGTCCTCGCCCTCGACGGCGTTTTCGATCTGGGCCTGTCGGCGGTCCTCGATGCGTTGCAGACGGCGAACGAGCTGATCGACGTATCGGGAATCGCCGCAGCACCATTCCGCGTGCGCACGGTGGGCGTGCGTCGCAGCGTCAGGACGGCGCAAGGCCTGACTGTTCCGATCCGTCCGATCGGTTCGCGGACACCGGACTGCGTCGTCGTGCCGGCGATCGGCTTCAAGATGCCGGGGCCGCTCGAGGCCGCGCTGGCGCGCACTGACGTGCGCGATGCCGGCGATGCGCTGCGCCGCTGGAGCCGGCGCGGCGCGATGATGACCGCCGCCTGTGTCGGCACGTTCGTCCTGGCGGAATCGGGCGTGCTCGACAATCAGCGTGCGACGACGACGTGGTGGCTCGCGCCGCTCTTCCGCCGTCGCTACCCGCGCGTGCGGCTCGACGAGTCGAACATGATCGTCACCTCGGGTCAGTACGTGACCGCCGGCGCGGCGCTGAGCCACATGGACCTCGCGCTGTGGCTGGTGCGGAGCGTCAGCCCGCAGCTCGCCGCGCTCACCGCGAAGTACCTGATCGTCGACTCGCGGCCGTCGCAGTCGGCGTATGCGCTCACCGACCATCTCGCCCATTCGGATCCGATCGTCGAGCGCTTCGAGAAGTGGGCGCGCGCACGGCTCGCCGACGGCTTTTCACTGGACGCCGCCGCTCGTGCCGTCGGCGCCAGCAAGCGGACGCTCGCGCGGCACATGCAGACGGTGCTCGGCAAATCGCCGTTGTCGTATTTCCAGACTTTGCGGGTCGAACGCGCCGTCCATCTCTTGAAAACCGATCAGGCGAGCCTCGACGACATCGCCGGCCGGGTCGGCTACGCGGACGCGGCGACGCTGCGCCTGCTGCTGCGGCGGCGGCTTCACCTCGGCGTCAGGGAAATCAGGCGGAGCGGCGTGGCATGAGGTTTCGTGCGGCCTTGTCGCCGACGCCGCGCGACGTCTACACTCCGTCCGTGTGCAGCGGCGATCCCGGACCGTGGCGGGCTGGGGGCTCGGGGCTAGCTGATCACAGTCGACTATGGCGCATCGCCGCGCCTGCCGTCGTCTTTGCCTACCTGACCTTCATCAGGACCCGCGGCATCTCGCAGACATTCTGGCTGCTAGGTGATCAGATTCTCTACTGGCGCATCGCGCTCGGCTCGTGGCACGAGATCCCGATCGGCGGCGGTTTCAGCTCTGTCGGCGGCACCACGCTCGGCCCGGTGTTCTTCTGGACGCTCTGGGTGATCCGTCACCTCGTCGGTCCGTGGACCCAGAACCTCCCCCACGCCGGCGGCATCGGCCTCGGCATCATCCAGTCGGCCGCCGATGCCTGCCTGTTTGCAGCGATCTGGAAGCGATTCGGCGCGCCGCTGCTGGCGCTCGCGGTCACGCTGGTCGTCGCGACCGCGCCGTACGACATGGCGCTCACCGCGACGATCTGGAATCCGCCGCTGTCGGTGGCGCTGATGAAGTTGTCGCTGGCCGTCGTGTTGTTCGACACCGGTAGTTCTTTGCGGGCGCAGGGGACGGCGACCGCCGCGGCGATGCTCGCGGTGCAGGCGCACTCGTCGGCGATCTTTGTTGCCGGCCCGCTCATCGCCTCGTTCACCGCGCGCGAGGCGTTCGCGCGGCGGTGGAACCGAGCGCTGCGTTCGGCGGCCGTTTCGGCGGCAGTGATCCTGCTGCTCGAGCTGCCGTTCCTGATCAACCTGGCCATCCATCGCAGTTCGGGGGTCGCGCCGGTTGTCGTCGTCGACAACCTGTCGTATGCCGTGGCGCATCCGCAGGCGATCCGGCCGGTCGCGTCGTTCCGGGCCCTTGCCAACGCCTGCGCGTTCATCCTGGTCCGGCCGTGGACGTTCGCCTGGACCGGTCTGGTGCTCGTCCTCAGCTCGCTGCTCACGGCGTGGCGGCTCCGCCGCGACCTCGTGCTTCTCTGTGCGACCGTCGTTCCGTTGGTGTGCACCGTCGCCGGCTTCTCGTTCTGGCAGCGGCCGTACGACAACTATTGGTACCTGGTCGTCGCTCCATCAGCGGCGTTGACGGTGGCGCTGGCGCTCACCGCGTGGCGGCCGGCTGCGACGGTCGTGGCGGCGGCTCTGGCGGTGGCTGCGGTCGCGGCACAGCCGGCGCGGATCGCCGACGCGATGACGATTCATCGCCTGCCGCAGTACCGGCCGCTGGTGCGCGGCTCGGTGGCGATCCGCCGCTACACGGCCGACGTCCGTTCGATCCGGACCGAGTTCACTCTGCCGGACTCGACCGACAGCACCTTCCTTTTCCGCGTGCTCGGCGGGCGGGTGACGCCGCAGGCGCAGTACCACGCCACGATTGGTCCGACCGGCAGCGTCACGTTCACACCGGTATCAAAACACTGAGCGGATGGACCTCAAGGAACTCGACCTCATCGGCGCCGACCAGGAGCACCATTGGTACTACGCCAGCAAATCGCACGCGCTGCGCCGCGCGCTCGGCGATTACCAGCCGCGCCACATTCTCGACGTCGGCGCCGGGTCCGGCTTCTTTTCGCGCGTGCTGCTGCGCGACACCTCCGCACAGAGCGCGGTTTGCGTCGACACCGGCTACGCCGACGATCGATCGGAGCGCTATTGCGACAAGCGGCTCGACTTCAGTCGCACCATTCCCGCGGCGGAAGCGGACCTCGTGCTGCTGATCGACGTGCTCGAGCACGTCGACGACGACGTCGGTCTGCTGCGCGACGTCGTGTCGCGCACCGCGCCGCAGGCACGGTTCATCGTCTCGGTGCCGGCGTTCTCGTGGCTCTGGAGCCGGCACGATGAATTTCTCGGTCATCGGCGCCGCTACACGCGCACGCACCTGCGCCGCGTGCTGGCGGCCGCCGGGCTGCGGCCGCTCGGCGCCTTTTACATGTTCGCCGCGATCTTCCCTGCCGTCGCCGCGCAGCGGCTATGGCAGCGCATGCGGCCCGCTGCGGGCCCGCCGGCGAGCGACCTGCGCCAGCATTACCGCTGGAGCAACGCGCTGCTGACGCGGCTGTGCATCGCCGAGTCGGGAATCGCGCGGCACAATCGCGCATTCGGCCTGACCGCCTTCGGCGTCGCGGAGAAGACGTAGCGATGGCGGCACGCGTCCAGCTCGTCGTCCCGTGTTACAACGAAGCCGCGCGGCTGAAGACCGGTGCCTTCCTCGATCTCGTGAGGTCTCGGCCCGACGTGGTCGTTCGCTTCGTCGACGACGGCAGCACCGACGCAACCGCGACGGCGCTGGCCGAACTCACGGCACGCGCGCCGCTGCAGGTTTCAGTGATGACGCTGCCGCAGAACGTCGGCAAGGCGCAGGCGGTTCGCGCCGGCGTGCTGGCCGCGTTCGAACAGGAGCCGGCATTCGTGAGCTACTGGGATGCCGACCTGTCGACGCCGCTGAGCGCGCTGGCCGAGTTCATCGAAGTGCTGGACAACAATCCGGACATCGACATCGTGATGGGCGCTCGCGTCAAGCTGCTCGGCCGTCGCATCGAGCGACGTCCGCTTCGCCATTACGGCGGCCGCGTCTTCGCCACCGCCGCGTCGCTGGCGCTGCGCCTTGCGGTGTACGACACGCAGTGCGGTGCGAAGCTGTTTCGCGCGAACGAGCGGCTGCGGCAGACGTTCGCCGAGCCGTTTCGATCGACATGGCTGATCGACCTGGAGATGCTCGCGCGCTACATCTCGGTGAACGGCAGGGCGACAGCGGAATCGGGCATCTTCGAGCTGCCGCTGAAAACCTGGAGTGATGTGCCGGGATCCAAGCTCCGAGTTGCGTCTGCCCTGCACGCCGCCGTCGACCTCGCCTCGATCTGGCGCGAGCTGCGGCGATGACTGCGGCGAGGCGTCCGCGCCCGAAACCGCCGGCGGCCGGGAACCGCAAGGACGATGGCACGCAGGTGAAGCGCCTGCGCCGTCTCTGCCTGTCGATTCCGGGAACGATCGAGAAGCTCTCTCACGGCGAACCGACGTTCTTCACGCCGAAGCGCGTCTTCGCCATGTTCGCCAACAACCATCATGGCGACGGCCACGTCGCTGTGTGGCTGCCTGTAGGCCCGGGTGTGCAGGCGTTGCTGATCGAGGAAGCGCCGGCGATCTTTTACCGGCCCCCGTACGTCGGTCCGGCCGGCTGGGTCGGCGTCGAACTGTCGAAAGTCGACGATGCCTGGCTCGGATCGTTGATCCGCGAGGCGTTTCAGCTGATGGCGGCGAAAGATCGCCAAGCCGGATCGCGAAAAGCCCCGACACGCCGGCAATTGCCGTAACAACCTTGTGGCCGGGCCGGTCGCGCGTCTACACTCGCAGCGCATTCGAAGGATTCAGATATGCGTGTGAGTCGATTCGGTGGACGTCCGCTGCCGCATCTGACCGCGGCGGCACTCGCGATCTGCTGCGCGCCGCTGCTCCTCGGATCGGCACAGTCGGATTCGGCGGCGAAACCGCGCTGGATCGTGACCCGCACACCCGACGGCCATCCCGACCTCCAGGGGATGTGGACAAATTACGATCCGACGCCGTTCGAACGGCTGAATCCTGGCGAGGAACGTCCGCGCGAGCCGGCCGTCAGCACTGCCGACTGGCTGGTACAGGACAGCCCGATCAGCGCACGACGGCCGTCGATGGTGGTGGATCCGCCCGACGGAAGAGTGCCGCTCAAGCGCGAAGCGATCGAGAAGCGCGACCTCGATTACGCGAGCCGGACGGAGGCGATCGAGCGCTTCAGCCCGTGGGAACGGTGTATCACCCGCGGCGTGCCCGGAGGCATGTTTCCCGGCGCGTACAACAACGGGCATCAGATCGTCCAGACGCGCGACTTCGTGGTGATTCATTCCGAGATGATCCACGAGGCGCGGGTGATTCCGCTCGACGGCCGGCCGCATCTCGGCCCGGCGGCCGCGTCGTGGAGCGGCGACGCGCGCGGCCGGTGGGACGGCGACACGCTGGTTATCGACACCACCAACTTCAACGGCCGGAGCTGGATCGCCACCAATGCCGCAGCCGGATGGCTGCGCGGCATTCCGCAGAGCGAGGCGTGTCATCTGGTCGAGCGCTTCACGCGTGTCGACGCCAAGACGATTCAGTATCAGGCGACGATCGACGATCCGAATGTCTACACTCGTCCGTGGACGATCGCGTTCCCGTTGAACAGCGACGAGCGCTACACGATTTTCGAATACGCGTGTCACGAGGGCAATTACGCCTTGAAGAACATGCTGAGCCAGAGCGCGAGATAGAACCCGATCGCGCCTGAGCGCGATCGCAAAAAGACGTAAAAACCGCTTTCACGATTTTTTCAAAATTCATCACCGACAGCGTTGGGTACGCTGCAGAGAGTGGCTCGTCCTCCTGCGGTTCACTCGCTGCGTCCTCTCGTCGTCGCTGCCTGCCTCGCTGCCGGCGCGATGAGTTCGTTGCTGCGCGCCGAGGGTGCGGGTGAGTGCGGTGTCTCGGGTGTCGTGTCGTCGGGTCGCAGCCTGCTGCCGGGCGTCGTGATGACGATCGTCGACGCGGCGATGCAGACGGTGGACACTTCCGCATCCGCGATCGACGGAAGCTATGCGCTGAAGGTGCCGGCCGCCGGCACCTACACGCTGCGCGCCGAATTCAGCGCCTTCGCACCGGTCGCGCGCGAGCTGCGCATCGACGGCGACGCCTGCCAGTCGCGCGCGGATATCGTGATGACGCTCGCGTCGCGTGCACCCGCGACGCCACCCGTCGCGGCGAACGCTCGCTCGGTGCAGACGCCTGCGCCGGCGAGTCCTGCGGCAACGCCGGCGACGCAGCCCGCCCGCGGCCGCGGGCAGGCCGGTAGTCAGCAGGCGCCGCGCCCGTTCCAGAACCTGTCGCTGCGTCCCGACGCCGACGCTCGAGGCAGCGCGACCGACGAAAACTCGTCGACGACCGACGCGGCGGTGCTGCTGCCGCCGGGATTCTCGCCGGACACGTCAACCGAGACAGTGACCGCGATCGCCTCCGCGAACGCCAGCGATTCGGCGTTCGGCCTCAACGGTCCCGGAGACTTCGCGCAGCGGTTCGGCGGTGACGGCATATCCGGGGACGGTGCGGCCGGCGCCGGCCGCGGGTTCGGTCCGGGCGGCGGCGCGGGCGGGTTCGCCGGGCGCGGCGGGTTCGGCGGCGGCGGCCCGTTTGGCGGCGGTGGATTCGGTCGCGGCGGACGCGGCAACCAGATCCGCGGCAGCGTCTACGAAAGCACCGGCTCTTCGTCGTTCGACGCGGCGCCGTATCCGCTCAACGGACAGCCGACGATCAAGCCGTCGTATCTGCAGCAGCGCTTCGGCGCCACTGTCGGCGGTCCGCTCGTGATCGGGAAGCTCCTCAACAGCCCGCGCACGTTCTTCTTCCTCAACTACACCGGCAACCATTCGAGCAGTCCGTTCGACGCGTATTCGATCGTGCCTACCGCAGCGGAGCGCGCCGGCGATCTGTCGGCGCTCGGCCGCACGATTGTCGACCCGACGACTGGTGCGGCGTTCGCCGACGCGCAGATACCCACGTTGCGCCTCGATCCGGCGGCGCAGTCGCTGCTCAACCTGTTTCCGCTGCCGAATCAGCCGGGCGCTCGACAGAATTTCCACACCGTGACGACGACGACGACGGACCTCGACGATGTCAACGTGCGCTTGGTGCATGCGTTCGGCGCGGCGGCGCAGCAGGCTCGCGGCGGCGGCCGCGCCGGGTTGGGCGGCGGCGGGCGCGGTGGCGCCGGCCGCGACGGCATTTCGAACCTCAACGTCACGATCCATTACCGGCGGTCCGACAACGTCAACGCCAACGCGTTTCCGACGCTCGGCGGTACTTCGTCTCTGAGCGGGTGGGACGTGCCGGTGAACTACACGTTCACGAAGGGCGGCATGCTGAACGCGATCCGCTTCCAGTTCAATCGGCAGCACACGGCGACGCAGAACCTCTACGCCTTCAACCAGGACATCGCCGGCGACGCCGGACTCGCCGGGGCGGCGGCCGATCCGTTCGACTGGGGCGCACCGAACGTGTCGCTCAGCTCGTTCACCGGCCTGCGCGACATCAACCCGGCAGCGCGCACCGACCGCACGCTCGCGATCGGCGACTCGATCGTCAAGACGCGCGGACGGCAGACGCTGCGGCTCGGCGGCGATTACCGCGACATCCGCGCCGACAGCCGCACCGACGCGAACGCGCGCGGCACCTTCGTCTTCAGCGGCCTGTATACCGGCGCCGATTTCGCCGACTTCCTGCTCGGCCTGCCGCAGCAGTCGACGGTGCAGTTCGGGCCGGGCACCGAGCGGTTCCGCTCGCGTTCGTGGGACGCCTTCCTGCAGGACGACTGGCGCGCGGGCGATACGGTGACGGTGAACGCCGGCGTTCGCTACGAGTACTTCTCGCCCGTGTCGGAGGCGTCGGATCGGCTCGTGACCCTCGATGTGTCGCCGGACTTCACCGCGGCGGTTCCAGTGGCGGCCGGCGGCACCGGCCCGTACTCGGGCGCGTTCGGCGACGCGATCGTCAACCCGTTCCGCGGCGGCGTCGCGCCGCGGGTCGGGATGGCGTGGCGTCCCCAACCGGGCACGGTCATCCGTACCGGCTACGGCATCAATTACAACGCCAGCGTGTACCAGACGATCGCGCAGCAGCTCGCCGCGCAGCCGCCGTTCGCCGTCACCAACACAGTGCTCGCATCGCGCAGCGATCCGGTGCCGCTCGAGACCGCGCTGCTCCAGGTTGCACCCGGCGTGGCGGTGAACTCCTACGCCGTCGATCCGAACTACCGCCTCGGCTTCGTCCAGATCTGGAACGTCGATCTGCAGCGCGACCTCACGCGCACGCTCACCATCGGGATCGGCTACACCGGATCGAAAGGCGCCGATCTCGACATCGTCCGCGCACCGAACCGTGGCCCGGACGGCTTGCGGATTCCCGACGTCGCGCCGTTCCTGTTCGAGTCGTCGCAGGGCGACTCGATCCTGAATGCGCTGACGCTGCGGATCCGCAAGCGGTTGACCGGCGGCTTCGCGGCGGGCGCGTCCTATACGCTGTCGCGCTCGATCGACGACGCCTCGTCGATTGGCGGCAGCGGTGTGGTCGTCGCGCAGAACGATCAGGACCTCGCCGCCGAGCGCGGTCTCTCGAGCTTCGATCAGCGCCACCGCTTCAACGGCGACATCACGCTGGAGCTGCCGTTCGGCGCCAATCGCCGCTGGCTGCAGACCGGGGTGCCGGCGGCGCTGCTCGGCGGCTGGCAGTTGAACGGCACCGTGCAGCTGGCATCCGGAACACCCTTCACCGCGCGCGTGTTAGGCGATGTCGCCGACGTGGCGCGCGGGACGAACGGGACGCTGCGCGCCAACGACACCGGCGCGCCGATCGAAATCCCCGATCCGACCACGACGCTGTTCTTCAACACCGCCGCGTTCGCGATCCCGGCGCCGGGCACTTTCGGCAACGCCGGCCGGAACACAATCATCGGTCCCGGGACCGAGGTGGTGAACCTCGGCGTGACGCGCAGCATCACGCTGGCTGGTACGCGCGTGCTGTCCCTGCAGGCGCTCGCATCGAATCTCTTCAACACGGTCCAGTTCGCGACCATCGATACGATCGTCAATTCGCCGACGTTCGGCCAGGTGACGTCGGTGCGGCCGATGCGCCGCATCCAACTGCTGGCGCGGTTCCGGTTCTGAGGTGAGGACCGCGGCAGACAACGCATGCGTTCGCGGCGCCGCGCGGGTGCTGGTCACGCTGGTGATCACGCTCGTCGTCTGGCGCGTGGCGCCGCGCGCCCAGTCGGCGCCGCCCGCGCAGGTGTTTCGCTCGGGCACCGAACTGGTGCTCGTCAACGTCGTCGTCCGCGACCGCAGCGGCGCCGTCGTCCGCGGGTTGAGCCGCGACGATTTCTCGGTCGCCGAGGATGGCCGGCCGCAGACGGTGACAAGTTTCGATTTCGAAGAGCTGGACGCGCCGCCGCAGGCGCAGGAGGCCGCGGCGTCGGACCCGCCGCTCCTCCTGGCGCCGCCGGCGCGTCCTGCCAGGCCGGCATCGCCGGCCGAACCGGCGAAGGTGGACATGCACGGCCGGCGGCTGATCGTGCTCTTCTTCGATCTCAGCTCGATGCAGCCGGAGGAAGTCGAGCGATCCACGAAAGCGGCGCACGACTATATCGATCGGCGGCTGTCGCCGGCGGATCTGATTGCCGTGGTCTCGTTCGCGACGGCGCTGCGCGTCGATCAGGATTTCACCGCCGACCGCGACCGGCTCGCCGCCGCGATCGACGCCTATGGCGGCGCCAACGGCGCCGGCTTCGACGCCGGCACGACGCCCGACGACGATACGGCGGACAACGGCACGGCGTTCACCGCCGACGACACCGAGTTCAACATCTTCAACACCGATCGCCGATTGAACGCCTTGCAGACGCTGGCCGACGAGCTCGCCGGGATCGAGCAGAAGAAATCGGTGATCTACTTCAGCAGCGGCATCAGCCAGCAGGGCACCGACAATCAGGTGCAGCTGCGGCGGACGGTCGACCGCGCCGTCCGCGCCAACGTGTCGCTCTACGCCGCCGACATGCGCGGATTGCAGGCGCTCGTGCCCGGCGGCGACGCGAGCACGGGCAGCCTGCGCGGCACGGCGGCTTTTTCCGGCGCGTCGACGCGGAATCAATCCGATCGCCTCGCCGCGTCCCAGGACACGTTGACGACGATCGCGGAAGACACCGGCGGCCGCGCATTCTTCGACACGAACAGCTTCGCAGGAGTGTTCGATCGGATGGTGAACGACACGTCGGCGTATTACGTGCTCGGCTACTCGAGCACGAATGGCGCGCGCGACGGACGTTTCCGCCGGATCACGGTAAAGCTCAAACGCGCCGATCTGAAGCTTGACTACCGTTCGGGGTACTACGCGCCGCGCGACTTTGCCCACGCCACGAAAGAGGATCGCGAACAGCAGCTGCAGGATCAGCTGCTCTCCGATCTATCGGCGACTGATCTGAGCGCGTACGTCTCGACCGCCTACTTCAAGCTCGCCGACAGGCGCTATTACGTCCCGCTGTCGCTGATCGTTCCTGGCTATCAGATTCCGATCACCCGCGCCACCGACAAGAGCCGGGCGACGATGGACGTGCTGGGAATCGTGCGCGACGAGCAGCGAAAGCCGGTGGGTCGCATCCGCGACACCGTGCGGCTCGCGCCGGACGCCGCCGACGATCTGAAGCACAAGACCGTTCAGTACGAAAGCGGATTCGAGATGCCTCCCGGGAAGTACCACGTGAAGGTGGTGGTCCGCGAAAACCAGGGCGGCACGTTCGGGTCGTATGAAACCGATGTGGTGGTGCCGGACATCGAACACGAAGCGATGAAGCTCAGCTCGGTGGTCGTCGGCACGCAGCTGCAGCCGGTGACGCGGGCCAACGACGCGAACCCGCTGATCCGCGACGGACACGAGCTCGTCCCGAACGTCACGCGCGTCGTCTCAGCCAGCCAGCATCTGTATTTCTATTACGAGGTGTACGAGCCAGCGTCACCGGTCAAGGTATTGACGAGCATCGCGTTCTTCCGCGGCCGGCAGCGTGCGTTCGAGACGCCGCTCGTGCAGCAGACCGCCGTCGCGGGCAAGAGCCGCAACGCGGCGGTGTTTCAGTTCGACGTGCCGGCGTCGTCGCTCCGCCCCGGCCTCTACACCTGCCAGATCAACGTCGTCGACGATTCGGCCGGCACGTTTGCCTTCCCGCGTCTGCAGCTGTATATCCGGCCGTAGCGCAGCCCTTCAAAGCGCGTTTCAAAATTACCGTCGCGCAGCCCTTCAGGGCGCGTTTCAAAATTACCGTCGCGCAGCCCTTTCAGGGCGCGTTTCAAAATTACCGTCGCGCAGCCCTTTCAGGGCGCGTTTCAAAATTACCGTAGCGCAGCCCTTTCAGGGCGCGTTTCAAATTACCGTAGCGCAGCCCTTCAGGGCTGCCCGCGGCCGTTTTGCAGGCCTACGGCCTGCGCTACAAAAGGCCTCTCGTCATTTTGAAACGCACTCTCAGGGCTGCCTGCGCGGCGGATGCAGGCCTAAAGGCCTGCGCTACGATAATGCGGTCCGCATGCTTTCCCGCGAATCGACGGCGTTCGACGTGCTGCAGGCGTACCTCGAGGCCAGAGCGCCGTTCACCACCGAGGACTTCGCCTACATCAGGACGCGGTTTGTCCCCGCGACGCTCGGGTCGTCTGAGTTCCTGCAACGCGCCGGCACCGTCGCGAAGTACGCGGCGTTCGTCGCAAGGGGCTGCCTGCGCACCTACGCGATCGACGCCAGAGGCAAAGAACACATCGTGCAGTTCGCCCCGGAGACGTGGTGGGTGGCCGACAACGTCAGCCTCGCGTCGGGAACGCCCTCCGAGTACTTCGTCGATGCGCTCGAAGACTCGGACCTGCTGCTGATCGATCCGCCGTCGCACGAAGCGCTCGTTGAACGCGTCCCGGGATACGCCGCGGCGCTGCGCAAAGGGTTGCAGCGGCACGCTGCGGCGAAGGACGCGCGAATGCCACGATCCGTCAGGGAATTGCGTTCGCACGAGAAACCCCACGCCTCGCTGATACTCCGCGCTCGAGACATCGTGACCGGCCGCCTGCAGCGCGACCAGCGCCTGGCCGGTCGCGTACGCGTCGGTCTCCAATCCAGCGAGTTGCGACCACCCGCCATCGTGTCGCTGCTCGGCGAGCAGCGCCTCCGCTGCCGTGCGAATGTCCTGCGCAGCCGCCTTCGACCACGTCAGGCCGAGCAGCTGCATCGCGCGCTGTTCCGTCGTGCGCGGCGGGGCCGTGCGCAGCCACCTGCCGGCGCGTGCGACCCGTTCGTCCGGATGGGTGCCATAGAGCTGCAGCGCGCGCAGGCTCAGCGCCGTGGCGGTGAAGGTGTCGGCCTCGAGGGGCGGCCGCATCGGCGGCAGCGGATAGAACGCGCCGTCGTCGCTCTGCCAGGCCGCGACGACGCGCGCCAACGCGTCGGTGATTTCGTCGGCCGGATACTGCGCGGCAGCCAGTCCGACGAGCGCGTAGCTGACGCTGATGGGCGGATCCGGGATGCGATCGCGATTGGCGAGCGCCTGTTCGTGTACGCCTTTCAGCACCGCGATCGTTGCGTCGACCTGTTGGCGTGCTGCCGCTTCGTCGACGCTGATGTCGTGCGCGCGCGCGACGCCGAAAGCCATTTGCGGCAACGCCTGGTGATGGCACGACGCGCAGCCTGACACGCGGCTGAACTGCGCACTGCTCTTCTGCAGCAGCACAATCGCTTTTTCGGCCGCCGCTTTGGTGCGTGCCGCTTCAGAGGCGCCGGCCTTGCGCAGCGCCGCCACGGCCGGTGTCTCGCCGCGGCGCAGCGCCCACACCAGAGCGGTTTCTCCGGCCAGGTTCGTGGCGGCGGGGTCGGCGCCTCTCGTCAGCAGCTCGTCGACGAGCGCGGCATCGCCGGTTTCGTTGAAGGCCGCCCACATCAGCGCCGTCGCGCCCGAGCGGTCGCGAAGCTCGAGGTCGGCGCCGCGCGCCGCCATCACGCGCACGAGATCCAGGTCTTGACGGACGATGGCGAGCAGGACTGGCGGGATGCCGAAGAACCGCCCCTCATTCGGGTCGGCGCCGCGTTTCGAGCAGCCGCTTCGCTTCTGCCGTGTCGTTGTGCAGCAGTGCGCCGATGAGAGGCGTCTGCGGTGTGAAATCGGGAACCTGCGCCGAGAGAGTTGCGGACAATGCGAACGTCGTCAGGATCAGTACGAGAGTCTTCATGAGCGTTTCTCCAGCGTTCAGTCGCGGCCTCATCGTCGCCGACGGCCGGAGAACGGACATTGATCTGGATCAAGAAAGAGTGTGTGATTCAGCCGGTGCATCGCATGACGAGTCCGCCCATCCGGATTGCTGCCGTGTGCGGCGCGTTGGCATTGACCGCCGCGGCGATCTTCGTCGCGCGCGGCGCCGGCCCGGTCACACCCGTATCGGACACTGCGGTGATCGAGAGCTACACGCTGTATGCGAGCCGGGCGGAACTTCTGGTCGGGCCGTATTCCCGCTACGGCTGGCATCATCCCGGGCCGCTCTATTTCTATCTGCTGGCACCGGTGTACGCGCTCGCCGGCAAATCGACGCCGGGGCTGAGCGCCGGTGCGCTGCTGATCAACGTGGCGTCGGTCGTCGTGCTCGCGTGGGTTCTGGTGCGCGCCGCCGGAGGCTGGCTCACCGTCACGGTTGCCGCGTCGATGGCGGTGTATGTCTGGCGTCTCGCGCCGCTCCTCGTCAGCGCGTGGAACCCGCACGTGGTCGTGCTCCCTCTGGCGGCGCTCGCGGTCGTCGCTGCGGCGGTGGCAACCGGCGAGATCGGTCTCCTGCCGCTGGGCGTCGGCCTGGCGTCGTTCGTGATGCAGACGCATCTCGGCGTCGTGCCGACGACGGTCGCTCTTTGCGCTGTCCTGGCGGTGGCGACGTGGCAAGCCGCGGGCGATGCGATGCGGCGGCGCCGCGCGGTGATCGGGGCGGCGGCGGTGTTCGCGGTGCTCTGGGCCGTGCCGGTGGCTGAGCAGGTCTCTGCCAGGCCGGGCAACATGACGGCCATCTGGCGGTTCTTCTCGTCGCCGAATCGCGGTCATCAGGCGGTGGCGGCGGCGTATGCGGCGTGGAGCGACATGGTGACGGGCATCGCGCGGCCCGATTTGCGCGTCGCCGACGGATCACCCTTTCGGCGCAGCCGCTGGCGGCCGGCGCGAACCGCCGCCGGATGCGAGATTGTCGCGCTGGCGGCGATTGCCCTGATCGCCGGCCGGCGGCGGCGATTCGAGGCGGCCCTGGCGGTGGTGCTCCTGCTCGCCCTGGCGGTCGCCTTCGTCGCCGTCACGCGGATCGACGACGTCATCATCGATCACGAGGTGTTCTGGATTTCCGCGCTTGGCGCGCTTGCGTTTGCGACCATCGCCGGCGCGGTGCTGTCGGCGGCGTGGCGGTCCGAGGCGCCGAAGCAGCTGGCCGCGGGCGCGGCAGTGTTCGCCTCCGCGTTCGCCGCGTACGTCAGCGTCGGCGAGTTGCGCGCGATCACGAAACGGACCTTCGACCCGGACCCGGCGCGCCGTGCCGCCGCGATCGTCGGCGAGGCGCTGGAGCGGCGGGTTCGCTCGACGGGCGCGCGGCCGCTGATTCAGATCGATCAGAACGAGTGGCCGGTGGCGGCCGGAGCGCTCCTGCACCTGCAGCGCAGCCGCCTGCCGTTCGCGGTCGAGGATGACTGGCTCGTCATGTTCACCGAACACGCGCGGGCGACCGGGGCGGAAACCGACTGGATCGCGATCACCGGCGCGCAGCGCCACGTGCAGCTGACCAGCCGCCGGGCCGGCGAAACGCTCGCGGCCGCGGATCCGTTTTATGCAGTCGCGCTGACGTCGAAGCCGCCGCAGTGACGTCCGGGTGGCGTGGCCCGGGTTCCGTAGCGTCCGGCTTCAGCCGAACCATCTCCGCCGAGCGGGAACCACACCGACCGGCGCCCTCGGGCCGAGTTTGACGCTGACGGCTGAGCGCGTTACGATCCAGGTTCGTTCGTCCCCGCAAGTCCCAACCATGTGGGCCAGTAGCGCAGTTGGGAGCGCGCATGAATGGCATTCATGAGGTCACGGGTTCGACTCCCGTCTGGTCCACCACTTATCTCGTTCTCACGTAATCAGTTAACTTTTTCACCTCCCGCCGTCTCCAGAATATCTCCACGCTCGAGCGGCGCTTCCATCCGTTCGTAGTGTCCGGCTTTAGCCGGACCGGCCTGATCGAGCAATCGGATCGCACCTTCGATCGCGGCGGGACTCAGATGCATGTACCGCTGCGTCGTCGTCAGGTCCTGATGGCCGGCGAGCTCCTGGATTGCCCGTGCCGGCGCGCCGCGCATCGCCAGGTGCGAACAGAACGTGTGCCGCAGG
>Ga0070686_100000573_pt1 | contig 21913 bp, 37 predicted proteins | sample KBSS23LmetaG_FD_65654 | JGI IMG/M metagenome (GOLD analysis project Ga0070686, IMG submission 65654) | Switchgrass rhizosphere microbial communities from Kellogg Biological Station, Michigan, USA - KBS S2-3L metaG | ecosystem: Host-associated > Plants > Roots > Rhizosphere ... | reverse complement strand
TGTTCGGTCTGCCATCCTCGCGAACAGGTCTCACCTGGCTGGTCTGCTGCCAGCACCTGTATGCAGCAGCATGGTCAGGGAACTGAAGAGCCTGCCTGGGGTCTACTGTCCAGTCAGCTTCACCCCTGCCATCAAAGGCATCAGGGTCATAGCTCATCAGCCACTGACCTTCTATGCCCACTCTGCCCCTGCCTGCCAGAGCAAGGCATCTGATACCCACTGGTGGTGTCATGTCGAGACCCATTCTCCTGCCTTGACCTGTTGCATGATGTTGACTCCCACTGCCCTGGCTGACCTACGGTATTGAACTGCCTGCCTGAGCCTGCCTTCCCTGTGAGCCTGTACCTGTTGCTCTGTATACCACAGCAGCAGTGACCATAGCTCCTTCTGCTCAAGAGTGAGTGTCATGCTACCTTGAAGGTCATGCCAGGGAATCATCTTCAGTGATGAATAGCTGCATCTGCTCAACAGGGATATTGCTCATTAACTTCTTCATACAGAATACACAGCACCACTCCCGAGACCATTCCACCATACTGGCTGAGTTTAACCCAGCAGCATGGTTGCCAGTTGTCTGCTGCTTGAACCAGGCTGTACCCCTATGATATATTCCTTTCCCTGTACTATTCAAGGGTTCATGGCAATACCTGCAATGAACCAGGAACCTAGCTGGAATGTCAATCCTTATCATGACCATCAATCTCCTTGAGCAATCTTGAACGGGAACCCAGTTCATACTTCTGCTCTTCATAGCGTTGCAATGCCTTGAACAGATCAATGACCATGATAATGATAAATGCCCCCAGAACTGCTGCCAGCACTGCTGTTGCCACTTCAACTGTCATCTCCTATCCCTTCCTGATCGCGTTCTGGGAGCAGGGTGGGCTCAGGGGGTCTACTACGTAGACCCACACCCCCTGAGCCCCATCCTCAAGCCACCTGTTCCCACCTGTTCCCTGGGTCTGTTCCCCCTGGTCAATGGCAATCTTGCTCATCTGTTCCCCTTTGTGGTTCCCTGCTCATGAGACACTTGACCTGTTCCCATCTCAAATGCCTGGTCAGAGTGCATGTCGCTAGTTTGCTGTTCCACTGTTAAACTCTGTTAAACTCCTACTTCTCATGGCCAGAGTGCCCTTTCTCTCCTGTACTTCAAAGCAGCATTGAGAATGAGTGTCCTACCTGCAACTAGACCCTTCTCCTTCAGCATTCTGGTGGCTACGGCTCTCCCTGCATCAATCGGCACATCAGCACTGTCTAGCTCAGTAGCCTTCTCCTTAGTGCCTGCTGGCCAGCCACCCAGAGCCCTGCTGAAGCTCAGGTGAGGGTTCTCATTCATACGTATTGCCACCTTCTCAGGAACCCAGGAGATACGGGATGCCTTCCTGACAAACTCATAGCCATCATCTGTAGCCCTGAGTTGCCAGACGATATCCACATCGTCACCCTTAGCAGATGACCCCCTAGACCTGCCTTCCTGATGTCCTTCATGGTCTAGCCTCATCAGGGAGATACCAGCAGCCTTCAGGGGAGAACCTGTGTGTCTGTAGAAGTCAGTATAGGTAGAGGCATCATTCTCATTGCCTTCAACTACCCTGCTCAGGGTGTCAATGATGACCACCTGCTCATTATTGGCAATGCAATTCTCAAGCAGCATGCTCCCACCCTTCTCAGTGTCAAGGGCTGGGACAGGCTGGTTCAGGTAGTAATGAAGATGATGCTGAAGCTGCATCAGATCAAACCCCATATCCTCTAAGCGTTCAAGCACATCATCTTCAGTCATCTCAAAGTCATGGAGCCCCACCATTACAGGCTCACAGGGCAGCCCTGTGAACGGCTCTCTGCCTAGGGCCAGGTTGCCAGCAATCCACAGGCTCACCAGTGACTTACCTACCTTCCTGGCAGCATGGAGATGGGTGCTCCTACCCCTGGGCCAGACATCTTCTACCAGCCAGTCATTACCCATACCTTCATGAGCCTTCAGGGCCAGAAAGTCAAGGTAGTCAAACCTGCCATGAGGATGGGCAAACTCACCAGCTTCAGCAGCCAGTCTCTTTAGCTCTTCTTCATATATCTCTCTAGCTCCCACTCCTGCTCAATGCCCTGTCTGCTTCTGCCTTGCTGATGAGACCTTCTCTGACTCCTTGAGCCAGTTGCTTTGCCCATGCCTCAATACTCTGGGGCTCCCTGGTCTGACCCCTAGTCCTGTTCCATATCTTCTGGTCAGTTTCAGAGAGATGGTCATACCTAGGATTACCCTCATCAGTCCTGAGCCACAGGGGTGAGAGCAGTTCCTGCCTACGCTGCTCCTGCACACTCGCGAGTCTGTCAGCACACCAGCCACAGGTCTCATCTGCTTCTCCCACCCAGGTAGCCCCACAGGCTGTGCATTGCAGGTACCAGTCCGATTCAGCCTTGCCAATGACCCTGACACCCAGTGACTCTGACATGTAGTCATGAAATACCTTCTGACGTATCGGCTCAAGGATTGACTCAGCACACCCTTCACAGAACCACTGTGACCCCAGGGTTCTCACTGGTGGGTCAGGGCACTGTGAGCACTTCTCAGGCAGGCTCATGCCAATAGATACGGTAACCCTGAAGGGTCAGCACTACTGGCAGAGTCTGCTCTACAAAGGCAGGGCCACTGTAGGCATTCGGCTCAGCAGCCTTCATGTAGTTGTCAGCCTTCTTATGAGCCACAGCCACAGACTGAGCACCATCAGGTAATTCATCACATCTGCCATCCCATGGCCCACCCACCCAGGTCACCAGCATGGCTATGCCATCTGGTCAAGGTCAATGTTCAGGGCTGCTGGCTTAAATGCTGCTGAGTACAGCTTTGCAGGGTTCAGCCCACCCTTCTTAGGGCCATTGCCTGTCCATGCCAGAGACAGGGTGGCACCCAGTTCAATGCCCTTCTTGCTCCCTGACTTCTTCACTGCTTCTTGCACAGCCCTATGACTGCTGGTCCCCTTACCTTCAGCAACCTGATAGTTGCCACCCCTGAGATAGACGGTACGTAGGCCATCGTCGTCAGCATCTTCCCTCAGGTCAGTTTGCAGAGTAATCACAATCATCATCTTTGGCTTCCCATCATCCCAGAACTGGGGCACCCCAGTATCAAGGCTGGTCTGCTGACGCTTCACAGCATCAACAATCTCACCTGTCACCATGTCTCCCATCTTCTCAAAGGGGAATGACTTAGCACCCCCAGCGTTCAGGAATTCATTAACCTCATCAAATGACATGTTCTATCCCTTCTCTCCTTTGGAATACCAGTACGGTACGCACTATGCCTACTCTGGCAATGGCTGCCACACTCTCAGCCCCATAGGCTGCTAGCACCACTGGCATGTAGACGTTAGTTAGTTTCAGCGTTTCAGGGTGTATGAACTGAAACAGTCGTTTATGTGGGTTTGTGAAATTAGGGTCACACATTCCATCAGCATCAGCCCAAAGTTCCGTATGCCACCATGATCTTGAATGTGGCAAGAGAGCAATCCCATTACGGTGCTTCATGAACTTCGTCACCCAGGGGGACGAATTACCGTATGGTGGATTCATCCAGACCCTGCCTACCCAGGGTAGGGTTAGCCCATCAGCTTCAAGGTCATAATGCTGCTGGGCTGGCACCCATTCCACTCCCCCAGTGGGAGCACATACGTCTAGGTCAAACTGTATAGCCATCTGCTCAAAGAGCCAGGGTGGGGTCATCATCTCATCAGATGGTCCCCCTACCTTCCTAGCTTGCCTGCGCTGAAATGAGTTTGGGGTGTCGGGCTGGTTCTCAGCCACTAAACCTAATTCTTCCCTGTCAACAGGGATAGGGGCACCTAGGTCATCCATCTGATTGCCTGACATTGAATCTGACGACAGGTTTATCGTCAGCGTCGTACATCAGCATTGCATTCCCAGTAGCGATAGCAAAGGCAGCACTCAAGATGGTGGGTGCATCTTCAGGCTTCAGGTAGACCAGGTCAGCCAGACCACCTGGGTAGCCCATGGCATTGAGAGTGCCCACCAGCACTTCAGTCACATCATCGTCAGACCAGTGCTCTACAGGCAGGCTGGCAAAGTCAAGCAGGGCATAGGCAATGGGGTACCTGTTCTGCACAGGAGCACCCACAGTGCCTTTGACAGCAGCCAGAGACCATGCCCTGAGCAGGTGAGTCCTAGGGTGCTCATGCACAGCCTTGCTCAGCAGAGCCATCTCAGCATCGTCCTGCACTGCTGAAGGGTGTCTTGCCTGTGATGCCAGCACCCTGGGGTCTGATGGCCCAAAGGGAATGGACCAGTCAGCTTCAACCTGGTCAATGGCAGCAGCGAGCATGTCAAGCTGCTCCATGGTGTGCCCATCAGCCTTCAGCCCTGGCACACCTTCTGGCCACCTTCTGGCCAGTTGCTGCTTTGCCAGGTCTGAATGGTTCATGATGACCAGCACCCTGGCTCTCAGCCACTCCTTCACTTCAGGCAGCAGCCTGCTCTCTTCAATCTCAGGAAGGCTCTCTGACAGCCCTGCTGGCTCGCGAGGCTCACTGGTGCCCTGGGGCGGCTCAGACGGCTCCTGAGGCTCCTGGGGCACGTCTGGGACGGCTCTCAGGGGTGGGATGGCAGCCGTCAGCAGACCAGTGCCCCTTCTCCACTCCCAGACCTGGTGAGCCAGAGCTAGCCCAGCCCTGCCCTGAGTGATGTCCACCCAATACAGTTCACAGGAGTCACGTTCAGGCAGGGCATGAACCACCAGTGCCCAGTCAGGGTAGTTCGGTGGGTCAAAGGGTGAGCGTTCATCTGTGAGAACGTCGTACCTGACTGAATCCACATAGGCAGCCAGTTGAGTGGCATAGGTGCCAGCAGCGTATTCAAGGCTGAGACCTGTCTTCGTATCACCCACCAGCACTGAGCCAATAGGAATGACTGAACCATCAGGTGCCACCAGTGCCCTGGTGGTTCTGTATCTCCTGTCCATGGTGCCAGCCAGACCCCACCTGTCATTCACACACTGAGCCTCTACATCAATGGCCACCAGCCCAAAGTAATCAAGCATTGCAAGATAGGCATTGACCACAGCCCTGAACTGTGGAGCAGGGAGCCAGTCATGCTGAAGGTCAACATGGTCAAACATTGCATGAACAGCAGTCCCCTGAACCTTCCTGCTGTTGCCCTTCCCAGCCTGTAGGCATTCTTCAACATGGTCTCTGATTGCCTTCTTGTCTGATTCAGGGTCAAGTACTGAGACCATGGCCAGCACTTCAGGTAGCTGGGCTGCACCCACCAGGACAGTTCTGAGTTTCCAGTCAGTCAGGTTGCTCTCATCATCAAGCACCTTCCCAGCAGATGAGCTACGCCTACGCCTAACCATCTTCCCAGTCTCAGGGTCAAGCACCATAGGCGTACCTTTGCCCACTCTCCTGAAGTCATGTCTACCTGGTGGGTTCAGTTCTGGGTCATTCAGCAGGTCATCATTCATTCAAGGCTCCCCTAATCACTCTGGTCTGCTCACCTAGTTCTCTCAGGTAGTCATCATTCATCTCACTGACGATGATGTAAGCCCCTGGTCGGTCATCCCAGGCATATGACTTATTGACCATGAGGAAGCACACCTGAGCATCATCGGCCCAGACAATGCCTGTGAGATGGTCAAGCACACCCCTGACTAACTTGTCAATGTCAGGCTTCTTGATGGCAGGTGCCCAGCCCAGCCGATACTTAGGGATGGAGCTATGAGGGTATGGAAGGGTGCAATCAACCTGCACCCTGAGGGCACCTGTCATCACAGGTCTCTCCCCCATGGCATCCTTAGCAGCAGCCCTGACATCTTGTCTCCATGCCCCGACAGCAGCCCTGCTCTTAGCAGTACCAGCAGGCAGCATGGCACCATTAGGCATCCTGCTCAGGCTCCCCTTAGGCATAGGCACACCATCAACATGAATGCTCAGAGTGTTCATGATGCCTTCTTCAGCCTGTCTACATCAGCCTTACGTACCACCAGCTTTCCTGCCACCTTCCATGCAGGCAGTCTGCTGGTATCAATCATCTTGTAAACGGCTCTGGGAGTGAGTCCTAGTCTCTGGGCAGCCTGAGATACAGACTCAAGGTCAGAGATAGGCACTGCCCCTGGTGGGGTGGCCATAGGTTTGCCATACTGGCTCACTCAGGTTTACCCTGTCAAGAGTGTGAACCAGATTCTCGCGAACGTCCTGCTCCTGAGCCAGAGTGGAGCATCCTTGACAAGTTCACACCTGAGAACTACTGTCCCCACCTATGGCACACCAGCAGGCAGCAACGACGCTCAGTCTGCTCTCAGTAGAACTAACAAAGAGACTGAAGCAACTGGGGTACAGCAGGAGAGAGTTTGAGAGACGTTCAGGTCTGAGCCGTCAGACCCTCTACAAGATTGAGAAGGAAGGACACTCTGACCTGAGAGATGATACCTACAGGCTACTTGATGAATACCTGAAGTGGATACCAGGCACAGCACTGGCATTAGCTCAGGGTGAAGTGCAATCAGCCAGTGGGGCAGATGTGCTAACAGTGGCAGACAGAGAATCAGCCTACAGATGGAGAATCGTGGAGAAGATTCAGGGTATGAGCCTTGCAGAACTTGAGACCATGATTGCCGTGATGGAGCAGAGAACACTAGGTCAATCTGCCCAGACTACTGAAGAGCACCTTGAACTGATGGACCAGCGTTTGACAGACCTAGGCCAATAATGACCCTGTGGGGGTCAGGGAGAAGATGCAATGGTGAGCCATAGTCATGATGGGGACAGGGCAGGTCTCTTGAGGATTCAGGAGCTAGAGAGGCAGAACCTGCACTTGAGATACCATAACCTCAAGTTGCTTGAGCACCTTGAGAAGCTGCACCCCAATGGGGCAGATGCTGTGATCTACGTTCAAGTCAAGCAACCTGAGAAGGATGGAGAATGAAGCAAACTCAAGAGATGGTATTCATCAGGTGTAGGGCATTCTCCCACTCATGGCACTGGGGTGAGCCTCTGGGCAATGATGATGCTCACCCCACCATCAAGAAGCCATTCGGTATCTTTGAGGGAATGATAGGATTCCCAGCCACCTGCACAAACTGTGGCCAGGAGAAGGTCAAGTGGATAACCAGAAGTGGGGAGAGTGTGACCAGACGTACCTACCCTGATGGATACCAGAAGCATGGTGACGAAGCATTAGCACCTTCTCAGTATCGTCACGAATATGTAGAGTCCATCTTCCAGCAGTTTGAGCAGAACGTCACCAGGCTGAGCAGCAGGAGAAAGAAGGCATCATGATGAAGTTCAAGGTCAAGGTTGAAGTGGCTGTGAATGCACCAGGCACAGGGATTCAGAAGGAAGATATGACTTCTCTGGTTCTTCAAGCCATTGAAGATACTCTTGAGCAGAGCCTGAATGAAACGCTCATGGATATCGTAGCTGGGGAGACTGAGAAGGAAGAATGGGAAGATGCCTTTGAGACCACAGTAGAAAGCGTGGAAACATGACCCTGGTAGTAACCCATACTGAAGGGTTCCTAGGGTGCTTCACTGTGAACCCTGACGGCTCCATGAGGCAAAGGGCACTCATTGACACAGGCTCTCAGGCTCCCACTCCCCAGGAGCTAGCTGAGACAGGGGTGGTGCTGGCTGAGAATTATGGGTGGCAGATCAATGGGGTCATTCCTGCCCCTGTGAAGCAGGCTCTTCCTGCCCAGAAGAAGAAAGCCATTCCCCTAAAGCGTGGCCCTGAGCCTGGGTACCACCACAGGAAATACCCCAGCACTGAGCAGAAGCGAGAGATGATTCTTGCTTACCTGGGTGAGCATGGCCCTACCATCCTCACAGATGTGCTCAGGGGAATAGGGCAGCCCACAGACCAGACAGCAATATCTAACTGGTATCATACCTTCAGTGCCCTGTTCAAAGAAGGTCTCATCATCAAGGCTGTACCCAGCAAGGGTGGTAAGCCTGCTGTATATTCTCTGCCCTGATGTCACAGATGACTTGCAATCCTGAGTCTGAGGGTGTAGACCTGTGCTCACTCAGCACTCACCCACTCTCAAGGAGCACACATCATGCCTGAATCCACCCTAGACCTGGGAGCACCCATCCCAGTGAAGGAACGTCCTGCTTCACCCCCCAGGGGTGGCAGGGCACCTGTACGTCCTGCCTACGAAGCCTGGCTGAACCAGCTTCAGCCTGGGGCTGAGTACGAGATGGCCAGCAAGGATGAGGATAAGGCTCATTCCATCAGCCGTCTGAACAGCCTCAGGACTGTGGCTAAGGAGATGACTGCTGCTGAAGATGCAAAGTACATCTACCAGATTGACCAGGTGCCTGTAGTCCCCAATAAGCGCTACCGTATCTTTGCCAGTGTCAAGGAGAAGGCTCCTGCCATTCAGAAGGGTGACCAGAAGGCTTCATGACCTGACCCCACACCAGGAACAGAACCCCCAGACTCACCCCAGGGTCTGGGGGTTCTGCTGTTCTAGGGAGAGACATGGATATAGACCTAGCCAACATTAATGTAAGGTCAGGAGTGAATGAGCAGGGTAAAGGCTTCTGCACTATCGTGGCCACATCAGCAGCAGGGGACATCTTGCTAGGTCAGATGACACCTGAATGCCATAGGTGCCTTCATCGTGAGCATGAGAGATGAGAGAGAAGATGACTAGCTCAGCAGACCTGTTAGACCTGGTGACCAGACTGGGCAGGTATGGGAGAGCCAGGAACAGAGACATTGACAAGGAGCCTAGAACCATCAGCATCACTGATGATGAAGCCTTGCTGCTCCTGGCTGAAGTTCCATGGCTTGAGGCTCTGGGCTACCCTGACCCCAGCCCTAGACCTACTGGCAGGTAACCCCCACAGAGCCTCAGGAGCCGTCAGCAGGGCCAGGGGTGCTGCTGGTGCCCAGAACAGCCCTACGGCTCCCCTGGGGCATCCTGAGCCGTCTGGTGGCAGCCTGATGGGTGTCCTGAGCCAGAGCTAGCCCAGGGTGGCTCAGTCTCAGAGCATCGTCCCAGGTCAGCAGGGTTACCGCTGGTGTACCTGTGCAAGCAGTGGTCACCCTGTGGTAACCTGGTGGCCATGGCACATCACACACCCCCCAGAGGCAAGCTCAGAGTCATCCTGCTGGCTCGTATCAGCAAGGAGAAGGAAGAAGGAACTGACACCAGCATTCCCACCCAGGTGGCCATAGGCACTGCCTATGTGAACACTAAGCCAGGGTGGGAGCTAGTCAAGGTCATCACTGAAGAAGGGGTGTCTGGCTTCAAGGAGAATGTCAGCCGTCCTAAGCTTGAGCAAGCCTTGAGGATGATTGAGACTGGTCAGGCTGACGTTCTCCTGGTCTGGAAACTGGACAGGCTGACCAGGAGCCTGCTCAGGTTTATGGGTTACTGGGGCAGGATTCAGAAGGCTGGGGGTGAGTTTGCTTCTGTGGTTGAATCCTTTGACACCACTACCACCATGGGCAAACTCATGCTGCTGATTGTGGCCACCTTTGCTGAGATGGAAAGTGAGATGAAGAGAGACAGGGCATTGCCCTGGCATGAGCACAGGAGAGAGCAGGGTTTGCCTGTGGGTGGCCCTAGGCCATATGGCTATCTCAGGAGCAAGAATGCCCTGACTGTCATTGACGAAGAAGCTGCTGTTATCAGAGACATGGCTGAAGCAGTCCTTGAAGGAGAGACCCTTTCTCACATTGCTGGCAGGCTCATTGCTGCTGGCATCCATGGCCCCTATGTTGACAAGCAGGGCCAGCCTGTCAATCTCACAGTCAAGGGCATCAAGGGCATTCTGACTGGTCCCACTGTTGCAGGTCTCAGGAAGAACCTTGATGGTACGTTTGTCCCAGCCCAGTGGACAGCCATTCTTGAGAGAGATGAATGGGAGCAGGTCAGGACTGTCCTGCATGACCCTGCACGTAGGACTAACTTTGCTGATGGCAAACCTGCCTACCTACTGACTGGGTTTGCTGAGTGCTCTGAGTGTCATGTCAAGCTGACCAGGAAGAACCACCCTAAGGGTCTCAGGCTCCTGTGCAGGAAGTGCAATAGCTCACTCCCCATGAAGGTGGCTGACGATGCTGCCACCCTGTGGCTCATGGACAACATTGATGCTCAGGCATGGCAGAACCTGAAGGAGCAGGGCAGGGGGTTTGACCCTGAAGTAGTAGCAGCCCTTGAAGCTGAGAAGTCTGAGATTGCTCAGATGAAGGCTGATGGAGATATTGACCTGGCTCAGTTCAAGATTCTGAACAGAGACCTGAATGCTCGTATTGCTGCTGCCCATGATGAGACCCCACTTGACCTGCCTGACATTGCAGACCTTCAGACAGGATGGGAGACCCTGAACCTGGCAGACCAGCGTTCAGTCATTCAGACCCTGCTTGAGACTGTGGCCATCAGCCAGCACTCATCTGACTGCCAGGGCAGAGACAGGGTGATGATTGAGAGAGCCATCTGACCCTGGCTTTACAACCTGAAGAATGAAAGAACCCCCAGGGATGATGCCCTGGGGGTTCTTCTCTTTCCTGTGTCCATCACTACTCAGGAGAAGCCAGCATAAACCTTCTCCCAGCCCTTTACCAGCCTGGCTCAGATGGTCTACCGTCCTGGGCATGCTCTCAGATGCTGCCTGGCTGGCCAGAGAGAGAACCAGAGCCGTTCAGGCTGGCTTCACCCCCACAGTGACTGACCCTGTGGCCCTGGGGCTGCTGGCTGCCCTGCTGAGCACCCAGGAGAGCCGTCCCAGTGCCCCTGAGAGCCACGCTGACGGCTCTGGGGCACCCTGACCCCATGCTGCTGGTCTGGGTGCTCCTGGCTGCCCTGAACATGGGAGCTAGTGGGGGTGCCCCTGCTGAGCGTGGCCCTGCCATACAGGTGACCCCTACAGACCCACCTGAAGTGACCTTCAGCAGTGACAGTGAGAATGGGAGATGTGTAGGGGCAGAAGGTTTGCTCAGTGCTCATTCACCAGGTTGGTCAGTTGCTCGTATGTCTCGCATCATGTACAGAGAGTCCAGATGCATTCCTACCGTCAGGTCTGGTGCTGGTGCTGTAGGTCTGCTTCAAGTCATGACTTCTAACTGTCCTTACCTGGCAGAGCAAATGGGTGAGACCTGCACAGCTACGAAGCTGAGAGACCCTAACTTCAATATCAGGGCTGCACGTTCTCTCTTCCTGTACGATGGCTATACCCCATGGTCCACCTAGCTCTCAGGCAGGTCTCAGGGATTGCACAGCAGACAGAATCTCAGGGTCACTGATAACTGAAGTGTCATACCCTGGCCTGGGGTTCCCTGTGGCAATCGCGTAGGCGTACTTGTCTCCGAACCCAGGGATGCCAGCCATCTGCCACTGGTGCTCATTGCTCCATTCCACAGGGTCAGCTTCACCTTCCTGAGCTACAGCAGCCCTGTACCTGAGAATGAAGTCATTATCTGAAGCCAGTGCTGCTACATCTGAGTATGACATGAGGGTTCCTTAAGGGGTAATAGAGAAACAGACACCATTGAAGTGAAATGAAACGACATTGCCATTGGCTGGGATAACGTCACCAGTTGCATTCACTGCAATATTTCCAAAGGCACCAGCAGAAGAAACAGCGAACGCTAGGTCTAGGGGTGGACGATACCCAGCAGGCAGATTGAAAGCTGAAGCACCTAGGGTACCACTCTTGACGACACCCCTGAGATAAACCAGGTCTCCAACCTTTCTGTATTGAGCCACCTGCTGCCCACTCCCAAAGTTCACCCAGCCATTAAGAAACGTAGGTGCAATCCATGCACTGGGGGTGGTGGCAGTGGTGAGCCTGTTAACTTCATTGGTAATAGGGATGCCCCATGGCACTGTGGCAATCTTTGTCTTAGTGACTGGAATGGGGATAGGCATGGTGTTTGTTCGTCCTTTATCCTATTGAATCCCAGAGTGCTTCGTCCCATATGCCAGCATCCCAGCCAGACGTAGGTGCCCAAACCACTTCAGTGAATGATTCAGGCAGATCAACTGTGAGAGTGGTGTACCAGTCATCAGGGGTAATCCTGTGTTCAACAGACTGAATATGAACACAGACAGCAAACCCCCAGAACTCAGTAGGATGGGAATACCACACCCTGACCAGCCAGTTCAGGAACACTCCTAGTGTCCACTCCCAGGCTCCTGAGACCCCTGGGGCATACGCGACAGAGTTGACCCTGAGCACTGGGTCTGTGTAGTTGCTCATGATGTCAGCAGCCCTGATGGGAAGGTCACTGTCATTCTCAAGCACGAAGTCAAGTCTCTGGTAGGTATGGGGACCGTACTGCTTCTGAGAAGTCTTATCCTCAAAGGTCTGGGCATTCCCACCAGCCTTAGCCAGTGTCACCAGGTTCACCACCCTGGCCAGAGACCAGTCAGTGACCAGTTCCCTGGTGCAGATCAAAGGGGCACCAGGAGCCGTAGGGGTGTCATCCACAATGGGCATCACTGAGCCTTCAGCAGGATAACCCACCAGGTCTGCTTGCACCTGAGTCAAGTGGGTGTCAGTGGCTCTCCAATTCCTGTCTTTGTAGACACAGTTGCCCTGCCTGTCAGCAAAGAAGTTCCCACCTTCTGAATCAGCCGTCAGCCCACATTCATCTCTGACAGATGAACCACTGGCAATGATCTGCTGAAGCCAGAAGGTGCCAGGGTCCAGCAACCTGGGGACATAGCCCACCTGGTCAAGAAGAACCCCAATACGTTTCCCACCCCCAATGAGATTGTAAGCCTGACTGGTAGCCACATTGGCATTGCTCAGGACTGTGGTGGGGTCTACGCATTGCCACTGAGATATTACCCTGCCATCAAGGGTGTACCCATCAGTGATTGAGTCAAGGACATGGAATGCCAGAGGGTATGTCTTGCCTTTGTAGGTGGCTGTGACCCTGACCTGCCTGCCAGGTTGCAGACCTAGGGGGTGAGGGTCATGAAAGGAATACTGCCCATCATTGTTCAGAAGCTGAATGGCCAGACTGGCTACGTCGTACCTGTTCGTAAATCTCTCTCTGCCATACCTGATGCCCAGAGACTGCACATCACAGGTAATGTCATGCCAAACAATTGAGGGTGGAGCTAGATCAAGCTGGGTGACATACAGCCCTTGAAACTGAGTACCCCACATACCTAGGTTGCCCTGTGGGGGTGAACCCCACAGAGTGAGCCTGCCCAGGGTGTAGCCACTGGGAATGGGCTGTGCTCCTACGCCTAGCACATCCTGCCAGTTAGCCTGAGCAACATTCCCAGCCCCAATGTAGTTCAGCCAGGTGCTGCCACCATCGTAACTGTAATCCAGATTGACAGTGTAGTTGGTAGGTGTCTTACCAGCCATGAGCCTGGCTTGAACTGCCACCTGATACCTGAACCCTGGGATGATGGTAAAGGACTGAGACCAGATGCCTGCATATCTGGTCTCTATGGGCATTGTCTTAGCTGAGACACTGAACACATTGCTTGCTGTGGTGTAGTTGTACTTGCTCGTGTCCCCAGGGAATGGGTACTCGCCAGCAGTCCACCCCACTGGGGCACCACCCACCCCACCACTGTTGAAAGGGAACTGAATGCTGTTGCCACCCACTGTGAGAGCACCAGATGTGGCTAGCTCCACTGTGAGAGTGACACCCTGCTTCTGCCAGTCGCGTATGCTCGTACCCATCAGGCAATAGCCCTGCCTGAAGTACGACCATACTCCTGAAGAGCCTCATAGACCTTCCTGCCTACTTCTGCATTAGCAGTCAGGGCATAGACATTGATGGTCACTGAGCCAAACCCTGAGCCACCCCTGCTGAGTGGCACCACAGCTTCAGGGCCAGCTTCACCCAGGAGAGCTACAGTGGGACCATTGACAATGCCACCCTTAGCCATCTCTGGAATGTGGAATGACTTACCACCTGCAAAGGGCACCCAGGATGGAACCTCAAACCCAAACCCACCTACTGTGCTGTTCCACAAACGCTTGATGGCATCAAAGGCAATCTGGAATGGGTACTTGATGACATCAGCCAGACCATGAAATGCATTGTTGATGGCGTTATACAAACCCCCAAAGAAGTCTCTCACTGGGTTCCATGCAGCGAGCACCAGGTCTGCACCACGCTTGAAGGGGTAGCTGATGATATCCCAAACTGTGCTGACAGCCTGCCTGATGAACTCAACAGCAGCAGTGGCAGCACCCTTGATGCTGTCCCAGTTCCTTTGAATGGCCAGGACTGCCAGCCCAAAGGGGCCAGTCAGGATGGCCAGCAGGAGTGGCCAGTTGTCTCGTACCCAGTTGTAGAGCCATTGGAATGCCCCCATGATGGCATCAATGGCAGTATCAACTCCCTGCCTGAACCAGTCCACCTTTGTGTACAGCAGGACGAATGCTGCCACCAGGGCTGCAATGGCCACAATGACAATGCCAATGGGGTTCGCTGTCATTGCAGCATTGAAGAGCCACTGAATAGCTGTACCTGCTTCTACTGCTACATTCCAGATGACCTGGGCTGCCTGCCATGCCTTGATGGCCAGGACTACAGCAATGATGCCAGCAGCCAATGGGAGCAGCCAGTCGGTATTGTCCTTCACAAAGGTCACCAGGTCTCTGATGACCCCAGCAATAGCCACGATGGCTGGCATCAAGGCTTGACCTATCTGAGCCTGAGTGTCCTTGAACTGGGCACTCATGATGGCTTGCTGCCCAGCTAGAGACTTGCTCTCATCCTTGAAGGTGCCAGCAGCATCAGCACTCTGCTCCATGATGAGAGCCTGAGTGGCCATTGACTTGCCATAATCAGTAGCCTTGCCTTCAGCATCAACTAGCCCCATCTCAAGAGCCTTAGCCTGGACAGCAGTCTCCTTGATGCTGACACCATACTTCTCAATAGGGTCTCTCTCACCCTTGAGAGCACTGTTGATGGCATTCATGGCATCAGGAACATTGCCCCCGAACATTGCAGCCATATCAGCCGCACGTTCAGTAAGAGCCTTAGTGCTGCTGGCCACTTCATCAAGTGGCACCCCAGCATTCTTCATCATGGAGCCAGTGACAGCAGCTAGCTGGCTGAACTCAGCCTTGCTGATGCCCATATTCTCAGCAGTGGTATCCCCAAACTTCTCCATGTCTTTGGCATAGTCACCATAGACAGACCTGAGAGCACCTATGGCTTGCTCCTGGTCACTGGCAGCACCCACCACAGCCTTGCCAGCTTGCACCACAGCATCAACAGCAATAGCCCCGACAATGGCTTTGCCCATTGACTTTGCTGTGTCCTTGAATCCCCCTACATCCTTCTCAAGTTCACCGATTGACTTCTGTGCAGATGATACGTCACCTACAATCTTCAGGAGAAACTCTCTGTCAGCCATCAGCCTGGTGCCCTGTAATTCCAGTCCTTGAATGCCTTATCTACAGCTTCAGCCCACATCTCTGTGTATTTCCTGCCCCTAGCTCTGGCAGTGGGGTACAGGAAATACCCCTGCCTTCCCTGATGGGGTAGGAACTGCTGAGTAGTGGGTCTCCCACCACCCCCAAACTCAGCACCATAGAAGATGTCTGTATACCTGACACCAGGTCTGGCCAGAGTCCTGGGCACCCTGACAACTGGCACCCTATCTCTCTTAGCCTTCAGCCCACTGGCTGCCAGGCTCTGAAGCTTTGTATGGGCAGCAGACTGGGCACCAGCTACCAGGTCACTGGCAATGTTCTGGGATGCATCCCTGACTTCATTCTGCAAGTCTTTGGGAATCTTATTCAGCACCTTGAGCAGTTCTCTCATGCCATGAATCTCAGCAACAGTATCGCTAGCTGCTCTAGGCATTATCTCTTCCTTGCTGCTTGTCTACGCTGTCGTCTGGCTTCATCCTTCATCAGTTCCACCATGGCATTATGCTCAGCCACAGTCAGTGCCCTGTACTCACTGGGAGTGATATGCCAGTAGTGCCAGAAGTATGCCTTATCTTTCAGTTCAGAGGCACTGACTGAACCTTCTGAGGGTCCACTTCAGCAGCCTGCATCTGAGTAGAGAACTCCTTAACCTCTGACATCTTCACATTATTCTTGAAGTCATCCCAGGTTAGCCCTGGGTTCTCCTTACGCTGGGTGGCCCACATCACACCCCCTGCCAGCATCAGGGGGTCTGCTTCACCCATGGGCACACCCTTGAGAGCATGGGTGGTAATCATCTCCACTTCACCCAGCGTCAAGTCATCAAAGAAAGACATCAGGCAGCAGCATCCTCAAGAGTCCTGCTGGCATGAGTGTGAGAACCTGCTGCACCCAGGACAGTGACTAGGGTGCCATCATCTCTGCTGATATCTCCGATTACGTCCATCTCAAGGTTAATCTCAGTAACCTCATTGATGCCAGCATCAACTACAGGATATGCCACCAGTCTCACTTCTCCTGTCCAGTGAGGATTATCAGCAGCAGCAGGAGCGTTACGATAAGCAAACTCAAAGGGGACCACTGCACCAGGACCACCCACTGAAGTCAATGCTTCGTCAAGAGAGTCAGGGCCAAGTGACATCTTCAGGTCAATCGTCAGCACCCAGGAGAACCCCAGAGGGTCACAGAAGGTAGCAGCAGCATCATCATCCTCAGGCATGAGATGCACCCCTGAACTAAAGCAGGTCAGGTCAGCAGCTACCGTGACAGGGGGACCGACCCCATCTTCACCCAGGGTAATCCATGGGTCAGTAAGTCTGATAGGACGTGCAGCCATTCTGGTTCTCCTTATTCAAGGTCATATGTCAGATTGATGGAGCAGGCTAGGTAATCCACCCCACCCACCTGCATGGGATAAGGGGCAGTGGTGTCAATCAGTGTGAAGTAGGTGCCCTTGATGGCTGGCAGAATGCTGGCCACCCCATCTTCAAGGGTCTCTAGCTTTCCACCTGGCTCAATTCTCTGGGCCACTAGGATTATCTCCATGGTCACTTCATAGGCACACATCGTGGACAGCTTCAGCCAGGGGTCACCCCAGGAGATGAGCACCATGGGTGGAGCTACTGAGTCAGGGAGATGGTCAACTACACCCCACTCAGTAGGCAGAGCAGCTGCACAGATGGCAGCCAGTTCTTCTCTGGCCAGACTCAGCTTCATGCCACACCCCAGCCAGTCTCCACCTGGTAGTAGGCAATCAGCAGGCTGTCATATCTGGCCACCAGGTCTCTGGCTACCCTGACTGGCCCAGTCTCTGAGAGACCCATGATGCCAAAGGTAGCGTCAGGCTGTTTCCAGATGTCAATGCTCAGGCTCAGGGCCACTTCTGCCACTGTGGCTGGCACAGGGCTCAAGTCAGTCTCGAGCCCCACCCAGTCATTGATGGCTTCTGTGGCTGCATCACAGACCTGCTGAAGTCTGGGGTTCCCTGGGTCACGGTAGCCAATCTGGCTCGCGAGGATGGCAGGGGTGGTGTAGGACATCTCAGACGGCTCCCAGACGTGCCCCTGTGGCTCCCTGAGCCGTCTGGCTGCCCAGGTGGCATAGGCGTGGCCCTACGCTCCCCAGGCAGCCAGGACGGCTCAGACGGCTCACTCAGGCTCCTGCTCATCTGGCAGGGGCAGGAGCACTGCATCCTGATGACTCTCAGGCTCTTCGTCAGCTAGCTCAGTGGCTGTGATGATGAAGGGCTTTGAGCCACCAGTGCTGACAGTGACCTGAACAGTCCTGGCCACCCCAGTGATACCCCCAATGGGGGCAGTCAACTGGGTGGGACTGACCAGGGTGGTAGTTCTGGGGTCACTGTCAAAGCTGACCTTTGAGCCTGATGTGAAGCCAGTGCCTGTGATGGTCATGGTGAACCCAGCAGCACCCACAGCCTTAGTGGCAGGGTTAATGCTCACCACTGCTGAAGCAGGGCCACCACCCCCACCCCACAGGGAAGGTGGGTAGGAGTCCTGATATGGGTCTGTGAATACTGTCATGGCTCAGGTCAGCCCAGTAATCTTCACCACACCATTACGCTCAGCAGGTGGGGTATCAGAAGGGCCAGCTTCAGTGGTAATCGGACGGTAGAACCCCAGGCTGGTGGCAACTGCAATCTGACGACCAAAGACAGACGGCTCAATGGCTTGCATCACAGGATGACGCTTCTCATAAACCTCAATACCAAACCTGTTACCGATATACAGGGTCGTATCGGTAATGCCCTGAGTCACCACAGCCCTGAGACCTGCCACAGTCATGGTGAAGTCAGTAGCACTCCCCTGACCCATGGCATTAGCTGGTCCCACTGCTGGGAACAGGGGTCGCCCTGCCAGGTCAGTGAGACCCAGCAATGCACCCCAGCCCTGTGGACCCATGGCCAGCCAGGTAGGCAACTGGCCAGTATTGGCAAAGACAAGGGCTGAAGCTTCTCCAATGGCAGCCATGACATCAGGCATCGTGATTGCCACACTGTCAGAAGTCTTAGCAATCTCAGTGATTACAGCAGCTTCAGAGACAGCTTCAAGCCGCCTATTCATATGCGTAACCACCATGTCAAGGCTTGAGGCAATCATGTCAATGAGCAATTCACTGACGTTGATGTACCCCCCATATACCTTCATGCCCACAGGCTCAGCAATGATGTCCCATGTCTTGCTTACTAGCTCACTCTTCTCCTGGCCCTGTGGCCCTACACCAGTCATGTAGTTGGCATCAACAATCCTGGGACGGCTGAACTGAGAGCTAGTCACAGGGTTCACACCCAGAGCACTGAACAGGGGACGCCCACCAGGGTGAGGGTCAAGAATCGGACCCTGGCTGCTGACAACTACCAGACCATTGAACCCACCAGCAGTGGGAATGGTATTAGCCTTGTCCAAACCCAGGTGCTCAGCAGCACGACGATGGAACTTCTGCCACCTGGTTACAGCTTCAGGGCTGCTGTTCTGGTGCAGACCATCCCACAGGTATTCACCAGCAGAACGGTATTGAAAGTCTCTGGCAACTACTGTGGGGTCAAGCCTTGACAAACGCTGCTTAACAGAGTCTGCCATCTCAAGGTCTCCACCCACCTTGTCAATCTGAGAGTCAAGGAATGCAATGCGGCTCCTTGCATTCTGAATCTGCTCAAGGTCAGTCTCGTAAAGGTCTCTGCCTTCATCTTCAGCAGCAGAAGCCAAACCTTCAATGTATGTGACCTTCTGCTCTCTCTCATCAAGGAACTTCCTAATGAGTGCATCAACTGCCATCTCTTCAATCCTTTGTCTAGAACGGTAGGGTTCTGACTAGGGAGAAGGGTGCAGTTCAATCAGATGGCTGAAGGGTGCCTGAATGGTTCAGGGGTGCTCTGGCCTATCTGGGCTGGGTGCTTCTGTGGTCTCCTGGGAGCGTAAGCCATCTGAGCCACGCTGGTCAAGGGGTGGTCTCAGATGTCTCCTGAGCACCTTCTGGCTGGCACTGAAGGTAATGCCCAGAAGCCTGATGGTGACCAGGATGCCAGTGAGAAAGCCTAAGAAGAAGGCTGAGATGAGTGGGAAGGCATCGTAATTGATACCCAGCACTGAGTCACTTAGCTTCTAGGTCGTCCATGGTGAGACCACTCAGGTTCAAGAGAGACTGAATGTGCTGCCCATGATAAGCAGAGACCACCAGTACAGCACCTTGATTGATGAGTGCTGTGTATGCCTCAGGAGAGAGAGCCACCCCATTGGCTGAGAACGTATTAGAGTAATCAGTGAACCCATAGATGACCATATCGTCTGTATCCTCTGGTGGTAGTGGGGTCGGCCCTGGTGCTGGTGCATTGACGGCCCTACGCATGCATTCATCCCTGATATCAGCCAGGAGCCAGGTGCCAGACGAATTGCATGAGCTAGGTTGCCATGGCCCTTGCACTGCCCAGGCTGCTGCTGGGTCTATCTTTCTGTCAGTCCACCCATCTCCTGCCCCTAGGGCATGAGTGAAGATGTCATCAGGACGATTGCCAAAGTAGGCATTCAGGGCATTGCTGCCAGCAAAGTAGGAATCAATCTGAACCTGGTTCCATTGCTCCCCTAAGCCATTATTAGCAGCTTCAATGGCAAAGGTGGTGGCATTCGCATTGTCCTTAGCTACCGTGCCCCTTGAGAGAGTGAGTGGCCCACCCTTACCAGCAGTGTTAGCAGCCCCAGCAGCAATGGGCCAATATTGACCATCCCTATCAAGGAGCAGATTGCCAATGGGGTTATCCTGCCCATTCACCTGGTAGTACACATCATCTTCAGGGTCAGCAGATGAAGCAGTGTGATGCCACTGAATGCCCAATGGCATTGAAGGGAACCCACCACTTGAACGAGACCTAGACTCCCACCCTGCATTCACAGAAGTCTCAATGACTGTCAGACCTGCATCCCTGAGAATGTCAGCCAGGTCAGTAATCCAAATGTCACCCATCAGAGATGTCCACTGCATCATCAGGGTCCATGTCTCCAAACCCATGGAACCATCTCAGGAACAGGGTTCTGAACCTGGCCACCCTCTCAGCTTCAGGCTCATCAGCAGGGTCAGACTGCTGCTGCAACAGAACCAGAGCCTCATAGGCCAGGAATCCCTTTGGCTCTAACGGCTCTGAGCTAGCCATGGGGGGAGCGTCTGATGAAGCCAGCCAGGTAGGACAGGGCAATGATGCCCACTTCAACCACCAGGAACCAGCCTTGAGTCTCAGTCATGCTCGCGAACCCTTCAGTTCTGTCAGGAGTGCCCTGATGCTGTTCAGGTGGGGGGTGCCATCAACCTGGGTACCGTCAGCACTTCTCATGCTGGTAATGCCTGCCCCTGCATACACAGGCACTGGGGTAGCTGCTACATGGTCAATGGCCACCTGAACCCTGCTCACTACCCCATCAATCAGCTTAGGGGGTCTGTAATCTCCAAAGTTGATACTCAAGCCTGTGTGAGACTCCTGAAGCATTGACCTAACCTTATCTAGGTCTCTGCCTTCATAAAGCCTGAAGGTGGCATATGCCCCATCATCCTCACTTCTCAAGTCTACTGCATGACCTACCCAGGCATCAAAGGACTGCTCATCATGGTCAAGCACAAACTTGATGAATGAGGCATTACCCCTACGATGCACTCCCTGGGCCATACGAGCACAGGAGCCTTTCAGGAACTGCTCTTTATATCTGGTCAGTTCACCAGTCTCAGGGTCTCTCTCCACCACTTCAGCAATCTCACCATAAGGCACAATGCAACCATCAATGGTTCTGCCATCATCTCTGAGCATCAGCCTGTCAGTGCCGATAAACCTGGTCAGGCTCATTTCAGTACCCCTGTCAGTGACTCTACGGTAGCTGGCTCATTGGGAATGAATCTCTCAGCAAGCCTAATCTCATCAACAGTAATGGCAGGATTGCCATGGACATCCTGAATACGATTCAGAATCTCGTACGTCTCAGCCCTTTCCTTCATGGTGGGTCGTACGTATTCATCCCTGTTGAATTCAAGGACACTACCCCTGGGCAGCAGCCAGTTACTCATAGCTGATGCAGCAGTGTTCGCTAGGGGTCTGAGTGTGGCTCTCCAGTGAAAGTCAAAGATGCCTTGAACATTGGAATAGGGTGAACTTTGGTCCTGTGGCAATCCCACCAGATATGGGGGGACACCTAGAGCAGCAGCAATCCTGGTCTCATCAAAGACTCTCATCTCAATCATGCCCATCTCCTTAGGGGAGATGGTCAGTGCCTGTAGCTCAATGCCACCACTGAGCACCGCTGGTGCCCCATTACGCCTACTGGCAGCACTGACCCACCTGTTCTGTAAGTCAGCAGCTTCAGTACCGTTCAGGTGCCTAGGGTGCTTGATGACACCCCAGGGGACACCACCCCTGCTGGCCAGGTTTGACACTGACTGCTCAAGGGCAGCAGCACTGATGAGGTTACGTCCTGCCCATTCAAGGGGACCGATACCCCTGAGATTGCCAGGGTAGCTCTGATACTTGATATGGCAGACATCTGCTGTCTC
>Ga0070686_100000572_pt1 | contig 21929 bp, 19 predicted proteins | sample KBSS23LmetaG_FD_65654 | JGI IMG/M metagenome (GOLD analysis project Ga0070686, IMG submission 65654) | Switchgrass rhizosphere microbial communities from Kellogg Biological Station, Michigan, USA - KBS S2-3L metaG | ecosystem: Host-associated > Plants > Roots > Rhizosphere ... | reverse complement strand
CGGGTCGGGCAGGTCAGGCAGGTCGGGCAGGTCGGGCAGGTCAGGCAGGTCGGGCAGGTCGGGCAGGTCGAAAGCTCCGTAGATGGTCACGTGTGGGTGAACGTGAACGGGTCCGCCGCGCGCCTGTAAGGTGTGCCCGTTCGACCAGCCAGACCCGCCCAGCCCGCCAGACCTACCAGCCGGAGTAGTCGAGCCGATAGCGGCGGAGGATCTCGCGGCGGGTGCCAGGATAGATGTCCTCGCGTCGCGCCGCTTCGTCGACCGCGGCGATCGTGTTGCGGATCTCCGACGCGTCGCGGCGCAGGTCCGTGAACGACGGCCCGCAGCCGGGCGACACCGCACCCTGCATGGCGCGCGGCTCCCACAGCGCGAACCACTGATGGTCGAAGCTGCCGCTCACCTGGCCTTCGTAGCAGGTGCGGATGAAGCTGGTCCAGCGGCTGTCGAGCGCATCGGCGCGCTTCGCGAGCTGTGCGATCGCCTGCTCGTAGGCCTTCGCGGCGCGGTCGCGGTTCACGTCAGCCTCGGAGCGGCCACGATCGGTCCCCATCGCCTGGCTCAACGACGCGAGCGGGGTCGCCGCCGACGGCGTCGGGCGCCGGCCGGCGAGCAGCGCCTGGGCATGTTCGATGGCAATCGCGAAGGAGAGGCCCTGCGCGACCGCCGAGCGCATGCCCATCGAGGTGATGCCGATCACCTCGCCGGCGCGATCGAGCAGCGGCCCGCCGCTGTTCCCCGGGTTGACCGCGGCGTCGGTCTGCACGAGCGTCAGGCCGCCCACTTCCCGGACCGCGCTGACGATCCCGCGCGTGACGGTGTTCTGCAGGCCCAGCGGCGTGCCGAGCGTGATCACTTCCTGGCCGGCGCGCGCATGCATGCCCGATCCCATCGTCAGCGTCGGCTGATTCGGATCGGGGCTGCTGACGCGCATCACCGCGATGTCGAGCTCGGGCGCGGTGACCTCGACGTGAGCTGACAGCGTCGCGCCGGCGGGCCGGCGGATCGTCACCGTCGCGTTGCCGGAGACGACATGCACGTTGGTGAGAATCGTGTCGGGGGTGACGAAGAAGCCGGTGCCGAAACCGCTGCCGGTTTCGACGCGCACGACGGCCGGCATCGATCGGCTGATCACGTCTTCGAGCGACAGCGTCGTCGGTGCGGTGGGGGCGACGGCGGGTCGCTCCGCCGCCGCGGCAGCGGCCCGCGAGGCGGCCAGCGCCGCGGCGACGCGTGCGGCCGGATCAAGGCCGCTCTCGGTTTCCAGTGCCGCGGCGGCACGCGCAGGCTGCACGGCGGCGCGTTCGGCGACCGCAGCCGCAGGGATCGAGGTTCTTGACGGCGCCGGCGCAGCGGCCGCGGCGGTTTGCTGCGTCGCCGACGCGTCGTTGCGGTTGGTCCAGTACAGCATCGCGAGGAGCGCCGCGCCAAGTACCGCGGCGACGACGAACATCGGCGGCGACTTGCGTTCGGGTGTATCGGCGACCGCGGTGGTCGTTTCGATCGACGATGGCGCGGCAGACGTCGTGTCGAACGTATGACCGCAACGGCACGTCGCGACCGCCGCCGGTACCCGCCGGGCGCACTCGGGACAAAGAGGCATCGTGATCGTATCGGCGCCTGGATACGACTTCCGGCCGACGAGGCTTGTCAGAGTTGCCCACGGATGCGCAGATAGAGCTTGAGAACCGGCGCCCATCGCGGGTGATGCTTTTCGTAGAAGGCGAGCTGGCTGCGGCGATACGCCGCATTGGTCGCCGCGGGCGCCGACGCCGCCGACCGCCCGCGCAGGTGCACGATCTCGACGTCCGGCGTGAACAGCACGCGGCGGCCGCGCGCCCTGATCGCGGCGCAGAAGTCGACGTCCTCGGTGTACATGAAGAAGCGCTCGTCGAGGCCGCCGACGGCCTCGGCATCGCCACGGCGCACCAGCAGGCACGCCCCGCTCACCCAGTCGGGGTAGTGGCGTTCACGCGTGAGCCGCTCGACCTCGGGCGATCGCGCGAGCCGCTTCTGGCGAAGCTCGTTCAGCGGCGCGATCATCCGGCCGAACGACAGCTCGGCGCGTCCGCTGCCGTCCACGAGGCGCGGCCCGACGATGGCGACGCCGGGATCGCGATCGAGCTCGGCGACGAGCCGATCGATCGCGTCGGCGGGAACGATCGTGTCGCTGTTCAGCAGCAGGACGTCGACGGAAGCGGTCGCGCGCAGCGCGATGTTATTGGCGCGGGCGAATCCGACATTCGCATCGAGCGCGATCACGCGCACGTCGGGCCAGCGGCGGGCCGCCTCCACGCTGCCATCGCTCGAGTGGTTGTCGACGACCACGATCTCGTGGTCGACCTGCGGCGGCGACGCATGCAGCGACTCGAGGCAGCGCTCCAGATCGGCGCGAGCGTTGTACGACACGATCACGATCGCGAGTGCGGTCATCGCGCGGCGCGCTGCAGGACGGCGAGCGTGTCCGCGGCGGCGCGCGGCCAGCTATACCTGGCGAGCTCGGCCGGCGCGGCGGCGAGCAGCGCGGCCCGCAGCCGATCGTCGAACAGCACCGATTCGAGCGCACGGGTCAGCGCTCGGAGATCGTGGAGCGGGACGTAGACGGCGGCGGCGCCGCAGCTTTCACGCGCGACCGGCGTGTCGAGCAGCACCGGCGGCACGCCGGCGGCCAGCGCTTCGAGCGGGGTCAGTCCGAGGCCCTCGTATTCGGAGAGGAAGGCAAAGGCGCGTGCCCGTGCGTACATTGCATGCAATTCTGCATCGCCGACGTACTCGTGCCATTGCACGCACGCGGCGACCTCTTCGCCGGCAATCGTTGCACGCACGTCCTGGTGCGGGTAGCTCCGGTTGTCCCCGACGAGATCCAGTGCAACATCTGACCGATTGCGCGCAATCGCCGCAAAGCCGCGAATCAGATCGACCACGTGCCGCCGATTGAAGATGGATCCGACGTAGAGAACCCTGAACGGAGCAGCGGCTGGCGGCTGGGGGCTTGCTGGCGACAGCCGAGAGGGCGTACCCGGGTAGCTGGCCCCAAGCCCCAAGCCCACAGCCCCGACACCCGGCGGCACCACGTGTATTCGCGCCGCCTCGACGCCCAGCCGCTCGATCAGCTCGCGGCGCGAGAACTCGGAAATCGTGATCACCGCAGCGGCCCGCGCCGCCGTCCGCCGCACCATCCAGCGCCGCCGCGCGCCCTCGCGAATCGTGAACCATTCCGGGTGTGCGACGAACGATAGATCGTGAATCGCGACGACCACCGGCACACTGAGCCGCAGCGGCGCCGTGTAGCCGGGCGCGAACCAGACGTCGAGGCTGTCGGCCCTGGCTTCGCGCGGCAGCGTCACCTGCTCCCACCATGTGCCGGGCGTCCCCGGCACGATACGCGTCCGGAATTTTCGCGCGTCGAGCGGCAGCGCGATCGCCTCGGGCGCGTAGAGCACGAAGTCGTGCGCGCCGCCCCGGCCGCGCGCCCACTCGAGGAGCAACCCGGCGAGATACCGACCAACACCCGTGGCGCGCCCGCACAACTCGCGCGCGTCAATGCCTATCCGCATTCGGCGATCTGCATGCGCTTTATTCCGCCGGTCCGTCGCTGTTCATTTATTCCGCATTCCGCATTCCGCATTCCGCCTTGCCACTGCGCGGCGATAGGTTTCGTAGACCCGCCGCGCGGTTGAGCGCCAGCTGAAGGCCTGCGCGCGCGCCAGACCTTTGGCCGTGCATTCAGCGGCGACGCGGTCGTCGTCCAGCAGACGCTCGATTCCGCGCGCGATGTCGTCGGGCTTGTCGGGATCGACGAATATCGCCGCATCGCCAGCCACTTCCGGCAGCGACCCGCGCGCGGCGGCGACGACCGGCACGCCGACCGACATCGCTTCGAGCACGGTGATCCCGAAGCCCTCTTCGAACGAGGGTTGCACCAGCAGGCGCGCGCCGGCATAGAGCTCCCGACGCGTTGACCGCTCGACGTAGCCGATGTATCGCACGCGGCCGGCAAGCGGCCGCCGCGCAATCCGGTCCAACCACGGCCGCGCCGCGTCGGTCGCACGCCCGGCGAGCACGAGTTCGGGGATGTTCCCGTAGCGTCCGGCTTCAGCCGGATCGTGATCTCGTTGCCGCGTGATGATTCGTTCGTAGGTATCCAGCAACCCGCCGACGTTCTTGCGCGGTTCGAGCGTGCCGAAGAACAGGATGTAGCCGTTGGCTGGCGTCTCGGGACGCGGCGCCCAGTCGGGCGCACCGTGCGGGCAGACGGCGATCCGCTCGCGCGCGACGCCGAGCTGCCGTTCGACTTCGGCCGCCGTGAACGACGACGACACGATCACCGCGTCGGCACGACGCGCGTGCTTGCCGACCAGGTGCGGGTAGTCGCGACGGATTTCCGCGCCCGTGCGTTCGGGATGAGCCAGGAAATCGAGGTCGTGGATGGTGACGATCTGCGCCGCATCTTGCGAAGGCATCAGCAACGGGTGCGACGAATGCGCGACGTCGAACCGGCCGCCGGCGACCACTTCGATTGGCGGCCATCCGAGCCGATGCCATGCGAGGTTGAGCACCGACACCGGCACGCGGCGATCGATGCGCGCGGCGCCGGCCAGCTCCGGCGCCGGCGACAGGCGATCCTTCCATGAGCTCGAGAACAACGTGAGCTCGAGGCTGTCGCCATCGGCGCTCCGTGGATATAGCGCGAGCAGCGCGCGCGCCAGCTCGTGTGTGTACTCGCCAACTCCGCTGCGCTCGCGCAGCGCGGGACGATAGTCGATCAGGACGCGCACTTGTGTAAGTCGTTCCGAGTCAGTATCTTATTGTGAAATGAAAATCGCCGTTGTCGGCACCGGGTATGTGGGGCTCGTGCTGGGTGCGTGCCTGGCCGAGAATGGAAACACCGTCATCTGCGTCGATAAGGATCAGCCGAAGATCGAGACGTTGATCGCCGGTCGCATCCCGATTTATGAGCCGGGCCTCGAGGAACTGGTGCGGCGCAACGGTCAGGAAGAGCGTCTCACGTTTACCACAGGGCTCGCATCGGCGGTCCAGGCATCCGAAATCGTCTTCATCGCCGTCGGCACGCCGCAGGGCGAGGACGGCGCCGCCGACCTGCAGCACGTGCTCGCCGTCGCGCGCGATATCGGCCGGGCGATGAACAAGTACACCGTCGTCGTCGACAAGAGCACCGTCCCGGTCGGCACGGCCAAGCGCGTCCGCGAGGTGGTCGCGAAGGAAACCACGCAGACCTTCAGCGTGGTCAGCAATCCCGAATTCCTCAAGCAGGGCGCCGCGATCGAAGACTTCATGAAGCCGGACCGCGTCGTCGTCGGCGTCGAGGCGGGGGACGAGCGCGCGGCCGTGCTGATGAAAGAGCTCTACGGTCCGTTCACGCGCACCGGCGCGCCGATCCTGGTGATGAGCACCGAGAGCGCGGAGCTGTCGAAGTACGCGGCCAACTCCATTCTCGCCACCCGCATCTCGTTCATGAACGAGATCGCCAACGTGTGCGAGCTCGTCGGCGCCGACGTCGATGCCGTGCGCAAGGCGATCGGCTCGGACCGCCGCATCGGCACGTCGTTCCTGTTTCCCGGCGTCGGTTACGGCGGCAGCTGTTTTCCGAAAGACACGCAGGCGCTGCTGCGCTCGGCGGCCGATCAGGGCTACGACTTCAAGATCCTGCGCGCGGTCGAGGACGTGAACAAGCGGCAGAAAGAGCGGCTCGTCGAGAAGATGGAGCAGCATTTCAAGGACGTGTCGGGCCGCACCATCGCGCTGTGGGGGCTGGCGTTCAAGCCGCGCACCGACGACATGCGCGAGGCGCCGGCGATTCCGATCATCGAGCAGCTGTTGAAGAAGGGCGCCACGGTGAAGGCCTACGATCCGGCGGCGGCGTCGGTCGCCAAGCGGCTGTTCGACGGCCGCATTGCGCTGTGCGACAAGAGCTACGACGCGCTCACCGGCGCCGACGCGCTGGCGATCGTCACCGAGTGGAACGAGTTCCGCGAGCCCGACTTCCGCAAGATGCGCACGCTGATGAAGGCGCCGGTGATCTTCGACGGCCGCAACATTTACTCGCCCGAGCAGATGCAGGCGCTGGGCTTCACCTACTTCTCCATTGGCCGCTGACGGTCGCGCGGTCCTCGTGACCGGCGGCGCCGGCTACATCGGCAGTCATGCGGCGAAGGCGCTGCACCGCGGCGGCTACCGCGTCGTCGTCTACGACAACTTCGTCGCCGGCCATCGCGGCGCCGTGAAGTATGGCGAGCTGGTCACGGGCGATATCTGCGATCTGGCGCGCCTGCGGCAGACCATCACGCAGCACGAGATCTTCGCCGTGATGCACTTCGCCGCCTTTCTCGACGTCGGTGAATCGGTTCGCGAGCCGGCGAAATACTACCGAAACAACGTCGGCGGCGCGCTGACCGTGCTGGAAGCCATGGCCGTCGAGGGCGTCAAGCACTTCGTGTTCTCGTCGACCTGTGCGACCTACGGCGAGCCGATCGAGACGCCGATCGCCGAAACGCACCCGCAGAAGCCGATCAACAGCTACGGCGAGAGCAAGCTCGCCGTGGAGCGGGCGTTGCCGCACTTCGAGGTCGCCTACGGGATGCACTGGGTGGCGTTGCGCTACTTCAACGCGTCGGGTGCCGACCCGGAGGGCGAAATCGGCGAGGATCACTCGCCGGAGATCCACGTCATCCCGCGCGCGATGGAGGCGGCGATCGGCGGACCGGGCCTGACGGTGTTCGGCGACGACTACCCGACGCCGGACGGCACCTGCCTGCGCGACTACATCCACGTCTCCGACCTCGCCGATGCGCACGTCAAGGCGCTCGAGGCAATCGTGGAAACGGGCAAGTCGGGCGCGTACAATCTCGGCACCGGCCGGCCGCACTCGGTGCGTGAGGTGATCGAGACGGTCGAGCGCGTCACCGGACGGACGGTGCCGTGGACGCTCGGGCCGCGGCGCGCCGGCGACCCGGCGGTGTTGTACGCGGCGCCGCACAAGGCGCAGGCCGAACTGCACTGGACGCCGCAGTATCCGGAGCTCGAATCGATCGTCGGCACGGCGTGGGAGTGGCACCGCAACCATCCGCGAGGTTATGACGAGCCCCAACGGTAGCGCGGCCCCGGCCTGATGCTGCAGCAGCGCACGATTCTGCGCCGGCTGTTTGCCTACTCGCGCCCATACCGCGGGCGGCTGGCGTGGGCGATTGTCGGGATGATCGTCTACGCCATCGGCTCCGCCGGCCTCGCATACCTCATCAAACCAATTTTCGACAACCTGCTTCCCCGGCAGCAGGACGTCGCGTTCGTGGCGTGGGCGATTGTCGCTGTGTACCTGCTGAAGGGGATGGGGTCGTACGCCTCGTCGTACCTGATGGCCGACGTCGGCCAGCGGGTCGTGATGGATCTGCGCAACGCGCTGTATCGCCACATCCTCGACCAGTCGGCCGGGTTTTTCGCCCACGGCGCGACCGGACGCCTGCTGTCGCGGATCAACAACGATGTCGGCCAGGTACAGCAGGCGGTTTCGGAAACGGCCGGCGATCTCGCGCGCGAAACGCTGGCGCTGGTCGGCTATGCGGCGCTGCTGTTCTACTACGACGCGCGGTTGACGATCGTCTGCCTGACCGGGGCGCCGCTCATCGTCTACCCGCTGGCGCGGCTCGGCCAGCGCGTCCGCCGCACCACGCGGCGCAGCCAGGAAGCGCTCGAGCAGATCTCGCACTTGGGCGCCGAGGCGTTCACCAGCCACCGCATCGTCAAGGCCTTCGCCACGGAAGCGTTCGAAGCCGAGAAGTTCAAGCGCGCCGGCTACTACCTGTTTCGCACCAACATGAAAGTGACGGCGGCGCTGTCGAGTCTGCCGCCGCTGATGGAATTGATCGGCGGCATCGCGATGGCAGGCGCGCTGGTCTACGGCAGCCATCAGATTGCCACCGGCCAGCTCACCACCGGCCAGTTCGTGCTGTTCATCGGCACGCTCTTCCTGATGTACGGTCCGGCGAAGAAGCTGAGCCGCGTCAACGCCAACCTGCAGCAGGCGATCGCCGCATCGGAACGGATCTTCGAGATGATGGACACGCACACCGAAGTGCTCGAGGGGCCGGGCGCGATGGTGCTGCCGCCGTTCGAACGCTCGATCGAGTTCCGCGACGTCGGCTTCATGTACGACGAGACCGCGAACCGGATTCTGCGCAACGTGTCGTTTGTCGTCGAGGCCGGGCAGATGATCGCGATCGTCGGACGCAGCGGCGCCGGCAAGACGACGCTCGTGAACCTGCTGCCGCGGTTCTACGACGTCACCTCCGGCGCGATCCTGATCGACGGCAACGACATCCGCAACGTGACGCTCGCCTCGCTGCGCCGCCAGGTCGGCATCGTCACCCAGGACACGATGCTGTTCGACGATTCGATCGCCCACAACATCGCTTACGGCTCGAGCGACACGACCCGCGATCAGATCGAGGCGGCGGCGCGCGCCGCGAACGCGCACGACTTCATCGCCGCGCTGCCGCAGGGCTACAACACGATGATCGGCGAACGCGGCCAGCGGCTCTCGGGCGGGCAGCGCCAGCGGATCGCCATCGCCCGCGCGCTGCTCAAGAACGCGCCGATCCTGGTGCTCGACGAGGCGACCTCGGCGCTCGACACCGAGTCGGAATTGCTCGTCCAGGAAGCGCTCACCAACCTGATGATGAACCGCACCTCGTTCGTCATCGCCCACCGGCTGTCGACGATTCGCCGCGCGGACGCGATCGTCGTCCTCGAACGCGGCCGCGTCGTCGAGATCGGCCGGCACGAGGAACTGTTGGCGAACCCGGACGGCGTCTATGCGACGCTGTATCAACTGCAGTTGCTGGAAGGCCGCCGCGCCGAGCGGCGGATGGTGCCGTCATAGGCCGGGTGGGCCAGGTCGGCCGGGGAGGTCGGAGCGCGAGCCTTTCAGGCGAGCGAGCCGCTCGTCGCGCGAAGGCTCCAGCCGAGCGAACAGTCCCACGATGATCAAGAGCATGACCGGGTTCGCATCGGTATCGCGCGAGGACGAACGCGCCACGGTCGCGGTCACGATCCGCGCCGTGAATCACCGCTATCTCGATCTGCAGGTGCGCAGCCCGCAGTCGCTGGCCTCGATCGAAGCCGACGTTCGCGCCCTCGTCGCCAGACACGTCGCCCGCGGCCGCATCGAGCTCAGCGTGTCGCTCCAGCTCCGCCAGGTTGCCGGCCTCGACGTGGAGTTCAACGAGCAGTTCGGGCGGGCCCTCGAAGCGGCGCTCGACCAGGCCAGGCAACGCGGCCTGGTCACCGGCACGCTCACGCCCGGCGATCTGCTGCGGATGCCGCAGGCGATCACGATTCGCGAGCACCGGCAGGAAGACGACGAGCGCGTGCAGGCGGAGCTCGTGGCAACGGCGCGCGCCGTGGTGGAGCAGACGCTCGTCGACCTCGACTCGATGCGTTCACGCGAAGGCGATCAGCTGCGCAGCGACCTCGACAGCCGGCGCACTGCCGTCGCCCAGCTGGTCGAGCGCATCGCCACCGCGGCCGACGACGGGCGGGCCGCGATGGAGCAGCGGATTGCCGATCGCGTCCGCGAGCTGCGCACCGAGCTGCAGGCCGACGAAGCAGCCGTCGCCCAGGAAATCGTCCGCATGGCGGCGCGGTCCGACATCAGCGAGGAGGTCGAGCGCTTCCGCGGCCACGTGTCGCACTGGGCCGCGCTGGCCGACGGCCCCGAGCCGTGCGGCCGCAAGCTCGATTTCCTGCTGCAGGAGATGAACCGCGAAGTGAACACGATGGGCTCGAAGGCCGACGGGCTGCGCGTCTCCGAGCTGATCATCGCGGCGAAGGCCGAGCTCGAGAAGATGCGCGAGCAAGTCCAGAATGTCGAGTAGTCCTCTGACGCGCACCGATCAGGCGGCGGCGCCCGCGGCGTCCAGCGCGCCGGCCCGGCGCGGGCTGTTGTTCATTGTCTCGGCGCCGTCCGGCGCCGGTAAGACGACGCTGGTCGAACGGCTGGTCGAGCAGACCTCGGGCCTCAAGATGTCCCGCTCCTACACCTCGCGGGCCGCGCGTGCCGGCGAAATCGACGGCGTGGACTATAATTTCGTGTCACGCGAACGTTTCGAGTCGATGGTCGACGCGGGCGAGTTCCTGGAATGGGCCTCGCTTTACGGTCACCTCTACGGCACCTGCGCCGCCGACACGGAGCGCCTGCTGGCCGAGGGGCACGACGTGGTGCTCGTCATCGACGTGCAGGGGGCGCGGAAAGTGCGCGCCGCCGGCCTCCGCACCAGCACCGTGTTCGTGATGCCGCCGTCGTTCGCGATCCTCGAGCAGCGGCTGCGCGGCCGCAGCAAGGACAGCGAGCCGGAAATCCAGCGCCGCCTCCAGGTCGCGCGTGACGAGGTGGCGGCGTTCTCCGAGTACGATTTCGTGGTCGTCAACGACGAAGTGACCGCCGCCGTCGAACGGCTGCGCAGCATCGTCATCGCCGAACGGGCCCGCCGGCAGCGGATGCAGGGCGCGGCCGAAGAGATAGTCAGGACATTTTCATGAACGATCGCTCTACGCTCCAGAATCGGTTCGAGTTCGTGGTCACCGCCGGCGCCCGGGCGCGCCAGCTGCTTGCCGGGTCGACCCCGCGCGTCGAGGCCGGCGAACACAAGAAGACCACCATCGCCCAGCGCGAGGTGATCACGAAGGCGGTCGAGAAGATCGAGCCGGCCCCGGCGCCCAGCGGCGACGAGTAGCCCGATGAGCCTGGTCGCGCTCGGCGTCACGGGCGGCATTGGCGCCTATAAGGCGGTCGAAGTCGCGCGCGGTCTGCAGAAGCGCGGCCACGACGTCGTCGCGGTGATGACCCATTCCGCGGCGCGGTTCGTCGGCCCGGTCACCTTCGAAGCGATTACCCGGCGCCACGTCATCACCGATCAGTTCGAGACCGGGATGAACGCCGACATCGAGCACATCGCCATCGCCTCGACGATCGATCTGCTGCTCATCGCGCCGGCGACCGCCAACATCCTCGGCAAGATGGCCAACGGGATCGCCGACGATTTCCTGTCGACGCTCTACACCGCGACGCGGGCGCCGGTGCTGGTCGCGCCGGCGATGAACACGCAGATGTTCGCGCACGAAGCGGTGCGGAAGAACCTCGACACCCTGGCCGCGCGCGGCGTCCGCTTCGTCGAGCCGGGCGAGGGCTATCTCGCCTGCGGATGGATCGGCAAGGGACGGCTCGCCGAACCGGACGAGATCGTCGCCGCCGCCGATGCCGTGCTGCGTCCCGAAGGTCCGCTGCGCGGCCTGCCGATGCTGATCAGCGCCGGCCCGACCTACGAAGACTTCGATCCGGTGCGCTACGTCGGCAACCGATCGAGCGGCCGGATGGGATACGCGATTGCCGCCGAAGCCGTACGCCGCGGCGCAGAGGTGACGCTGGTCACCGGTCCGACGACGATCGAGCTGCCGCAGGCGCGAGAGGTGGTGCGGGTCCGCAGCGCGGCGGAGATGCACGACGCGATCGTCGCGCGCGCCGGCGCGATGCAGGTCGTGGTGATGGCCGCGGCCGTCGCCGACTACACGCCGGTTGAGCCGGCGCGGCAGAAGGTGCAGAAGAACGCCGACGAGCTGACGCTCGTGCTCCGCAAGACGCCCGACATTCTCGGCGAGCTCGGGCTGCGGCGCCTGTCGTCGAGCCGCGGGCCGCTGCTGGTCGGTTTTGCTGCGGAGACCGACAACGTCGTCACGCGCGCGACCGAGAAGCGTGCGAAGAAGCATGCCGACATCATCGTCGCGAACGACGTCTCGCGCACCGACGCGGGGTTCGACGTCGACACCAACGCGGTGACGATCGTCGGCGCCGACGGCGCCGAGACGCTGCCGCTGCAGCCGAAGTCGCGGGTGGCGGTCGAGATCCTGAACCGGGTCGAGAAGCTGCTGGCGCAACGGAGCGCGAAGGCTTCAGCCGAGCGATCAACAGACGCGGCTCGGCCGACGCTTGGCTAAAGCCTTCGCGCGACATTCGAATTCGTCATGGATCGCGATCAACTGGTCGAGCATCTCCGGTTTGCCGCCGAACTCGGCGTCGCCGGCACCAGCCGCGATCCGGCCTGGCGGAGGGTCGGGAACCGTTTCTCGCTCGACCCGCAAAATCTCGAGCAAACCAGCGCGGTGGACGCCGCCGGGCGCGGGAAATTAACGGTTCCCGACCCTGTCCGTGTGTTCAGCGGTTCGGCCGAGGCGCTGGCAACCGTGCGCAGCGACATCGGCGACTGCACGCGCTGCAAGCTGCACACGCTCGGCCGCCGCCAGATCGTATTCGGCGTCGGCAATCCCGAGGCCGATCTGATGTTTGTCGGCGAGGCGCCGGGCGCCGACGAAGATGTGCAGGGCGAGCCGTTCGTCGGCCGCGCCGGTCAGCTGCTGACGAAGATCATCGAAGCGATCGGCCTCAAGCGCGACGACGTCTACATCGCCAACGTGATCAAGTGCCGCCCGCCGGGCAACCGCAACCCCGAGCCCGACGAAGTGGACCAGTGCGAGCCGTTCCTGTTCCGGCAGATTGAGATCATCAAGCCGAAAGTGATCGTCGCGCTCGGCAAGTTCGCGGCGCAGACGCTGCTGCGCACGCTCGATCCGATCTCGCGGCTGCGCGGCCGCGTCTACGACTATCGCGGCGCGAAGCTGATCCCGACCTTCCACCCCGCCTACCTGCTGCGCAATCCCTCGTCGAAGCGTGAGGTGTGGGAAGATATGAAAGTTGTCCGCAGTCTCCTTCAGTCCGACAACTGACGCTCGTACGGAAGCGCTCGTTCAGGTCGCGGTCCCGGTTCCAAATCTCGATCTCCTGACGTATGCCGTCCCGGACGGCGCGCCGATTCCGCCGATCGGCGCACGTGTCGTCGTTCCGCTCGGTGCGCGCATAGTGACAGGCATCGTCGTCGAGAACCAGAGAACTCAGAACCAGAACCAGAGAACCCCGAACGAGAACCCCGAACGCCGAACGCCGAACGCCGAACCCCGCGCAGCTGTGAAACCTCTGCGCACCGTTCTCGACTCGGAACCCTTCGTGCCCTCTGAAGTCGTGGACCTCGCGAAATGGACGGCGGAGTATTACGCCGCCGGCGTAGGCGACACCATCCCGATGCTGCTGCCACCGATGGCGCGCGGCGCACGCGCCGACGCTCACAAGACCGTGCGGATGGCGTCGCTCACGCCGGCCGGCCTGGATGTGCCGAGCGGGGAGTTGACCGACAAGCAGCGCGACCTCCTTGCGCTGCTTGCCGGCATACCCACCGGAATAGCGACGACCACGCTCGCCGCGCGCGGGTTCGCCGCCGATGCGATCGCTCGACTCGTCCGCCGCGGCTATATCAGCATCCGCAACGATCGGATCGATCGCAGCCCCTGGTCAGCCGATGGCACCGGATCCGACACGCATCGGACGCCGCCTGCCGTGCGCGAGGCCGACCGAATGCTGACCGTCGAGCAGGAGGCCGCGCTGGCGCGGTTGACGCGGCTCGCCGCCGCGCGCGAGTTCAAGGTCGCGCTGCTGCACGGCGTGACCGGCAGCGGCAAGACCGAGATCTACATCCGCCTGTCGGCAGCCGTCCGCGCCGCCGGCCGTCGCGTGCTGATGCTCGTCCCCGAGATCGCGTTGACGCCGGCGGTCGCCGCGCTCTTCCGCGACGCCTTCGCCGAGCGCGTCGCCATCCAGCACAGCGGCCTCAGCGACGGCGAGCGCCACGATCAGTGGCAGCGCATCCGCCGCGGCGACGTCGACGTCGTGGTCGGCACGCGGTCGGCGGTGTTCGCGCCGATCGAGCACCTCGGCCTGATCGTCGTCGACGAGGAACACGACGGCTCGTACAAGCAGGAGGAGATCCCGCGCTACAACGGCCGCGACGTCGCGATCGTCCGCGCGCAGCGCGCCGGCGCGCTGATCGTCCTCGGATCGGCGACGCCGTCGATGGAGACCTACCACAACGCGATGGCCGGCAAGTACGAGCGCATCGTCCTCGAGCGCCGCGTTCTCGATCGGCCGCTGGCGAGAGTGACCATCGTCGACATGCGCGAGGAGTACGCGGCCGCGGGTCCGGACGTGATCCTCAGCGCGCCGCTGCGCACGGCGATTGCCGACCGGCTGTCGCGCTGCGAGCAGTCGCTGATCCTCCTCAACCGGCGCGGCTTCGCGACGGCGGTCTTCTGCCGCCAGTGCGCCGGGACGATCGACTGTCCGAACTGCAGCGTCTCGCTGGTCGTCCACGGCGAGGGGACGGCGCGCCGGGCGCGCTGCCACTACTGCAACTACGCGCAGCGGGTGCCGCCGGCTTGCCCGTTGTGCGCCGGCCCGTACCTGGACCAGCAGGGGTTCGGCACCGAGCGCGTCGAAGCGGAACTGAAGGCGGTGTGTCCCAGCGCGCGTGTCGCGCGGCTCGACCGCGATGCGATCCGGCGAAAGGGAGCGCTCAACGCGCTGCTCTCACGCTTTCGGGACGGCGAGATCGATGTCCTGGTCGGCACCCAGATGATCGCGAAGGGCCACGATTTTCCCCGGGTCACGCTCGTCGGCGTCGTCTCGGCCGACGTCGGGCTCGGCCTCGCCGACTTTCGCGCCTCGGAACGGACGTTTCAGCTGTTGACACAGGTTGCCGGCCGTGCCGGCCGCGGCGAACAGCCGGGCGAAGCGATCGTCCAGACGATCTACCCGGACCACTACAGCATCCAGCTCGCCTGCCGGCAGGATTACCCGGCGTTTTTCGACCGCGAGCTGCGCTTCCGGAAAGCGATGCGGTATCCACCGCTCGTTTCGCTCGTCAACACCGTGGTTCGCGCCCGCACCTTCACCGGCGCGATGGACGACGCGGCGGACCTGGTGGAGAAGGTGAGGCGCAGCGACGCCGCCGGAGAGCTGCGCGTGCTCGGCCCGGCGCCGCCGCCGCTTGGCAAGCTGCGCGGCGAGTTCCGCGCCCAGCTGCTGATCAAAGGCGCCAACCGTCGGAAGATGCGCGAGACGCTGCAAGCCGCGATCGCCTCGCGTCCCGATCTTCAACGGCGCGTCGTCGTCGACGTCGATCCGTTGAGCGTTTTGTAATGTCCGCCTTCAGGCGGGCCGTCGTTGGGTCCGGCTGAAGCCGGACACTACCGGAGCGGTCTGTTACCGGGCGATCAGATCCATCGGCCGGATCGGCGCCGGCGTGAAGCAGAGTACGAACATCAGCAGCGCGAACAGCGCGAGGAGCAGCCGCGATCGATCGAGCGGCACCTCTTCGTCGAAGACGCGCGGGTGCCGCGGTCCGAAGACGATCAGCATCACCACGGTCAGCGCGGTCCACATGATCCAGCTGCTCGCAAACCACGCCAGCAGCATCGCGACGGCGACGGTGCTGAACGTCACGTAGGTCGACACGCGCGACCCGAGCACGGCGTACGAGATGTGCCCGCCGTCGAGCTGACCAATCGGAAACAGGTTCAAGGCCGTCGCCAGCAGGCCGAACCAGGCCGCGAACGCCATCGGGTGCAGGTTCAGCGAGTACCCGTCGGCCTGCGTGCCCCACAGCAGCCAGCTGGCCAGCTTGAACAGCAGCGGCTCGCCGAGCTCGTAGCCGGTGAACGTGTCCGGCAATTTCGCGACGTGCGACATCGCGATGCCGAGGAACAGCGCCGGCACGGCGACGACGAATCCGGCGATCGGCCCGGCGATCCCGATGTCGAACAACATCCGCTTCTGCGGAATCGGTTCGCGGATGCGGATGAACGCGCCCATCGTGCCGGTCAGTAGAATGGGGACCGGGATGAAAAAGGGCAGCGACGCGTCGACGTTGTAGTAGCGGCAGGCGAAGTAGTGCCCGAGCTCGTGCGACCCGAGGATCGCGAGGATGGTGCCGCTGTACCAGAATCCGCGGATGAGCAGCGCGGTGAACGGCATCGGCAGCGACGTCGATCCGCGAAAATCGTCGAGAAAGCTGATGTACCAGTTCGCGCCCACGAATGTCGTGGTCGCAATGGTCAGGGCGAACAACAGAACGTGCAGTCCGACCCGATCTTGAAATTTCGGGCGAGGCTGCCAGACGGCGGCCGGCGTCGGGTCCAAGTTAGCCGATATTCTGCAGGTCTTTGCCCGGTTTGAAGCGGATGGTGCGTCCCGGTGGAATGCGGACTTCCTTACCGGTCCGTGGGTTGCGGCCGATGCCGCGCTTGCGCGGCTTGACCTGGAAGACGCCAAAGCCGCGGAGCTCGATGCGCTCGCCCCGCTGCATGGAGGTCCGCATCGCGTCGAACACCGCATCGACTGCCACCTCAGCTTTCACCTTGGTGATGTCGGCGATCTTCGACACTTCGTTGACGATGTCGACCTTGATCATGCTTAGAGTCTCCAGCGGGGTTGTAAATACTATAGATTGTGAGACTTACGCTGTCAAGGCTGAGGCTAAGTGAAGTTTTGACAACCCCGCGAAATGGCCCGTAAAACGCCGTCCGTCGTGCTTGTCGGCCGTCCCAACGTCGGCAAATCGACCCTGTTCAACCGCATGACCGGCAGCCGCCGCGCGATCGTCGCGCCGATCGCCGGCACGACGCGCGATGCGCTGACGCGGCCCGTCGTCTGGCGCGGCGCGAGCTTCGACCTCTTCGACACCGGCGGTTTGTACGGCGCGAGCGAGGATCCGCTGCACGACCTCGTCGTCGAGCAGGGCCAGCGCGCGATCGGCGGCGCCGATCTCCTTGTCTTTCTAGTCGATGGCCGCGAAGGATTGATCCCCGGCGACGAGCGCATCGCCCGCGAGCTGCGGGAGACCGGACGTCCCGTGCTGCTCGCCGTGAACAAGACCGACGATAAGCGCTCGCAGAAATCGATCGTCGATTTTTACCAGCTCGGATTCGATCCGCTGCTCGAGATCTCCGCCGAGCACGGTACTGGAGTCGCCGAACTGCTCGACGAGATCGTGACGGGACTCGGGGCTCGGGGCTCGGGGCTCGCGGTCAATTCGAGAGAGGATCAGCAAGCCCCCAGCCCCCAGCCCCTACCCGACGCGGCCAGCGAAGAAACCCGCGTTGCGATCGTCGGACGGCCCAACGTCGGCAAGTCGTCGCTCGTCAACCGGCTGCTGCGCGAAGAGCGCGTGCTCGTCAGCGACCTGCCGGGCACGACGCGCGACGCGATCGACGCGCCGCTCATCTGGCACCGCCGCCGCTTCCGCATCATCGACACCGCCGGCATGCGGCGGCCGGGGCGCGTCCGCAGCGGCGGCAAAGTCGAGCTGGTCAGTGTGTCGCTCGCGAAGGCGTCGATTGCCGACGCCGATGTCGTGGCGTTGATCATCGACGCCAACAGCGGCGCCACCGACCTCGACGCCGCGATCGGCGGCGAAGCCGATCGCGCCGGCCGCGGCATCGTCATCGTTGCCAACAAGTGGGACCTGGTGAAAAGCCAGGATCAGAACTTCGTCAAGGTGTTCGACGACCGACTGCGCCACGGCATGCGCTTCCTCGACTACGCGCCGATCCTGCACATCTCGGCGCTCACCGGTGAACGCGCCGGCAAGGTGCTCGAGACGATCGACAGGGTGGCCGCGGCGCGCCGCGTCCGCGTGCCGACGCCGGCGCTGAACAAGTTCATCGAGTCGGTGACCGCGGCGCATCCGCCGGTGAGCCCCGGGCGCAAGCACGTCCGCATCCTGTACGCGGCGCAGATTGGCGCCGCGCCGCCGTCGTTCGTGTTCTTCACCAACGTCGCGACGACGCTGCATTTCTCCTACGAGCGATTCCTCGTCAATCAGCTGCGGCAGAAATTCGGCTTCGTCGGCTCGCCGATCCGGGTGCAAGTGCGTCGACGGGAGAGGTCGGGCGGGTCAGGCAGGTCGGGCAAGTCAAGCAGGTCGGAATAGGGTAATTCGACCCGCCTGGCCCGCCTGGCCCGCTTGACCCGCCTGACCTATTTAGTCAGATGGAACGGCACGCTCGTGACGACGGTGTTCGGGCGGAAGAGCAGCGCGCCTTTGATGAGCAGCGCACGCTGGTTGTGCAGCAGGTGCTGCCACCACCGCGCCGGCACGAACTCCGGCAGGATGATCGTCACGTAATCGTCGGGCCGGTCGGCCTCGACCTGGCCGATGTACTCGAGCAGCGGTTCCATCAGCGAGCGGAACGGCGACGGCAGCACGATCAGCGTTGCCGTTCCACCCCACGTCTGCCACTCGCGCTCGATCTGCGCCGTCGCCACGGCGTCAGTGTCGACGTAGATCGCGCGCACGTCGTCGGACAGCGATTCCGCATAGCGCAGCGCTTCGACGACCGCGCGCTGGATGCCGCCGATCGGAATCAGGACGGTGTTGTGCCGCCGTGCCGGCGGCGCGTACCCCTTCAGCGTGAGCTGGGCGGCGACGTGCAGGTAGTGCCGCCGCGTCGCCTTGAAGACGGCGACGATCAACGGGATCAGCAGCAGGACGATCCACGCGCCTTCGAGCGTCTTCGTCACGGTGACGATGATCAGCACGACCCCGGTGACCACCGCGCCGAAGCCGTTGACCGCCGCGCTCGACCTCCAGCCAGGTGTCTGCGTACGGCGCCAGTGAATCACCATGCCCGCCTGCGACAGCGTGAACGAGATGAAGACGCCGATCATGTAGAGCGGCAGCAGCGACTGCGTGTCGCCGCGGAAGGCGACGATCAGAATCGCGGCAAACGTCGACAGCACCAGGATGCCGTTGGAGAACGCGAGCCGATCGCCCTGGTTCATGAACTGCCGCGGCAGGTAGCCGTCGCGCGAGACGATCGACGCGAGCCGCGGGAAGTCGGCGTAGGCGGTATTCGCCGCGAGGACGAGGATGAGGGTCGTCGCGGCCTGGATGAGATAGTAGGCGACCGTCCCGGTACCGAAGATCGCGCGGCCGAGTTGCGAGACGCCCGACTCGGTCGTCGTCGGCACGACCGCGTATGCGTGAGCGAGGAACGTGATGCCGATGAACATCACGATCGCGAGCAGCGCCATCGCCGTCAGGGTCGCTGCGGCGTTCTTCGATTCCGGCGGCCGGAACGCCGGCACGCCGTTCGACACCGCCTCGACGCCGGTCATCGCCGTGCATCCGTTGGCGAACGCGGTCAGCAGCAGGAAGGTGGTCAGCGGCGCGTGTCCGGCCTCGGGTGGCAGCGGCACGCGGACCGGCGTCACGCTGCCGGTCAGGTACTGAAAGGCGCCGGCCGCGATCAAGATCATGATGCTGACGACGAAAAAATACGTCGGCACGGCGAAGATCTGTCCCGACTCGCGAATCCCGCGCAGGTTGCCGAGCATCAGCACCAGCAGGAAGGCGAGGCAGATCTCGACGCGATAGGCGTGCAGTCCCGGCGCTGCCGAGGTGATCGCGAGCACGCCGGCGGAAATGCTCACAGAAACGGTGAGCGTGTAATCGACGAGCAGCGATGCGGCCGCAATCAGGCCGGCGGTCGGCCCGACGTTGTCTTTCGCGACGATGTAGGCGCCGCCGCCGGTTGGATAGGCGTGAATCGTCTGCCGGTACGAGAATGCGACGATGCCGAGCAGCGCAGCGATGACGATGCTGATCGGCATCGCGTAGCCGAAGCTGCCGACGCCGGCGACGAGCAGCGTCGCGAGGATGAAGTCAGTGGCGTACGCCACCGACGACAACGCGTCGGACGACAGCACCGCCAGGCCGGTGACGCGCGACAGCCGCTCGTGATGGGCGAGATGCGACGGAATCGGCTGGCCGAGAAGGAGTCGTTTGAAGCCGGCGAATCCGGATGGCGTAGGGGAGGCCGGAAGATCTGTAGGCGATTGCGTCAGCAATCGGAGCACCTCAAGAAGGGAGCGGCGGCGCCGCTGACCGACCCGTCCGAACGAGCGCATGGAATGTCCGCGTGGCTCGCCATTCCGCCACGGCGGCGCCGGCGGCGACGCCGCCGGATATCGCCATCTGCGCGAGCACGGCGCCATGCGCCAGCAGTCCCGCGGCGGCCTGCGCGCCGACCAGCACCATCGTGATCACCGGGACCGCACAACAGAGGAACCGCCGCGCCGCTCGTGCGCGGCGCGCCGCGAAGTACGCGCGCAGCACGTTGGCCGGTTCGACGGAACCGGTGCCGGCCGAACCGGCTGCGGCCACTGCCAGGATCTCCACGCGATCAAACATCGCTCATCGCCGTCAGGTAAGTACTAAAAAGTCCCTAAAAAGGGACAATCAGGAGCTATACGACAATGGGTGCAGCGGGCGCTCGCGCGCCCTCGACGATGCAGAGATCACCGGCGCACGACGGGCGCGACACGGTCGCCGCGTTCGCCGCCATCGCGGCGATCACGGCGATGTACGCGTGGGTGCGCATCGCCAATCCGACGACGGTGGCGCTCACCTATCTCCTGGTGGTGCTCATCGTCGCGGCCGCGTCGCGGCTCGCGGTCGCGCTGGTCACCTCCGCGTTGTCGGTGCTGTGTCTCAACTTCTTCTTCCTTCCCCCGGTCGGCGGCTTCACGATTGCCGACCCGCAGAACTGGATCGCGCTGCTGGTGTTCCTCGCCGTCAGCCTCGTTGCCAGCAATCTGTCGTCGGTGGCGAGGCAACGCACCATCGAGGCCCTTGATCGCCGCGACGAGATGGCGCGGCTGTTCGATCTCAGCCGCGACGTGCTGTTGACCACCGACAGCCGCGAAGCGGTCGAACAGCTGGCGCGCTTCGTCGCGCGCCGGTTTGATCTCGAGTACGTCGCGATCGCGCTGCCGCGTGGAACCGAGTGGACGGTGGTGACCAACGGCCCGACCTCGATCGATCTGGATCGGCGCGACCTGGCGATTGCCGCCGCCGGCATGGAGCGCACCCTCGAGTTCGACGCGCGCGAACGCACCTACTCAGGACACCGAACGGTGGTGGCGAGCGGGCGGACGGTGCGGCTCGTCCCGCTCCGCCTGGGGACGAAGCCGATCGGCATCCTCGCCGCCGCCGGCCGTCCTGTCGATCCCGGTTCCCTCGACGCGCTCGGCGGCATCGTGGCGATCGCGATCGAGCGCGTGCAGTTTCTCGAGGAACGCAAGACGGCGGAGCTGGCGCGGCAGAGTGAGGAGCTGAAGTCGGCGCTGCTGGCCTCGCTCGGCCACGATCTGCGGACTCCGCTCACGGCGATCCGGGTCGCTGCCACCAACCTGCAGGCGGCATGGCTCGAAGAGCCGCAGCGGCGCGAGCAGAGTCAGATCGTCCTCGCCGAAGTCGAGCGGCTCACCCGGTTGTTCGACGACATCCTCGAGATGGCGCGGATCGATGCCGGCGCGGTAGCCACAGAGCTGCACTGGGTCCATCCGGCGCAGATCGTCGAGTCGGCGCGCGAGCAGGTGACGCACGCGATCGGCTCGCACGATGTGCGGGTCTCGATCGAGTCCGATACGCTCGTCCGCCTCGATCCGCGGCTGACGGCCGCGGGTCTGGCGCACCTGCTCGACAACGCCGCCAAGTTCTCGCCGCCGGCACGGCCGATCGACGTCGACGTCGCGATCGCCGGCGGCGAACTGGTGATTGCCGTTCGCGACTACGGGCCCGGCCTCTCGGAAGCGGATCTGCCGCGGCTCTTCGACCGTTTCTATCGCGGCGCGCAGACCAAACGCGTCGCCGGCACCGGCATGGGGCTGTCGATCGTCCGCGGCCTGCTCGCCGTGGAACGCGGCCGCGTCTGGGCAGAGAACTGCAGCGCCGGCGGCGGCGCGCGGTTCACGATCGCCGTGCCGGTGGAGCAGAAGCCGCTCGTGGTGACCACCTGATGGCGGCAGCGCGCATTCTCCTCGTCGACGACGAGCTGTCGATCCAGCGGACGCTGTCGCCGCTGCTGCGGTCGCGCGGCTACGACGTGGAGGTCGCGGGCAACGGCGCCGATGCGCTGAAGAGCGCCGGCGAGCATCCACCGGATCTGATCGTGCTCGACCTCGGCCTGCCGGA
>Ga0070686_100000571_pt1 | contig 21949 bp, 13 predicted proteins | sample KBSS23LmetaG_FD_65654 | JGI IMG/M metagenome (GOLD analysis project Ga0070686, IMG submission 65654) | Switchgrass rhizosphere microbial communities from Kellogg Biological Station, Michigan, USA - KBS S2-3L metaG | ecosystem: Host-associated > Plants > Roots > Rhizosphere ... | reverse complement strand
GCGCCGCATCCTGGTTCGGGAACGCGCGCGGGAAGCAGGGCCGCCGCAGGAAATCGGACAAGGCGGCATCCTGGAAGCGCGAGTAGACGTGGGTGAGATCAGCGCCGAAGGTGCCGCCGCGCGGGGCGCGATCGGCCTGCAGCGAATGGCACGACGCGCACGAGGCACCCCCGCTCCGTGCCGACCTGGCGCCGAAGAACACGTCGCGGCCGAGCGCGATCTCGGCGGCGCCGGCGGTTTCCGCGTGCCGCGCGCGGCCGGCAGTGGCCGTGAGCGGGCCACCCGCGGCGAAGTAGTCGAGCAGCGCGCCGATCTCCTGCTCCGACAACGGCTGATCGGGCATCCGCTCGCGCTTGAATTTTTCGAAGAGCGTCAGCGCCGTGCGATCGCGGTCGGTGACGAGGCGCTGCGACGAGCGGATCCAGGCCAGCAGCCATGCTCGAGAACGCCGATCGGTCACCCCCTTCAAATCGGGACCAACGCGATCACCATGGCCGAACGTGTGACAACCACTGCACTTCTTCGCAAACACCGCGGCCGGTTCTTGCGCGCCGAAGGCAAAGCTGCTGCACAGAACGACGAAGACAGCGGTAGCCGCACGAAAGCCAGCTCGTGCTGACGTCATAGCCTATGAACGCTCGAGTTGGGGAAACCGCACGCGCTGGAGACGGCGTTCTCTTCTGCGCGAGTTCAGTTACAAACGCATCCTACGCAGCGTGGTAGTAAACGTATATGCCTCGACGGTGGGGGGAAGAAAACGGCTAACTCCTCGTAACTCATAGGGGAAAAACGCCGTGGCGCGGCGAGAATTACCCCGTAGAGTTTGAGTCGGGCGCGCCTCTTGCTACTGACCTAAGCATAAGGAGGACGCAAATGGAGAGTCGCGCAAAGCTGTTAGGTCATCCGATTCATCCGATGCTCGTCGTGCTTCCCCTCGGACTCTTCATCGGCGCGGTCGTCTTCGACGCACTCTCGTTGTGGCGCGGCTCGCCGGCGATGGCGCAGGTTGGTTTCTGGAATATCGCGGCCGGTATCGTCGGCGGTCTTCTGGCCGCGGTGTTCGGGCTCGTCGATTGGCTGGCGATTCCGGCTGGAACACGAGCCAAGCGCATCGGTCTTCTGCACGCGGGCAGCAATGTCCTCGCGATCGCCTGCTTTGCGGCGGTGTGGTGGCTGCGCTACGACGCGGCGACAACTGTCGTGACAACGGGCGTGTTCGCCTTTGAAGTCGTCGCCCTGTTGCTTGGCGCGCTGGGCGGCTGGCTTGGCGGCGAGCTCGTCGATCGCCTCGGCGTCGGCGTCGACAACGGCGCGAACCTCAACGCGCCGAACTCGATGTCCGGCCGATCGGCGAAAGCCGCCTGAGCGGGCGCACGTAGGGGCGGGCTTTCAGCCCGCCCTGGCCGCCCCTGAAAGTGCGGCCCTACGTTCGGAGGCGCTCTGCTACTTGAGACCGAAGACCCAGACCGCCCCACCCTCGGGCACTTCCGGGTACTCGCCGGGAAATAACCCGTTCAGGCGCGCCTGCATCGCCCGCGCGTCGATCCCCCACCCCGACTGCACGGCGACGTATTGCTTGCCGTCGAGGGCGAAGGCCGACGGCTGGCCGATCACACCGGAGTTGGTCGGGAACTCCCATAAGACGGCGCCGGTCGACGCGTCGAAGGCGCGAAAGAGGCGATCGTTGGTCCCGCCCGCGAAGACGACGCCGCCGCCGGTGGCCAGCATCGGCCCCCAGTTCGCGGACGTCGCAAACGTGTGCGTCCACACCCGCGCCCCCGTATCGACGTTCCAGGCTTGCACTTCGCCGATGTGATCGGCCCCCGGCGCCATGAACATGCGGCTGGTGCCGCCCGTGTAAGGACGCCCGGGCGCATACGTGACCTGCCGGCCGATCAGCGCGTCGCAGAGGTTCTCGTTGGCGGGGACATAGATCATCCGCGTCTTCGGGCTGAACGCGATCGGCGGCCAGTTCTTGCCGCCCCAGTGCGAGGGACAGAAGTCGGCGCTTTTGCCAGTACCGGGCTGACGGTCCGGGTCGACGTCGGGTCGTCCGCTGTGCGGATCGATCGCGCGGAAGACGTTCTGCTTCACGAACGGTTTCGCGTCGACGAAATTGATCCGGCCGGGCGTGCGCTCGAGAAACCAGAGATAGCCGTCGCGGGCGACGTCGATCAGGCCTTTCACTGTTCGGCCGTTGCGGGTGAAGTCGACGAGGATCGGCGGCGACACTTCGTCCCAGTCCCACGATTCATTTGGGTTGTACTGAAAGTGACCTTTGATGGCCCCGGTCGCCGCATCAATGGCCAGCGTCGACGCCGTGAAGAGATTGTCGCCGGGCCGCTGGTCGCCCATCCACGGGCCGCCGTTGCCGGTGCCCCAGAACGTCAGGTTCGTTTCCGGATCGTACGTGCCGGTGACCCAGACCGATCCGCCGCCGGTCTTCCACTGCTCGCCCTTCGGCCACGTCTCGCTGCCGGGCTCACCTGGCGCCGGCACCGAGTACGTCCGCCACAGTTGCGTGCCACGCTCGGCGTCGTACGCGGCCACGAATCCACGGACGCCCAGTTCACCACCCGACGCGCCGACGATCACCTTGCCGTCGGCGATGAGCGGCGCCAGCGTCATGTAATAACCGTTGCGGTTGTCTTCGACGGTTGCCGTCCAGACCTCTTTGCCCGTGCGCGCGTCGAGCGCGACGAGCACCGCCTCGCCGGCGGCAAAAAAGATCTTGTCGCCATACAGCGCGACGCCGCGGCTCGTCGGGTGCGCGAGGACAACGTCGTCGGGCAGCGGCCGCTTGTACCGCCACAGCAACCGGCCGGTTTTGGCCTCGAGCGCGATCACCTGATTGCCGGGTGTGGTGGCGAACATCACGCCGCCGTTGACGAGCACCGGCGCCTCGTGGCCGTTCGTCGCACCAGTCGAGAACACCCACAGCGGCTGCAACCGCGTCACGGTCTTCCGGGTGATCTGGTCGAGCGGACTGTAGCCCCAGCCATCGTAGGTACGGCGCACCATCAGCCAGTCGGCGGCGGCCGGACGCTTCAGGCGATCGACGGTGACCGCCGCGTAGCTTTTCAGGATCGCCGGCATCGGCGGCGGCGGCGGTGGCGCAGGCGCAGCGGGCGGCTGTGCCGGCGGAACCGGCGGCTGTTGTGCAGCGGCGGTCAGCGTCGCAGCGAGCACAGTCGCCAACAGCGCCGCCACGAGGATTCGTTTCACGACGATCTCCGCTACCCGCGTTCGAAGCCGACGGGTGCTGTAAATGGCCTGGCGACGACGAGCGTGCCGTCGACGATCTTCAGCGGCAAGGCCGGCAGCGCTCGCGGCGCCGGGCCGTCGACCACTCTCGCCGCATCTCTCGGATCGAATTCCGATTCGTGGCACGAGCACGACAGGACGAATCGATCGGCGAGCCAGTCGTCGACGTCGCAGCCGTTGTGCGTGCAGATCGCCGTGTACGCGACGACGCCGTCGGCGGCCCGGACGCGTGTCTCCGCGGCGAGCGCGCTTTCGTCGAAGCGCAGCAGGATCACGGCATTGAATCGCGACCCGCGGCGCACCGTCCGATCGGCCGGATCCATCGCCCAGGCGGCGATCTGCCGCGCGTTCACCGGAACATCCGCCGGCCGGAGCGGACGATGCTCGGGGTCGTCGGCCCTCACGAGCAGGTCGCCTTCTTTCGGACGGACGGCGTCGGCGTTCTCCTGCGCGAGCGTCGGCCGCCAGACGAGCCGGCTGATTCCCGCGGCAAGGCCCGCGCGGAGCAGTCTCCGGCGCCCGGCGCAATCCTCTGTCGTCATCCGCGGGCCATCATAATCAAGATTCCATTCGCCGTAGCGCGAGTCGTAGTGTCCGGCTTTAGCCGGACCGTCACGGTCCGCCTGAAGCCGGACACTACGAACGAGAAAATCGCGCTACCGGGGCCGGCCTGAAAAACCGGCGGCGCCGCGCAGCGCGTCCGCCTCGAGCAGCTTGCCGTCGAGCATCACGAGCACGGTGTGGCGCAAATCGCCAACCCTGGTCGACGGATCGCCGTCGACGAGCGCCAGATCCGCGGTCTTGCCGACGGCGATCGAGCCGGTCTTCGCCGCCTGACCGACGAGCCGCGCCGGCACGATCGTCGCCGCGGCGAGCGCTTCGGCCGTGGTGAACCCGGCCTCGACGTAAATTTCCAGCTCGTGGACGAGCTCGATGCCGGCGCCGTCGGTGCCGGCGACGATCGGCACGCCGGCCTTGTGCATCCGGCCGAGCAGATCGACCATCTTCGCCCAGCTCGCCCGATAGTCGGCGCGGGTCAGATCCTTCGGCACCGCGAAGCCGCCGCTGCGAAAGCCGCGTTCGGTCGACGGCGGCAGCGTGCCGACAAACGGCGCGTACGAGGGCGAGAGGTCGCCGTTTTCCGGAACGTACAGGCTCTCGAACGCCACCATGGTCGGATCGCTGTAGATCTGCTTGCTCGCCATGGTCCCGATCATCGTCTTCATCGCCGTGCCTTCGAGGTTCACGTCTTTCGCGTAGCGCCCCGGTCCCTCGAACCGCATGATCCCGTTCGATGCCTTGATCACTTCGTCGGGCATCGCCTGCATGATGATCCAGTTGATGTGCGTGATCTCGTCGTAGCCGTCGTTGATGGCATCGATCGGCCGGATCCCGGCAGGGATGTGGCCATGGACGTGCAGCCCGAGCCTGTGCGCTTCGGCGGCGCTCGCCCGCAGCCACGCCGGATTGAACGTGCCGTAGAACTTGATCCCGGTGAACCCGTTTGCCTTCGCCTTGTCGATCAGCGCGATGGCCTCGGCCGCGCTCGTCGCGACGTTGGCGACCTGCGCCGTGTATGGCCCTTTGCCGTCGATGAGCGACGAGGGGTACACGTGCGGCGACAGGAGCGCGCCGGCCGCGGCGCGGGTCCGCCGATCGATCGTTCGCACGTCGTCGTTGCCCGGATCGCGAATCGACGTCACGCCCATCGACAACTCCTGCAGCCCGGTGTAGTCGTCGTTGACGTGCATGTGGCAGTCCCACAGGCCGGGCACGAGCGTCTTGCCGCGGCCATCGATCACGTTGGCGCCCGAGGGAACGGCGACCGTCGCGGCCGCCCCCACCGCGGTGATGCGTCCGCGATCGACGATCACCGTCTGGTCGGTGAGAAACCGCGGGCCGTCGGCATCGAACATCCGCACGTTCGTGAAGGCGACCGGCGCGGCCGGCATCCGCGCGAGCGTCCGCGCAAGCGCCGGCGCCTGCGCCGCCATCGCGCGCGCCTGTGCGTCCTGCATCTTCGACTGCTCCGCCGCATATGCTTCCGGGAGCCACGCCAGGCCCACTGTCAGGCCAAAGAACCGGTTCGTCGCGTCGGCCCAGAGCGGCACCGGCGAGGTGCTGACGCCGGTGACTGCCCACAACGTGACCGTCTGCCGTGCGGCACCGCTGCCAATCTCGAGGTCGGCCAGTCGTGCTGCCTGCGCCTTGCCGCCGGGCAGCAGCGTCAATGTCTTGTCCGGTTGCGCGAGCAGCGCTTCGAGGAACCACGCCGTCGTCTCGATTGGTCCGCCCTGCGAGGCATAGAACGCTGGCGCGGCATAGCCTGCGGTGCCGGCGTCGACCTGACTCTTCCACCGCGCCTGTCCGTTGGCGATCGCGAACGTTTCGGCTGCGTCGCCCTGCGGCGTGACGCCGCGGATGGTGAGTGCCGCCGGCATGCGGTCGGCTCCTGGCGTGCCGCGCGAGTCGAGCTCGAAGACCTGGCCGCGCAAATTCATGCTCTCCCGGCCCATCCGGGTGCCGTCGGCCGTCACCCAGATCCAGGAGTCACCGTGCTTGCCGCCGGTCGACTGGATCACGAAATGCCGGGCGTTCGCCGGAGGTTTGGCCAGTTCCGCAACGGGTACCTGCGCCAGCCCGGCGGCCGATGAAAGCCCTGCCGCTGCGGCGACGAGGAGAACGCTTCGACGCATATGCACGCGCCGATTATGTGTCAGCGCCCAGCCGTAAGGCGTCGATTTTCCTGCGCCACAACACAACGGCGTCCCGGTTCGTCTAATGGTTCGCCATGATCCGGGACGACCTGACATTCGCCGTGCGCGGCCTGCGCCGCGATCCACTCTACGCCGCGGCCGTCGTCGCGACGCTGGCGCTGACGCTCGGTGCGTCCACGGCGATCTTCTCGATCGTCAACGGCGTCCTGCTGCGGCCTCTGCCCTACCGCGACCCCGCTCGCCTGGTGTCGATTCGCGAGATCGTGCCGCAGTGGACGAAGCAGTATCCGACCTTGCCGGCCAACGCGCGCCATTTCGAGGAGTGGCGCAATCGCGCGACATCGTTTGCCGCGATGGCCGCGCTCGACTGGCGAACGACGACGGTGGCGGGAGCAGGCGATCCGGTTCAGGCGACCATTCTCCGCACGTCGGGCACGCTGTTCGACGTGCTGCAGGTGCCGGTGGCGATCGGCCGGCCGCTCGATCGCGGCGACGAGCAGCCGGATCATCCACGCGTCACGGTGATCAGCGACGCGCTCTGGGGCGAGCAGTTCGGCCGCAGTCCGACGGTGCTCGGGCGACGGCTCGTGCTCGGCGGCACCGACTACACGATCGTCGGCGTGCTGCCGCCGCGGTTCGACGTCCCGGCCTTTGACGTGCTCGGCGACGCCGCCACGCTGCGATCGAACGCCGCCGCTGTCGTCCCGTTCCGGCTCAACCTCGCCACCATCGGCTGGATGGGCACGTTCAATTACCCGGTGATCGCGCGGCTGCGCGGGGGAGCGACGATCGATCGCGCGCGCGCGGAGCTCGACGTGCTTCAACAGGACATCGTCGCGATTGCGCGACGTGAGACGCCGGACACGATCGGCCTGCGCGGCCGCATCACGCCGCTCGACGATGCGATCGTCGGGCGGACGCGGCTGGGGCTGGTGCTGCTGCTGGGCGCAGTCGCCAGCGTCGTTCTGATCGCTTGCGCCAACCTCGCCAACCTCTCGTTGACCCGGACGCTCGGACGGCTGCGCGACGCGGCCGTCCGCAGCGCGCTCGGCGCGAGCCGGGGCGGTCTCGTCCGCTCGATCGTGCTGGAGCAGATCGTCCTTGCTGTCGCCGGCGGCGCGCTCGGCGTCGCGGTCGCGCGCGAGGCGCTGCGGACTTTCGTGCGGACGGCGCCGATCGACCTGCCGCGTCTCAACGATGTCGTGATCGACGGGCGCGTGATCGGGTTTGCCGCCGCGCTTGCCGTCGCCGCCGGTCTCGTGGTCGCGGTGCTGCCGGCGTGGCGGATCGGCCGCGGCGACATCCAGTCGATGCTGCGCGGCGGCGGCCACGGGACCACCGATCGCGGCGGCGCGCACGCGCGCAGCGTCCTGCTGGCGCTGCAAGTGGCGCTCTCGATCACGCTGCTCGTCGTCACCGGCCTGTTCGTCGTCAGCTTCGTACGGCTGGTCCAGATCGATCCGGGGTTCTCGACCGAACAGGTCGTCACCGTGGAGATCGCACCCGCTGCGGCCCGCTACCCGGATACGAGCGCGCGTGCGGCTTTGTACGATCGGATCGGCGAACGGGCGCGCCGTCTGCCGGGCATCACGGCGGTGGCGTGGACGTCGGCGTTGCCGCTCACCGGCGAGACGTGGGTCGACGGCTTCGCGCGGGTTGACGATCCGCGGCCGGGCGCGCAGAAGCCGAACGCGAACTATCGGTTCGTCGGCCCCGACTACTTCCGGGCCCTGTCGATGCCGATTCTGCAGGGACGCAGCCTCGAGGAGCGCGACCGCCGCGCCACGCTGATACCGGCGGTGATCTCGGCGCGCGCCGCGCAGACCCTGTGGCCTGGCGACAACCCCCTCGGCAAGCCATTCAGCCGCGGGGCACCAGCTGCGCAGTTCGAGGTCGTCGGCGTCGTCGTCGACGGCCACCCGACGGCACTCGATACCGAGTCGCCGCTGATGGTCTACGTGCCGTACTGGTTCAACAACGAAGGCCGATCGGTGCTGGTGGCGCGCACGAGCGCCGATCCGGCTGCGACAATACGTGACGTAAGCGCCATCGTCCGCGACGTGGATCGAGAGATCGCAATAGGACACGCTGCGCCGCTCGGTGATCTGGTCGACAAAGCCGTGGAGGGACGACGCTATCAAGCGTCGCTGTTCATCGCGTTCGGCATCATCGCGCTCGTGATCGCGACGACCGGCGTCTATGCGAGCACGACGTACGGTGTGTCGCGGCGCCGCCGCGAGATGAACATCCGCGTCGCGCTCGGCGCATCGGTGTCGGGCGTGTTCGCGCTGGTCCTGCGGCAGACCGCCGTTCCGCTCGCGGCCGGTGCGGCCGCCGGCCTCGCCGGTGCAATGGCGGCCGGCAGCCTCGTCGCCGGCCTGCTGTTCCAGGTGCGGCCGCGCGATCCGCTCGTCGTCGCGCTCGCGATGCTGCTCGTCGGCGGCGCCGGCGTGCTCGCGGCTTCGATTGCGACGCGGCAGAGTCTCCGCATCAATCCCGTCGAGGCACTGCGCGAAGAATAGGCGCGCAGCATTAACTCATGTGCATCGTCACGCGCAGATCGCGTAACTGTGTTTACGCGATCTGTTAGCGCCAGCCACCGCTGACGATCACAAACAGCGCTCGATTCCGCCAGATTCCTTTCATCGGCGGGCCGCATGTTTGCACCACGCCATCGCGACCTCCCCCCCTGGGATCCCCCAACGCAACACTCTGGAGGTTTCGATTGACTCACTCGACTCGACTCGGCGCGACCGTTCTCACCCTCCTCGCTCTGCTCCCCGCTTTCAGCTCTACGGCCCACGCGCAAACCGCAAACTCGTTGACGTGCAATCCAACGGTCATCGCCGGCGGCAGCGGCGACTCGGCCACCTGCACGGTGACGCTGAGCGGCGCGGCGCCGTCGGGTGGCACGGTGGTCACGCTCACCAGTTCGCTCGTCGAACTGGCGGCGACGCTGCCGACCGTCACCGTCGCCGCGGGACAATCGAGCGGCACGTTCACGGTCGCCACCAACCCGAACTATCGGGCCTACAGCGGCATCGGTTTCAGCGCGACGATCACCGCGGCCGCGAACGGGACGACGCGGAGCGCCACCATCAGCCTGACCGCACAACCGCGGCCGGCCGATTTCTCCAGCGGCGCGCAAGCCGGCTCGCAATTCACACAGTGGAACGGCTTGATGTGCGGCGGCATCACGCCGATCGGCGGGACTGAAGGCATCCTCTACAGCTGTTCGCCGCCGGGCGCTACCGGCTTCGGCACCTGCACGTTCCAGCAGGAATGCAGCAACGGATGCAAGAGAGTGCCGCCGTCAGGCTCGACCTTCAACGACTTCTGCGCGACGAGCGGTCCAAATTCGGTGTCGATCACCCGCAACGTCGTCGTCAGCGGCGACCGCGTGCCAGCGTCGATCGTCCTCGAAGCACCCGCAGGGCACGCGCAGGATCGTGAACAGGGCGTTCCAGCGGTCATCGACCCGAACTTCAACTCGTCGTTCTTTCCGCACGCCGGCGGCATCGGTTTTCCGATCGACGCCACCACCGTCCCGTTCGACGTGGGGACTTCCTACGTCCCGAAGATCCAGTTCGTCGACGTCGTCGGCTACTGGTACAACGCCTCGATTCCGCCGTTCCTGATCACCAACGGCCGCGCCGGGCACACGTGGATGGTGATGCTGCCTCCTGCGACGCCGCCGGCGGTCGCCACGCCAACGCTCGGCGATTTTCAAATCACCGGCAACAACCCGATCACCGGCGGCGACACCACGATCGGGCAGATCGATCTGAGCGGCCTGTCGCGCGTGGGCGGACCGACGTTCACCGTCACGAGCAACAACCCATCGGTTGTCCCGACGCAGACCTTCACCGCGCCAGCGAACCAGAACCTGTTCGGCTTCCAGGCGTTTCTCAAAACACAGCCGACAGCAACCGATACCGACGTGACGATCACCGCGTCGGACGGGCGCTACACCTTCAACGACGTCCTGACGGTGCGGGCGACTCCCCCGCCGCCGGTGCTTTCCGGCGTGTCGGTGAGCCCGTCGAGCGTCGTCGGCGGCAATTCTGCGATCGGCACCGTGACGCTGAGCAGTCCGCAGACGAGCGCGAAGACGGTGACGCTGTCTACCCCGGCGCCGACGACGGTGGCAAAGATGCCGGCGAGCGTCACGGTTGCAGCCGGGGCGACCACCGCCTCGTTCACGATCACGACATCGCCGGTCACCTCGCAGTTCAACATGAACGTCTTCGCCGATCTCGCCGGCAGTCCCGAGCAGCAGGCATTGCTGCTGATCACTGCGGGCGGCGGCGGGGCGGCGGCGCTGAGCGCGTTGAGCGTCAACCCCGCGAGCATGGTCGGCGGTGCGTCGGCGAGCGGCAGCGTCACGTTGAGCAGCGCCGCGCCGTCCGGCGGCGCCGTCGTCACGCTGTCGAAGGCGTTGTCGAACGGCGGGCCAGGTACGGTGCCCGCCACAGTGCCAGCCAGCGTCACGGTGCCGGCCGGCCAGACGACCGCGTCGTTCTCGATCGGCACGAGCGCCGTCACCGCGACGACGAACGTGCGGATTTCCGCCGCGTTCAACGGCGCCTCCCTGGCCACCGACATCACGCTCTTTCCGCTGCTTGCGCAGGTGTCGTTCCCTGGCAACGTCGCGGGCGGCACGCCGGCGACTGGGACGGTCACGCTGAGCGCTGCAGCGCCAGCCGGCGGCGCGAGTGTCGCGCTGTCGAGCGCGAACCCGTCGCTTGCCGCCGTACCCGCCAGCGTCACGGTGCCGGCTGGTCAAACAAGCGCGAGCTTTACGGCGACCACAGCGCCGGTCACGCAAACGACGGCGGTCAACATCTCGGCCTCGTTGAATGGGACAACCGTCAACACGAACCTGTTCCTGATTGTCTCGAGCGCGGTGTCCTCGCTGACGCTCAGTCCGAACCCTGTCACCGGCGGCACGTCGTCGACGGCCACGGTCACGCTGCAATCAGCGGCGCCGACCGGCAATGCCGTCGTCACGCTGGCCAGCAGCAACACGCTGCTGGCGGTCGTGCCGAACAGCGTCGTCATCCCCGCCGGACAGACCCGAACGACGTTCACCGTCAATACCGCGCAGGTGACGGCGACGACGACTGTCTCCATCTCTGCGTCGTACCAGAACGCGACGAAGAGCGCGACGCTCACGCTCAATGCGGCTGGCGGCACCACGGGACCGACGCTTTCGGCGGTGTCGCTCAATCCAGCGAGCGTCGTCGGCGGTAGCGCATCGACCGGCACCGTCACGTTGAGCGGGCCGGCGCCGGCGGGTGGCGTGGTGGTCACGCTGTCCGACGACTCGGCATCGGCCACGGTACCCGCGAGCGTCACGGTGGCGGCCAGCGCGACGAGCGCGACCTTCACGGTGACGACGACGTCGGTGACGACGGGCACCTCCGTCACGATTTCGGCGGTCGCCGCAGGCGTGACGCGGACCGCTGTCCTGGCGGTGAGTTCGTCGGCGCCCGGTCAGGCGGCGTCGCTCACCGTCTCGGCGAGCGGACGGAGCGGCGAGCGCGTGACGTCGAGCCCGACCGGCATCAACGTCGCCGTCGGCAGCTCGGGATCCGCGTCGTTCACGACCGGCACCTCGATCACGTTGAGCGTCTCGAACGGACGCGACGCGATCTGGTCCGGCGCGTGCTCGAGCGCCGGCAGCAAGCGGAAGACGTGCACGTTCACCCTGAACGGCGCGGCGTCAGTGTCGGCGAACGTGCAGTGAACGACCGATCGCTTACTGACGGCGCGCCGTCCACGTGAGGTAAGTGACAAACGCATTCGGCGTCGCTGCAGCAGCGACGTCGAATGCGCCCGTTAGCACACCGTCGTCGCCGAGCGTGTAGCGCAGCCGATAGCGCGGCTCGTTCGGCGTCAACTCGCTTTCGAACCGCGCCTCGCGCGTCCGCGGGGCGGTCACGCGGTAATGAATCACGTGTCCTTCGTTGTCGTAGTAGGCCGCGTGGACCACCCCGTGTTCGACGGCCATCACCATCAGGTCGTCGTGCCTCGACGCCGGCTTGCCCGCGGACGCGGGGTAGTCGGCGTAATTTTTCCTGACGATGGCCTGCCCCTGGACCTCCGCGGTGAAGCTGAACGCGCCGGTTTCGCCCGCCGCGCCAGGTGAGGCCGTCCAGTTGCCAAGCAGGAACGCGAAAGGCTGCAAGGGGGCGGCGAGGTCGGAAGCGGCAGCGACCGGCGCGCGCGTGACAGCCGGGAGTGAATAGACCGTGAAAACGAGCACGGCAGCGGCAACAGCGCGCGTCATGGCGTAAGCCCTCGCTGATCACCATTACACAACTCGCGCCGTTCCTGTACGCGACTGGCGCTACAATGCCGCGCTATGCCAAGCCGGAATCGCGTTCGGGGTTCGGGGTTCGGCGTTCTCGGTTGTCGTTCTGGGTTCTTGGTTCTTGGTTCTCGAGAAGAACCACGAACCCCGAACTCCGAACCCCGAACCCCGAACGCGACGCGCTGGCTGCCGGTGATGCTGGTGGCGGCCAGCGTCGCTCTTGGGGCGCAGCAGCCGCCGGTGCCGAACCCGGCGAAAAACAATCCGCATCTTGGCAACCGCGAGTCGATCCGCAGCGGCATGACCATGTACCGCGTGCGCTGCGCCGACTGCCATGGGCTCGACGCAAAAGGCTATCGCGGCCCCGACCTCACGGCGCTGCTCGCCGGCGAGATGACCGACGAGAAGCTGTTCAACACGATTCGCAAAGGCGTGCCCGGCACCGATATGCCGGCGAGCCAGGCTTCCGACGACGAACTGCTGCTGACCATTGCCTACCTGCGCAACCTGACGTCGACGCCGACCGAACCGGTGAGCGGCAACGTCGAGAACGGCGCGCGCGTGTTCGCCGCGCAGTGCGCCAGTTGCCACCGCATCGGCAGCCGCGGCGGCCGCATCGGTCCGGAGTTGACGCGCATCGGCACGGCGCGGTCGCGCTCGGCGCTGATCCGCGAGATCCGCACGCCGTCGGAGTGGGTCGCGCCGGGGTTCGAGACCGTCACGCTCGTCACCAAAGACGGCCAGCGCATCCGCGGCACCAAGAAGAACGAGGACGTCTTCTCGATCCAGGTGATGGATCAGCGCGAGCGGATCCAGGGCTACATCAAGGCCGACTTGAAAGACGTGATCTACGAAAAAGAGTCGCTGATGCCGGTGTTCACCGGCGAGCGGCTGAACGATCGCGACCTGACCGATGTCGTCGGCTACCTGACGTCGCTGCGCGGCGGCGATCGGGCCTCTCAGTGAGGAGAAGCGACATGCGCCCATGGCTGCTGATGCTCGTCGTGTGTGGTTCGGCCGGGCTCGCTGCGCAGGCGGGCGGGCCACAGGTGACGCCGCAGGATCTCGCCGACGGACTGAAGGATCCCGGGAAGTGGCTCACCTACGGCGGCGATTACAACGGTCATCGCTACAGCCCGCTCACGCAGATCACGCCGCAGAACGTCAGCCAGCTCGCGGCGCAGTGGACGTTCCAGACCGGCACGCTCGGCAGCTTCCAGACGACGCCGATCGTCATCGACGGGGTCATCTACGCCACCGGCTTCAACAACAACGCGTGGGCGATTGACGCGCGCAGCGGCCGCGTCATCTGGCGCTACCGCCGCAACCTCCCCGAGGAGATGCACCTGTGCTGCGGCGCCGTCAACCGCGGGTTCGGCGTGCTCGGCGACAAACTGTTCATGGCGACGATCGACGCCCACCTCGTCTCGCTCGACATGAAGACCGGCGGCGTGCTGTGGGATGTCGAGCTGGCCGATTACAAGGTCGGCTACTCCGCCACCGTCGCGCCGCTCGTCGTCAAGGATAAGGTGATCGTCGGGATCGCCGGCGCGGAGTTCGGCATCCGCGGGTTCATCGACGCCTACGACGCGCAGACCGGCAAGCGCGCGTGGCGGTTCTACACGGTGGCGTCGCCCGACGATCCGGTCGGCGGCAAGAGCTGGCCGCCGAACAGCGACGCCTACTCGCGCGGCGGCGGCTCGATCTGGGTGACCGGCACCTACGATCCGCAGCAGAACCGGCTGTACTTCGGCACTGGCAACCCCGGCCCCGACTACTACAGCAGCGCGCGCGAAGGCGACAACCTGTACACGGCCTCGGTGGTGTCGCTCGACGCCGACACCGGGCAGCGCGCCTGGCACTACCAGTTCACGCCGCACGACGTCCACGACTGGGATTCGACGCAGGTGCCGGTGCTCGGCGAATTGCCGATCAACGGCCAGACCCGCAAAGTGCTGATGTTCGCCAACCGCAATGGCTTCTTCTACACGCTCGATCGCGACACCGGCAAGGTGATCGTCGCGAAGCCGTTCGTCGAAACGACCTGGGCGAAAGAGATCGGCCCTGACGGACGGCCGCAGCTGCTGCCCGGCCATCTGCCTGACGAAGACGGCACCAAGACCTGCCCGGATCTCGGCGGCGGCACCAATTTCATGTCGCCGTCCTACGATCCGAACCTGCACCTGTTCTTCGTCACCGCGCGCGAAACCTGCGCGACCTACTTCGCGTTCGAGCAGAAGTTCCGGCCCGGCGAGCAGTGGGAATCGGGCGGCACCAGCCGGCCGCGCGATCAGAAGAACTTCGGCGCGCTGCGCGCGATCGATCCGATCACAGCGACGATCAAGTGGGAGTTCCGCTATCCGTCGGTGTCAGCGTCCGGTGTGCTGTCGACCGCCGCCGGCATCGTGTTCGCCGGCGACGGCGACGGCAACGTGATGGCATTCGAATCGCGCAGCGGCAGGAATCTGTGGCACTACCAGCTCGGCTCGTCGATGCGCTCGACCGCCGGCACCACCTACATGCTCGACGGCCGACAGTACCTGCTCGTCCCCGCCGGCAGCACGCTCACCGCCTTCGCGCTGCCGCGGCCGTAACGATACGACACACCGTAGCGCAGCCCTTCGGGGCTGCTCGACCACCGTAGCGCAGCCCTTCAGGGCTGCCCCACCACCGTAGCGCAGCCCTTCAGGGCTGCCCGCAACCGTAGGCAGGCCTGAAGGCCTGCGCTACGGTGGACGGGCGACGTTGAAACGGGCGCTTAGAAGCCGAAGCGGAAGGTGAACTGCATCATGCGCATGTTGTTCGCCTGATTGCGAATCTGCCCGAACGCCGCGTTGCCGAAGGCGGCGCTGGTCGGCGCTGCCCACTGCACCGTATCGAACAGGTTCAGCACCTCGACGCGCGCCGACGCGGTCGTCCCGCCGCCGGTCTTGACGCGCTTGCTCACCGACAGATCGACGTTGTTCCGCCACGGCGACAGCACGCCAGGCAGCATGCGCGGCGCGTTGCCGAACTGGTTGGCCGGCGCCGCCGCGAACGCGCCCTTGTTCAGGTATTCGTTGTCGCTGACGTTGGCTTCGATCCGCGTCGTGATGTCCCCCGGCACGAGGAAGTCCTGACCGGGGACGACGTTCGGCCGCGGCGTGCCGCCGAACAGGAACGTCGTCGTCGTCTGGTTCTGCGTGACGCCGATCGGGAAGCCGCTCTGCACCGTGACGACGCCGGTTACCGACCAGCCGCCGAGCAGCGCCCCGTCGCCGGGGACGTTCAGCGTCGGCGCGATCACCACCTTGTGCGGCGAGTCGAGCAGGCTGCGGCCGTACTCCGCATCCGGATCGTAGTACGCCGAGCCCGGCACCACCGTGTAGTTGTTCTGCAGACCGGTGTTCGCCGAATAGTAGTTGCTCTCGGCGAACTGGTTGTCGTTCAGCCGGCTGTAGGTGTAGCCGATCTGCCCGCCCCACAGGCCGACGGCGCGCTTACGCAGCTGGACGATCGCCGCGTGATACATCGAGTGTGCGCCGGTCGACTGCATCATGTAGACGTTGCCGAACTGCGGGAACGGCCGCAGCAGCTGGCCGACTTCGATCGTCTGCCGCGTCGCGAACTGGCCGGCGTCGGCGACGCCGTAGAACGGGTTGGCGACGAGCGCCAGGGTGTTGGGCACCAGCGACTGATATTTCGGATCGATCTGGTTGATGTTGATGAACCCGGTGGTCGCCGCCGCGTTCGATCCGGCCCAGCTCAAGTTCTCGCCGCGGGCGCCGCTGTATCCGATGCTGAAGTTGGTGTTGCCCGGCAGCTCGCGCTGAATGTCGACCGAGAACTGCTGCACGCGCGGCGCGCCCTTGTCGGGATCGACGAAGAAGATGTCGCCGCCGGTGCCGGTGAGCAGGCCGCGCTCGTTGCCGGTCGGCTGGACCAGCCCGTTCGGGAACGGGTTGCTCAGCGAGATCGTCGGCACGCCCTGCGGCTGCTGCAGCGTCGTCGTCGCCGAGTACCCGACCTGGCCCCAGTTGGTGGTGCCGGCCGCCGGATAGTTCCACGGCGAGAAGTACAGGCCGTAGCCGCCGCGCAACACCGTGCTGTCGTTGAGGCTGAAGACGACGCCGCCGCGCGGCGCGAGCTTGTAGGCCGGCTGGTTGCCCTGCACCGTCGGCGCGCCATCGACGCCGGCGAAGACGAGGCCGCCGAACACCTGGCGCCGCTCGCCGGTCACCGGATCGACGACGTTCACCTCGCCGTTCAGCGGGCTCACCGCCGCCTGATCGAAGTTGACGGTGAACTGGTTGTTGCGCTCCGCGAGCCCGGTCTCGCGTTCGATGCGCAGGCCGGCGTTGAGGGTCAGACGATCGTTGACGCGCCAGTCGTCCTGAACGTAGCCGCTGAAGTACTTCACGAAGCCGTTGACGCGGCGGTTCAGCGGGATGTTGCCGCTCTGCGGGTAGCCGAGCAGCATGTCGGCCATCGCGTTGCCGCTGTAGGTGCCGGTGAAGGTGAAGCTGCCGGTCGACGCGCCGTAGTTCAGCGAGTCGACGCCGAGCACGCGGAAGTCGGCGCCCCCCTTCAAGCTGTGCGACGACACCAGCGTGTTGAGCGTCCCGTTCAGCCCGTACTGGTAATAGCGGTTCGCCTGCCGGGTGGTGAAGCCGGTACTGAAATAGCCGGTGTTGGTCGTCGTCGGGAACCGGTTGGTGTCCGACATCTGGCTGGTGAACGCCGGGTTGTTCGGCCACAGCGTCGACGCCGCGTCGAATGCGAACGGCAGGTTGTAGTTGTCGTTGAATTGATTCCAGCCGCCGCGCAAGGTGAGCAGGCTGGTGTCGCTGAGCACCGTCTGTTCGTTGACGACCAGCGTCTTGATGTCGCGATCGAGCTGGTAGCTGGTGCCGACGAAACGGTTCACCGGGTTGTAGTTCGAGTTCGCTTCATGCGTCGCCTGGGTCAGCCAGAAGCCGCTGATCGAAGCGGCGTCGCTGAGATGGTGTTCGAGCTTGGTCGTGTACTGGTAGGCCTTGTTCGGCAGCGTGTCGGTCATGCTGAAGTTCGACGAGCCGTTGTCGACTTCGCTGTCGGGCTGCGGCATGAAGCTCATCATCTTCTGGCCGACCGGGTTGATCCGGCTCGCCGGGATGATGTTGCCGGGGAACGGCACGCCGGTCAGCGGATCGCGGATGACAACCGCGTTCCCGTTGCGGCGCAGGCCTGAGAAATCCCCGCCGCGCTCGGCCATCGTCGGCACGAGGAAGCTGTTCTGCTGCGGCTGGTTGTTGACGTAGTTCTCGACCGACGACCAGAAGAACGTCTTGTTCTTTGCGATCGGCCCGCCGAACCCGCCGCCGTTGTCGCGCCAGTATTCAGTGACCGGCGGCTGATTCTGCAGCTTCGGAATCAGCAACTGCTCGGTCAGCGATTCCGGCCGCAGGACTCCGTAGATCGTCCCGTGGAAATCGTTGGCGCCCGACTTCGCCGTCATGTTGACCACGCCGCCGCCGGTACGACCCATCTCGGCGTCGTAGGTGTGCACCTGGACCTTCATCTCCTGGACCGCTTCCATCGTCGGGTTCGTCGACGCGCGGTTCTGCAGGTCGGTGACCGGAAAGCCGTCGACGAGGTAGTTGTTGGCGCGGACCGCGCCGCCGCCCATCGACACCGCGGAGTTGCCGACCTGATCCTGCATCCGGTTCCAGTGCGCGTTGCCGCTGGCCTGGACCGTCGGCTCGAGGTTCGCGAGCAGGAACACACTGCGTCCCGCCGTCGGAATCTGCTGGAGCGCGACGGCATCGACGACGCCGCCGGTCGAGGCATTGGTGCGGTCGAGGAACGGCGACTCGGCGACGACGGTGATCGTCTCCTCGATGACGCCGACCTCCAGCGTGACGTCGAGCGCGATGAACTGCTGCGTGTTGACGACGATACCGGAGCGCTCGAACGTCCGGTAGCCGGTCAGCGCGGCAATGAGCTGGTAGCTGCCCGGCTCGATGACCGGGAAGGCGTATTCGCCGGAGCGATTGGTGAAGGTCTGGCGCGAGACGCCGGTCTGTTCGTTGACCAGCATCACGACAGTGTTGGGCAGAACACCGGTGGCGTCCTTGACGATGCCGCGCATGCCGCCCTGAAACGACTGCGCATGCGCAGAGCCGCCGCCGACGCCGACGATCAGGAGCAGTAGAGCAACACAGGCACGGAATCGCATAGCGCCTCCTGCCTGGCAATAGCGCAACGCGCGTACCGCGGCTGCGGCGCGGTCCGTTCCGCGCAGCGAACGGACTGTATGTGCCGCTACCGGTCGGACCGGCCGCCTCACAACTTTGCAAGCGGCGTAGTGCGGAACACGCCGCCGTCGATTGTGTAATCCGCAGCGGCAGCCGCCGCTTGACGACTCGCCGGCCCCGGCTTACAGTGCAACGCTACGTAGCGTAGCGATTTCAGAAGGCCGCAATGAAACGTCCTCGACTGGCAGTGGCGGCGCCGTCCGGCGGCGCCTGGAAGACGCGACAGCGGGCGGTCGGCGCCGCCGCCCGGATCCTGCAGCGCGACGGCTACGCGCGCCTGACGATGGAGCGTGTCGCCGCCGAAAGCGGCGTCGCCAAGACCACGCTCTACCGGCGCTGGCCGACCAAGGCGGCGCTGTGCATGGATCTGTATCTCGATGTCGCCCAGCACGAGTTGCGCGATCCGGACACCGGCGACGTCTGCCGCGATCTGAAAACCATCGCCGCGACCGTGGTGCGGCTGCAGACCGGTACCGTCGCCGGGCCGGCGCTGGTCGGCCTCATCGCCGAGACCCACCTCAATCCCGACACCCGCGGCGCCTTTCTCGCCGAGTTCGCCGAGCGCCGCCGCGCCGTCACGCGGCTGGTCGTTCGCCGCGCCATCGCGCGCGGCGAGCTGCGCCCCGACACCGACGTCGATCTCGTGATCGATGCGATTGGCGGCGCCGTGACCTTTCGCCTGCTGCAGCGCCACGCCCCGCTCTCCACCGCATTCACCAACGCCCTCGTCGATCTGGTCCTGCACGGCTGCCGCGCCACGGCGGCGCCGCGCGGCCGCCGCACATCACGTTCTTCACTGAGGAGGCGCCCGTGATCCGCCGCTGCACTGCTGCCGACGTTCCTGCAATCCACGCGATCATCAACGAGGCCGCCGAGGCCTATCGCGGCGTCATCCCGGCCGATTGCTGGCACGAGCCCTACATGTCGACTGAGGCGCTGGCCGCGGAGCTCGCCGCCGGGGTCGAGTTCTCAGGATGGGAGCGCAACGGTGAACTGCTCGGCGTGATGGGCCGGCAGGTGGTTCGCGACGTCACGCTGATCCGCCACGCCTACGTCCGCCGCGCCAACCAAGGAGAGGGCATCGGCGGCGCGCTGCTCGACGCCCTGCGCGCACAGAGCACGAGCCGCCTGCTCGTCGGCACCTGGGCCGATGCGCAGTGGGCGATCCGCTTCTACGAGCGGCACCGGTTTCAGCTCGTGCCCGCCGAGGAAAAAGATCGCCTTCTCGACGCATACTGGAACATCCCGCCGCGTCAGCGCGACACGTCGGTCGTCCTCGTCGCGATGAACGTTCAAAACGACGCGCGGGTCCGATAGCGCAGGCCTTCAGGCCTGCCAACGACCGCGCGGGCAGCCCTGAAGGGCTGCGCTACGGTCACGCGGGCAGCCCTGAAGGGCTGCGCTACGGTCATTTGAGTCGCGACGGGAAATTCGGATGAGACGCTATGAACACCCACGAGATCACGAGCACGTTGACGACGCTGCTTGGCGAGCTGCTCGACGGGCCGCCCGGCCGCGACGCCTACATGCTCAACGGCGGCGACGCGGGGCTGCTGCGCTCGCTCGACAAGTTGAGCGCACGCGACGCGTCAGCAATCCCACCCGGGGGCGCCGCGTCCATTGCCGCCCACGTCGATCACCTGCGCTACGGCCTGTCGCTCATGAACCGGTGGGCCGGCGGCGAACAGAATCCGTTCGGCAGCGCCGATTGGAGCACGAGCTGGCGCAAAACGGCAGTCTCCGACGCCGAGTGGCAGCAGCTGAGGAACGATCTGGCGACCGAGGCGCGACGCTGGCTCGACGCGCTGCGCGCGCCGCGCGACGTCAGCCGCATCGAGCTGAACGGCGTCGTCGGCAGCATCGCCCATCTGGCGTATCATCTCGGCGCGATTCGCCAGATCGATCGCGCCGCGCGCGGTCCGGCCGACCCGAAGTTGTAGCTGTTTGTCGCCGCCGCAGATCGGCGATTGACTGCCCTCCCGCTTCGGCCATAATCAGCCACCGCGACAGGGAGGATCATGGCCGCCGACATCAGCCGCCGCGACTTGCTCACCGCCGCAGGAGCCGGCGCCGCGGCCCTGTGGCTCGAGCCGCGCGGCGTCGAGGCGCAGCCGGCGCCCGGCAGGCCGGTCGTCTTCTCGCACACCACAGTCATCACCGTCGACGCGGTCCAGGACGACGTGGCGCTCGCCGTCGACGGCGCCACGATCGCCGCGATCGGCCCGACCGACGCGATCCTCCAGCGCTATCCGAACGCCGAGATCTATGACGGCCGCGGCAAGGCGCTGTGCCCCGGCCTGGTCAACTGTCACGCGCATCTCGCGGCGACGCTCGAACGCGGCTTCAACGAGGACTTCGGCTTCCCCAATTCGGCGCGGCTGTCGGTCCGTCCGGCCAGCCTGCTGCAAGGGAACGAAGAGACGTTGATGGTGACGATCGGCGCGCTCGAAGCCATCCGCACCGGAACGACGACGCTGGTCGAGAATTCCGGCGGCATCGGCCGCCACGCCGCGGCGCTGGCGAAGACCGGGCTGCGGATGGTGTTCGCCGAATCGGTGCGCGACAGCGAGAACGTCCCGGGGCCGATGTCGCCGGAAGGGCTCGCCAAAAGCGAGACGCCGCGATTCTCCGCGAAGCTTCGCGACGAGGGCATGCGGCGGATCGCGGATCTGTTCAGCGCCTGGCACGGTAAGAACCAGGGGCGCATCAGCGTCTTTCCGGCCGCGGCGCTCGCCGAAACCTCCTCGCCGGAGCTGCTACAGGCGGTCCACGCGTTCGCCGAGCAGCACGATCTCGGCTACACGATTCACCTGTCGCAGAGCCGCGCTGAAGTCGACTTCATGAAGCGGCATCATGGCCTGACGCCGCCGGCCTTTCTTGCCAAACACGGTTTCCTCGGCCCGCGGCTGTTTGCCGCGCATTGCCGCTACGTCGACGCGGCCGACATCGCGCTGCTCGGCACGTCGGGCACGGTCATCTCGCACCAGGCGGCGATGGCCGCGAACCGCGGCGTCATCCCGCCGATCGCGAAACTGCGCGCGGCCGGCTGCCCGATCGCGAACGGCACCGACAACAACACCAACGATCTCTTCGAGGTGATGCGGATCGCGCTCGTCACCGAGCGCATCTCGCGCGACGATCCGTTCCCGGGCGTGCGGCCGCAGCCCGAAGATGTGCTGGAAGACGCCACGCTCGGCGGCGCACGGGCGCTGCGTCAGGGGAAGACGACCGGCTCGCTCGAGGTCGGCAAGAAAGCCGATCTCCTCGTCGTCGACACCGAGCGCGCGCACCTCGTCCCCGCCGGCCGCATCGTCTCGGCGTGGATTCACAACGGCCAGCCGTCGGACATCGAATCGGTGATGGTCGACGGCCAGTTC
>Ga0070686_100000570_pt1 | contig 22007 bp, 23 predicted proteins | sample KBSS23LmetaG_FD_65654 | JGI IMG/M metagenome (GOLD analysis project Ga0070686, IMG submission 65654) | Switchgrass rhizosphere microbial communities from Kellogg Biological Station, Michigan, USA - KBS S2-3L metaG | ecosystem: Host-associated > Plants > Roots > Rhizosphere ... | reverse complement strand
CGAGCTTCTCCACCATCGGAAACATGCGCGTGACCGCGGCGAGGAAGGGATCGCGCCCCTCGGTCTCCGCCAACGGCCCCTTGAATCGGACGTCCGGCGCGAGGACCGAAGCGAAGGCCGCGGCGTCCTTGCGATTCCAGGCTTCGAGATAGTCGCCGACGATGCTGGTCGTTTCCCTCATATGATCCTCCTCGGGCTTGTCCGCAGGCTGATCGCAGGGTAGTACGGATTCGTAAATACGGGCAAAAAGGGTAGTATGGAAAAAATTTCCGCGCCGTTCGATGCCGGCTGGGTGCCGCGGCGGCCCGACGGCCGCGAGATCCGGCTCTGCCCGGCCATCGCCTTCGATCGCATCGCCGGCGGGCGCTACAAGCTGCGCATCCTGCTCGTCCTGCGCAAAGGCGCGATGCGCTATGGGGAGATCGGCCGGAGCCTGCTGCGCGGGACGATGGGGAGCGTGATCACGCCCCGCATTCTCAGCCGCGAGCTTCACGATCTCGCCGCGATGGGGCTGATCGACCGCAAGGCCTATCCTGTCGTGCCGCCCAAGGTCGAATATCGGCTGACCGAGCGCGGCCGGTCCCTGCTCCCGATAATTGACGCGATTGTCGACTGGGGTATGAGCGGCGTCCACGAGGACATATTGGGTGTGGCGGCCGCCTGAGCGTCCGCGCCGGAGTCGGCCGCTCATGCGAACGACAGTCTCTCTTCGTCACTCCCGCGAAAGCGGGAGTCCAGTCCTGCGCTGGAGAAGAGAAGCTGGATTCCCGCTTTCGCGGGAATGACGAGGAAAGAATGATGGCAGATTACGAAACCATCCTGGTCGAGCAACGCGGCGCGGTCACCCTGATCACCCTGAACCGGCCCCAGGCGCTGAACGCGCTCAACTCCACGGTCCTGGCCGAGCTGATCGCCGCCTTCGCCGCCTTCGATGCAGACGACAGCCAACATTGCGCGGTGCTGACCGGCTCCGAGAAGGCCTTCGCCGCGGGCGCCGACATCAAGGAGATGGCGGACCAGGGCTTCGCCTCCATGTACGGCTCCAATTTCTTCCAGGGCTGGGAGACGGTGACGGCGACCCGCAAGCCCTGGATCGCGGCAGTGGCCGGCTATGCGCTCGGCGGCGGCTGCGAGGTGGCGATGATGGCCGATTTCATCATCGCCGCGGACAGCGCGAAATTCGGCCAGCCCGAGATCAAATTGGGCGTGACCCCCGGCATGGGCGGCTCGCAGCGCCTCACCCGCGCGATCGGCAAGGCCAAGGCTATGGAGATGTGCCTGACCGGGCGGATGATGGGCGCCGAGGAAGCCGAGCGCGCCGGCCTGGTCGCGCGGGTCGTTCCCGCCGCCGACCTCAACGCCGAGGCGCTGAAGACGGCCGAAGCGATCGCCGCCATGGCCCCGCTCGCCGCGATCGCCACCAAGGAGATGGTCAATGCGGCCTACGAGCTGAGCCTCGCCCAGGGGATCGTCTTCGAGCGCCGCCTGTTCCACGGCCTGTTCGGCACCGAGGACCAGAAGGAAGGCATGGCCGCCTTCGTCGACAAGCGCGCGGCGGCGTGGAAGGGCAGGTAGCCCGCTCCGGCGCAGGCGCTTCCCAACCGTCATCCTGACGAAAGTCAGGATCCATGAACACCGGCGGTTGGAATTGGTTGGAGGCGGTGTTCATGGATCCCGGATCAAGTCCGGGATGACGAATTGGAGAGAGACATGGCACGCGTCGCATTCATCGGGCTCGGCAATATGGGCGGCGGGATGGCCGCGAACCTCGCCAAAGCGGGGCATGAGGTCCGCGCCTTCGACCTCTCCGAGCCCGCGCTCGAGAAGGCGAAGGCCAATGGCTGCCTGCCGACCGGATCGGCGAGCCAGGCGGTGCAGGATGTCGAGGCGGTGATCACCATGCTGCCGGCGGGCAAGCATGTCCGCGAGGTGTTCGAGACCAACGTGATCGGCCAGGCGCCGAAACAGGCGATCCTGGTCGACTGCTCGACGATCGACGTCGCCACCGCGCGCGAGGAGATCGAGAAGGCCGCGGCGGCCGGCTACGAGATGGTCGACGCCCCGGTCTCGGGCGGGATCGCCGCGGCCGACGCCGGCACCCTCACCTTCATGGTCGGCGGGACCGACGCGGCGTATGAGCGCGCCAGGCCCTATCTCGAGATCATGGGCAAAGCGGTGATCCATGCCGGCGCGCCGGGCTCGGGCCAGGCCGCCAAGATCTGCAACAACATGCTGCTCGGCGCCTCGATGGCCGCGACCTGCGAGACCTTCGTGATGGCGCGGAAGCTGGGGCTCGACCTGCAGACCTTCTTCGACATCTCCTCCAAGGCCTCGGGCCAGTGCTGGTCGATGACCACCTATTGCCCCGTCCCCGGCATCGGCCCGGAAACGCCGGCCGACCGGGGCTATGAAGGCGGCTTCGCGGCCGCTCTGATGCTCAAGGATCTCTGCCTCGCCATGGAGGCGGCGCAGAGCGTCGACGCCTATACGCCGATGGGCTCCGCGGCCGAGACCCTCTACGCCCGCTTCGCCGAGCTCGGCGGCGCCGGCAAGGACTTCTCCGCGATCATCAAGATGATCGACGACTCCTGGGTCCCGCCCGCGCCCGAAAGCGCGGACCCTGCGGCACCCGGCAATCCCTCATAAAGACCGCCGGACCATCAACGCGCCGACCGCGACGCTCCACAAGGTCTGGCCGGCAATGACCCCGATCAGCGCGAACACGCTGAGCGGCAGCAGGCCGAGCCCGATTCCGGCCGCGCCGGCCAGGCCGAGCAGGATGCCGAAGAGGCCGAGCAGGCGGACACGGCCTCCTCGGCGGAGCAGGGCGATCGACCAGAGCAGGATGGCCACCGAGATGGCGATCACCCACATCCGGCCCCATGCATAATTGAAGGCGCCGGAGACCCGAAACGCCGCGACGATATACTCCGCCTTGTCCTGGGTGGCGTCGGCATAGTTCATCGCCAGCGTGCGGTTGACGAAGCCCGCCGACATGGCCGCCGCGACCGCGGCGAACGCGCCCGCGACATAGGCGATGAAGCCCCCCTGGACGAGCGGATCGTCGCGGCCGAGCCGCCGCGAGAATCCGTAGAAGCCGAGGATCAAAGCGAGATACACGCCGATCAGGAAGGCGTGCACGCCCGCGTTGAAGCCGCCGTCGCGCACCAGCGACCTGACCATGTCCAGGGCGCGCCCGCCGCCGGTCGGATGAACCATCATCCCCCCGAGCGCGGCGAGCGACCCCAGGATGACGATCCAGCCATGGGTCCTTCCGTCGGCGCCGTCCGCCGCCTTGTCCGCATTCCCAGCCACATCCACCCTCCCGGTTGCAATTGACGGCCAATACCAACAGACTCGATGCCGGTGTCCGGAGTGTGCGCGGGCCAAGACCGCTAGCGGACTTCGGCCCCGACATGTCCGTCCGAAGGGAGCGAAATCTTGGAGGCCAGAGAGCATGATCGGCGGATGGACAAGACCCATCGCGCGCTGCGCTCGGCCTTCACGAAGCTGGTCGGCGAGCGCCGCTACGACGAGATCAAGGTTACCGACATCCTCGCATCCGCCAATGTCGGCAAGTCGACCTTCTACGAGCATTTCCGGAGCAAGGACGATCTGCTGAGATCGATGATGGGGCCCATGCTCCGCACCCTCGCGCGAAGCGCAGGCGACGATTACGACGCCGGGCGGCTGCGCGGACTGCTCGCCCATTTCTGGAGCAACAGGCGGCTCGGCCGCGCGGTGTTCGGCGTGCCTTTGGTCATGCCGCTGCGGCGGATGCTCACGGCGATGATCGAAGAGGAGCTTGCCGGCAAGAAGGCGTGCGGCAGCGGCACCGCCCGGCGGCTCAACGCCCTCCAGGTCGCGGCCGGCCATCTCGATCTGCTGCACGCCTGGCTGAGCGGCGAGGTCTCGGCCGACATCGACGAGATCGTCACCGCGCTGCGCGCGATGGCCCGCCCCGCCGCCCCGACCTGATCGCTCAGCCGGAGAGCAGGCGCTCCACCGCGTCCTTCCATTGGGCGAGCCGCGCCGCGCGAAGCGCCGGCTTCATGTCCGGCCGGAAGCGCTCGACGGCCCCGCGCATCGCCGCGGCCTCCTCAAGCGAGCCGAACAGGCCCGCGCCCAGCCCGGCCAGCATCGCCGCGCCGAGCGCGGTCGTCTCGACGAAGGCGGGCCGCTCGACCTCGAGATCGAGCATGTCCGCGAGATCCTGCGCCAGCCAGTCGTTGGCGACCATGCCGCCGTCGACCTTGAGGCATTCCCAGGCGGCGCCGTCTCCGGCGAAGGCCGTCATCAGATCGAAGGTCTGATGCGCCTGCGCCTCGAGCGCGGCGCGGACGATATGGGCGCGGCCGGCGGAGAAGCTGAGCCCGGAGATCGCGGCCCGCGCGCCCGGCGCCCAGTGCGGCGCGCCGAGCCCTGACAGGGCCGGGACCAGCATCACCCCGCCATTGTCGGCGACCGAGCGCGCCAGATCCTCGCTTTCCGCGGCGGTGCCGATCAGGCCGAGCCCGTCGCGCAGCCACTGGATCAGGCTGCCCGCGACGAAGACCGAGCCTTCGAGCGCGTAAGCGCGCTTGCCGCCCAATTGCCACGCCAATGTGGTCAGCAGCCGATTGCGCGAAACCGGCGCCTCCTCGCCCGTATGGGTGAGCACGAACGCGCCGGTGCCGTAGGTCGCCTTGGTCTCGCCGGGGCTGAAGCAGGCCTGGCCGATCGCGGCCGCCTGCTGGTCGCCAGCCATGCCGCAGAGCGGGATCGGCGCGCCGAACAGGCGGGTCTCGCCATAATGGCCGGCGCAGTCGACGATCTTGGGCAGCGCCTGCTTCGGCACACAGAAGAGGTCGAGCAGCCCCTCGTCCCAGCCGCCCGCGTGGATGTCCATCAGGGCGGTGCGCGAGGCGTTGGTGGCGTCGGAAACGTGCAGCCCGCCGGTCAGCTTGTAGACCAGCCAGGACTCCACCGTGCCGATGCAGAGATCGTCGCCGGCTTCGCGAAGCGCGGGCCATTGCCGCATCGCCCAGGCGATCTTGCTGGCGCTGAAATAGGGATCGAGCAGCAGTCCAGTCTTCGCCTGCAGCGCCGGCTCCTCGCCCATCTCCTTGAGCCTGGCGCAATAATCCGCGGTGCGCCGGTCCTGCCAGACGATCGCGCGGCCCAGCGCCTCGCCCGTCCGCCGCGACCAGAACAGGATCGTTTCGCGCTGGTTGGTGATCCCGATCGCCGCGACCCGTTCGGCGCCGCCGGCCTGCCCGACCATTGCCTGCGCGCAGCAAAGGGACGATTGCCAGATCTCCTCCGCGTCATGCTCGACCCAGCCGGGCTTGGGATAATATTGCCTGAGCTCCCTCTGCTCGCTCCCGAGGCACGCCCCGTCCGCCCCAAACAGCATTGCGCGCGTGCTCGTCGTGCCCGCATCGATGACGAGGATGAGCTCTGCCGACATGCCGATATCCCGTCACCCCAGCGAAGGCCGGGGTCCAAGCGGCGTTGGTGACACGAAGGCCGCATGGATTCCAGCTTTCGCTGGAATGACGTAGGGAGGCGGCCATGGACTCCTTCGACCTCCTCGTCATCGGCGGCGGCATCAATGGGGCCGCGATCGCGCGCGATGCGGCGGGGCGCGGGCAGAAAGTGCTGCTGGTCGAGAAGGACGATCTCGCAAGCCATACCAGCTCCGCCTCGTCCAAGCTGATCCATGGCGGCCTCAGATATCTCGAGCAATATGAGTTCGGCCTGGTCCGCGAATCGCTGCACGAGCGCGAGATCCTGCTGCGCACCGCCCCGCACCTCGTCCGCCCGCTCAAATTCGTCCTGCCCGATCCGCCCGGCGGCCGGCCCTTCTGGCTGATCCGCGCCGGCCTGCTGCTCTACGATCTGCTCGCGGGCCGCGGCAGCCTGCCGCGCTCGCGGGGCGTCGGCCGGAAGGACGAGCATCTCGCCGCGCCGCTCAAGCCCGGCTTCGGCCTCGCCACCTATTGGGACGCCTGGGTCGACGATGCCCGCTTGGTCGTGCTCAATGCCGTCGATGCGCACGACCGCGGCGCCGAGATCGCGACGCGGACCGAATTGCTCTCCGCGCGCCGCGAGGGCGAGACCTGGACCGCGAGCCTTTCGGGCGGCCGCACGGTCGCTGCCGCGGCGATCGTCAACGCGGCCGGCCCCTGGGTCGCGGACGTGCTGAAGGGCCGCCTCGGCGGCGAGACGAAGAGCCGTGCCCGGCTGATCAAGGGCAGCCACATCCTCGTGCCCAGGCTCTGGCAGGGCGACCATGCCTATATCTTGCAGAATGCGGCGGACGGCCGGGTCGTGTTCGCGCTCCCTTATGGCGAAAGCAGCCTGATCGGCACCACCGACGTGCCCGTCGAGCGACCTGAAGATGCCGTCATCGGACAGGAGGAGATCGCCTATCTCTGCGCGGCGGCCAATGCCTATTTCGTGAAGCAGACCGCGCCCGAGGACGTGAGCTGGTCCTATGCCGGCGTGCGCGCGCTCTACGACGACGGCGAGGCCGAGGCGAAGAACGTCACCCGCGACTATCATCTCGAGCTGGACCCGGCACCGGGGCCGAAATTGCTCTCCGTGTTCGGCGGCAAGATCACCACCGCCCGCCAGCTCGCGACCGAGGCGCTGGACAAGCTCGACACGCCGGGTCTCAAGTTCACGGCCACCAACGCCCTTCTCGGCGGCAATATCAACGCGGCCTTCAACGCGCGCATGGAGGCGCTCGGGACCTGGCTCCCGGCCCCACTGCTGCGGCGTTTGGCCAGCGCTTACGGCACCCGCCTCGAAGCCTTGCTCGGGGAGGCCGACTCACTCGCGGACCTCGGCCGCCATTTCGGCGCCGGGCTGTACGAGGCGGAGCTGCGCTATCTGCTCGACACCGAGTTCGCACGCACCGCCGAGGACATTCTCTGGCGGCGGACCAAGCTCGGGCTGGTCATGTCGAAAGCCGAGCAGAAGGCGCTGGCGGACTGGCTGGGAACGCGCGCCCGAGCCCCGAGTTGACCTGACATGGACAGCGTCATCGGCTGGAAGCTCGACCCCGATCAGCGCGGAGAGCTGCTCCTGCAATTCCCGCCTCGCTACGCCCATGCCGACGCCGATCACGTCACCCTGCGCCGGGCGCCGCCCGATGCGCCGCTGCCCGAGCGGGCCGACGCCGAGATCGTCGGCCGCGCCGACGACGGGGCGGGCGTCGAGGCCATGGTCGTCCGCCTCGATGGGACGACCGACCGCCCAGACGGCTCGACCTATCACATCACCTGGTCGCTCGCCGACGGCCGCGACGCGCGGGAAAGCAACGACGTCATCGCCGCGGGCGGCTGGACCGCGCTCGACCTGCCGATGCCGGTCCTGCTCACCCCCGCGCGCTGGCCGTGAGCCGGCAGCTCTATCTCGATTGCGACGGCGTCCTCGCGGATTTCGACACGGGCGCCACCGCGATCCTCGGCCTCCCGCCCACTCCTTACGAGAAGCGCCACGGACCCGTCCGCTTCTGGCGCAAGCTCGCCGAAGCGCCCGATTTCTATTTCGGCCTGCCGCTCCTGCCCGATGCGATGGCGCTGTTCGAGGCGGTCAGGCATCTCGATCCGATCATCCTCACCGGCACGCCCCGGGGCAATTGGGCGGCCGACCAGAAGGTGCGCTGGGCGGTGAAGCATTTTCCCGGCACGAGGATCATAACCACCCTCGCCCGCGACAAAAGGGAGCATTGCAAGGAGGGCGACGTGCTCGTCGACGACCAGCTCCGCCATGCCCCGCTCTGGCGCGAGGCGGGCGGGATCTTCGTCCATCACCGGAATGCCGCGAGCACGCTCGGGAAGCTGGCGAAATATTTCCCGCTCGATCCTCAATGGGCCGGAGCGGGCGCGGCCGTCGGCGCCGGCACCGGCGGGCCGAGCTCGAGGCGCATCGCCTCGAAGTCGAGCGTGTAGCTTTCGAAGGCGCGCAAGGCGTCCGATCCGAGATTGCCGTAATTGCGCGGCGGCGGCCCACCCTGGCCCGGCAGCTCGATCGGCAGCGACGGCAGCAGCATTGTCCGCCCCGCCAGGGCCAGGGGCGCGCCGCGCCACTGCGCGACCCGCGCGCTGGTCGTGCCGCCAGCGCTTCCCGCATGTGCATCGCCGGTCGAAAGGGCGGCGATCCGGTCCGGATGATCGGCCGCATAGAGCGCGGTGAGGCTGCTGTGGTTGGCGCCCGTATCGAGATGGAGCGGGACATCCCGCCCTTCGATCCCGACGGCGACGAAGAGCTGGCCGCCGTCCGAGACGAGATTGGCCTCGCCCCGCCGCGGCTGCTCCGCCGCCAGCACGGTGAACCGGCCGGCCGCCGGCTCCATCCGCACCCGGCCCAAGGCGCGGATGACGGGCAGACCGATGATCGCCCTTATGTCGTAGCCGCCGGGCAGCGGGAAAGTGAGCTGCGAATCGTCGATGATCAGGAAGGGCACGTTGCGCAGCATCGTGCCGGCGATCTCCAGCCGGTCCGCGACTCCGAGGCGGACGGCGACCGTGCCGCGCACGCCGTTGCCGACGCGGGCCTCGCCCTCGAGCGCGGTCACGCCCAGCCGCCGCGCGGTCTCGGCGGAGAGGACCGACAGGCCCGCGCCCGTATCGAACACCGCTTCCTGCGCCTGGCCGTTCACCGCCACGTCGATCCGCGGCAGGCCGACCCGGTCGGTCCGCGCCGGAATGCTGCGGCGAGCGATCGCGCCTTCGATGGTCTGCCGCGGATGGCCGACGAGCAATGCGGCGACCTGCGCAGTGCGCTCGCTTTCGCCCGCTCGCGCGGCATCGCCCCGGGCCACATCCGCCCCGTTCAGCGTCCGTCCCCATCGCCCGGCATCCTGATAAGCGCCGCGAAGGAGAGCATCCGTGGTGAGGATCGAGAGCGCTTCCCTGCGCAATATCGGATCGGGGCCGGCGGCGATCCGCGCCAGCGCGGCGTTTGCCGGAAGCGGATCGAATCGCGCCAGAGCAAGCCGTGCGCGGATCAGGGCGGCCGCGTCGCCGCGCGCCGCGGGGAGCGCGCGCCGCAGCGGGGCGAGGTCGCCCATGTCGGCCGCGGCGAACGCCCCCTCCAGGGCGCTCAGGGGGCGCGCCGGGGCGGGGGCCTGCCGCGCCGGAACCTCATTCGCCGGGTGCTGCGCCCAGCCCGGCGCCAGGCCGAGCCCCATCCCCACCAGCAGGCTCGCCATCACATATTTTCTCATGCTCGTCCTCCAACATTTTCCTTGCCCCGCACAGGCAAAGGCGGTACATCGTCTTACGAATATCTCTTTTCGTATAACGATAAGAAATGGCTGTCAAGCGATGACCACCCTGCCTCCGCAAATCCGCCGGTCCGCGCGCCGCCTGCGCTATCTCGCGCTTGCCGTGATTGCCCTGCTGGAGCTGCTTCTGCTGTTTGCCGCCTGGGTGCTCGTCGCGGGCCTCACCAGCGAGTTTCCAGCCGTGCATATCCATGATTCGGGCCTGCCGCCCTGGGCCGGCGCGCTGACCCTGCTGCTGGCCGGATTCCTTGTCGGCATCGCGCTGCTGCGGCTGGTGCGCATGCTGGTCCGGGTCGAGGCGGGCGAGCCGTTCGCCGCCGCGGGCGATTTGCGCGGCTTTGCTTTCTACCTGCTGCTCGCCATCGCGGCCTCGGTCTTCGTGCCGGCCTTCCTCCAGCTCGGGATCGCGGCGGCCTCGGGCGGCCCGCACCGCCTTGCCTTCGATTTCGGCGCCGTTGACCTGCTCGCCCTGCTGGTCAGCGCCCTGCTCTTCTTCGTCGCCCGCCTGCTCGAGGAAGCGCAGCGCATCGCCGACGACCACAGCCAGATCGTCTGAGCCATGGCGATCATCGTCCGCCTCGACGTCATGCTGGCGCTCCGCAAGGCCCGCTCGAAGGACCTGGCCCAGCATGTCGGCATCACCGAGACCAACCTCTCCCTGCTCAAGTCCGGGCGGGTCAAGGGGATACGCTTCGAGACGCTCGACGCGATCTGCGACTATCTCGACTGCCAGCCCGGCGACCTTCTGGTCCATGAACGGGAGGCGTAGCGGCGGTCCGCGCATCGAGACCGCATTGGCGCTTGCCTCCGGCCCGGCCGGGATGGACTCACCGGCCCGATCCGGCCGATAATGGCCGTCGTGACCCGACGTGGACCATCATCATGAGCTTTTCCGATCTGCTGAAAAAGCTGTTTGGCGGCCATCCCGGCGGGAAGGACGCGGCACGGTTCGTGACGGTCGAAAGCGAGATGACGACCTACACGCAGACGACGGACCAGGTGATCGTCACCGCGATCAACGACGAATTCATGGTGAGGTGGGACGAGCAGGATGATGCCGGCGGCCTCCGTGCGAAGACGGCCGCCCGCACTGTCAAGCTGGGCTATTCCCCGCAAGCGCGCGGCAAGAAGGCGGAGATCAACCTGATCGGATTCCAGCAATATCGCGCCGAGCCGCCGGCCCGGATGACGATCCGCATCGACGGCCGCGCCCACGATGCCGATCTGCGCCAGGCGGATTCCCCGATCACCTTCCGCAAATCGACGCGGCTGGCCCGCGACCCGGCCGTCCTGGAGATCCAGGTCGAGATCGTCGTGCCGCGACCTGCGTTGCCCGGCCTTCACCCGGAGGTGAAGGTCGAATCGCTCGACGTGAAATTGCATCCCTGACGGATTGCCGGCCGCGATCAGGAGGCGGCGGGCCGACGTCGCCGGCACGCCGTCTTCCCGCCACGGATCGTCGCGAGCCGCTAACGCAGCTTGGCGATCTTGAGCCCGTCCGCCTTGGCGCGGAGCTTGATCGAATCCTCGCTGCGGGTCATCGCCTTGGAGATGCCCTTGAGCGACATACCCTTGCCGGCGAGCAGGTGCAGCTTCTGGATCTCGTCGCTGGTCCAGGGCTGCCGGTGGCGCTCGAACCGTTCCCCCATTGCCGCCTCCCGAACCGAAAAGGGCCGCCACAGGCGACCCCTTTCCTTAGCCTCGATGGAGCGATCGGGCCATGCCCGATCCGCAGTGGCGGTCAGGCCGCTTCGGTTTCGAAGTCCGCCTCGACCGGGCCGCTGTCCTGGCCCTTGGCGGCGGGGTCGCGGTCGACCAGCTCGATGATCCCCATCGGCGCCGCGTCCGAGGCGCGGATGCCGGCCTTGAGCACGCGGGTATAGCCGCCGGCGCGCTCCTGGTAGCGCTTGGCGAGGACGTCGAACAACTTCACCAGCTGGGCGTCGTCGAGCAGGCGGGCATGGGCGAGGCGGCGGTTGGAGAGGCCGCCTTTCTTGGCGAGCGTGATCAGCTTCTCGACATAGGGTCGAAGCTCCTTCGCCTTGGGCAGCGTGGTCGTGATCTGCTCGTGCTTGATCAGGGCGGCGGCCATGTTGCGGAACATGGCGGTGCGGTGTGAGGAGGTGCGGCCGAGCTTACGACCGCCGACGCGATGGCGCATTTCTCTATCCTTCGTTCGTCCGGCGCCCGTCTCAGGTAGCGCCGGCCAGGCCGTCATGGAGAGGGACGGCCCAGACCCCTAAGCAAAAGAACGGAGCCGAGGCCCCGTCCTGTGGCGCTCCCAAAGCCGATGGAGGCGGCAAAGTCAAGATTCGTCATTGCGATCCCGGCGGACGAAGGCGGCGAGGACATGCCCGATTGCCGCGCCCTCCGGGCTCGCAAGGACCTGGATGGCCGAGACGGCTCAGCTTTTCAGATAGGCCTCGACGTCGTCGCGCATCGGGCCGACCGCGCGCACCGCGGCCTTGAGCTCCTCGTCGGTGCAGGCGAACCGCCCCGTCCAGTAGCGCATCTCCCAATCCTCGTTGACGTTCACCCGGTCGCGGTCCGCGGGTCCGCGGTTCTTGAGATCGTCGTCCATATATTTTCTCCCTGGATCACAGTGTCGACGAACGGTCACGCACCCCGGCCGTTCCCGCGGCCGCACGGGAACCGGTCGGCTTGTATCAAGCGGCGCCCGGGGCGTCGAATCGGCGGCATGTGAACCCTTGCCCATCCCCGCGCGTTGTCGGGGCGTAATCGATGTTGGGCGCCACGGCCTAGGCTACGCGCGCGCCCGGCAGGGGCGGACCCGCCGCGGCGGGCCCGCCCTACCGATCCGTGTTCATCACCTCGACAACGCGTGCCGGTGGCGGATACCTAGAGGTGCTCGCTGCGCACGTTCCTTGCGCGACGCAATCGGCTCCACGTTGGAGGACCTCAAGGATCCGTCGCGGCTTCATGGGCCATGGCCCGTCGCCATTCATTGTAGATGCTGATTGCATTGAAGGTCTCACCTTCGAAGACAATTCGTTTGGTGCCCTTCCCGTGCAGCTTGAGATAATCCGTTACGTTCATCCAGCGAATCCTCTCGTCCGAGCCGCGGATCACGAGCATGACGGGATATTCGTGGGCCTGCCAATATTCGGCGTGCCGCGGGTTCTTGATCTGGAAAACCTCCGCGCCATCGCGCTGGCGGCGAAGGTAGCTGTCGCCCGACTTGAGTTGGAGGTACAGCCGCTGGCCGCTCGCCTGCCCCTTCGAGTTCTTGAACTCAATCTCGCCGTCGATTCCCCAATCGCTGTTCGGGATCGGCCGGAAGATGTGACCGGCCTCTCCGACGGTACTGAAAGCATGGCCGATCAGGATCAGTTCGAGGCTTTCATTGTCCAGTCGGAACTGAGCCTCCCTGTCCATCTCCTGGACGTTTCGCAAGAAGGCGTCGGAGGCGAATTTCTGTTCGATCAGGTCGATGAGGGGCACCCGTTTCTCGCATTCGACACAGACAATGTCCTTCTTGCCCTCCTTGAGCTTCTTGGCGACCGACTCCTTGTTTTCGACCGGCGTGCCGCAGTTCGGACAGACATAGTCCCGGCTGCGGGTCACGTCGTTTGCCTCCCTTTTCAGATGCTCGTGGATATACTTGATGAACGAGACTTTGCTGTCCATCGAGCATTTGTCGTCAAAGAAGACCTCGATGGTGGCGGCGTCATCCCGCTCCTTGGTCAGGATGAGTCCGGCACGGCCGCCGCCCAGCGATTTGAAGTCCCCGGCGTAGCGCCAGAGATGGTCGATCTCGAAGTCGTTCGTGTAATTGAGTCGGACGACCAGCGTGGTGTAAATCTGATCGACGGGACCGGCGAAGCGATAGGTGATGAGCACGTCGGGCTGCTCCGGAAGCTCCGGGCGGTCGTGCTTGAAATAGGCAGGGAAAACGAGGCGGTCGCCGCCTTCGGGCTTGATACGGTAACAGAGGCCGCGATCGAGAAACGTTTGCACCATGGCGCGGAGCAGGAGCTTCTCGTCGACATCGTCGAGCCGCTCGAGATCCTGGAAGTCTATATCGCCGTTGAGAACTGCTTCTTCCGGCAATTCAGCGAGTTCGCTCGCGCAATTGCGAGCGGCGCGGACGACAGCGGAGCCGTAATTGTTGATTTGCTCCGGCTGGAGCAGCACGAAGTCGCCGAAGTCGAGCTTTTGTATGATCCCCTGTCCAGCGAGCAACCCGATCACCGTGCGAAGTTCCGCCTCGGCAAATATCTCGTTTTCGAGACCGAGCCGAAGCCGCTGGTCCAGTTCCGCTACCCGGATCAGTACGACACCGCTGTCCCTGATGCCGATGACGGCCTCCTTCAGCGTCCTGAACAATTGGGTCGTCGAAGTGGAGGGCAGCCGATCCCAGGGAATATGCTCCGCGATCAGCGTACGGAGCGTTGCACAGCCCGGGTCGTCGTGTAACTTAGCAGCGGTAGCGACATGACCTGCATAGCCACGGCCCGCCATATAGTCGTCGATGCGACGTTGCCCGATGGTGTACCCGCCTCGATCGCACCGGGCAGCGACGAGCAGCTTGGTCGGATCGCGCCGCACCGCTCGAGACAGTGCCTGTTCCCAGTAGGCGAGCGGCGCGAAAGGCTGATCCCTTTGCGCGTCAATCACCATTAGCGCCAATGCGGTTTCGTCCATGTAGAGCTGATGGACAAGCCGATAGTCGGGCTGGCCGGCAAAATCCCACAACCAGACTTCGCGCTCCATTCCGCTGTTGGGTAGTGGCGACAGGTCGAGCTTGGCTACTGTCATGCCGTGCGTCGAGCCGGTCTCCTGCCAGCGACCTTCCGCGAGACGCAGTGCTAACCCACTCTTGCCGACGCCCGATTCGCCGACCAGGCAAACCTTAGCATTGGTATAACGTGTAGTCTGGACGATCGGCGCAGCTTTTTGAAGTGTAAGAAGATCCCAGAGTTGCAGAGCCGCCCTCTCAGCCTTGTTCTTCCCGGGAGATGACCCTGACGCCAACCACCGCCCGTCGTTAGTGACCGCGACCGAATAGACTTCTTCGTAGCGGCACTCGAGGGTTGCGATCAGGCGTTGCTCCTCCAAGTCCCAAATCCGGGCTGTTCTGTCACTTGAAGCTGAATAGGCGTGTCTGCCGTCCGAACCGACCATAATGTCCCAGACTTGGGAGGTGTGGCCCTCGAGCGTCGCAACGAGGCTACCGTCCTCGAGATTCCAGATCTTGACTGTACGATCGCTCGAACCTGAGAGGGCCTGCTTGCCGTCGGGACTAAGTGCCACGCAATGGACGTAGCGCGAGCCCGTTTCGATCGACGAAACAAGCTGGCGTTTCTCGATATGCCAGACCTTCAGAGTATTGTCCCAAGCTGCCGACACGGCATGTATGCCATCAGGCATGATCGCAACGTCTCGTACGTTACTCTTATGGCCCTTAAGCGCGCCTACCAAACTTCTTTTCTCGAGATCCCAAATTCGGAGGGTGTGGTCATCCGAGGAGGAAATCGCCTTTTTGCCATCTAGTGTTATCCTTACAGAATTTATCGTGTCTTCATGTCCCTCAAAGGTGTGAAGCAGGCTGCCTGTCTCCATATCCCATATCTTGAGCGTCTTATCGTCGCCCGCGGATATGAACTGCTTGCCATCTGGCGTGATGCAAAGGCCGCGCACTGGCCCTTGATTTCCCTTGAACGTCGAAACGGCCTTTTTCCGCTCCACATCCCACATCTTGATCGTGGAGTCTCCGAAGGCCGAAAGAACGTACTTTCCATCCGGGGTGAACTCGATCGCTTCGATAAAGAGGCCTTGGCGCCGTAGGACCGTGGATGGAACACCGGCCGCGGGCGTGCTCGACCCGTTAGCATCCGTCGCATCGCCTCCGCTGGCCCGGCAGTTCGCAAGAATCCTCCTGTACGCGGCTTGGTCCTGATCGCGCCAGTCGATGTAGCGAAATGCCGCAATTGCCTCGGGCAATTTGCACGCCTCGATCTGGACTGGAACCAACCGACGCTGCGCATTGGCGGAGTCGCGAAACGGCAGCGTGTGAGCCTCGAGCGCTGGCCATTCGGAGGCGAAATAGGCGTCCGACATGCAGATCAGAAGAACGCGTGAAGCTTCCACGCCCTTCTGGATTTCATCGGCGATGGTTGCCCCAGGCTGAATCTTCCATGAATCGAACCAAACCTCAAGCCCGTCCGAGCGAAGCCGTTCCGCCAAGGGAAGGACGACCGCGCTATCGCGACTGCTGTAGCTGATGAAGACGTCGTATGTGAATTCTTGGTCCTTCAACCGTCGTTACCCAATTGGAGTGAATGATACTGTGCCAGGTTCTACTGATGCACGAAGAAACTACCCGACAAGAAGGGAAAGAAAAAGGGCCGCCTGGCGGCGGCCCTTTGAAGGAAGCGGGATCCCGGCCTTCGCCGGATGACGACGATCAGCCGAGCAACTCCTGCCCCAGCTTCTTCGCCATCTCCTCGATATTCTCCGGCGGCCAGCCGGAGATGTCCATGCCGAGGCGGAGGCCCATGCTCGCCAGCACTTCCTTGATCTCGTTGAGCGACTTGCGGCCGAAATTCGGCGTGCGCAACATCTCGGCCTCGGTCTTCTGGACCAGATCGCCGATATAGATGATGTTGTCGTTCTTGAGGCAGTTGGCGCTGCGGACACTGAGCTCCAGCTCGTCCACCTTCTTGAGGAGGTAGCGGTTGAGCTGGTTGGCGTCGGCCTCGGTCTCCGCGGCCGACGGGACGGCGATGATCATCTCAAGGCCAAATATGACGACGCCCTCGCCGACACCGCGCAGCTGCCGGACGCGCTTGCCGTGATCCGCGAAGCCTGTCGGTCGGTCCGCGCCGGTCACGACACGGCGAGCGCGCTGAAACACAATCTGGAAGCCGCTTCCTGAGCCAGGCGAAGAAGGGGGCGCCCCTCGGCGGCCCTTCTTTGAAGACTCTAAATGCCGCCGCGGCACGTACCTGAGCGGCGATTACCTCAGCAGAAGGACGACGCCCGCCAGTACGCACAGCAGCATTGCATAGGTCCACTCCGGCAGGAAGACCACGCGGATCTCCGCCAGGCGCTCCTTGTCGACCCGCTCCCGCCTACCGATGAGCAGCAAGGAAAAAACGAGAATGAGCAAAGTCGCGTCCGCGATCATCGCGTAGCCGAAACGGTTGCGCAGACCGACGAATGGCCCGGCGCCTACATAGGCGAGGTTCGCAATCACCAAAGCGACGAAGACGACCACGTAGGGAATCCGCCGGACAAGCTCCAAGCGGCCTTCGTCTATCATGTTCACGACATGGCTTCTCTTCCTCAGGACCAATGCCGGGATGCCGATTGAAACGGGTATGTAGGCCATGAGCGTTCCTTCCGAATGTACGAGGGTGCGCACGCCCTTGGTTGGCCGTGCGCTTCCCCCAAGCTTCAGGAGCAATACTTGCCCGCCATGTAATCGTTGTAGGCAATCATTACGCCGGCGGCGGCGGCGACTTCCAGTTGACCGAGCATAAAGGCCACGGCTGCAACCGCTTCCCAAAAAGCCTTCGCCTCCTCGTAAACACACTCACCACCCGAAACTAATCCGATTTCCTCACTTGATAAAGCGACAATCCGCTGCATCTGCATGTTTATCACTCCCCTGCAAGGCCGGCTCGCGCCGGCAGCCGAAGTTTACCGGGACCGCTGATCTCGAGTGCTTGTCCCTTGCTTTGCGTGCGCCGCGGGCGGTGTTGCCGCAATTCCCCTTTAGGGGGAATGCGCGGGTTCAAACCCTAATTGGGGCGGGGAGGGTCAAGTGGTCCGTGCAAGCGCGCTCCGTTCATGAAATAGACTTGATTTGCCGCCGACACCGTTTCCAGCCGATGGGCGATGACGATCCGGCTCACGCCAAGCGCACCGACAGTAAAGTTGACCCGCTTTTCTGTGACGGGATCCAGGTGTGATGTTCCTTCGTCCAATACGAGGAGCTTGGGATTACGATAAATAGCCCGCGCGATTAATATTCTTTGCTTCTGTCCGCCGGAGACGGCGGTTCCCATGTCGCCCACCAGGCTTTCATAGCCCATCGGCATGCGGGCAATGTCGTCGTGAATCGCCGCGGCCGTGGCTGCGGCGGCGATCCGCTCGCTGTCGGGAGCGTCGTCGAACAACGCGATATTGTCCGTAAGCGAACCCGCGAACAGGCTATCGTCCTGGAGCACGGCACCGACTTGGTCGTGATAATTCTTGTAGCCGAAGCGCGCCAAGGGGACGCCGTCTACCAGCACCTCCCCTGTTTCCGGCTCGAGCAAGCCAAGAATGATCTTGACCAAAGTCGATTTGCCGCCCCCGGACGGGCCGGTAATGGCGATGTGATCGCCGGGCTCGACCGTCAAATTGACTCCGTCGAGCACGAGCGGATCGCTCGGGCTGTAGCGGAAGCTGATGTCCCGAAGCTCGATCCTGCCTTTGAGCGGGACGGGAGCAGGCGGATCCTGCGCGAAGCTCGGATCCTGGTCCGCCAGGGCAATATCCGACAGACGCTCCAGGTGGAGGCCGAGCATTCGAAAGGTGACGCCCTGATCGATCAGCGAGGCGGCGCGGTTCAGGAATTGAGTCTTGTAGGCAAGATACGCGAAGACCATGCCGACGCTGAACCCGCCGTCGATCACCAGCCTGATCGCAAGCCAGATGGTGACGATATTCTCCAGTCCGAAGATCAACGCGTTCGCGACCGATTGCCAGATCCCGATCCGGGCCAGGCCCACGCCGGCGTTGACAGAGTCGGCGAGGCGGGTCTGCCAGACCGCGTGCCGCTGCGTCTCTCGGTTGAACAGGCGCAGGGCGACGATGCCGCGCACCGATTCGATCATTGTCGATTGCTCCTTGGCGGCGGCGACGATCGAACCTTCCTGCGCCTCGCGCTGAAAGGTGAAGGACACGATGCGCACCAGCGCGTACAAGCCGAACGCAAGGACTGCGATCAGCGCCAGCTTCGCGCTGTAGAAGAACATGACGGCCAGGGTGAGGACCGCAAGCGCGCCATCGATCAGCGCTCCGACCGCGCCCTGGGTCAGTGCCTGCTGAATCGGCGTGATCGACTGGAATCGCGATAATATGTCGCCGACATGGCGCTTCTCGAACCAGGAAACCGGTAGGCGGAACAGCCGGCGGGCAATGTTGCTGGCGATGCCGAAGCTGAGCGAGGTGCCTGCCGACAGGAGGACGAAGGAGCGCAGCAGCGAAGCGCCCGCGTTGATGAGCGTGAAGAGGCCGAAGCCAAGCGCCAGCACCGTCAGCAGGTTGCGGTCGAGCGCAGGAAGCGCGCTGTCGATCGCCACCTGCATGTAATAAGGCGACGCGAGGACGAACGCCTGCATGACCAGACTGAGGACCAGAGTCTGCGCAAGGGCGCGCTTGAGGCCGCTCATCCGGTGCCAGAGCTGTCTCAGCTTCAGCCGCTCGCGCTTCTTGCCGGTTTCGAAATCGTCTGCGGGGCGGAGCTCAAGCGCGACACCGGTGAAATGCTTCGACAATTCGTCAAAGCCGTACCATTTCGAACGTCCGTCGGGGTTGTGGATCAGCGCCTTGCCGCCTTTGACCCGCTCGAGAACCACAAAATGGTTCATGTCCCAGTGCAGGATCGCAGGCATGGCGAGGTTGCGTAGCTCGTCGAGCGGCAGCTTCACCCCCCGGCTGCTGAAGCCTATCCCGTCGGCGATCGCGATGAGCGTCCGAAGCGCGGCGCCGCGCATGGAAGGCTGAAACCGGCGACGCAAGGTGCCGAGATCGATGTCCAGCCCATGGGCAGCGGCGACCATCGCCAGGCAGGCGAGGCCGCATTCGGTGACCTCCGTCTGGCGGACCAGCCGGACGCAGCGGCGCGCCGTCAGGCCAAGGTCGAGCATTGCATTCATCGTCCACTCACTGCGAAAAGTGGCTCGAACAGCCATTCGAACAGGCTGCGTCGTTCGGTGACGATGCGCGCCGTCAAGGTCATGCCGGGCTGCAAGGGTTGCCGCCTGCCAAACGCCAGCACCCACGGTTCCGGCAGCGCGGCAGTGACCAGATAGGCCGGAACGACGCCTTCGGAAGTTTGACGCGCGATGGTCGTGCCCGATATTTCAGACACGCGTCCGGTAACCGTTCCGAACCGTTCCTGAGGAAAGGCATCCACCGAGATTCGAACCTCCTGGCCAACCGACAGGAAACCGGCAGCGCTCGTGGGAACGAAGAGCTCAACGCGTGGCCGTCCGCCGGCAGGCAGGATGATCATGATCGGCTGCTGCGTGGTCGTCGGCTGGCCCTGGCGGGCGATCAGGGCGGTAACCGTGCCGGTTACCGGAGCGTTCAGGGTGTAGCCTTGTGCCGCTTCGGCCTGAGCGCGTTGTTGCGCGAGCTGCGCGCGGGTCGAGAGAACGCCAGCCACTTGCGCCTGGGCGGTCGCGCCCGACTCCGCTATGGCGCGCCGCGCTTCGGCCAGGCTCGCGGCCTTGGCCGCGCGCGCCTGTTGCAGCTGCTCCAGCTGCTGCCGACGGGTGAGCAAATTCTGCTCTCGCGCTTCGAGATCACGCCGGCTGATGAAGCCGCGGTTTGCCACACCCTGTACCGAGCGAAATTCGTTCTCCGCGACCTCGACCAGTCGCCTTTGCCCGACAATCTGCGCGTCAAGGCTCGCAATTTCCTGAGTGTCGCCGGCGATGCCGGCCAATAGCCGCTGCTGCTGAGCCGCGGCGGCGCTGAGGGTCAGCTGGCCCTGAGCCGAAAGGTGTTGGTCCTGCTCGTTGACCGCATCCAGAACCTGGCGCGGCATCGTTGCGCCATGCGCCAGATCCTCCTCGGCGCGAATGCTGACCAGCGGCTGCCCGGCCTGGACAATCTGCCCTTCCCGCGCGCTCAGCGCAGTCACCACGCCGGCACGTGTCGGAACGATCTGGACCACACCCGTGTCCAGGACGACGACGCCGACGGCTGTCTCGACACGCGCGTAGGACGCGCCCAACAGGAATAGTACAGCAATGATCAGGGCTGCGAGCAGCAGGTATCCGATGAGCTGCCACGACATCGGAACGGCGAGATGCACGTCCCCGTGCAACCGGTCGGCGCGATAGTCCAGCGCTTCCTTGCGGAACAGCGGATTACCTGGCTCGGCCACCTGTCAACCTCGTCCGGGTTTCATCCGAATATAGTATGGAAGGATTCCGCTTCTTGCTCGGATATCAAGTCTTGAAGCGATATTTGCCCGTCGTGAAGGGTTTGCGTCACGAGTTGAATGCTCTTCGTCACGCCGTGCGCGATCCTGGCATTCTTCAAATGCCGCTTCACCGTTTCCCGCGCGATGCCTAGGCGTCTTGCGATCGCCCCCTCGCCCAGCCCGCGTCCCACGAGCAAGATGCACTGCAACTGTCGCTCGGTCAGGTGGGGCGGCTCGCGCAGAGCGCCGCGGTTGCGGGCCCTGTCGAGCATCGCCCGGCCCGCCTGATATGCGGAGCTCGCGATCCAGTTGGCCATTGGGAGGTTGCTGATTGGCAGGGAGCGCCCGCAGAGCATGCTGAACGTACAAGATCCGGTAGGCTCACCCGGAAAGTGAAGAGGAACCGTGAAACCGTCGCCGATATTTGCCCGGCTCTGGCGATGGGCGACATCGCGTTGCGCCGAGGTAATCTTGATGATCCTTCCCATCTCGTCCGTCCGGAACGGAGACGAGGTGCGGCGGCACGCAAGCACACGCGGATCCACGGCAACGAGATTGTGATCGCGGTAATGCTCAGCCCAGGACACGGGGCAGGTGGTGATCCCGACCAGATTGCCGCACCGCATGTGGCTGAGCGAGGGGCGTACCGGCGAAAGGTCGACATGCTGGTACATCGTGACGATGTCGAATCCCATCTCCCGGGATATGTCGGACATCAGTTGCTGCAATCCAAGCGGGGTGCGCGTATGCCGCAGGTCATCCATGAAGGCTTGGATTTCCCTGACCCTGCCCATGGATCAATCTCCCCTCATCCGACCAGCTCCCAGTGCGGCTCGGAGGCGAACTTTGAAGTCGGGAAGCCGGGAGCCGACAAATATTTCCGCGTGGCCGGGAGTAGCCGCCGGCGACTTGAAGACTGAGCCCCTTCTGGAGCAACTGCCCGATGCCACGTCCGGAATCTCCCACCAAGCTGCTCCGGAGAATCTGCGGTCAGCAAACATAAGCGGCGCTCGCTCAACCAGCCATACCCCTTTTGGGTAGTCTAGGGAGTTGCGCCTGATGGCTTCCAAAGTGGTGCACAGCACTTCGAGTTCGGGAATGCAGATGCGCCGCGCATGGATTGTCCGCAACGACAATATTGCCGTGACATTAGGTTACGCGCCACCCGTCCGCGCCGAGAGCCGCACTCGTCGAATATGGCCTTGGCCACGTGGCGTTGTTTCGCGTTGACCCTCTAGAGTGCGATCTGGCCAAAAAGAAAGGCCGCCTCGCGGCGGCCTTCCCTTCAACCGAGCAGAGAGTTGCGTCGATCTGTCCCCGGACAGATCGAGGTTTTCATCCAAGCAACTCCTGCTCGAGCTTTTTGGCCATTTCTTCGATGTTCTCCGGCGGCCAGCCGGGGATGTCCATGCCGAGTCGGAGGCCCATGCTCGCGAGCACTTCCTTGATCTCGTTGAGCGACTTGCGGCCAAAGTTCGGCGTGCGCAGCATCTCGGCCTCGGTCTTCTGGACCAGGTCGCCGATATAGATGATGTTGTCGTTCTTGAGGCAGTTGGCGCTGCG
>Ga0070686_100000569_pt1 | contig 22049 bp, 21 predicted proteins | sample KBSS23LmetaG_FD_65654 | JGI IMG/M metagenome (GOLD analysis project Ga0070686, IMG submission 65654) | Switchgrass rhizosphere microbial communities from Kellogg Biological Station, Michigan, USA - KBS S2-3L metaG | ecosystem: Host-associated > Plants > Roots > Rhizosphere ... | reverse complement strand
GCATTGGACGAAATCATCAGCGAAATGAAACAGGAGGGAAGCGATGAATCAGCAAGTTGACAGTGCCGGTGCGCAGAACCGGACGTCAGTCGAGCGCAGAGGGGATCGCGAACTCGTCGTAACGCGGACATTCAATGCGCCGCCGAGCACGGTTTACAGGGCGTGGAGCCAGCCCGAACTGTTCCAGCGCTGGTGGGTGCCAAAATCGGTATCCGGCGTTTCGCTCGTATCGTGCGATATGGACGTCCGTACCGGCGGCAAATATCGGCTGGAATTCGGCGCCGGCGGTTCGGACACCATGGCCTTCTACGGCAAGTATCTCGAGGTGGTGCCGAACGAGCGCATCGTCTGGACCAACGACGAGGGCGAAGAGGGCGCGATCACGACCGTGACCTTCGAGGACCTGGGCGGGAAGACACTCCTGACTTTCCACGAAGTCTATCCGTCCAAGGAGGCGCTTGAGGAAGCACTACAGGGCTCGGCGGCCGGATTGCCGGAGCAGCTGGAGCAGCTCGACGAATTGCTTTCCAGCATAGGCGAGTAGAGCGGGTCAGAAACTCGCCTGGGGAACATTTGCTCTTGGGAAGTGACGCCACCGGCCCTTCCGGCCGGAGCGGGCGCGAACCGGAAGCTCGACGACGAAGCCACATCCACCCTCTACTTTGCAGTGCGATTGCAGGGGAAAGGTGCTGCGTTGCCGAACGCTGGGCATGAAAAAGCGCCCGAAGGGCGATTTGCCCCGGGCGCAGTTCAAGTCATTCATTACGACCACAATAGCCCAGGCGATTCGGCCTGTCAAGAAAAATCCGACATATGCTCGGAATTTTCTTCGAAAGCATAAAGATCCCAGTTGGTTGCCGGCGCCACTGAATTGCTTCCCCCGCTTTCGCCAGGGTCCCCATGACGATTCCGGCCAAGCGCAGAAGGCCCTCATCCTCCCACCGCTTCGCGGCGGGCCCCTCCTTCTCCCCTGCAGGGAGAAGGATTCTAGACCGCGTCCCGCATCGTGCGGCGGTAGAGGAACCAGGCGAGGGCGGCGAACAGGAGGGTGCCGCCGATCAGCGCCGGGGTCGCGAAGCCGGCGCCGACCAGGGCGATCGGCGCGTCGCTGCCGGTGCCGGCGACGATGCCGGCGAAGGCGACGCCCCAGAGGCTTTCGCCGACGATGAGGCCGGTGGCGGTGAGCACGCCCATGCGCCGCGCGAATTCGGCCTTGTCCTGCCGGTCCGCCCATTTGTCGTAGAAACGGCCGATTACCGAGCCGATGACGGTCGGCAGGATCACGCTCATTGGCAGGTAGATGCCGATGCCGACGCCGAGCGGCGGCAGGCGGAGCAGCTTGAGCCGGCCCAATATCTCGTCGAGGATGACGAGCCCGACCCCGGTCGCGGCGCCCCATGAGATCATCGTCCAGTTGAGGTCGCCGCCGAGCACCCCCTGCGCGAGCGCGGAGATGAGCGCGGCCTGCGGCGCGGCGAGCGCGTTCGGCCCGGCGCCGGGCATGCCGGCGAAGCCGAGCTGCGAGCTCAGGAGGTTGAGCACCGGCGGCACGACCAGCGAGCCGAAGACGACACCGATGATCAGCGCCACCTGCTGCCGCCACGGCGTCGCGCCGACCAGCTGGCCGGTCTTCAGGTCCTGCAGATTGTCGTTGGAGATGGTGGCGACGCCGAACACCACCCCGGTGACGATCAGGGCGTAGGCGATCAGCGCCTGGCTGGTGTCGTGGCCGGCTTCGCGCCCGTACAAGGCGACCAGCATCAGCGACGAGGCCACCACCGAGAGGATGCCGATGCCCGAGACGGGGCTGTTGGAGGCGCCGATCAGCCCGGCCATGTAGCCGCAGACCGCGGCGATCATCAGCCCGATCACGACCACGAAGACCAGGGCGCCCGCGATCAGCAAGGGCGCGGAGCCGACCAGCGGACCGCCGGCGAGCCCGGTCCAGAGCAGCCAGGCGATAGGCACCATCATCGCGAGCGAGCCAAGGGCGACCAGGCCGATCGGGATATCCCGTTCCTGGATCGCAAGCGCCTCGCCGCCCTTGCGCGCGCGGCTTGCCGCCATCGCCGACCGGATCCCGCCGATGACCGGCCCGGCGATCCTGAACAGGGTCCAGATCGCGGCGACGCCGATCACGCCGGCGCCGAAGAAGCGGACGTCCCGCCGGAAGATCGTGTTCGCCCATTCCTCCGCACCGCCGGGAAGCGGATCGAGCCCGGTCAGGATCGGCAGCAGGATCCACCAGCCGATCACCAGGCCAAGCGCCATCGCCATCCCAACGGAGATCCCGACGAGATGGCCGACGCCCATCAGGGCGAAGGACAGGCTGCCCGAAATGCCGGTCGCGCCCGGCCCGGCGCGGAACCAGAGCGCCGCGTCGGTGACCACCAATTTGGTCTGGGTGAGGATCGCGAAGGCCGCCGAGGCGATGCTGTTCCAGACCAATACGGCGAGTCCCTTGACGCTTTCCTCGGCGCCTTCGCGCGAGCCCGAGCCGACGCGAAGCACCTCGGCCGCCGCCCGCCCTTCCGGATAGGGAAGATCGGGCGAATCGATGATCAAGGCGCGGCGCAGCGGCACCGAGAAGAGCACGCCGAGAATGCCGCCGGTCCCAGTGATCGCCGCGGTCGTCCAATAGGGAAAGCCCTGCCACCAGCCGATCATCACCAGCCCCGGCAGGACGAAGATGATCGCCGCCAGCGTCCCCGCCGCCGAGGCGATGGTCTGGACGATATTGTTCTCGAGGATCGACGAATTGCGGAACCAGCGCAGCACCGCCATCGAGATCACCGCGGCCGGGATCGAGGTCGCGAAGGTGAGGCCGACCTTGAGCCCGAGATAGACGTTCGCCGCGGTGAAGAGGAGCGTGATCAGCCCGCCGAGCAGGATGCCGCGCAGCGTCAGCTCGCGCAGCGATCCTTCCCCCGAGGTCGCCTCGGCTGGGGCGCTCGCCACGCCCTCAGCGCGCCGGCGCCGGGATAGCCGGCCGCGGCTGCGCGCCGGCCGCGCGGGTCAGGTCGACGCCGATATAGATGGGCGGGTTGTTCCCTCGCTTCACCTGCAGGAGGACGGTGTTGCGTCCGGCGCGGCGGGCCGCGTCGACGATCGAGGCCGCGGATTCGGCGGTGAGCGTCTGCTGCTGGTTGATCGAGAGGATGATGTCGCCCGCCTGCACGCCTTTCTGGCCGGCGTCGCTGTTCGGATCGACCGCGCCGACGACGAGGCCGCGGACGGTCGCGTCGCGGATGTTGAGCCGCTGGGCGACGGCCGGGGTCAAGGGCTCGAGCGCGAGGCCGAGGCTGGCCTGGGCGGAGCGCTGGCCCGCCGACTGGGTCGGCGTCCCCGGCTTGCCGCCGGTGTCGCCGCCTTGGTCCGCATTATTGTCCTCGATGCCGTTCAGCCGCGCCAGCTCCTCCTCGGTCGGGCGCTCGGCGATGGCGATGGTGACGGTGCGGCGCTGGCCCTGGCGGATCACCTCGACCGGGACCCGCGCGCCGATCGGCTGCTGCGAGATCAGGTAAGCGAGGGTCGCATCGGGGGTGACCGGATGGCCGGCGACCGAGACGACGACGTCGCCCTGCTGGATGCCGCCGCGGTCGGCCGGGCCGCCCGGGGTCACCGACCGGATCAACGTGCCTCGGTTGCGGTCGATGCCGAGCGCGGCCGCGACGCCCTCGTCGACGTCCTGCATGCCGACGCCGATATAGCCGCGATGGACGCGCTCGCCGCGGCGCAGCTGATCGACCACGGGCGCGATCTGCTCGGCCGGGATGGCGAAGCCGATGCCGACATTGCCGCCGGTCGGCGAGATCAAAGCGGTGTTGATGCCGATCACGTTGCCGTTGATGTCGAACATCGGGCCGCCAGAATTGCCCGAATTGATCGAGGCGTCGGTCTGGATGTAGCGATCGTAGAGACCGGCGCCGATATTGCGGTGCAGCGCCGAGACGATGCCCGCGGTGACGGTGCCGCCGAGGCCGAACGGGTTGCCGATCGCGATCACCCAGTCGCCGACCCGGGTGCGGGTGGAATCGCCGAAGCGCACGAAGGGCAAGGGCCGGGTCGGGTTGACCTTGAGCACGGCGATGTCGGCGACCTGGTCGCGCCCGACCACCTCGGCTTCATATTCGGTGCGGTCGGAGAGCGTGACCGTGATCTGCTCGACCACCGCGTCGGGCCGCGCCGGGGCGATGACGTGGTTGTTGGTGACGACATAGCCGTCGGCCGAGATGATGAAGCCCGAGCCCAGAGAGCCGCCGCGCTGCGTGACCGGGCCCTGGTCCTGGCTCGGGGCCTGGCCGCCGAAGCGGCGGAAGAACTCCTCGAAGCCGGGCGGCAATTGCTGCTGGCGGACCGTGATGCTCTGCCTCGTGGCGATGTTGACCACCGCGGGCTGCAGCCGGTCGGCGAGATTGGCGAAGCTCATCGGCGCGCCGCCGGGCGGCACCGCGGAAATCGCGCCGGGCTCGTTTTGTGCGGTCTGGGCGCCGAGCGGGCTGAGGCTCAGGCTGGCGGCGGCGCCGCCGAGCAGGATGGCGCCGGTAATTCCATAAACGTAACGCACGTCTCTCATTCCTTCCTAAAATCCTGTCGCCGGGAGCCCACCGGCGTTTCCACGACGCTATGTAGTGCGCCTGAACGCAGATTGAATGATTACCCTTGTGGTTTTCAATGTCCCGCACCGCTGCGGAATTGCTGCAGATAATCGTTGTTCGGCGAGAGAATGATGTTGGTGCGCCCGCGCGGCGGCTGGCCGGGCGCGGACTCGGTGAGGAAGCTGGTCCGGTAGGACTGCATCGCCCGGTAGAAATCGTAGAATTCGGGATCCTGGTTGAAGGCACGGGCATAGGTGGCGATCGCTTCGGCATCGGCGTCGGCCTTGATGATCTGGGCCTGCCGGTAGCCCTGCGCCTCGATCGAGCGCGCCTCCTGGATGCGCGCGGTACGCATCCTTTCATAGGCGGAATCGAGCGGCGTGCCGGTGGGAAGATCGGCATGCTTGATGCGGACGTCGACGATCTCGGCGCCATATTGGAGCGCCACGCGATTGAGCGCGGCCTGGATATTCTCCATCATCTGGCCGCGCTCGGGGCTCAGCAAGGAGGAGAAGGGCTGGCGGCCGAGCTCGTTGCGCAGCGCCGAGGCGAGGATCGGGCTGAGCTGGCTGCCGAGATTGTCCTCGGTGCCGGCGGCGACGTACATGCGCAGCGGATCGACGACCCGGTAGCGGGCAAAGGCGTCGACCTCGAGCCGCCTTTGGTCGGCGGAGAGGACCTGCTGGTTCTCCATCGCGATCGAGCGGATGCGCTTGTCGATCCAGACGATCTGCTCGAGGAACGGCCACCGCATCGCGATCCCGGCGCCGGTCTGGCCGTAATTCTCGCCCGCCTGGTACTTGTTGAGGATGCGCTCGGGCTGGCCGAAGCGGACGATCACCGCCTGGCTCGTCTCGGGCACGATCGCGAAGGTGCTGTAGACGAGGATGAGCAAGAGGATCGCGGCGATGCCGAGCGCGATCGGGTTATGCAGGATGCGGTTCATTGCGCCGGCGCTCCCTCGGCCTGCACCTGCACCCGGCCGCGGCGCTGGATGTCGGGCAGGGCCAGATAAGGCGTGACTCCCGGGGTCTCGACGATCGTCGTGTCGACGTGCTGAAGCACGGTCTCCATCGTCTCGTAATACATGCGCCGGCGGGTCACGGCCGGCGCCGCGCGATACTGGACGTAGACGCGGTCGAATGCCGCCGCCTCGCCCTGCGCCCGCGCGGTCGTCTGGAGCGCATAGGAGCGGGCATTGTTGATCGCGCTCTGCGCCCGCTGCTGCGCGGCCGAGACTTCGAGGAAGGCCTGGTTGACCGCCTCGGGCGGGCCCGACTGGTTGATCGCGACGCCCTGGACCTGCACGCCCGCGTGGTAATCGTCGAGCATCTGCTGCATGCTCTGCTGGACCCGCTGGGCGATGTCCGCGCGGCCGGCGCCGATCGCATCATCGAGCGTCACCCGGGCGACCGCGGCGCGCATCGCGCTCTCGGCGGCGTCGCGGATGGTGGCCTCGGGATCGGCGATCTGGAAGGCGAAGAGCTCGGGAGTCTTGATGTTCCAGCGCACGGAATAAGCGAGATCGATCACGTTCTGGTCGCCGGTGAGGATCAGATTCTCGCCGCTGGCCGGGATCTGGATGGTACGGATGCCTTGGACGTCGAGCTTGATCACGCGGCCGAACGGCGCCGGCAGCGAGAAGCCGATGCCCGGCCCGATCGTCCCCGAATAGCGTCCGAAGGTCATGAGGACGCCGCGCTCCTGCGGCCCGATCATCCAGACGCTGGTGAACATCATCCAGAGCAGGAGGAAGACGATCAGCCCGTAGAGCCAGTAAGGCCGCCCGTCGCGCGGGAAGCCGCCGCCGAACCGCTCGCGCCCCTTGCGCAGCAGCTCGTCGAACGGGCCGGGACCGCCGCCGCCGCTGCCGCCGGGCGGAGGCTTGCGCCGCCGCGGACCCCAGGGATTGCGCGGACCGCCTTCGCCGCCCGCGCCGTCGTCGTCGCCGCCGCCGCCGGGGCCCCAGGGGCCGCCACGATTGTCGCTGAGCGAAGCCCCGTCCCGCGCGCCGCGGCCGAAAATGCGTATCATGCGCGGCCTTATAGGGAGGGGCTTTGCGGAAAAACAGTGCCAAGCGGCGCCCGTTTGCCGAGGGCCTGGACCCCCAGCCGGCAATGGTCGTGATTGCCGGTTGGAGGTCCAGGCCCTAACGGTCGCCCCATGAGCGAGGAGCTGGAAACGAGGCTGGCGGCGGTCGAGGGGCTCGAGGGCCGGATCGCGATGGCGCGCGTGAAGGACGGGGTGGCGACGGTGATGCTCGACGCGACCGGGCTCTCCGCCGAGCAGCGCGCGGGCCTCGAGCGCAAGGTGCGCGCCGCGACCGTCGCCCTGCCGGGGGTGACCGACACGCGGGTCGCGATGACCGCCGAGAAGGCGCAGCGCACGATCGTCGCGGTGGGCAGCGGCAAGGGCGGCGTCGGCAAGTCGACGGTCGCGGCCAATCTCGCGGTCGCATTGGCGCGGATGGGGCTGAAGGTCGGCCTGATCGACGCCGACATTTACGGCCCCTCGCAGACCAGGATCATGGGCAATGCCAGCCGGCCCGAGCTGATCGACCAGCAGATCGTGCCCGTCCCCACCCACGGCGTGCGGATGCTCTCGATCGGCCAGCTGATCGAGCCCGGCACCGCGGTCGCCTGGCGCGGGCCGATGACGGCGAGCGCGCTGACCAGCCTGATGGAGGGCGATTGGGGCGATTGCGAGCTGCTGATCGTCGACCTGCCGCCGGGCACGGGCGACGTCCAGATGACCCTGATCCAGAAGTGGAAGCCGGCCGGCGCCGTGATCGTCTCGACGCCGCAGGACCTCTCGCTGATGGACGCGACCCGCGCGATCGACATGTTCCGCAAGATGCACGTCAAGGTGATCGGCCTGGTCGAAAACATGGCCGGCTATGCCTGCCCGCATTGCGGCGAGGTCAGCGATCCGTTCGGCAGCGGCGGCGCCGAGGCCGCCGCGGGCGTGATGGAAATCCCCTTTCTCGGCCGCATTCCGCTACGCATCGCGATCCGCAAATCGTCGGACGCGGGCCGGCCGCCGGCGGCCGGCGAAGGCGAGGAAGCGGATATCTTCCGCGCCCTGGCCGTTGCCCTGCTCGAGCAATTGAAGGAGGCCGCCCGTGCCGCTTGACCGAGACGAGGACATTTACGCTTTGCTGGCCGAGACGAGGACGATCGCGATGATCGGCGCCTCGGACCGGCCCGACCGGCCGAGCTACGGCGTGATGGCCTATCTCCAGAGCCGCGGCTACCGGGTGCTGCCGGTCAACCCGCAGATCACCGGCGAGCATGTCCATGGCGAATATGTCTGGCGCGAGCTCAGCCAGATCGGCGAGCCGATCGACATGGTCGACATCTTCCGCCGCCCGATGGCCGCGGGCGAGGCGGTCGACGAGGCGATCGCGGCCGGCGCCAAATCGGTCTGGCTGCAGATCGGCGTGATCAACGAGGAGGCCGCCGCCCGCGCCGAAGCGGCGGGCCTCAAAGTGGTGATGAACCGCTGCCCCAAGATCGAGATCCCGAGATTGCGAGTCCCCGAAGTCGGCTAGCCCGCCAAGAACGCTCTCCAAGGAGGTAGCCGAGCCAATGGCAGCTTTGGGTGGAAGGCGGACAGTCATCGTCAGCGAAGAATCGAAGGGTCCAGCATGAGTGAATTTCGCGAAATGCCCTCCGAGCCGGTGGCGCCACCCCCGCGCTTTCGGTGGCGCAACATCCTCTTGTGCATCCTCGCCGTGGCGATGCTCATCTTCGGGCTCGCGCGCATGTCGGGCGGGGTGAGAGGGGTTTGGGGAGCCTCCCATTCGACCGGCGCGCATCACTGAGCGTCGCTTCGACCCGCCGGCCGGCGGGCGCATTCCCCAATGGTCTTGCTTTTCCCGGGCGGTACCGCAACAGTTCGTGCGCGACACAGATATGCACCGGCGGATGGGCTCCCGCCCGAGCGAAAACGAGGCAGGAGTCCGCGTGGAGTATCGAAGCAGGGGCGCCGGGCAGTTCGGAGCCTTCTCAAGGCCCTTCCGGCACGGGACAGCGGCGATTGCGGCAGCTTGTGCCTGGCACACGCCCGCGGGCGCCCAGGGCCGCACCGACGAAAATGCCATCACCCAGGCCGAGGATGCGTTCGGCTTCAGCCTCGGCCGGGAGACGCTCGGCATCTATAATGCGGGAAACGTGCGGGGCTTCTCGCCGACGAGCGCCGGCAATGTGCGCATCGAAGGGCTTTATTTCGATCCTGCGGTGTTCGGGCTGACCGACCGCCTGCTCCGTTCGTCCAGCATTCGCGTCGGCCTGGCGGAGCAGGGCTTCCCGTTCATCTCGCCCACCGGCGTCGTCGATTTGCGGCTGCGCAAGCCCGGCGACCGCGCGGGCGCGTCGCTCCTCGTCTCGACGGATAGCCGCGGCGGCGCAAGCATCGAAGCCGATGCCGTCCTGCCGCTGGCCGACACTTTCAGCATGGGCTTCGGCGCCAGCGCCGGCGAGACCCAGTTCGCCGACGGCACCGACAATGTCTATCGCAGCGAAGGGGTGATCGTCCGATGGCGGCCATCGCCCGCCGTTGAGATCCTGACCTTCTGGAACGGCATGAGCGACTATGACGACGAGGCCGGCCAGACCTATGTGATGACCGGCGCCGCGCTCCCGCCAAGGGAGCATCGGGGCCGGTTCGACGGCGCCCAATGGGCCGACATAAGGTCGGAAGCGGCCAGCGCGGGCCTGCTGGCCTCGGCCTCGCTGTCGCGATCCTGGCTGGTCCGGGCCGGCCTGTTCCGCTCGGTGTCAGACTATCGCCAGGCATTCACCTACCTGCTGCTGGACGTGGACCAGGCAGGGACGGCGCGGCGGGTCCTCATCGCCGATCCGCGCACGATCAACCGCACCTATAGCGGGGAGCTTCGGCTTTCCCATGTGATCAGCGAGGGCGATCGGCTGCACACGTTACACCTGAGCCTCTGGGGCCGCCGGCGCGCGCTGCAGAGCGGCGGATCGCAGGTCCTGGACTATGGCCGCGCCGACATCCAGGCGCCGCTGAACGTGCCCCGGCCGGACTTCCAATTCGGGCCACTGACGCGGGACCGGGTCACCCAATGGAATGCGGGCCTGGCCTATGAAGGGCGCTGGCGCGGCAGGGGCGAGCTGGGGATCAGCGTGTCGCGGGCGGACTATGCCAAGAGCATCGCCGCGCCGCTGGCCGCTGTGGTCGACTCCCGCTCGCGGCCCTGGCTGTACAATGCGATCCTGGGGGCAAACCTGACGTCGTCGCTGATCGCCTATGCCGGCATGGCGCGCGGGCTCGAGGAAAGCGGCCAGGCTCCGCCCAGCGCGGCCAATCGCGGCCGCGCCCTGCCCGCAATCATCACCAGCCAGCGCGAAGCGGGCCTGCGGCTCGCCCTGACCCGCCGCCTGAACCTGATCGCCGGCCTCTTCGATCTCAAGAAGCCCTATTTCAACTTCAATGCGGCCAATGTTTACGAGGTCGCCGGCAGCGTGGAAAATCGCGGGCTCGAATTCTCGCTGTCCGGCGCGGTCACCGAGCGGCTGAGCGTCGCCGCAGGCGCCTACTTCCTGCGCCCGCGGCTGACGGGACAGAGCGTCGCCGCGGCGGAAGGGAGGCTGCCCGTCGGCCTGCCCTCGAGGCTGGTCCAGGCCAGTTTCGACTGGCGCCTGCCCTGGCTGCGCGGCCTCTCGCTCGACGGCCGGGTCTCGAACCAGGGGCGGGTGCCGGCGACGGTCGACAATGACGTGTTCGTGCCGTCACGGACGACCGTCTCGGTCGGCGGCCGCTATCGGTTCAGCGCCGCGGGCCGGGACCTGACCTTGCGGATCGCCCTCTCGAACGTCGGGGATGTGCACGGTTGGACGGTGGTCGCGCCGGGGACCTATTACGCGATCGGAGGACGATCCGCGTCCGCCTATCTCGCCGTCGATCTCTAAGGCGAGCGCGCCACTTCGGGCCCGCAATGACGATCCGGCAGGACGACCCTAACGCGAGCGCGCCATTTCCGGGCCGCCTGCCATCTGGACGTTGCGAAGCTCGGAGGCCTCCGGGGTGAGCAGGCGGACGCGGCGGTTGGCGAAGTCGACCGAGACGCGGTGGAACAGGCGGAGCGCGTCCATGCCGAGCAGGACCGCGGGCCGGTCGAGCAGTTGGAGCTGGCGGAAGGGATGAACGTCGGCGAAGGCGATGGGCAGGAAATTGATGTCGGCGTCGCCGATCCGCATCTGGCGGGCGACGCTGTATTCCGCGGTGATCCGGCCGCCGGTGACGCTGATCATGGTGATCGGCGCGGTCGGGCCGAGCCGGTGGCGCTGCTCGAGCGCGCGGCGCAGCGCCATGTTGCCGACGCTGATCTCGGAGCCGGTATCGATGATGACCCAGACCCGCTGCCGGTCGATCGAGGCGTCGATCAGCATCAACCGGCCGAAGCGGCTGCGCGCGGTGACCACGATCGTGTCGCCGTCCCAGCGCGGATCGGCGCGGCGCGAGGGCATGATCGTCATCTGGTGATTCTGGAAATCGAAGATCACGCGCTGGGTCTGGAGCGTGTCGACGCCGAGCATGCCGGCGGCGCCGAGATTGGCGCGCGACAAAGCCGGCGCCTGGATATCCTCCATCGTCCGCTGGCCGACCCGCAGGCCCTGGACGACCACGGTCGGGATCTGGCTGACCTCGGTCATGCTGTGGACCGTCGCGGTCTCGCCTGGGCCGAGCGAGAGGGCGCTGGCCAGCTCGCGCGACACCACGGTGCGCTCCGAACCGGTGTCGACGACGAACGGGAAGGGGCCGCGGCCGGCGATGTTGACCGGCACGGTCATGCGCGTGTTCCAGTCGGTCCGGTAGTCGAGCGTCTCGGCACTGCCCTGGTCGAGCGGCGGCGGGGCCTGGTCGGCCGTCGGGGCGGCCCGATCGGGGGCGGGCGTGGCCGTGGGCGGCTGGTCCTGGCCGCGCAGCGGCGACGACAATGCCAAAGCAAGGACGATCCCCGCGGCGCCGAGCGGGCTCAGCCTTCCAGTCAATCCACGCATCGCACTTTCCTCTCGCGGAGGAAAATACTCTTCTTTGCGAGAAAGCGAAGAGGCGATTCGACGAACCGCGTCCCGGCTTAGACCATGGCCGTACATGCCTCGCTGTCAGGGTTGCCGAAATATCGTATTGTGTAGAACGATGTTCCTTCTCAACTTTATAGTAATCGCTCTGCCGGGCGCGGTGATCGTCCTGATCATCGCTGCCGGAGCGGCGCATTGGCTCAAACTCATGCCTCAAAGCATGTCCTTCTCCTGGTTGGCGATCCCGACCATGGGCTTGGCTGCCGGTGGTGCGACGATGGCGTTGATGGTCGAAGAATTAGCGATCAGGCCGTTGCAATTGCAGAGCGAATTGCTCGGGGCCCAGATCGTCACGCCGATCGAGCTTCGCGGCTATCGGTTCTGGGGCGTTATCATGGATCCCGGCTGGGCTTGGGTCTATGAGATTGATCCGGCCACGGCGACGCGACTGACCAGCGGCTGCCGGCCAGACCCCAATCCCCGCGTGCATTGGTGCGACATTGCCGGAACCCTCGACCAGGATGCTGGGGGCGCGGATGGGCGGGGCGCGTTCGTCAGAGTCGAGGGCACGACGCTCACCATTCAGGAATATTTCTATTGAATCGCGCCGACCGCTTCGTGCGAATTTACACCGGCATTGGAATGGCCGGCGGGCTCGTCTTTCTTATCTTCGGAACCTGGCTGCTGTGGATCGCGCAGTCCTCCGTCCTGGCGCTGCTGGGCCTGCTGACCTTGACGGCTTCGCTTGCCGCGCGGCGGGAGCACGAACGGCTCATGCGCCAAGCCCAAGAGGGTTCAGACCACGGCCATCGCCCGCTCGCGGAGGCGATCGACGGCGGCGGCGTGGATGCCGGGGGTGGCGACGAGGACTCCGAACGCCTCGGCTGAGGCGGTGTTGAAGGCGAGCGGCTGGCCGAGCGCGCCGGTCACGGTCGCGCCCGCTTCCTCGGCGATCAGGGCGGCGGCGGCGATGTCCCACTCGAAGCCCCAGCGCAGGGTCGCGACGAGATCGGCCTCGCCCGCCGCGACCAAAGCGATGCGGAGCGCGATCGAATTGGGCTTGGGCACGGCGACGAGATCGGAATCGACCGAAGGCAATTTGTCGGTGGGGACGCGGGCGCCGGCGAGCCCGGCACGCGGGGCGACGCGGAGCGGGACGCCGTTGCGCCAGCTCCCCTCTCCCCGCGCCGCGGTCCAGAGCTCGTCGCGGAGCGGGGCGGCGAGGACGCCGAGCACGGGCACGCGGTCCTCGACCAGGGCGACGGAGACGCACCAGCCCGGCCGGTCGCGCAGATAGTCGCGGGTGCCGTCGATCGGATCGACCACCCAGAGTCGTGGCCGCTCGATCCGGTCGGAATCGTCGATGGTCTCCTCGGAGAGCCAGCCCGCTTCGGGATCGAGCGCGGTCAGTCGCTCGCGCAGGAAAGCGTCGACGGCGAGATCGACGTCGCAGACCGGCTGGCCCGGCACTTTCTCCCAGCTCTTGTAGTCGGTGCCGCAGCGGCCGGCGGCGATCCGGCCGGCCTCCTCCGTGATCCGTGTGACCTGCTCAAGCACCGGCGACCGTCATCCCTTCGATGCGCAGGGTCGGAACGTCGATCGAGCGGCGATGCTCCAGATCGTCGGCCGGGACCATGTGGCGGAACATGTCGATCAGATTGCCGGCAATGGTGATCTCGGCGACCGGGGCCGCGATCTCGCCGTTCGCGATGATGAAGCCCGAGGCGCCGCGGCTGTAATCGCCGGTCACCGGGTTGACCGCGCTGCCGATCAGCTCGGTGACGTAGAGGCCGAGCTCGATGTCAGCCATCAAAGCGGTGGGGCTCGCCGTGCCGGGCTCCATATGGACGTTGGTCGCGCCGGCGCCGGGCGGGCCGCCGACGCCGCGGCTGGCATTGCCGCTCGTCTCCAGGCCCAATTGCCGCGCCGAGGCGGCGTTGAGCAGCCAGCCGGTGATGCGGCCGTGCTCGACCAGGTTGCGCCGCGCGGTGGCGACGCCCTCGCCGTCGAACGGCTTGGAGCGGAGGCCCCGGCGGCGGAGCGGATCGTCGACGATCACGATCGAGGGATCGAACAGATCCTCCTCCTCGCGGCCGAGCAGGAAGCTGGTCTTGCGCGCGATGGAGGGGCCGGAGAGGGCGGAGATAAGGCTGCCGATCAGGCTGCCGCCGACGCGCGGATCGAAGACGACCGGCATGGCGCCGCTCGGCAGCTTGCCGGGATCGAGCCGCCTGACCGCCCGCTCGCCGGCGAGGCGGCCGATCGCCTCGGGCCCATCAAGATTCTCGAGGTGACGGGTGGAATGGCTCGCATAATCGCGCTGCATCCCGCTGCCGGTCCCCGCGATCACGCTCGCCGAGCCGCTATAGCCGCTGGCCGCGTAAGCGCGGGCGAAGCCATGGCTGGTGGCGAGGCAGACGACGGTGCGGCCGGCGCTCATCCCGGCGCCCTCCGAATTGGTGATTCCGGGGACGGCGCGCGCCGCTTCCTCGATCGCCAGCGCCTGCTCCTTGAGGGTGACCGGCGAGGGATCGGCGCGATCGTCGCCCTCGATGTCGGGCGCGGCGCCGCGCAGCAGCCTTTCCTCGGGGGCGAGGCCGGCCCAGGGATCCTCGGGCGCCTCGCGCGCCATCGCCGCGGCGCGCTCGACCAGCGCCGCCATCGCATCGGCGGAGAGATCGGAGGAGGAGACGCTCGCCGACCTTTGCCCGACGAATAAGCGCAGGCCGATCTCCTCGCCCTCGGAGCGGGTCACGTCCTCGAGTTCGCCGAGCCGGACCTGCACCTCGGTCGCGCTTTCGCCGATATAGAGGACGTCGGCGGCGTCGGCGCCGGCCCTGAGCGCGGCCTCGATCAAGGCGGCGGCGCGGCCCTCGGCTTCTTCGGTCTGGAGCATCGGGGCGAGGTAGAGGCTCGGCGCTCAAAAGCAAGCTCGGGTCCGCATCGGCGTCTCAGGAATTGCCGACGACCAGGCAGGCGAGGAACATGAGCAGGCCCGCCATGCGGTTCGAGCGGAATTTGGCGAGCGCGTCGTCCCCGTCGTCGAGCCTGAGGGTCGCGGCCTGGCGGGCGAGGTGCAGCGCGACGGGCAGCAAGGCGAGCAAGGCGAACCATTCGCGCCGCACCAGGTGGAGCGAGACCCCCCAGAGGGCGAGCGCGACGAGGTAGGAGAGCGAGATCCCAACCCGCGCATGCCTCCCCAGCGCGCGCGCCGAGGAGCGGACGCCGACCAATGCATCGTCCTCCTTGTCCTGGAGCGCGTAGATCGTGTCGTAGCCGATCACCCAGAAGACCGATCCCGCCCAGAGCCACCAGGCGGGCGCGCCGAGGTGTCCCTTCACCGCCGGCCAGCCGACCAGGGCGCCCCAGGAGAAGACCAGGCCGAGCCAGGCCTGCGGCCACCAGGTGATCCTTTTCATGAACGGATAGGCCGCGACCGGAGCCAGGCTGGCGAGGGCGACGATCTGCGCGGTGCGGCCGAGCTGGAGCAGCACGACGAGGCCGATCAGGCTCATGCCGACGAGCAGGGCCCAGGCGCCGCGCAACGAGACCCGGCCGCTCGCCAGCGGGCGAAGCCGTGTGCGCTCGACCTTCGCGTCGAGATCCCGGTCGACGATGTCGTTATAGACGCAGCCGGCGCCGCGCATCGCCCAGGCGCCGAGCGCCAGCCAGAGGATCAGCAGCCAGGCTTCGCGGCTGGGCCGCGCCAGCGCCACGCTCCACGCGCAGGGCCAGAACAGGAGCCAGGCGCCGATCGGCCGGTCGAGGCGGATCAGGGAGGCGTAGGGCCGCAGCGCTGCCGGCAGCGCGCCGATCAGCCCGCGCTGCTCGCTGTCCGGGACGATCTCCGTTTCCACAAGCTCCCAATGCCGTTCGCCCCGAGCGAAGTCGAGGGGCGCTGCCGAGCGCAGACGAGGCTTGAGATCTCGGCTCCGCTCGATTGGGTGTCTCGACTTCGCTCGTATCTCGACTTCGCTCGATACGAACGGTTAGTGGTTGGAGGTGCCGAGCTTGCCCGAAACCCTGCGCGCGAAGCTGAGCGAGGTGGCCGAGCCCGAGCGAGCCCCGGGCATGCAGGCCTATATGAAATCGGCCATGCCCTATCTCGGGGTCTCGACCGTGCCGATGCGGCAGGTCTGCAAATCCGTCTTCGCCGGCCTCGCCTGGCCGGACGCCGCGGCATGGCGAGAGGACGTGCTGGCGATCTGGCGCGGCGCGCGGTTCCGCGAGGAGCGCTATGCGGCGATCGAGCTCACCGGCATCCGCGCCGCGCGCGCCTTCCAGCATATGGACGCGCTCGGCATGTATGAGGAGATGATCGTCGATGGCGCCTGGTGGGACTATGTCGACGCCATCGCCGGCCAGCGCCTCTGGGCGATCCTCCAGAACGACCGCGCCCCGATGAAGGCCGCGATGCTTGCCTGGAGCGGGGACGACGACATGTGGAAGCGCCGCAGCGCCATTCTCTGCCAGATCAGGGCCAAAGCCGCGACCGATCTCGAGCTTCTCTACGCCTGCATCGAGCCGAGCCTGGGATCGGGCGAGTTCTTCCTGCGCAAGGCGATCGGCTGGGCGCTGCGCGAATATGGATGGACCGATCCGGCGGAGATACGGCGCTACGTCGACGCGAACGAATCCCGCCTCAGCGGCCTCAGCAAGCGCGAGGCGCTGAAGAATATCGGAGGCGCGGGCTGATGGTCGCAACCCCCGCCTGGCCGCCGCGGAGCCTGCCGCGGCTGTTCGTCCACGAGATCCTGGCCGAGGGGCGGAGCGTCAGCGTCGACGGCAATTATCTTGCCGCGGTGCTTCGGCTCGGCCCGGGCGACCGGGTCAAATTGTTCGACGACCGGACCGGTGAGTGGCTGGCGACGATCGCCGAGGCGGGCAAGAGGCGCGTGACCCTCGAGGTCGGCGAGCGGCTGCGCGAACGCGAGAGCGTGCCCGATCTCTGGCTCCTGTTCGCGCCGATCAAGCGCGGGCGGATCGACTGGCTGGTCGAGAAGGCGACCGAGCTGGGCGTCGCCCGCCTCGTCCCCGTCCTCACCCGCCGCACCATCGTGGACCGCCTGAACCTCGAGCGACTGCGCGCGCATGCGGTGGAAGCCGCCGAGCAATGCGAGCGCACCGCGCTTCCCGTCCTGGACGAGCCGCGCAAGTTCGAGGCGGTGCTGCGCGACTGGCCCGAGGACCGCGCGCTCCATTTCGCCGACGAGGGCGGCGGCGCTCCGCTCGCCTCGGCCGCCGCGCCTGCCCCCGCCGCGATCCTGATCGGACCCGAGGGCGGGTTCACCGAGGAGGAGCGCGCGGCGATCCGGGCGCTGCCCTCGGCCCGCCCGGTCTCGCTCGGGCCGCGCATCCTGCGCGCCGACACCGCGGCGCTGGCGGCGGTCAGCCTGTGGATGGGGGCGGCGGGGGATTGGTAACCGTATCCGTCATGCCCGCGAAAGCGGGCATCCAGCTTCACTTGGGAATGAGGGACAAATAAGGGCTGGATTCCCGCGTTCGCGGGAATGACGAGAAGCTTAATTCGCCGCGGCGAAGAACATGAGGTGGACCAGGCGGCCATTCTCCGGGCCGGTGCCGAAGCCGGGGCCGCTATTGTGGAAGAGCCAGGGGCTGAACAGGATCAGCCGGTTGAAGCGCATCGGCGCGGTGAAGCTCTTCTCCCAGCGCGCCGGCTTCAGCGTGTCCCGGTTGACCACCTCCTCGATCAAGACGTTGGGATCGTCATAGCCGGCGCGCAGCATCTCGAGCCGGTCGGCCGGGACCTGGTCGAGCCCGGTCCTCTTGTGCCGGAAGAAGTCGGTGCCGCCGCGGCAATGTTCGGGGAGGCTGAGATAGAGGATGCCCGAATAGAAGCAGGGATCGATATGGACTCCGGAGAGGCCCTTCTCACGCGCCAAGGTGAGGCGGCAATGGCAATGGCTGGTCCCGGGCTGCGGCTTGACCGGCGCGCCGATCAGCCGCGAAACCGCCGCATCCAGCCCCTCGATCGGCAGCGGGCGGGTGGAGAGCAGGCCCGGATAATTGCCCTGCTTGAAGGCGGGATCGTAATCGAGCGCCAGCGCCATGCGCCGCACGGCGAGCGGATCCTTGAGGAAATTGTCGAGAATCATGAAGGAGGGAAGCATGCCCCAGCCCTATCCGCGCCGGCGAGGAGCCGCAATCGAAGGCAGACGTCAGGGTTCGGACTCATGCCATGAGGCCTCCTTATGGGTAGCCGATCGAAACCTGCTGGCGGGGCGTCGCGCCCGCCGCTAGACGCGCGAAATGACCACCCGCACCGAGACCGGCAAGAACGACCGCCTCGTCGAGAGTCGCGAGGATCTGCTCGCGACCTTCGCGAAAGGCGAGAAGCCGCCCGAGCGCTGGTCGATCGGCACCGAGCATGAGAAGTTCGTCTTCCGCTGTGCCGACCACAGAGCGCCCTCCTATGAGGAGCCGGGCGGGATACGCGACCTGCTGATGGCGCTCACCGAGTTCGGCTGGGAGCCGGTGATGGAGGGCGGCAACGTGATCGCGCTGACCGGGCCCGACGGCGCGGTCAGCCTCGAGCCCGCCGGCCAGCTCGAGCTTTCCGGGGCGCAGCGCGCCCATCTCCACGAGACCTGCGCCGAGACCGGACGCCACCTCGCCCAGGCCGTCGCGGTCGGGGAAAGGCTGGGCCTCGGCTTCCTCGGCCTCGGCATGTGGCCGGACAAGACCCGCGCCGAGCTGCCGCGCATGCCCAAGGGCCGCTACGCGATCATGCTCAACTACATGCCGAAGGTCGGCAGCCTCGGCCTCGACATGATGCTTCGGACCTGCACGATCCAGGTCAATCTCGACTATGCCTCGGAGGCGGACATGGTCCGCAAGTTCCGGGTCGGCCTCGCCCTCCAGCCGCTCGCCACAGCCTTGTTCGCCAACTCGCCGTTCACGGAAGGCCGGCCCAACGGCTTCCTCTCCTTCCGCAGCCATATCTGGTCGGACACCGATCCCGACCGCACCGGCATGCTCCCTTTCGTGTTCGAGGACGGGTTCGGCTATGAGCGCTATCTCGATTACGCGCTCGACGTGCCGATGTATTTCCTCTTTCGCGACGGCAGATATATCGACGTCGCCGGCCAGTCGTTCCGCGATTTCCTGGACGGCAGATTGCCGGGGCTCCCCGGCGAGAAGCCGCGCGTCTCCGACTTCATCGACCATCTTTCGACCATCTTTCCGGAGGTGCGGCTGAAAAGCTTCCTCGAGATGCGCGGCGCCGACGGCGGGCCGTGGAGCCGGATCTGCGCGCTGCCCGCGCTCTGGGTCGGCCTGCTCTACGACGACGGGGCGCTCGCCGCCGCCTGGGACGAGGTCAAGGACTGGAGCCTCGACGCGCGCCAGCGGCTGCGGGACGCGGTGCCCAGGCTCGGCCTCAAGGCGGAGACGCCGGACGGGGAGACGCTCGGCGCGCTCGGCAAGCGCATCCTCGCCATCGCCGAGGCGGGGCTCGGCGCGCGCGCCCGGCTCAACGCGGCCGGCGACAACGAATCGGGCTTCCTCGATCCGCTGCGCGAGGTGCTCGCCAGCGGCAGGACGCCGGCCGAGCGGCTGCTCGGCCGCTACCAGGGCAAATGGAAGGGCGACCTCTCGCGCATCTACGCGGAAGAGAGCTACTGATCCTGGTTCCGGTTCGCGCCCGGGCTGGACAGGACCCGTACCGCGAAAGAACCGACCATGAGCAGCAGGAACGGTGTGACGAAATGCCGGTGGCGCTCGCCGAATTCGAACCAGATGCCGAACAGCCCGATGTGGAGCAGGCAGGCGAGCAGGATCGGGGCGAGAAACCGGTCTTTGGCCAGCGCGCGCCTGCTCGCCAGCGCCGCGAAGGCGAGGCCGACCGCGCACGCAAGCGATAGCTGGGCCGCCGGCAGCACCGCCCTCGCCCAGGCGAAGGGCGGATTGAAACCGGCGAGGCGCAAAGCATCATAATCCTCGAAGACCATTTGCCGGATTATGTGCGGAATTCGGCCCGTAACGAACCCGAACGGATCGGCGGCGATCAACCCACCTGCCTCCCTGATCATCAACGCCGAGCGCGCGGGCTCGTCGCCGCTCATCAGCAATTGCGCCCGCTCACCGGGCACGCGGCCGACCGCAACCATCATCGCCGGACCCATGCTCGTGGTCAGCGGCACGAAGGCGCCGAACAGGGCATAGTTGCGGATCCACCAAGGCAGCATCGTAAGAATCGCGAACGGCAGGGCGCGCGCGCCGAACAGGATGAGCGGCCGCGCCCCGGCGAAAGGGAGCAGGACCAGGAAGATGCTGAGCGGCAGCAGGGCGAGGCCTGGCTGGGTGAGCGCCATCAGCGCGGTGCCGAGCCCGAGCAAGGCAGCGTCGCGCCAGCCCGGCCCGTCGTCCAGCATCCTCTGGAACATGAGGACAATGAACAGCGCGAGAAAATTGACCAAGCCTTCCTTGGCCGCCAGCGACGCCGTGATCGCGGCGCTCGGCCAGATCATGTACAAGGACGCCGCAGCGAGACCGATGCGGATGTCGCCGAGCCGCCGGCCGATGGCGACAAGCAGGCCGGCCGAAGCGAGGTCGATCGCGCTGTTGAGGGCCAGAATCGTGACCGCATTGAAGCCGCCCGCGGCGCCCGCCCCGGCGAGGAGCAAAGGGTAAAGCGGTGGATAGAGGCCGCGCACCCAGCCGTAATTCATGGTGTGGGCGAGCAACCCGTTGCCTTCCGCCAGGTTGCGCGCGAGAGTCAGATAGGCGGCGTAATCATTCCCCGTCTCGACTCCTTCGAACCCGTTCACCGCCACCAGCACTACGAGCCGCAAGGCCAAGGCGGCGGCGAGGCAGGCGGCGATGGCGCGCCGCAGCGGCGCCCCGACCCCGACCCGGATCAGCAGGAAGGCGAGCAGCCCCCAAGCTGCCGCGAGCGCCCAGCCCCAGGCGGGAATCGCGTAACGCCAGGCAATGCCCGCCAGGCCAAGCAACGTGCCCAGGAAGTACAGGCCGACGGTGAGCGCCGCCGCCTTCGTCACGGCGGCCGTCCAAAAAGTCGGGCTGCGGTCCATATCCAAGCCCTATCGCCGGTCGAATCCCGGGGCAAACCGGCCGCCCTTTGAAAAGCGCGCGACCTCCGCTAGCTGCGAGCCTTTCCGCGCGGGTCAAAGCGCGCCCCAAAAAGCGAGGCTGCCCGTGTCCGATCTCTCCCGCCGCACCCTCTATCCGCCGATCGAGCCTTATGAGAGCGGGATGCTCGACGTGGGGGACGGACACATCCTCTATTGGGAGCGCTGCGGTACGAGGGGCGCCAAGCCCGTCGTGTTCCTCCATGGCGGGCCGGGCGCGGGCTGCAGCGCCGATCATCGCCGCCAGTTCGATCCCGCGCGCTACGACATATTGCTGTTCGACCAACGGGGGTGCGGCCGCTCGACCCCGCACGCCTCGCTCGAAGCCAACACGACCTGGCACCTGGTCGCCGACATGGAGCGGCTGCGCGAGATGATCGGGGTCGAAAGGTGGATGGTCTATGGCGGCTCGTGGGGCTCGACGCTGGCGCTCGCCTACGCCCAGACCCATCCCGACCGGGCCAGCGAACTCGTGCTCCGCGGCATCTTCACCTTTCGCCAGTCGGAGCTCGACTGGCTCTACGCCTTCGGGGCGTCCGAGATTTTCCCCGACAAATGGCCCGAATTCCTGGCGCCGATCCCCGAGGCCGAGCGCGGCGACATCGTCGGCGCCTATCAGCGCCGGCTGACCGGCGACGATCCGGCCGCGCAGCTCAAAGCGGCCAAGGCGTGGAGCAAGTGGGAGGCGGAGACCGTGACCCTGCTTCCCAATCCCCATGTGATCGAGGAGTTCACCAGCGACGAATTCGCGATCGCGATCGCTCGCATCGAGAACCATTATATGGTCCACAAGGGCTGGCTCGAGGAGGGCCAGCTGATCACCGGCGCGGAGAAGATCCGGCACATTCCGGGGGTGATCGTGCAGGGGCGCTACGATTGCTGCACGCCGCCGGTCACCGCCTGGGACCTGAAGCAGGCCTGGCCCGAGGTCGAGCTGAACATCGTGCCCGACGCCGGCCATCTGTTCAGCGAGCCGGGAATCACGGACGGGCTGGTTCGGGCGACGGACAGGTTCGCCGCGGCGGGGTAGCACCGCCCCGCACTCCATCCCGCGCGATGGTCGCGGAGCCCGACTTCTGTCGGATTGCGCCGCACCGCCCAACGGACTATCGCTGAAATTGCACGGCCTGTCGTGTAACGAATTCGAAGGGGACCTTTCACATGCGCCTGCACACGCTTTCCCTCGCCGCGCTCGCGGCGGCCCTCGCCGCGCCGGCCATGGCGCAGACCGCCTTCGTCCCGATGCACGTCAGCGGCGCGCTCACCGACAGCGACGCCCAGGGCGAGGAGCATCA
>Ga0070686_100000568_pt1 | contig 22108 bp, 19 predicted proteins | sample KBSS23LmetaG_FD_65654 | JGI IMG/M metagenome (GOLD analysis project Ga0070686, IMG submission 65654) | Switchgrass rhizosphere microbial communities from Kellogg Biological Station, Michigan, USA - KBS S2-3L metaG | ecosystem: Host-associated > Plants > Roots > Rhizosphere ... | reverse complement strand
ATCAATTCCCTGCGGAGTTCGCGATAGTTGTAGATCTCCCCGTTCAAGACTGCCCACACAGACCCGGTCTCGTTCCGAACCGGTTGATGGCCACCGGTCGGGTCAATTACCCGTAATCGCCGTGCCCCGAAGGCCACGCCTGCGTCGTGATGCGTCCCTTCCTCGTCCGGCCCCCGATGGACAAGTCGATCGAGCATCCGGTCGAGCAGGACGGGATCGTTGTCCCCCACAAGGCCGCAAATCCCACACATAAAATGACGACTCCAATTGAGCGTGTTACCGACCCTGCTCCGTCACAACTCGATCTCGCCGTTCGTACTCCTCCCGTTCCTTCTGGTGGCGGGGTGAAACCTCTTGAGGCGGCACATCGACCGGCTCATATCGGGTATGCTTGGCAGACCCCACCGAGGTAAACAGTACCCGCACACCGAGTGTGGCTAATGCAGCGAATAAGCAGAGCGCGACGAGGATGCCCCAAAACCTCATTGAAATTCGCCGCCGATGCCTGAACGAATGGGATATGCTCATGGCAATGCCTCCCTCCGCTGGGCAATGATCTCGAACGAGGGAGCCCAGACCATGCGCCCCCCCGACACCTTAAAGAGCACCTCCGCACAGGACCAGAACGCCGTCGCACCAATCCGCCACTTGAGGCGACTCATCCACGGATTTGCCGGGGTGAGAGGGCCTCGACTTGGAACCGAGTTGTGGATTGCGATGGTGTGCAATCCAATCTTTTCCAGCAACGAACGGAGCGCCTGAGGCGAATACAGAAAGAGGTGAAATGCTTGATCATAGCGCGACCCGACCCACGAAGCGGGCGTTCGCATCGGGAGATGAAATGATCCATTGGTCGCTCTGATGACGACGAGACCCGATGGCGTGAGTGCACCCGCGACCTGCCGTAAGAGACTCGCCGGATTGGTCACCGTCTCCAATACATTCACGAGAGTGATCACATCAAACGGTTCGCGCTTCTCCTGTTCCAACCAATCTGCCGGCAACACCGTCAGCCGACGGCGAGCCGCGCGCGCGGCTGCTTTCCTCGACAACTCCAGCCCGTAACAGGTCCATCCCGCCGACTGACAGAGCGACAAGAATGCGCCGTTTCCACAACCAATATCGAGCAACCGACCGGGAGGCTGCCGGTACAGGCTCAGACGGCGTGCGACACTCTCAAAAACCGGGTCGCGGTCCGATGATGCTTCGGCCTCGCCGTAGGCTTCGTCGTAGTCTTCGCGGTAAAACTCTTCGACCAGTGTTTTCAATGGACGAGGATTCTGAAACACGAGACCACAGCCAGGACACCGCACATAACGTCTGGTCGGCGTCTGAAATACATCGACCGGCATCGCCCTACTACCACAGGGACAAAGGATCTGTTCTGTCTCCGGCATGGCCGCCGTCCTCACGCCGCCATCCGTTTCTGGACAGGCGGCGGTATACCCGCGTCCTGCATGGCTGCATCAAAGATCGCCGTCGTATCTGCAACCATGCGATTGACTGTAAACCGCTCGCGAACCACCGCCCGCCCGACTGCTCCCATCTTCGATGCCGCTGTCGGATCGCTCAGTATTTCTCGAATCGCCGCCTCCAGCGCCTGGGGATCTCGCGGCGGCACAAGAAGCCCTGTCTTGTGATCTTCGATCATCTCCGGAACACCGTTGACTCGCGACGCGACGACAGGACAGCCCATCGCCAATGCCTCCAGTAGTACAAACGGAAAGCCCTCGGCGAGGGACGGCAACACGACGATATCCGCAGCAGCCAGGACATCGGCGATGTCCTCACGAACCCCCACAAACCGGCAGGCCCGTTCGACACCCAGGTCAATCGCCATACGATGCAACGAATCGTGCAGCTCCCCTGCTCCCACGAATACACAGCAGAACTGCGGCCAAGTTTTCAGCAAGTTTGGAAATGCCTGCAGCAGATAGCGATGACCCTTCGCTTCAGTCAACCGCGCGATCATGACCAATACCGGTCCTGATACGATACCGAGTTCTTCTCGAACTCTCTTACGATCCGGATGGGAAGGAAAGGCCGACGGGTCCACGCCGTTGTAGACTGTCTGCATCTTCGCCGCCGCAGCCGGGCACTCCTCGAGTAAATCCCTACTATTGGCATCCGAAACACAAATAATCCGATGGACAATGGGGAGCGTCAGACGCAGCAAGAAGGCATAGAGCCCTCGTCTGAGCGGACGGACCTCGTAGTCTTTCAGTGAATTATGGACGGTCGAGATAATGACCGGCACGCCGGCCAGATATCCTGCGATTCGTCCATAAAAATTTGCTCTGGCTCCGTGCGTTTGGAGAAGCGTCACTCTCTCCCGCATGAGCAGTCGCGTCAAACGCCAGAGGGCAAAGGGATTGAACAGCGGCGCCAAGTGAACGAGATGCGTCTCCACTCCGCGTTTTTCCATACGTTTCACAAACGGACCGGGCTCCGGGCAGATCAGGAGCGCTCGATATCGAGCGGGATCGAGATGGTCAAACAGCAATTCCAGATACCGTTCTCCTCCTCCATACGCCGCCGACCCGGCCAGTTCTGCGAGGACGACGGGTGTCATGGCTTTCTCCCAAGAATCAATAAACTCCCTCGCAAGTGTGGGATGAGATAAAACGGCATCTTGGCCCAGTCGATCGCGCTCTGGCGAGCGGTCTGCCGACAGTCCTGCGTGTCCTCGCCCAGGAAAAACCGCGACTGCGCGATCTCAAACCCGATATGGCACAGCATGTCCGCCAGCTCATGCATCGCATACTCCCGTGCATGCGGTCGCCACTCATCGTTCGGATCGTCATAGCCGGGAGGGGCCAACCGATCGTTGGGCGATCGACCGATCAACAGCTTGAAGATATTGCCGATGCGAGTGACATTGGGCGTTGTGATGACGAGATGGCCGCCGGACTTCAAAATTCTATAGGCTTCCGTCATCAGATGAAACGGCGAGGTTAGGTGTTCGATGATCTCGAGCGCAAACACGAGCTGCGTGGAATGGTCGGGCAGCGGGACTTTTTCCTGGTACCCTTTGGACCTGAATTGTTGCCCGACTGGATCAAGGTTGACGGTGAGAATGTCCGCGTCGGCATCCTGTTTCATGAACTGAATGAATTCCGGACTGGCCATCAATCCGGCTCCGAAGAGACGCGCCGCTCTCGTCGGCTCGATCCCACGTAACAGCCGCAATAGGCTGCCTGGGAAGGGACCGAAATCCACGATCGTCTGCAGTCCCTCCGGCAACCGTTGCAATCCGCTTTTGAGTGCTACATGGAGACGATCACGACACTTCAATGCGTGATTCATCGGCGTGGTGAAGCGCGTGTCTCGTGCTCCAAACGCGTCATACTGAGACGGCTGGTAGGTTCGTACCAGGTGATTGAATTGACTAGCGGTAAGGTCATAACCCATTGGATTCACAGCCCTGTGGGAAGAGGTTGTCGACGACGCAGAGACACCATCGGGGGACCCATGCGCGCCAGGACCGCTACTGACAGAACCATAAGGCACGGTAGCACAGGCAGCGCATACCGGCCAGCTTCCACTGTGAATGGAATGTAGCCGAGCATCAAACCGATTGGAAACACATAGAGCGGTAGGAGCTCCCGCCAACGAGACTGGTGCGACCAGGCGCTCCAGAGCGAGAGGCCGATCAAACCTGGAATCACCAGCATTCGTTTCGCCACGCTGTAGGTGGCCGTCAACCAGCCCCGATCGGCGGCATCCAACGTCAGCCCTTGCACAAATCCCTGATCGGAGTTCAGTAAGTAGAACGAGTTCCCGATCCAGAAATCATAGGCTCGAGTCAGGGTCAGCCAGAGGTATCTCGCCGGAGATTCTGTAATGCGCGCCCATCCCTTCGCGCGCAAGATTTGATCGGTCGACACGTCGTACATCGCATGGGCATAGGGCAACGGCGTAATCCCGGCACTCTCCCATATCTGGGACTCCATCGTCAGCGGCATAGGCCAACTTCCTCGCGACAATGGATCGCTGCCCATCCACAGTCCGGCACCTACTCCAGCGGAAACGGGAATCACCGTGCCGAACGCCTGATAGTTGCGCATCGTCCACGGCAACACCACAAGGAGACACGCAAACAGATAGAGGCTCGCACGAGCCATCCTGACGCGAAAGGGATCTGTGCCGAGGAACGATAGACCGACCAGCACAACGGCAAGCAGGATTGTCACCGGCTTGCACAGAATGACGAGTCCGGCCAGCAAACCAGCTCCCACGAAGAAGAACATTCGAGTGGAGGAAAGGCAGACAACCGTGGTCCACAACCAGGCGCTCATCAGCAGTGTCAAGAGACTCTCGCTCCTGATCCGAGGGTCGTACGTCCAATAGGTTGGATAGAGAAACATGGCCGCCGCCGCGATTGCACCGATCCAAGAGCCGAACAGCCTCCTTCCGACAAAGAAGATACAGACGCTCGCACCGACGTCACAGGCTGCGTGCAGATACGGCACCCATTCAGGCCGATGACCAGCAATCCCATAAAATACGGCCAGAACAGACGGATACAGCGGGCCAACATGTGCCGACGGCGTCATGCCGTCCGTGGTGAACGTTCCAAGCGTCGCCAAATTCCAGGCCAAATCGTCGAACAGATCATCGACGGCGTATCCCTGTCGTGCCGTATGGAGAATCGTCCACGCTCGAGCCAACAACCCCAGGGCGCCAGCCAACATCATTAGCATGGCGGGAGACCATCGTCGGACTGAATGCTTGCCGCTAAGCTGCGTCATTTCCTGCAAATTCCGATGAGATTCGTATCGCCGGCCACACCTTCCTCATATTCAATATCTTCAGGAGTGATCGCCTCCAGTGTAGGCCCACCATGAAGCCGGCTGACCAGACCACCGAGCCTATGCCGAATCGAACGCGGAACGAGATTGCGGATGCCACCCGGATCGAATCGCCGCACGCCATCCATCGCCCGTTCAACAGCTTTCAATCGCGCACCCTGACGGCGACCGAACCAACGGATGGTCGAGAAGTAGGGCGCCAGGATGTTTCGAAATTCTTCCTGGTTGTACTCCCGCACGTGAAAGGGGTCTTCCGGCTTGTATGCCACACCCTTCCCATGAGGCGTAAAAATGATCAACGTGCCGGTCTTGCGTAAGACACGCGCGACTTCGTCCACGAACCGTCGATCGTCCATGATGTGCTCGATCGTATCTTGCGACAGAATACAATCGAAGGATTCATCACGAAAACCGAGCGCACACCCATCCATTGCCAAGAATGATGCGCCTGAATCACCGTAGCGGGCACGGTTGCGGGCGACGATCTTCGGCGCGCAGTCCACCCCGACGACTCGACCGGCCTTTCCGCTCAGGTAGCCGGATCCATAACCAGTCCCGCAGGCAAGATCGAGTACACAGAGTCGGTCAAGCTGTGGGACCTGTCTGGCTGCCCACACATATCCCGACAAATTCACAATGTGTTGTGTGTCGGTTGGATAGGCTTCGCGGCGCTCCATGAGATCGTTCTCCCTATCCTTGCGGTCCTGATGAATAGGCCCGCACCTGCTCAATCAACTGCGGCCCACTCCACAGGCGACGGATCGTCGTCAGACAACTCTGTGCCCGCATGCGCCGTTGTGCCGCCGGCGCACACCACATCAACTGCGCCAATCGCCATCCGGCGCCGCCCGCAATCCACCCTTTCATGATCCAGCGCTTGATCGGAGAAAAATGTTTTTCGATATAACAGATGCGGCTGAATTCCCATACAAGATGCAACCGTTCGCGATCCCGTCCACTGCTGCAGCCGATGAAGTGGATAATCTCAGCCTCAGCAAGATGGCGCACGCGACACCCGTATTGACGCAGGCGTCGGCACAAATCGACGTCTTCAAAATACATGAAGAATGCTTCGTCCAATCCCCCCAGTTGCTGCAACAGCGATCGTCGGACCATTAAGCATGCGCCATTCGCCCAATCAACGTCTTGGGACTTCGTACAATCGACTGTTTGCGTCGCGGCTGCGGCTATTTGCATGTTAGGGGCTACTCGTTGAAACGGGGCCGAATAGATCAGGTGATCGCGAATGGAGGGAAAAGGGAAACACGTTTGGTTCAGGTGTCCATCTCCAGTCCATTGCTTGCAACTCACCGCTCCGACGTCAGGATGATCGTCCAGGTATGCGACCATAGTCGTGAGCGCCTGATCCTTGACAAGCGTGTCGCTGTTGAGCAACAGCACGTGCCGGCCACGGCTTACGGCCAACGCCTGATTCACGGCCTTCGCGAAACCCCGATTGTCCGGATTCGCAATGACCCTCATGTCAGGATAGACTTCTTTTAGTACGGCCACCGTCCCATCCTGCGAATCATTGTCGACCACGATCACCTCGAAGCCGACGCCTGTCGCATGGGCATGGATAGACCGAATACAGTCGAGGAGCACCGCTCTTGTGTTGTAACTCACAATCGCGATGGACAAATCCGTCGTCGATGAAGGCAGAGACTGTGTGTCAGACGGCATCATGCACACTCGTTACTGGAATCGAACTCCGCCACGATGATCTGTCGATAGCACGGGCCGATATTCAACCAACGCCGCACATGGACCAACACGATAGCCAGGCGATGCAAGACATAGCTGACCCGGTCCGTCCGCATCCACAGACGAAGCAGCATTCTGTGCACCCATACATTCAGGTTCGGTTCGCAGTGAAACCGAATGGGTCGCTCACTATCTTCAGCAATGCCCTCCATCTCCGCGAGGACAGCCTTCAGCCTGGGAAGACCATTGGCAACGTGCTCGTCGAGAAAGGGAAACGACTCACCCCTCTGCGCCCGATAATACTGCTGTAAGGCCTTATCTTCCTTCTCGGCTTGAGATCCCATGGGACATCCTATGTACATTCGCCGCCTGGTGACCCTCATGAGTTCCCGTAGAAAGCGGTTCCGGTCTGAAGATTCGATATGTTCCAACGTGTCCATACAGACTGTGCAGTCAAACGATCCGGACTGAAACGGTAACGCCTGCCCCTTCGCGAGAATGGGAGTGACGAGTGCAGGGCACGCACCCTCCAGAACACAATCCACCCCAACCACCGGCTGACGAAGATATGTGGTCAGACCAGAGAGGTTCACCCCGACCTCCAGAATCAAACCCCGCGAGGATTCAGCACAGATCGACTCCACCACCGGCAAGTACCGCAATGCAATTTCAGGCACCCAATCCGGATAGCGGCGATTCCACCAGGCTGTGACTAGATGCAGCATGAACCCCTCGACGTCAGTGTTGATCCCAGAGCACTTTGAGCCTGGGCATTTCCACTGCCCAGAGATACCAGCCATACAGTCCAAGTCCCCCCAAGCAGGCGGAAACCAGCACCCAGGAGGCTGGCGGCGTTGAGGGGACTCCCGACATCATGAGAATAATTCCGGCTAGGAGTCCTGCGAGCACACAGGCTCTTCCAGCCGACCGGAATGTGACACCTGTTGCCGTTCCGATGAGGGCTCTAGTCCCGATACCTTGCAACAGCACTCCCACCACATAGCTGGCGACCAGCGCGATCGCGCTTCCGGTCAGACCAAACCCCATGGTCAATGGCACAAGCATCATGGCGTAGACCAGAAACTGCCCTCCCCAACTCTTCAGCTGGAGATCCGGTCTGTTCGCCCCATAGTGCAACGCCGTCATCACGCTCAAATATCCGGCGCAGACGACATACAAACAGAGTATTCTGAGCGGCTCGACGATGGCGAGCCATTGAGGACCAAATGCCAAGGGCACAATGACCGGAGCGAGCACCGCAACGCCGACCGCCAGTGGAATGAAGATGAGCCCAACCAGGCCCATTTGAAGGTCAAATACACGAACCACGCCAAGTCGATCCCGTTGAAGCAACGCGTAGGTTGGCATGCTGATTTGATGGATCAAGACTGTGGCCCGCACCCCCAACAAGAGAGGAATCGCCAGCGCAATCTGATAGAAACCCAACGCCTCTTGGCCAAGTATTCGACCGATCACCAGCTCTCCCCCACTCATGACGCCGAAAATACAAAGCGTTGTGACATTCAATTGCTTTCCATAGCGTAGAAAATACTGGCACGCAGGCCGATAGAGCGACAGGCGTGGCCGGAACGGCGCCACCCAGAATGACAACAGGCTGCCCACGCACATCCCGGCCAACTGCCCAAGCAAGAGCGCCCATACGTTCTGGAGCCACAACGCGAGGGCGATGATCGCGCCAGCTTCAATCACACGGCGAACGAGATCCATGATGACGCGCAGACGCAAGTTCAGGTTCTTTAAGACGATGGGCAAGGCCGGACTCTGTAGCCCCTGTAGCACGAGCACCCAGGCATGTATCCGCAACAACAACGCTAATTGCGGCATCTGCATAGCCTGGCCGATCACATCGGCCGCTGCCCAAAGACAGGCTGCCATAACGACTCCCCGCACAATCGCAATGGTCCACGCGACGGACAAATCCTCACGGTCAACCTCAGTTTTGGCAATCAGGGCGGATTCAAGACCAAGCTCACTGATTGTCATGAATGCCAGAACAATGGTGGCGGATGCAGCCATCACACCAAAATCAGCCGGAGTGAGCAGGCGCGCCACCACCATGAGTTGGATCGCCGCGATCACTTTATCCAACACAAATCCCGCTCCGGCCCATCCTCCAGCCTGGAGAATCCGATGGCGCAGCCGAGGCTGGGCTGGTTCAGCCCTATCATGTTTGACCTGGGGTTCTGCTAGTACCATGTCATGACCGGTTATCATGCTGTCCGCCGCGTTGCAGCAAGCGCCGCGCTGCATACGTGTTCCAGTTCCTGGGCTCGCGCTCCCCATGTATGAGCTTGGATCACCGCCATCCGACCTCGATCACCCATCTTTAGTCTCTCATCAGGGTCCTCAAGAAGACGGACTAACTGCCTGGCCAAATCCTGCGCGTCGTCCGGTTCCGTCGCGAGCCCGCATCCGATGGCCTCTACGGTCTCTCCATACCCTGGACCGACCGTCGTAATCACGGGGCGCCCACAGGACAGATACTCCCATAATTTCATGGAATCACCGGGATACGATCGAGTCTGCCGATGCAACACGACACAGACATCGCAAGCCGCAATCCATGTCGGCACCTGGGCCCAATCGGCCCGACCGACAAAATGAACGATTTTCGTCAACCCTTTTTGCTGAACCATCTGTTCAAGCGCTTGGCGTGTTTGACCTTCGCCCACCAGCCAGAAGCTGGCGGAAGGAACCTTAGCGCGCACGAAAGGCACAGCTTCGATTAACGACTCCAAGCCATGCCAGGGAAAGAATCCTCCGACAAATCCGATGTAGAGACCTTTGGCAGGAAGTCCAAGAGCTTTCCTTGCAAGCTCATGCGATTGAGGGTGAAAGCGATCCCCATCGACTCCGTTCCGAATTACGTGACAACGCTCCGGTGGGATGCTCCAGGCGTCTTGCATCTGCGTGACAATCTCGAGGCAGATGCTGACCACCGCCTGCGCACGGCGTGCAGCTGTTTTCAACGCAGCGCGAAGTGCCCAGCGGATGAACGGAAGCCGCCAGATCCCTTGAACCTCTTCTTCTGGGAAACCATTCACAAAGAGTACGCTCGCACAGGCATGGTTAGACAAGGCGAGTAGCGGAGCGATCTGCCCTGGCGAGTCGAACCACAGCAGCACGTCAGGACGCCATGCCAACAATTCTTCCCGCAAGACCTTCCATGAAGCAATCAGAAACGACAAGGGCCGAAGACCAGCCAGCCGCCAAACAGACACAGGCCGAAACGACACCGTGGCAAACTCCCGTGCGAGCTGATGGCCCTGAACAAGCTGGGGCGCCACAATTCTGATGGTATGGGTACGCAGGGAAAGAGCCTTGGCAAATTCCAGCACCTGCCGGGCTCCGCCTGCCGCAATGCTCAGGTCTTCATCACAGAACACGAGGATGCGCATGGTGTGTCGATGGCTGCTCAGTTACCAGCCATTCTCTCAGGCGATTAGTGAGGTGTATCCAGCTAAATCTGTGCTCAACAAAGTGTCGTCCCATAGCTGCCATGCGGACCTGCCTGTCCGGGTCCTTTAAAAGTGCCAGAACTGCCTGAGCCAATGCCTCAGGATCGTCCGGCGGAACCAAGGCGACTCCGGTCTCTTGGGCAAATGTGGCAGAGACAGAAGGGATCGCGCTGGCAATCACAGGCTTTCCGCAACCAAGGTAATCAAAGATTTTGACCGGAGACGTTTCACCCCGGTCCCCCCGGAACGGAGCCACACAAAGCGTCATAGCACCGATCCACGTGGGAACCTCCTGATAAGTTATTCTGCCGGCCCAGGTAATACAGGGATTCAGGACCAGACGATCTGCTTGTTGCTTCAACTCCGGCGCGGCCTCTCCGTCACCAACTAAAAGAAGATGCACGGATGGTACGGTCCGTCTGATGATAGCCATCGCCTCCAGCAAACACTGCAGCCCCTGATATCGGTAGAAACTTCCGACAAAACCGATGTACTCACGGTCAAGCCCCAACCCAATTCGACGCCGACATGCCGTTGAGTCCTGCGGGAAAAATAACCGGGTATCCGTTCCACTCGGCAGCACGACGACGCGCTCAGGGGCAACTCGATAGCGGCGAATCACGAGATCGCGCAATCCTTCTGTCAAAACGACCACGCGATCACACCGGCTGAGGGCAAAAGACGCCAGCCTATGCTTGAGTCTCCTCTTGAACGTGCGGTCGGTCTCTGACCAATCAGGCACCGGCTCCCCGTTCACTTCGCAGACGCACTGCGCTCCGACCAGTCTCGCAAACAACAACGGATGCGGACTGTCCATCCACCGGTAATAGACGACGTCGGGTTTGGACCGAACGGCTTGCACAAGAGCGACCACACAGGAGAAAACCGCGTAGGAAATTGGTCGCAACATCGGCCATGGAATGAGCGGAATCGGAGCGGTCGAGAATCCTCGCTGAAGCAACGAGGATCGATAGCGTGGAGGAAGGACTGTCACGCTATCGCCCCGCTCGACGAGGTGCCGCGCCAAGGTCCACAGACGGACGAGCCCTACCGGATCGGATGGTGCATCCGGTTCATACCAATAACAGAAGAGGAACCACCTCATACAAGTGCTCGCTGAGGGGCAGGGTCCTTCTGCTCCGAGGTGAGGCGTGGCAAGATCATGACGAGCCCCGCGCACAGCCAGAAGGGCTCCATGATGCGGATGATGATGAAGGTGTTGGCTCCAATACCGTGCGCCAGCATGGCCACCATGCCGAGCAGCAATCCATGGGCCAAACCCTTGCAAAAGGGATCCTGTTCGGCCAGGAAGGTCTCTCGCGCGCGCCGCCACAACCGGACGATCAGGAAGATGAACGCGACGAGGCCGGCGAGACCCGTTTCACCGAGGATCTTGACGTACTGGGCGTCCGCCCAGGCATAGCCCGTCACACCACGGCCGAGCACAGGACTGTGGAGCCAATCTTTCAGCACATACTGCCAGGACCGCAGCCGCTCTGTCGTAGAGAGATCCAGCCCAACAGCTCCCACTTTGATTTCGCCCCCATATTGACGTCCGAAAAACGTCTCATTGACCCGATTCTTCACATTATCCGGCGCGACAAAAGGGAGCGTGATCGCGAGCAGGAGTATGAACGCCACCACACCAGGGCGCCGCCATTGGGTCGCTGCGACAGCCAAGATCAAGACACCGGCAGCCAGGTAGGACGAGCGGGACAGCGTGGCCATGAGAGCCAGACTACTGAACCCCATGAGCAGTGCGAGCAGGACCCGAATCGGCCCGGACTTCAAGTGGAGAAAGAGGCCCATGACGATCGCCATGATGAAGACCAGGTACCCGCCGAGCGTATTCGGTTCGCCGCTTTCCCCTTCAAACGGTGCGCTCGCCCGTTGCCCGCCTGGAATTTGAGCGATGGCATACACACTGATGAGAAAACACACCGCCAGTAACGCCGTGACCAAACTGACGACCTGTCGTTTGGACGACACATGATTGACGACCATGAAAAACACAAAGAAGTATTCAAAATATTTCAGGATGAAAAAGAAGCCCGTGAGCGGACGGACGCGACCGGCAATAACGCCGATCAGCGTGGCGAGTACACAGGCCAGCATATAGTAGACGATGGGACGATTGATTGGGGTCTCGCGAATGAGGGCCAGGTCGCGATAGATGATCGTCTTGACTAGCCAACTGAATCCGATGATCACGAGCAAGAGATCGTCCACGCGCAATGAGAGTGCTCGCTCACCGACGCCTCGTCCCTCCACTCGCCCGATCGTGATCTCCGGAGACAGTAACATAGAAAAGATCAGCAGGAAGAGCGAGGCCGGAACTGACGTGAAGGCCACCAGTACAATGAGAAAACCTAAGACGACTTGTACGCCGACCATTGGAGTCGTCAGCGTGAGGCCAAGCGCTAGTACGGCGGCCAGCACCGAGACGATGACGGCATCTTGCGGTTTTACCATCGACGCATGCATGGGATATGGTTCCTACTGCCGCGTCAGCGATATTCGTAGCGGTAGACACCGTAGTCCGTCGTGACCTCGGATTTAACGTTCGTCAAGACAATACCCATCACATTGGCCTGCGCATGGCCCAGGAGGAACTTGGCCCGTTTGAGGGCATTCCGACCGATCCGCCCGACTTGGTAGACCAGGATCGTCCCGTCGACGCGTGAGCTGAACGCTACCGCATCCGTGACCGGGAGAATGGGAGGAGTGTCGAACAGCACGAGGTCGTACTCCTCATTCATCTCATTCACGAGCGTCTTGATCTTGTTCATGTTGAGAAACTCGTTCGGATTACCGACTTCAGACCCGCTGGTCAGAACATGCAGGTTGTCCAACCCCGGTGTGTTCATCACCCGATCTGCGCCCATCGGACCGAGCATCAGATCCGTCGCGGACCGCACATGGCTGCGCCAGGAAGTACTGCCCACCAGGGCATCCGCCAGACCGGGTACCCGATCGAGACCCAACCGCTGATGCACAATCGGCCTGCGAAGATCTGCATCGACGAGTAAGACTCGTTGCCCTTCCTGGGCAAGCGTGATCGCCAAATTGGTGACACAGGTGCTCTTGCCTTCTCCAAGGCCCGCGCTGGTGAAGAGGATAGATTTGACCTTCCGATCCATGCTGGCGAATTGAATATTCGTTCGCAGCGACCGCAGGCTTTCCGACAGGACCGACTTCGGATTGATCAAGCAAATGAGTTTAGAGAAATTTTCCACATCCAACGCAGAGGCATCGGCTGGAAGCGCGGCGCGGGCGGCTTCCTCCATCTCCTTGCTGTTGAACTGTGGGATAACGCCGAGGACCGGCACCTTGAGAAATTCCTCGACCCCTTCGATGGTACCGATCGAGGTATCGAATGCTTCTCGCGCAAAGGCTATGACGATCCCGAGAAATATCCCCATAAGTGAGCCAACCATGAGATTCAGTCCCGTATTGGGCGAATTGATCGGCGCAGTGGGTACAATGGCAGGCGCCACGATCGTAACTTCTTCGATCCGTTCCGCACTTTTGATTTGGAGTTCTTGGTACTTGCTTTTGAGGCTCGCCAATAAATCAGCGTTGACTCTCACGTCACGCTCAAGGCGGCTCATTTCAATCGCCGCTCGCGGGAACTGTAGATAGCGAGTTCGATAGCGGTCGCGCTGTTCCAAAAGCGTCGCTTCTCGATCTTGCATGGTCTTGAGCTTAGCTCGCAGTTCTAGAAGCATCTCGGCTTTGACGTTATCGATCTTCTTCTGCTGTTCCCGGACTTGCGGGTGATCTATCGTATAGTTGATCAGGAGGGTGTTTCGTTCCTGAATGAGATCGAGAAGGCGCTGATTCAGGATCGTGAGCAGCGCATTCTGCTCCTCCGTGAAGATCCGGCCGGTTTGACTCCCAATCACTGCATCGCTTCGGTTGAGCACCGAGATCTGCCGTTCCCCCTCCGCCCGCTTTCGCATGACCTCATTATGCTGCTCCTCGAGCTTAGTGAATGTCTCCAGCGCGGCGCGCGCCTCATCGTTCAGGAAGACCTGCCCTTCCCGTTCTCGAAAGACTCTCAGCGCTTCCTCCGCGTCATTCAACTGCTTTTCAAGGCCGGCCAACTGTTCTTCGACAAAGCGTCGCGACTCCATGACGAGACGGTTTCGTGTCATGATATTTTCAAGCCGATATGCATTGGCCACAGAATTGGCCGTCTTCTCCGCCATCTCCGGTTGATCAGAGGTGGCGGTAATGCGAATGATATTCGTATCGCCTTCCCGCTTCGTCATGATTTCCTGACCGAGGTTATACACCGTGTTGAGATAGCTGGCTGATTTCTTCTCCTGCGGCGACGCGTTTGCCGGTACGCGCTCTAATTCCATCGCCACGCGCTCCATGACGGGGAATCCCCGGATAAACTCGGTCTGGGAATTGAGGTCGTTGGCGTTCGAAAAGGACATGCTCTCGATCAATTGTTGAGCTATGGTGCTCGTTCGATCGAACTTTACCCTCGCAGACGCTTCATACAGGGGGCTCGGCTTGAACAATTCAGAAAACAGAAATGTGAACAACACCACGAGCCCCGCCGCCAGCAGAATCAGATACTTCCGCTTCTTGACTATCAGCCAGTAATCGATGACGTTGAGTTCGTATTGGGCCATAGGGTCAGAGTCCTTCTCTCGTGTCGATTACGACCGTCATTTCAGCAACGCGGGGACAATGAACGCCGGATAGAGCGGCATGATCGCAGACTGAATGATTGGCATAATCTTTTTTCCAGCCTCGCTCGCATCGCCCAGATGTTCGCGCGGTACAAATACGATATCGTTTTCCTCCAGCGAGAGATTCCTCGTCATATCGCCATAGGTAAACGCGCGCGCGAGATCGGCCATCAGAATGCGAGGCTTTGCGAGGTCGCCGCCTCGAATAACCCGGACTTCTTCCATCAACGCCGTTTCCTGGTAGGAGTCGACTGCTGCAAGGGCTTGCAGCACAGTCATGTGTCTCTGCATGGGAACCATCCCGGGTTTCTTCACATCCCCGAACACGAACACACGCTTGACCTTCAGCACTTTCTTCTTCAGAAGCACCTGCACATGCGGCTGGCGCATATAGGGCACCGCGGCTTCCTGGACACGGGCTTCCGCCAGAGCCCCGGTGGCACCCCTGACATCCACCTCCATAAACCCGACCGAAATCTTTCCATTTTCCTGCACGACACTGACGAACTTCTCCTCGCCAGCGCCCCGACGAATGATCACCTCAAGCGTGTCACCTGTTTCGATGGGAGTTTCCGAGGTCGGGACGGTTTCATCGGCGTAGACGTCTCCCTTCGGCAGCAGTGGAATCGCCGTCCCAAGGGGGCTGATTGCCGACGGAGGCAATGACGAACTGATTGGATTGTGACACCCGATAAACACCACAACGAGAATCGCTCCAGCACACAAAAGACCGATATGATGTCGGGGTATTAGCCGTCGCACAGCCTCAGCTCCTCTTTTCCTGTGGCGGATCAACCGATGGGCACCACTTCCACAATATGCAGGGAAGTCTCTGCCCGCATATCTACCGTCTTCGCTACCGGCACATGACCTGATACAGCGTCTTGCGAGACTTGCAAGATCGGACGCAGTGGGTACTGCCGATTCAACTGAAACACAACTCCAATCTCGCCGGTGTTCAGACGCACGGTCGTGCCTAACGGATAGATCGAGAGTTGGTCGATCACACTCTTCAAAAGATGATGTGGAAATATCGTCTTGCCGTCTACGAGCAACGCACGGATTGCCTGATGAGGCGACATGCCACATCGATAGGGCCGTGGACTCATCAGGGCATCAAAGACGTCTGCCAGTCCGATGACGAAGGCCATCTCATCGATTCGATCACCGGTCAGCCGGTTTGGATAACCACTCCCATCCTGGCGCTCATGCTCCTGAAGAATCACCCTTCCCACTCTCGGATAGGCTTCTCCGACCTCCTGAAACAGACGGGCTCCGTGCCGTGGATGCTCTCTCATGTCCTGGAGCTCTGCTTCTGTCAACGCCCCGGTCTTGTACACCAAAGAGTCCGGCAGGACGAACATCCCGAGATCGTGCAGCAATCCGGCTAACGCAACCTCTTCCAGTTTCGCCGACTCGTACCCGAGTGCGCCAGCAATCTTCACACTCACGACTGCGACATTCACGGCATTGCTGACGAGATAGTCTCCGGCATCGCGCTGCAAAACCGCCTGAATCAGTTTGTCATTGGCTCCAAGAGAGCCCACGACCCCGGATGCGATCTGGAGTAGTTCATCAAGCCTCCAAGGCTGCCGCATTTGAACCGCACGCTTGATTCCCTGAAGCTCATGACATGCACGTTGATGCCAATCAGTTTCAGGCGCAGAGGGTGAAAGTGTTGAAGGAGGAGTGGAAACGCTAATCGGTTCTTTGGAATGGGTGGAACTTTTCACATCAGGAGTAACGGCTTCCTGCCTCGACTGTCCTCGAATTAGATCGCTTAACCGCGTCACAGCCCCCCCAGCATCTCTCTCTTGATCAGGCGTATCACAAGCGGCTATCGGCTATTCACTCGTTTCCCAACTGGAAAGGGCGTCACAGGTTTCTCCTCCATCTTGGCAAACTCCCGTTCCAACATAGCCCTGATGAAGCCGCTAGTCGTGTATCCCTGCTGTTTCAGGTTATCGAGCTGGGTTTTGAGATTCACGGGTAACTGAATCACGATTCGTACGAGATTTGGCATACCCTCGCTCCCTTAAAAATTAGACACTACTGTGCTAAGCCAGTACGGATGAATGCACATGCTATGCCTTGCTAGCAACTGATGGAAAACAAGCAAAATTGGGAACTTATGCTATGAAGCTTTCACTGATGGTGGAAGGAGAGACGAAAATCGCCTTGCTGAGACGTGAACTGTGCACTCTCTCATCGTCGAATTCTCCACCTAAGAATCAGCAACAGGGCTCCCTTAGCCTAGGTCTACCCTATATGGATAGTCGACTGGTAATCAATGAAAGTCCCGCCATTGTTTCCAAATCCGAGCCCAGTTCGCCTCTTCACACGTCCATAGGCACGAGGCACTGTTTGTCGGCTGCCATATCAAATCTCTCGCGCGATGCACGTGAAGCGCCGTGTCGGAGACTCCTCCCGTAAACCACACCCCGCCGTCACGGTCGGTTCGTAACACCGTACTACCTATCGACCCATACGCATCGAGAACAGCAGCGGCCGGGTGTCTGTAACGGTTATGGCGTCCTGCTGAAAATACGGCATACTGGGGATGTAACGATGCCAACCACTCACGGTTCAACGAACTCACCGCTCCGTGATGAGGCACCTTGAGGACAGTGATCGGACCGTGAGGTGGTGTGCGGGCCATCCGTGACAAGCCATCATGCTCGACATCCGCTGCGAAGAGCATCGTATGGTTCCCACAAGTTAGACGCGTCACCACTGAATGATTATTCAGCACATGCCCACCCACATGACTATCATGGAGCAGTACATCGAGTGGCTCGTCGACTGGAGGGTTGAGGATTACCAGCCGACAGAGGCCGGACGACACGATCTCCTGTCCTTCTCTGGCCACCTGCTCTTGTACCCCTCGATCGGCCAATGACTGCTGCAATCGCTTGTAGAACAGCTCTTCGCGGGTGTCTCCCGACCCCCAATAGCGCTTGACGATGAAATGGCGGAGCACCCAGGCAAGACCTCCGACATGATCGAGTTGAGGATGTGTGCCGATGATCTGGTCGATAGCATGGATTCCCCGGTTCCAGAGAAACGGAGCCACCACCGCACGGCCCATGTCGAATCGCTCATACGCCGCCCCGCCGTCGATCAACACGACCTGTCCATCAGGCAGCTCAACGACCGCGCTATCGCCTTGCCCGACGTCAAGGAATGTGACTCGAAAGTGATCCCCATCAAGAAACATCCGTGGGGACCAGGCCCACCACAGCAATACCAATAGCACTCCGGCACCCGCTGCTAATCGGAATGCCGTGTTGCCTACTCGCTGCCACAGCAGCACGAGACAGCCGTAAAATAGCACCATGGTGAAAGCCGAAGGAGCGGCGACATGCCATTCCCCTCCTGGTAGCATCGACACCAGACGAACCGCAGCCACAAAGTGTTCGAGGAACCACTGATTCAGCGAAGCCAGTGGCAGCACGGTTCCCCCTATCACGATCTGCCAGATTCCGGCAGCGAGTCCAATCGGGACAAGCAGGATTCCCATCACGGGAACGGCCACCACATTGGTAAAAAGACCGAGCCATGGCAATTGATTGAAATAGTACGCAACAAGAGGAACGGTCACCAGGGTCACCACCCCGCTCATGACCACAGACTCTCTCCCCCATCGAACGCCGGTTCTCAGGAACGACGGCTTGTTCGGCAGCTCCTCCGTTTCAGCTGCGGCCGGCCAGGAGAGCCACCCGGCAAGGGCAATGACTGACAAAAATGAAAGCTGAAAGGAGATATCGAATAGCGCCTGAGGGTCGTGCAACAAAATACCCACCGCGGCGGCAGAAACGGCATGAAACAGCCGACGCTCCTGGCCGAGCCAAATCGCACTCAAGCCGACAGCCACCATCAGCAACGATCGCATCGTAGCCAGTTCCGCCCCGGCCAGGCAGGCGTAGCCTGCGACAGGAAGAAGCGTACAAACAGCGGCCAGACGAGTCGGCGTGATTCTCCTGGAAAGCACAAGAAGCCAATCCGCAGGCAACAGGAGCACCGTCCATCTGACGACGGCGAAGATCAGCAGCGTGATAAGGCCCAGGTGGCTCCCCGAAATAGAAAGGAGATGGACTGTTCCGGTCACCATGAACTGATCACGCAGCTCTGGATCCAAATACCCTCGATCACCGATGATGATGCCCGCATAGAGTCCCAGAGCAGGCTGGGGAAGGGATTGTATTGCGGCGAGACGGATACTGCTCCTCCACCGATCGAATTGATTCCAAATCGCCCACCACACGTGCGCACGCCCAGACTCAAGAAACTTTACCGCCTCGGATCCGGTCACCGTCGTCATGGCATCGATTCCTTGCTGCTCAAGATAAACCGCATAGTCGAATCCACCAGGATTCAATGACCCGCTCGGACGGCGCAACATCGCCCGAAAGGCGACCCGATCGCCTTGGAAGAATACTCGTTCAGGCGTGCGCCAGGTCAGCCGAACATATCTAGACGCTCTCGATACATCGGTTGGATCGTCCGGCTTGATGATCATGACCAGTCTATCTGGCGCCTGTTGCACGGGTGCCACAATACGACCTGTCACCTCGATCGCCGCATTAAGCGGATAGTCGTCTATCGGGTCATGGGCAGCCAGGTTGACAGCCACCGCCCAATAGACGACCCCGACTAAGAGTGCTCCGTAGAGCCAAGTCGCCTGGCGGACGGAGAAGTAGTTGAATCGTTCAAGTGCGAAGGCGCCTAGTGCAACGAAAAAGAGCAGGGATGAAGCGGACAGGGGAAAATAGGGAATCTGCGATCCGACAAGGAGTCCGGCAATGAAGGCAACGGTGAGGGACGGCAGCATGAGCATCCCTCAATGGGGAGCGACAACCCGATCAGGATGCTGAAAAAATCCGCCAGCAGCGTTCTCGCATCGTTCAGCCCCTCAACGGGGACTCGACCGCCTCACTAACTCAGCGGCGCGCACAGACTTGGTGCCCCTTATTCGTCGCACCGTGCGCTCCAGAGGGACGCTTTCGGCTTTTCACTCGCTGCGGCCTTGCCTGCAGAATGGCGCGTCTTGGCGCACCAGGGTTGGGCGGGTGAGAAGTCTGGCCTTTTTAGCATCCTGCGGCAATATTCTCCTGCTGTGCTACACGTGCAGACATAGTTTTCCGCAGCCTGCTAACCCAGATGAGTCTTGAAGACGTCGACAAGTCGATTGGCCACCTCACGAATTTGGTCATCGGATTCACCCTCGACCATCACCCGCAAGAGCGGCTCGGTCCCGGAGTAACGCACCAACACGCGCCCGCTGCCATTGAGACACTGCTCACTTTCTTGGATCGCGCGTTGGAGTTCGGGGACTGTGTCGAAGTTCGGTTTCTTTGTTACGGTCACGTTGAGTAACACTTGTGGCATCGCGGTCATCGCCTTGGCCAGCTCGGACAAAGGCTTCTCCGTGCGCTTCATCAGCGACAACACTTGCAACGCCGAAATCAAGCCATCCCCGGTCGTATTATGATCCAGGAAAATGAAATGACCTGACTGCTCTCCTCCGAAGTTGTAGCCCTCGGCCGACATCCGTTCGAGCAAATATCTATCACCGACGGCAGTCCGCGCGAGAGTAATCCCTGCCTTCGTCATAGCCAGCTCCAACCCGAAGTTGCTCATGACGGTCCCCACCACCGTCTGCTTCGCCAATTGTCCCTGATGACGAAGATCGAGCGCCAACATCGCCATAATATGATCGCCGTCCACGACACGTCCTTGTTCACTGACAAAGATGGCGCGATCGGCATCCCCGTCCAGAGCCACTCCGACATGAGCTCCCTGCTCGCGGACCGCCTTCTGCAGTAGTTCGGGATGGACGGCACCACAACCGGCATTGATATTCATACCGTCAGGTTTATTGGCGATCACTTCGACATTCGCACCGAGTTCGCGCAACACCGTTGGCGCGACCTTGTACGCCGCGCCATTGGCACAATCGACCACTATCTTGATCCCCTGAAAATCCAATTCCTTTGGGAGGGACCGCTTGACGAACTCGATATATCGCCCCTCGGCATCATCGATTCGATAGGCTTTCCCGATGGCATCGGCGGTCGGCCTCAGATGGGCAATCTCGTTCGAGACGATGAGCCCTTCAATACGAGCTTCCATCTCATCGGGCAACTTGAACCCATCATTAGAAAAAAACTTAATGCCATTATCCTGATAGGGATTGTGCGAAGCCGAAATCATCACTCCGGCATCGGCACGGAGGCTCCTCGTCAAGAACGCAATGGCCGGCGTCGGCAGCGGGCCGACCAGTAAGACATCGACACCCATCGAGCATATCCCAGAGGTCAACGCCGACTCCAACATATAGCCGGAGATACGCGTGTCCTTGCCGATTACGATCTGATGGCGTCCGGCTCGGCGCATAAACAAATGCGCAGCGGCTCGCCCTAACTGCATCGCTATTTCACTGGTCATCGGATCGAGATTGGCGACTCCTCTGACCCCATCGGTACCGAACAATTTACGCATGTTGTGCTTTCATGGATGCGGCCTTCTTTCGGCTAATCGCTGCTGCTACCTGCACTACATCCTTCATGGTCTTCACGTCGTGTACGCGAAGGATCCCTGCCCCACGATCCACTGCCATTGCCACCGCTGCGGCCGTGGCCCACTGACGTTCCTGAACCGGACGATCCACAAGCTGCCCAAGGAACGCCTTCTGCGAGACGCCGACCAGCAATGGACATTCAAACTGCTCGAAAGAGTGCAATTGGGCTAACAGCGTAAGATTATGCACCAGCAGCTTACCAAATCCGATACCTGGATCAAGAATGATTTGTCTTCGAACAATTCCATGTGCCACCGCGAAACGAATTCTTTCCTCAAAAAACTCTGATATCTCACCGACCACATCATCATAGTGGGGGGCCTGCTGCATCGTACGAGGCGTACCATGCATATGCATCAGGACGATTCCGGCTCCTGTTCTGGCGACCACATCAACCATGGCAGGATCGCCTCGTAATGCCGTGACATCGTTCACGAGAACTGCCCCCGCTTCGAGTGCCGCGCATGCAACAGCAGCTTTTGAGGTGTCGATTGAGATGGGAACGGTGACGGCTCTGGCAACTGCGGCCACAACGGGAATTGCACGACGACACTCTTCTGCCTCATTTACGATATCGGCGCCGGGTCGTGTCGACTCTGCGCCGACATCCAACAGATCCGCCCCTTCTTCCACCAATCGAACGGCATGGGCCACGGCGGCTTCTGCATCCAAATAGCGACCACCGTCGAAGAACGAATCCGGTGTCACATTCACGACGCCCATAATTAACGGTCGGTCGTGGAATTCGATCAGCCGATCTCTCGCCTGTCGTGTCAATGACTTCGGTTCTAACACCAAACCACGGACCTCCGTATAAGGGATCCGCTA
>Ga0070686_100000566_pt1 | contig 22137 bp, 16 predicted proteins | sample KBSS23LmetaG_FD_65654 | JGI IMG/M metagenome (GOLD analysis project Ga0070686, IMG submission 65654) | Switchgrass rhizosphere microbial communities from Kellogg Biological Station, Michigan, USA - KBS S2-3L metaG | ecosystem: Host-associated > Plants > Roots > Rhizosphere ... | reverse complement strand
TTGTTGCGGCCGAAATACTGCGCCGAGGCCGTGGCCGGCAGCCCCGCCAGCAGCGTGGCGGCCGCGAGCGCGATCGCGAATCTCCTTGCCCACATAGCAGGGTCGATCGGTGCAAGGCATGCGCCGTGCGATGATGACTCAATGAGCTCAGCTTCAGCGCCGTCGGTCGCGTCCGAAACGATCACGCGCCGTGAGCTCATCCGCGCGCTGCGCCGCCACCGGATCGTGCTCCTCGACGTTCTCGCGCCGGAATCGTTTGCCGCGATGCACATCCCGGGCGCAATCAATCTGCCGGTGGGCGAGATCAACCGCCGTGCGCCAGAGCTGTTGCCCGATCTCCGCGCCGACATCGTCGCCTACTGCGGCGGCCCGACGTGACCGCTCGGTGAGCAGGCCGTTGGCCTGCTGCGCAGCCTGGGCTACACCCACGTCCGTCACTACGCCGGCGGGTTGAAGGAGTGGAGCGAGCACGCGGCAAATGCTCACCGCGCTGTCTCGGCTGCCGCAACCGGCGCGAGACTCGTGCCGCGCCTGCGCAGCGCGCGCTCGGCGTCGGCGCGCTTCGTCGATGCGCTTGCCGATCGATCGGTCGGCGAGCTGTTCATCTGCTGGATGGCGATCGTTGCCGGCTGCGGCGTCGTGTACTGGTTGCTCGAACGGGCGTCACCGTTGTCGCTCTCTTCGGGCGGCGCTGGCGTCGGGAGCGGCGGATCGGGGTTGGTCGCGGCGATGTACTTCAGTGCCGTCACGGCGACGTCGGTCGGCTACGGCGACATCGTGCCGAGCGGGGTCGCGCGCCTGCTGGCTGTGGCCGAGAGCATGGCGGGGCTGATTCTTTTCGGCTGCGTCGTGTCCAAGTTCGTCTCGAGGCGTCAGGAACAGCTGATCGACAACATCCACCACATCGCCTTCGAGGAGCGCCTCGGCCGCGTGCGCACGAACCTGCTGCTCGTCCGCGCGGAACTGCAGGCGACGGCCAGGTTGTGCGAGGGACGTGAGATGGCGCCGCCCGAGGCGGTGGCGCGCGTCGAAAGCGCTGCGATGGTGTTCGTCGGCGAACTCCACGCCGTGCACGACCTGCTGTACCGGCCGCAGCAGGCGCCCGAGGAGCCGGTGCTGGAGGGCATTCTCGCCGGCGTGACCTCGGTGTTCCGGGAATTTCTCGAGCTGTTCGCCTGCGTCCAGGCGCAGCGCGCCGAGCGAACGGCGGCGCTGGCCGCGAGCACAACGGCGATGGCGCGGCTGGCGCGCGAGATCTGCGGCGACTGCGTGCCTCGCGAGTACGCGCCGGCGCTGCGCACCTGGATGGATCAGATTCAGCGGATGGCCGGCGACGTCGAACAGATCTGAGCTGCTTTCGCGGGCCAATCGTTGGCGGCCGACGGTCCGTCTGCTGCCGCGCGCGAATCGGCCGGCGGCAACGCGGCGCAGTACGCGGCGACCGACTGTTGCACTTCTTCGCGCGCCAGCCGCAGATCGTGCCCGCGCTTGGCTTCGGCGGCGCTCTTCGCGACCGACCGGAACAGGCTCAAAAGATCGAAGCCGATACCTGGTGGTTGCCAGCCGACGGGATCGGTAGCCCAGGCCGGCACATCGAAGATGTCGGCCATCGGCGGTCGCGTCTCGATGTGCACGGTAAAGTCCGGCGGCCGATCTTTGAGCGTCAATTTCGACGGCGGGCGGGTGAGCGCGGCGCGGACGCGCGCCAGGGAATCCGCGTTGGCGGACGGCTCTTGCGCTGAGGCCGCAGCGATCGTCGCGATCGCGAACGTCGCGGTGAGCACCGGCGTTCGCAGACGACGGCGCGTCACCGGCCGATGCTCGAGCAGATCTGGAGACCGGCGCCGAGGTTCGGCTGCGCGTTGCAGTACTCGCCGACCGCGGCACGCACTTCGTCTCGCGCCTGTGCTTCGGCGCGAGCGCGCTCGCTCTTCGAGATGGCGTTGCCGATTTTGTCGGCGAGGTAGTGACGGACGAGGTTCTCGATGAGGATCGTCAGCAGCTGGCCCTGACCGAACGCCGCGTACGGTTGCATCAGCGGTTTGTCAACCGGATTGAACATCACCCGCTGCTGTTCCTGCATGTAGATGCCGCCGGCGGGCGTCGGGCCGGTCTTGAAGTTGAGCGTGGCGAGCAGTTCCTCGATGTGCTGCCGTTCGCGGATCTGGACGCGGAACGTCGGACGTTCGTCAATCTTGAGAACCGGCACGCCCTCGGACTGTCGCAGTTTGTCTTTGATCTTGTCGAGCGAAACCGGGAGATTGAGCGTCGTGTCGACCGCTGCCGCCGACTCGGCCGGCTGGGCGGAATCGTCGGTACGTCCATTCTCGGTGTGCTGAGCGTCCGGCGTCGCGGACGGCGGCGGCTGCTGCGCCCAGGCGGGCGTCGCGAACAGAATCGCGCTAAACAGCAGAGCACGCAGGCGCATAAGGGTTAGACGCGGCGCGGCGACCCCGGGCCGGGCACGTGTCGCTACCCTCTAGAATTGCACGACTCGGGCCACGCGGTCGTCGTTCATTTTCGAACAGGTGCGCGTCGCGGCGGCGGGGCGTAGAATGCGGCTAAGGTGCGACGCTCACGTCGAGCGCGACGGCCTCAGCGAGCGAGAGAGACGCCATGCATCAAGTTCCCCGCGCTGATCAACTCGAGCTCGCCGAGGCGATTGCTGAAGGCGCAAAGCGGCGCCCGACCCAGGCCTTTGGCGAGTACTTCTCGTCCAAAGGTGGATCCTGCGCGCTTGGCGCGGCGTACGAAGGCGCATATGCGCTGCCGCGCGATCCCGAGGAAGCGCACACCATCCGGCCGCGTCTCGATCGGCTGTTCGACTGCCTCGAGAACGTCCGCCGCCGCTGTCCCGAGGGCTGCAACAAGCGGCTGCCGCTCAACGCCATCATCCTGCACCTGAACGACGATCATCACTGGACGCGCGAGCAGATCGTCGACTGGTTGAAGAAATAGCTGCCTGAACTCCCTGACGTCGTCGTCTACCTCGAGGCGCTGACGCGGCACATCGTCGGCTACCGCCTCGAGCGTGTCAATCTTCTGAGCCCGTTCGTCCTCCGATCGGTCGACCCACCGATCCAGTCCATTCACGGCGAAATCGTCCGCGCAGTACGGCGAATCGGCAAGCGCATCGTCCTCGAATTCGACGGCGATCGTTTCCTCGTCCTGCATTTGATGATTGCCGGACGGCTTCGCTGGCGCGAGCCTGGGAAGAAACCAGGCATGGGGCCGAAAATGCTGCTCGCGTCGTTCGACTTTGCGCACGGCACCTTGTTCTTCACCGAGGCGAGCTCGAAGAAACGCGCGTCGCTGCAACTGGTCGCTGGAGAAGCGGCATTGCGCGCGCTCGATCCCGGCGGTCTCGAGCCGCTCGAGGCGACCGCCGAGCAATTCCACGAGGCGCTGACCCGCGAGAGCCACACGCTGAAGCGCGCCCTCACCGATCCACATCTGTTCAGCGGCATCGGCAACGCCTACTCCGACGAGATCCTCCACGCCGCGAAGCTGTCGCCGATGAAGTTGACGCGGTCGTTGAGCGACGGTGAGTTCCTGCGCTTGTACGAGGCGACGCGCTCGACGTTGCTGCGCTGGGTCGATGTGCTGCGCGCGCAGACCGGCGGCGGCTTTCCGGAGAAAGTGACTGCCTTCCACGACCAGATGGCGGTCCATGGCCGCTTCAAGCTGCCCTGTCCGGCGTGCGGCTCGCCCGTGCAGCGCATCGTCTTCGCGGAAAACGAGTGCAACTACTGTGCGACGTGCCAGACTGGCGGCCGGCTGCTCGCCGACCGCTCGCTGTCGCGGCTGCTCAGGGACGACTGGCCGCGCTCGATCGACGATCTCTGAACCCCGACTGGCCAGTTGCGGCGTCAAACCATCGGTTGCGCAACTTATATCAACAAATGTAGATTAGTTGATGTGAAGGTTGCGTCGACGCTCTACCGTCTCCTGGGCGACGAAGCCCGCCTGCGGCTGCTGCGGGTGCTGGCGCGCGAGCGGCTCAACGTCACCGAGCTCACCGGCGTGCTCGGGCTCGCCCAGTCCGGCGTGTCGCGCCACCTCGGTCTGCTCAAGGACGCTGGACTGGTCAGAGAGGAACGCGACGGCGGGTTCAGTTATTACCGGATCGCGCCGGCGCTCACCGGCGGCGACGAGGCGCTGACGACCCTGCTGCAGGCGCAGTTTGCCGCGGCAGCCTCGGACGCCACCGTCCGCGCCGACGACGCGCGGCTGCAGGAGGTGCTGCGGCTGCGCAAGGAAAATTTCGACGCCCACGCCGGCCCCGACACGCGCGACGCCCGCCAGCTCGTGCCTGGCCGCAGCTGGGCCGCCTGGTCGCGCGCGCTCGGCCTGCTGATGCCGCCGTTGAAGGTCGCCGATCTCGGTTGCGGCGACGGTTACCTGACGATGGAAGCGGCCCGCTGGGCGTCGCGCGTGATCGCCGTCGACAAGTCGGAGGTCGTCTTGAAGCGCGCCAAAGCGCTGGCGCGCCGCCGCCGCGTCGCGAACGTCATCTGGAAAAAAGGCGAGCTCGACAGGCTCCCCATGCCGGACGCCGCCGTCGACGTCGCGATGCTGTCGCAGGCGCTGCACCACGCCCACGATCCGGCGCGCGCGGTCGCAGAAGCGGCGCGCGTTACGGTCCCCGGCGGCCGCGTGCTGCTGCTCGACCTGCGCGCCCACGAGGAGGAATGGGTCCGCTCGAAACTCGGCGACCGCCGTCTCGGATTCGACGACGACGAGCTGCGGCGGATGCTGATCGGGGCCGGACTCACCAACGTCAAGGTCGGCGTCGGCGCGCGGAAGGCCGGCGATCCGTTTACGGTCCTCATTGCCGCAGGCACCCGGCCGGCCGCGAAGCGCGGCGTCGACACCATCAAACCCACCCGCTCGAACCGCCGCGATCAAAACGTGCGGATACATGAAACGGAACGCTGATGACTGCTGACCCGACGCCTCGACTTCGCGAACTGCTGGCCCGACGGATTCTCGTCCTCGACGGCGCGATGGGCACGATGGTGCAGCGCTACAAACTGTCGGAGGCCGACTTCCGCGGCGAGCGCTTCGCCGCCCATCACAAGGATCTTCGCGGCGACAACGACGTGCTGGTGCTGACGCGTCCCGACGTGATCGCCGAGATTCACGACCAGTACCTCGCCGCCGGCAGCGACATCATCGAAACCAACACGTTCAACAGCACCGCGGTGTCGCAGGCCGATTACGGACTCGAAGCGCTTGCCTACGAGCTGAACGTCGCCGGCGCGCGGCTGGCGCGCGCCGCCGCCGACGCCTGGACGGCGCGCACGCCGGAAAAGCCGCGATTCGTCGCCGGGTCAATCGGGCCGATGAACAGGACGCTGTCGATCTCGCCGGACGTGAACAACCCGGCCTTCCGCGCCGCGACCTTCGACGAAGTCTGCGCGGCGTTCAAGGATCAAGTGCGCGGGTTGATCGATGGCGGCGTCGATCTGCTGCTGCTGGAGACGATTTTCGACACCCTCAACGCCAAGGCCGGCATCGTCGCCATCGAAGAGGTGTTCGAAGAAAAAGGCGTCCGGCTGCCGCTGATGATCTCGGTGACGGTCACCGATCGAAGCGGGCGAACCCTGTCGGGCCAGACCGTCGACGCGTTCTGGGTGTCGGTGGCGCACGCGAAACCGTTCAGCGTCGGCATCAACTGCGCGCTCGGCGCGCGCGACATGCGGCCCTACGTCGCCGAACTCGCGCGGCTGGCCGACTGCTACATCAGCTGCTATCCGAACGCCGGCCTGCCGAACGCGTTCGGCGAGTACGACGAGCAGCCGCACGACACCGGCGGCTTCTTGAAAGACTTCGCCGAGAGCGGGTTCGTGAACATCGTCGGCGGTTGCTGCGGAACGACGCCGGCGCACATCGCGGCGATCGCCGCCGCCGTCGCGTCGCTCCCGCCGCGGCGAATTGAGAATTTGGAATTTGGAATTAGGAATTCGTACACGCAATTCGCCGGGCTTGAAACGCTCACGATCCGGCCCGATTCCAACTTCCAGATGATCGGCGAGCGCACCAACGTGACCGGGTCGGCGCGGTTCGCGCGGCTGATTCGATCCGGCAACTACGCGGAGGCGGTGCAGGTCGCGCTCGACCAGGTGCGCGGCGGCGCCAACCTGATCGACGTCAACATGGACGAGGGCATGCTCGATTCCGAGCGGGCGATGACCGAGTTTCTCAACTACATCGCCACCGAGCCGGAAATCGCCCGCGTCCCGATCATGATCGACAGCTCGAAGTGGTCGGTGATTCTTGCCGGGCTGAAGTGCGTCCAGGGCAAGCCGGTCGTGAACTCGATCAGCCTGAAGGAAGGCGAGGCCGATTTTCTCGCCAAGGCGGCGATCGTCAAGCGGTTCGGCGCCGGCGTCGTCGTGATGGCGTTCGATGAACAGGGGCAGGCCGACACGATCGAGCGGAAGGTCGCGATCTGCCAGCGCGCCTACGCGCTCCTGACCGAACGCGCCGGCTTCGATCCCTCCGACATCATCTTCGATCCGAACATTCTTGCGATTGCCACCGGGCTCGAAGAGCACAACGCCTACGCGATCAACTTCATCGAGGCGACGCGCATCATCAAGGCAACCTGCCCCGGCGTGAAAGTGAGCGGCGGCGTCAGCAACCTCTCGTTCTCATTCCGCGGCAACGACGTCGTCCGCGAGGCGATCCACTCGGCCTTCCTCTACCACGCGATCAAGGCGGGCATGGACATGGGGATCGTCAACGCCGGGCAGCTGGTCGTCTACGAGGACATTGCCAAGGATCTCCTCGAGCACGTCGAGGACATCATTTTCAACCGGCGGCCGGATGCCACCGAGCGGATGGTCGACTTCGCCGCCACGGTGAAAGGCGGCGCGACGAGACGCGAGCAGGATCTCGCCTGGCGCGAGGCAACCGTCGAAGCGCGGCTGTCGCATGCGCTCGTCCACGGCGTCGTCGATTTCATCGAGGCGGATGTCGAAGAGGCCCGCCAGAAGTACGCGCGGCCGCTCGAGATCATCGAAGGGCCGCTGATGGACGGCATGAAGGTCGTCGGCGACCTGTTTGGCGCCGGCAAGATGTTCCTGCCGCAGGTGGTCAAATCGGCGCGCGCGATGAAGAAGGCGGTGGCCTACCTCGAGCCCTTCATGGAAGCCGAAAAGCGCCAGGGACACAAAGGCGACGGCCGAGGACACAAAGGGAAAATCGTACTCGCCACGGTCAAGGGCGACGTCCACGACATCGGCAAGAACATTGTCGGCGTCGTGCTCGGCTGCAACAGCTACGACGTGATCGATCTCGGCGTGATGGTCCCGGCCGACAAAATCCTGCAGACCGCGATCGACGAGCACGCCGACCTCGTCGGCTTGAGCGGCCTGATCACGCCGTCGCTCGACGAAATGGTGTTCGTCGCGAAAGAGATGACCCGCCGCGGGCTGCGGCTGCCGCTGCTGATCGGCGGCGCCACGACGAGCCGCCAGCATACAGCGGTGAAGATCGCGCCGGAGTACGACGAGACCACGGTCCACGTGCTCGACGCGTCGCGCGTCGTCGACGTTGTGTCGAGCCTCCTCAGCGAGGATCGTCGTGCGGCCTTCGCGCGCGAGAATCGCGAGCTGCAGCAGCGGCTGCGCGACCAGCACGGCGCCCGCAAGGAGCGTCCGCTGCTCGCCTACCAGGAAGCAAAGGCCAACCACCTGTCGATAGACTGGTCGCGCGAGACGCCGCCGGCGCCGCCGTTCGTCGGCCGGCGGGTGCTCGCTGATGTGCCGCTCGCCGACATCGTGCCCTTCATCGACTGGACGTTTTTCTTTGCCGCGTGGGAGCTGAAGGGACGATTCCCCGCAATCCTCGACCACCCGCAGTACGGTGCGGCGGCGCGCGATCTGTACGCCAACGCCACAGCGCTGCTCGATCGGATCGTCAAAGACCGCCTGTTGACGGCAAGCGGCGTCTATGGCTTCTGGCCTGCAGCCAGCGAAGACGACGATATCGTCGTCTACCGCGACACGGATCACCGCGGCGAGCTGGCCCGGTTCAACATGCTGCGGCAGCAGGAAGCGATGGCGTCCGGGCAGTCCAACCTGTCGCTCGCCGACTTCGTTGCGCCACGCGGGGCGCTCGCAAGCCGCACCGACTACATCGGCGCATTTGCCGTCACCGCGGGTCTCGGCGCCGACGATCTCGCGCGCCACTACGAGCGGCAGCACGACGACTACAACGCCATCGTCGTGAAGGCGCTGGCCGACCGGCTCGCCGAGGCATTCGCCGCTTATCTGCACCAGCGCGCCCGGCAGGAATGGGGTATCGACAACGCGCAGAGCGCTGACGACGTGCTGCACGAGGCGCACCGCGGCATTCGGCCGGCGTTTGGCTATCCGGCGTGCCCGGATCACAGCGAGAAGTTCAAACTGTTTACGCTGCTCGGCGCTGCCGACGTCGGTATCGCGCTCACTGAGCACGCCGCGATGACGCCGGCGGCAAGCGTGAGCGGCCTGTACTTCGCACATCCCCAGGCGCGGTACTTCAGCGTTGGCCGGCTCGGTGAAGATCAGATTGCGAGCTACGCGAAGCGCAAGGGGCAGTCAATCGAGCAGGTTGAGCGGTGGCTGACGCCGAACCTCTCGTACGAGCCGGCTCGCTGCTGAGCGGTCGTACAGCTCTCAGCTCACGCGTTGTATCCTCTCGGCCATTAAATCACCGTGCAGAAGAACGACTCTTGAGGACACTATAATCTTTGAAGCGTCTTTGAGTGCTCCATTTTGACACGCCTGTTCCGTGATGGAACAGTTCGTCAATGTCGCCGTATTGTCTAGGAGATCCGCCAGAATCAGGGAGAGAAGTGAAACTGCTTGTCTTGGATCAGGACAACTCGGCGGTAACAGTTTTGATCGCGCATAACGCGTGAAAATCGGGTAAGCTTAACCGCCGTCCCAACTTAAGAACTCGCTACAAAGAAACGGTCGAGATGGTCGCCGATTTGCACTGGAATTTTGTGTCATGACTGGGCCTTTTTGTGTCGGGCCCCGCAGACGGAAAGCCGTCTGGGGTCCGAAGGCTACTATTGCGGCAGCGGCGATGCTGCTCCTCGCGTTCGCGCCAAGCGCGTTCGCCGGGGGCCGGCACGCAGGCACTCCTCATAAAGCAGCGCCGGGCCGCCCGAACTCCATCGTCAAGTCCTACAAGCTCGATGGCGAGCTCGAACACCGCGCGACAAGGAACGACCCCAATCACAAGACGCGCGTGATCGTCGAACTCGCACCGGGCGCCAAGCTGCCCGGAAGCTTCAACGGACTCAAACACGGCGGCAAGCTGGGCATCATCAACGGCCAGGTGCTCGAAGTGCCGGATCGGCTGCTTCGACAGCTCGCACAGCATCCGTCTGTGTTCCGGCTCCACTACGATCGTCCTGCGGCAAAATTCAACTACCGCACCTCGCTGACCGTCGGCACGCGCGCCATCCGACAGACGCTCGGGCTCACCGGCGCCGGTGTCGGCGTTGCGGTGATCGACTCCGGCGTTGCCGCGTGGCACGACGACCTCACGAACACGTCGTCGGCGCTGTTCCCGTACGGCAATCAACGCGTGGCCGCGTTCGTCGATTTCATCAACGGCCAGACGCAGCCCTACGACGACAACGGCCACGGCACGCACGTCGCCGGCATCATCGCCGGCAACGGCTACGACTCGAACGGCGAGAAGGCCGGAACCGCGCCGGGAGCGAGCATCGTGTCGCTCAAGGTGCTCGATGCCAACGGCCACGGTACGGTGAGCGGAATCATCGCCGCGCTCGACTGGGTGCTCGCCAATCACGACCAGTACAACATCCGCGTCGTGAACCTGTCGGTGGGTGCAGCGATTCACGAGTCCGCCTGGACCGACCCGTTGACGCTGGCCGCCAAGCGCGTCGTCGATGCCGGCGTGACCGTGGTGTCGGCCGCGGGCAACTTCGGTAAGAACTCGGCCGGCCTGCCGCAGTACGGCGGCGTCACCGCGCCCGGCAACGCGCCGTGGGTCCTCACCGTCGGCGCCTCGAGCACACAGGGCACTGCGCATCGCACCGACGACGTCGTCGGGGCCTACAGCTCGCGCGGCCCGAGCTACATCGACTGGACGGCGAAGCCGGATCTTGTTGCGCCGGGCACTGGCACCGTCTCGCTCGCGTCGGCAGGCAGCTTCTTCTATCAGACCAAAACGTCGGCGCTACTCGCCGGCTCGGTCGCGACGGCCGATCTGCCGTACTTGAGCCTCAGCGGCACCAGCATGGCGGCACCGGTCGTCGCGGGCACCGTTGCGTTGATGCTCGAAGCCAATCCGTCGCTGACGCCGAACGCAATCAAGGCGATCCTGCAGTACACCGCGCAGCAATACCCGAACTACGACGCTTTGACGCAGGGCGCCGGCTTCCTGAACGCGGTTGGCGCCGTTCGCCTGGCGCGTTTCTACACGACGGCGCAGCCCGGCGATCACGTGCCTTCCCAGGCGATGTGGAGCAAGCACATCATCTGGGGCAATCACCGCGTCGGCAACGGCATCCTCAACGTCGGCACCAACGCCTTCAACGTCGGCACCACCTGGGGCGTCGCCAAGGCCGACAACGGCGACAACATCGTGTGGGGCACGGCCTGCGGTGCCGCCGGATGCGACGGCGACAACATCGTCTGGGGCACGGCCGACGATGGCGACAACATCGTGTGGGGCACCAGCGACGATGGCGACAACATCGTCTGGGGCACCGACGGTGGCGACAACATCGTCTGGGGCACCGATTGCAGTGGCGCCGACTGCGACAGCGTCATATGGGGCGCCAGCGACGGAGACAACATCGTCTGGGGCACGGCCAGCCTCGGCGACAACATCGTGTGGGGCACCAACGACGGAGACAACATCGTTTGGGGCACCGCGCTTGACGGCGACAACATCGTGTGGGGCACAGGCGATGGCGACAACATCGTCTGGGGCACCGACGACGGTGACAACATCGTCTGGGGCACAGACAGCGGCGACAACATCGTGTGGGGCACCGCAGACGACGGGGACAACATCGTCTGGGGCACGGCCGACGGCGACAACATCGTCTGGGGCACCAACGGCGATGGCGACAACATCGTCTGGGGCACGGCCGAGGGCGACAATATCGTGTGGGGAACCGCCGGTTCGCTCGACACGGTGTGGGTCACGGCGCCTGATGGCAGCCGTTCTCAGCTCAGCGGCTCCGCGGTGTTCGATAGGTTGAGCGATCGTCAGTTGCTGACGCTCCTCGAGTACTCACCGCCGGTTATCGCACCCGAGCCCGAGGCCGGCGATCCGCCCCCACCGGGGCCCAGCACCGACGTTGTTACCGATGTTCCGCCGCCAACCACACCGGCGCCAACCACACCGGCGACGACCCCGACCGGCGATTCGACGACGCTTGGCGGGACCACGAACAACGAAATCGCGCCGTCGGCTGACGGTGTAAGCGACCCGTTGGCGACGCGGACGTCTGAGACGACTACTCCAATCGTTCCTGGTGGGGGCTTCTGATCATGGACAAGATGCCCTACCAGCCCACGCCCGCCGTCGTTGGCTCGCCGCTGGCCGAAACGGTTGTCACGAGTGATTGGCAGCGGCGCCTTCCGACGCTGAAGGGCCGTCAGGTTGTGCTCCGCGAGCTTCGCACTTCAGACGCGATCTCGCTGCACGCCCTCCTGACGACAGAGGAAGTCGCGCGGTTCATCTCGCAGCCGCCGACGACGGTCGACATCTTCGAGATGTTCATCGCGTGGACGCATCGCCAGCGCACGGCCGGTACCTACGCGTGCTTTGCGATCACGCTCCAGGGCTTCGACACGGCGATCGGCATCTTCCAGGTGCGGGATCTCGGTCAGGGCTTCGAGAACGCTGAGTGGGGATTTGCCCTTGGCGCCCCGTTCTGGGGCACCGGCGTGTTCCAGGAAGGCGCGCAGCTGGTACTCGAGTTCGTCTTCGACACGCTCGGCGTGCATCGGCTCGAGGCGCGGGCCGCGATCCTGAACGGCCGCGGCAACGGCGCGCTGCAGAAGCTGGGTGCGGTGCAGGAAGGCATTCTGCGTCGGTCGTTCCTCCGCAATGGGCGGTATCTCGATCAGGCGCTCTACGCACTCCTCGACGCCGACTGGCGCCGTTCACGCGCGACGACGCTCGGTGCGTCGGTCCGCGTCCACTGAGTCTCGAGGGCCAGTCGTTCGACTGGCCCTTTCATTCAATCACCTCTCAACACGGCAGACGGATCGGCGCGCCCCGCACGCGAGGCCGGCACGTAACACGCTGCGGCGCCGACCGCGCCGACGAGCGACGTCACCAGCACATACAGCTGCGGATCTCCCGGCCTGACGTCGAATAGGAGCGTCTCGACGCCTGCCGCAGTGCCACGCGCCGCCAGCAGGCCGGCACCGAGCCCGATCGCCACCGCCGCGAAATCGGTTCGCAACACGAGTCCAACCAGGCCGCGCGGCGCGGCGCCAAGCGCCGCGCGAATCGCGAGCTCGCGTGAGCGCGCGGACACGGCGTGGGCGCTGACCGCGTAAATGCCGCACAGGGTGACCGCCAGCGCGGCGTAGCCGAACATCGCAACCAGCCACGCATTGAAGCGTCGGACGGCGAGCGAGCCATCGACCGCCTGCTCCAGGGTGCGAATCGTAGAAGCCGGCACATCAGGGTCGGCGCTCGCCAGCGCCGCACGAGCCGCCGGCGCGAGCGCGAGCGGGTTGCCATCCGTGCGCACCATCCAGAACTGGTTGTTTCGCAGCCACACGACGCTCGATTCCGGGAACTGCGTGAAGGGCACGTAGAGATCGAACGTCGGCGCTGAATCCAGGCCATAGTGCTTCACGTCGCCGACGACGCCGACGATCTCGACCACGTGATCGAGCTGTGGAGTGCCCGGCTCGATATGAATCCGCCGGCCGACGGGAGTCTCGCCCGGAAAAAACCGGTGCGCCAGTGTGCTGTTGACGATTGCCACACTTCCCGAGGGTCGGTCGCCTTCGTCGAAGGGGCGGCCGGCGACGACCCGGATGCCCATGGTGTCGAAGTAGCCTGGGGACACCGCGCGAAACTCGGCCTCGGGCACGTCACGCTGCTGAAACGGCCGCCCGTCGACGACGAAGTCGACGGTCGCACGCAAGCCGCTCAGCGGAATCAAGCTCGCGCCGCCAACCTGCCGCACGCCCGGCAGCTCGCGAAGGCGCGCCTCGAGCCGTTCCTGAAAGACGAGCATGCTGGCGCGGTCGCGATAGCGATCGGCCGACAGCGACACGCGCATCGAGAGCACCTGGCCGGTCGAGAACCCGGGATCTACCTGTTGCACGCGGCGCAGGCTCTGCACGAACAGTGCAGTCGCAACCGCCAGCACGACCGAGATCGCCACTTCGACGGCGACCAGCCCGCGCCTGACGACGATCGACTGGCGGTCGCCGCTCGTCCTTGCGAGATCGCGGCCGTCGGCAGCCGCGTCGATCCGGCTGAGGCGAATAGCCGGCCAGAGGCCCACCGCGAGCGCGGTTGCGAGCGTCGAGGCGACTGCGAACAGCACGACGTGGCCATCGAGCGACACATCGGCGGACCGCGGCATCGCGGCGGGGGCCCACGCGATCAGCAGCCCCGACTCCCAGACTGCCAACAGGAGACCGGCGGCGCCTGCGGCGACTGCAACGACCAGGGTCTCCATCAGCAGCTGCAGCATCAGCCGCAATCGGCTGACGCCGAGCGCGGCGCGGAGCGCGAGCTCGCGGCGGCGCGCCGAGGTGCGCGCCAGCGACAGGCTGGCCAGGTTCACACAGGCGAGGAGCAGCACGAGCAGGACAGCGGCGAGCAGCAGCCGCAACGTCGTCCGATAATCGCCGACGATCTGCTCCTGCAGCGGCGTGATCGCGATGTCGACCTTGCGGACGTTCGCCTGCGGGCGCACCGCCTGCAGCTCGCGGGCGATGGTGGTGAGCGCCGCGGCGGCGCGGCCTCGCGCATCGGTGGAGTCGAGCCGCGCAATCAAGCGCAGGAAATTCACGTCGCCCTCGACGCGCCGCACGTCGGCTTCGACGATCGGCACCGCCAGCTCCGCATCACGGATCGGCGTGACGAACGACGGCGGCAGGACGCCGACGATCGTGTAGTCGACGTCGTTGAGCGTGAGGACGCGACCGATCACCGCCGGATCGGCGCCGTAGCGGCGCACCCAGAGCGAGTGCGCGAGGACGACCGGCGGCGTACCGCTGTCGTCGCTGGCGTCGAACAATCGGCCCACTGCGGCACGCACGCCGAGCACGTCGAACGCATTCGAGGAGACACGCATGGCCGGTACGCGCTCGGCGGTGGCCGCGCCGGTCGCGTTCGCGCCCCAGTTGGCGAACGCCGCCAGCGCAGTCGCCGAGAAGCGTCGTTGCCGAAGATCGATGTAGTCCTGGATCGAGAACGGGCCGCGCGAGCCGTCAGGACGGACTGACGTGAGGTACACGAGCTCCTCGGGCCGGGTGTACGGCAGCGGCCGCAGCACGACGGCGTTGAGGATGCTGAACATCGCGATCGACGATCCGATCGCGACACTGAGCACGCCGATGGTGAGCGCGGTGTAGAGCGGCTGCCGCAGTGCGAGCCGTGCAGCCGCCCGGCACTCGGACCCGAGCGCGCTCATCGTCCGGCTCCGTCGCAATCGCCGTCCAACGGGGGCGGCGGCCCGGCAGACAGCGCCGTCCACTGCGCCGCGTCGTCGGTCGACAACGCGAATAGGTCGCGGTCGCCAGCCACCAGTTCCGCTGTGTTCTGGACCGCCCGCATCAGACCCGACTGCGCGTGGGTCCGGCTGCGCAGCAGATAGTGTCCGAGTTCGTGCGCGAGCACGCGACCGACCGCGCGACCGATGGCGCGCTCGCGGAGGATCGTCGGCCACGGGTCACTGGCAGTCGCGTTCGACCGCTCAATCATCTCGATCAGATCCGGCAGGTACAACGCAATCTCCGCGAGCGGAGTACCGGAGCCGTCGAAGCGCACTGCTGCGAGCGGCCCGCGCCAGCGGGTGCCGGCGGACGCCGGACGATGCCGGACAACGACACGGAGAACGATCGTGTCGGCGACCGGCTGCAGGCCTGGCGACGCGGCGCGGACGACGACGCCGTGGGCCAGCCAGATCGCCGCCGCTTCGCCAATTGCGGTGTTGTACGCCGCGGCGGTTAAGCCCTCGTGAGGCAGCGCCAGCGTGATGTAGAGAAGCAGGACCGGAACCATGTCGCGATCGTAGGCTCCTGGCATCCATGCACGAAATTCTTTGTCATCATCATGATGATGATGTAACCTCATGAACCGATGGATCTCGAAATCCGCCACCTGCAGCTCGTCGCGGCGGTCGCCGACCTTGGCAGCCTCACGCGCGCCGGCGATCGGCTGCACCTGACCCAGTCGGCGCTCAGCCACCAGCTGCGCGACATCGAATCGCGGCTCGGCGCGCCGTTGTTTCTGCGCATCGGCAAGCGGCTGGTGCTGACGCCGGCGGGCGACCGGCTGCTGGCGTCGGCGAAAGAGGTGCTGGCGCAACTGCAACGCACCGAGGAAGAGATCCGCCGGATGGGGCGCGAGCAGGCCGGCGTCCTCCGCCTCACCACCGAGTGCTACACCTGTTACCACTGGCTGCCGCCGCTGCTGATGCACTATCGGCGGCGGTTTCCGCGCGTCGAGGTGCGGATCGACGTCGACGCGACGCATCACCCGCTGGAGATGCTGCTCGCCGGCAAGATCGACATCGGCATCGTCAGCTCGGAGATCAACGATCGGCGGCTGACGGTGAAGCCGGTGTTCGAGGACGAGGTGGTGCTGGTCGCGTCGAAGCGGCATCGCTTCGCCCAGCAGACCCACGTCAAGGTCGCCGACCTGCGCGACGAGACATTGTTCGTCTATCCGCCGCGCGAGGAGAGCACGGTGCTCCAGAAGGTGCTGCTGCCGGCCGGTGCCGCGCCGGCGCGCGTCGACGAGGTGATGCTCACCGAAGCGATTCTCGAGCTGGTCAAGGCAGGGCTCGGCGTCTCGTTTCTCGCCCGCTGGGCGGTCCAGCCGATGGTCGACGCCGGCGCGATTGTCGCGCGGCCGCTGACCGCGCGCGGCCTGCATCGCGTCTGGTCGGCAGCGATGCCGAAAGATCTCGCGGCGCTCGACTACGTAGCCGCGTTCGTCGAACTGCTGCAGGCGCACGCGCCGTCGACCCGTGTCGAGCGGCCGCGCGCCGTGTCACGGGCGCGGGGCTGACGAAGACGCCGGCCGCGGCGCCGTGCGGCCGGGCACGCCGACGGCTGCGCCATCCGCGGCGCGGCGGTCGGTGCCGCCCTCGAGCACGTCCTCTTTCGCGTTGAACACGATTACCTGCGCGACCCCCTGCCCGTTGCCGACCCGCAGCGTGTGTCCGCGACGCTCGAGTTCGGCGACGGTGTCCGGCGAGAGGCCGTATTTTTCGTAATCGATCCGATCGGGCAGCCACTGGTGGTGGAACCGCGGCGCGTCGATCGCTTCCTGCGCGTTCATCCCGAAATCGACGACGTCGACGATCGTTTCGAGGACGGTGTTGATGATCGTGCGGCCGCCCGGGCTGCCGGTAACCATGAACAGCTGGCCGTCTCTGGCGAGAATCGTCGGCGTCATGCTCGACAGCATCCGCTTGCCCGGTTCGGCGAGATTCGCCTTCGTGCCGACGAGACCCTCCGCCGTCGTCAATTCCGGGCCGGCGTTGAAATCGCCCATTTCGTTGTTGAGCAGAAATCCTCCACCCGGCACCACGATTTTCACGCCGTAGCCCTGTTCGAGTGTGTAGGTCATCGACACCGCGTTGCGATCGGCGTCGACCACCGAGATGTGCGTCGTCTCGTCGCTCTCGTGCGGCCACTCGAACGTCGACGCTGACGAGGCGGCGGCCTTTTTCATGTTGATCGTCTTGCGCAGCTCGGCGGCGTAATCCTTCGACATCAGGCGCGCGAGCGGCATGTCGGTGTTGAACTCGGGATCGCCGAGATAGTGCGCGCGGTCGGCGTAAGCGCGCTTCATCGCTTCGGCGAATACGTGCACCGCGTCGGCCGACCACGGTCCCATCGTGCCGACGGCGTACCCTTCGAGCACGTTCAGCATCTCGATCAACGCGACGCCGCCGGAGCTGGCCGGCGGCATCGAGATCACTTCGTAGCCGCGGTAGCTGCCCTTGACCGGTGTCCGCCGTTTCGCCGCGTAGTTCTTCAAATCCTCTCGGGTAATCAGCCCGCCGTGTGCGAGCATCTCCTTCTCGACCGCCAGCGCCGTCTCGCCCTGATAGAACCCTGCCGGCCCCTGCGACCCGATCCGCTCCAGCGTCCGCGCCAGCTCGGGCTGTTTCAAGAGCTCGCCCGGTTCGTACGGTGTGCCGCTCTTCGAGAACTGCGCCACCGACGCCGGGTACTTCTGCATCTGCCGCAGCGCGCCTTTCAGCGATCGCGACAACCCTTCGCTGACCGTGAAACCATCGCGCGCCAGCGCGACTGCCGGATCGACCAGCCGCTTCCACGGCAGCTTGCCCTGTTCCTTCCAGGCGAGGTGAAGGCCGGCCACCGTTCCGGGTACGCCGACTGCGAGGTAGCTGTTGTGGTGCAGTTCGGCGCTGTACGTTCCGTCCTTGAGAAACATCGTCGGCGAGGCTTTTGCCGGCGCCATCTCGCGGAAGTCGTACGCGACCGGCTCGCCCTTTGCCGGCCGATAGACGATGAACCCGCCGCCGCCGATGTTGCCCGCCGTGGGGTGAACGACGGCGAGGGCAAATGCCGTCGCGACCGCGGCGTCGACGGCGCTGCCGCCGGCGGCAATCGCGTCGGCGCCAATCTTCGACGCGATCTCGTTCTGCGACGCGACCATGCCCTTCTGGGCGCGCGTCGGCACCGAGCTCGCGCCGGTGACGACGGCGAGACCGATGCAGGCGAAGAGGATGAGCGCGGACCGGCGTGTGATCATGCGCGGATTATAGCCGCGCCGCTCGTCGCGCGAAGCGATCGCGCTCCGTGACCGCGCTTAGACGCGAGTCGTCTTCCACGTGCCGCGGCGGAAGAACAGCGCGCTGACGATCGACAGGCTCGACAGCCCGATCGCCCCGGCCCAGAACACGCCGGCCGGTCCGAAGCCGAGCGGTCCGGCGAGGACGTAGGCGAGCGGAATCTCGAAGCACCAGAAGCACGCGAGGTTGATCAGCGTCGGCGTCGTCGTGTCGCCGGCGCCGTTGAACGCCTGCGTCAGCACGTACCCGATCGCGTAGAACGGGAAGCCGCCGCTCCAGATCCGCAGCGCGGTGGAGGCCATCGGCGCCACAGCCGGATCGTCGGTGAACAGCGCCACCACCGGCGACGCGAAGGCTACGAACACGATGGCCAGCACACCAAGGACGCCGGCGTTGTACGCGGAAGTGCGCCACACCGATGCCTCGGCACGCTCTGGTTTGCCGGCGCCGAGATTCTGGCCGACCAATGTGGCCGCGGCATTCGACAGGCCCCATGACGGCATCAGCACGAACATCAGGATCCGGACAGCGATTGTCGCGGCCGCGACGGCGACGCTGCCGAACGATGCGACGATGCGCATCACGCCGATCCACGACGTCGTGCCGATCAGCATCTGCACGATGGCCGTGCCTGATATCCGCAGCATGTTGATCATGATCGCCGGCTCGATCCGCAGGTGCCGCGGCCGGATCGTGATCCGGCCATCGTGTCGCGACAGCAGCCACAGCTGCACCGCGACGCCGATGCCGCGTCCGGTAGTCGTGGCGACCGCCGCGCCGGTGACGCCGAGGCGCGGAAAAGGTCCAAGCCCGAAGATGAAGCACGGGTCGAGGCAGATGTTGAAGGCGTTGGCGATCCACAGCACCCGCATTGCAATGGCCGCGTCGCCGGCGCCGCGGAACACCGCGTTGATCAAGAACAGCTGCAGGATGACAACGTTGCATCCGAAGACAACGCGGGCGTACGACGCGTGCGCGAGGACGTCGCCGCCGGCGCCCATCACCGACAGCAGCGGCCGCGCGAACCAGGCGCCGAAGGCGCCGAGCGGGACGGCGACGACGATCCCCAGCGCGATCGCCTGCACGGCGGCGCGGGCTGCCCCGTCGCGATCGCCCTCACCGACGCGCCGCGCCACGACCGCCGTCGCGCCCATCGACAGGCCAATGGCAACGGCGTAGACGACCGTCAGCATCGATTCGGTGAGCCCCACCGTCGCCACCGAATCGGATCCGACCCGGGCGACGAAGAACACGTCGACGACGGCGAACACCGACTCGAGCACGAGCTCGAGCACCATCGGCACCGCGAGCAGGACAATCGCGCGGTCGATCGAGCCGTCCGTGTACACGCCGCGGTGTGAGCCGGCGAGTGCGTCGCGGATCGTCGCCCATGCGCCGGGCTCACGGCTGGTGATGGTGATCTCGGGCACGATATTGACCCGTAGCGCGAAGGCTTCAGCCGAGCGTCGAGTGCACGGCCTCAGGCTCGCTCGGCTAAAGCCTTCGCGCTCCGCGGTCCGTTACGGCTTGTACGCAATCGCGTCGATCTCGACGCGAAGGCCGTCGCCGGGCAGGCCGGCCACCTGCACGGTGGTGCGCGCGGGACGATGTTCGCCGAACATCCGCGCGTAGACGCCGTTCATCTTCTTGAACTCGCCCATGTCGAGCAGAAAGACGCCGCAGCGGAGGACGTGCTGCAGATCGGATCCGGCCGCCTGCAGGATCGTCTGAATGTTCCTGAGCACCTGCTCGGTTTGCGCCTCGACGTCAGACGCCAGGGTGCCGGTCGCGGGATCGACGCCGCCCTGTCCCGAAACGAAGATCAGACGGTCGAAGCCCATTCCGGGCGAATACGGACCAACCGGCGCAGGCAGATTCGTGGCGCGAACGGGCGTGTGTGTCTGAGACATGCCACATCGTATCGCGGCCGCGCTCACCCGCCGGTCGCGACCGGCCTCGCCGGATCGCTCGACCACTCGCTCCAGGAACCGACATACAAACGCGCGCCGGTCAGGCCAGCGTGCTCCATCGCGAGCAGGTTGTGGCACGCGGTGACGCCCGATCCGCAATAGCAGACGACGTGGTTCGGCGGCGTGCCGGCGAGCGTCTTCGCGAACGATTCGCGGAGCTGCTCCGGCGTCTTGAAGACGCCGTTGTCGACGTTGGTCTGGAAGAAGTGATTGACCGCTCCCGGGATGTGGCCGGCGACGCGATCGAGCGGCTCGACCTCGCCGCGGAACCGTTCCGGCGCCCGCGCGTCGACGAGCCGCCATTCGCGCGAGCCGGCGCGCTGCGCGACGGTTGCCGCATCGACGCGCATGTCGTTGCGCGGCGCCGCGGTGAACGCGCGGGCATCACGGCGCGTTTCGCCGCCAACCACCGGCCGTCCCTCGGCGCGCCATTTCGCGAGGCCGCCGTCGAGCACTGCGACGGCGTCGTGCCCGAGCCATCGCAGCAGCCACCAGAGCCGGCTCGCGAACATGCCGTTGTCCTGGTCGTAGGCGACGACCTGTACGCCGCTGGCAATCCCGAGTTGCCCGAACCGTGCCGCCAGCGCAGCCGGATCGGGCAGCGGGTGACGTCCGTTCGTGCCGGTTTGCGGCGACGAGAGATCGCGGTTCAAGTCGGCGTATACCGCTCCGGGAATGTGGGCGGCCTTATGTTCGCGCGCGCCCCAGCTCTCGTCGTCGAGCTTCATGCGGCAGTCGACGATCGCGAAGGCGTTGTCGTCGAGATGCAGCGCGAGCGCCGCGGTCGAAATCAGTGTCGTGAACGCCATGCCGTACGATACCATCGGAAGCCCAGCGTTCCTGCCAACCATCGTGGTGAGCGGCTCGTCTTAATCAGCCGGGTCACATGTTCCAATCGCTCGTGGTCCTTGCGCTCGCGGCGGCTGCCGCATCGCCCTCCGCGCAGGGCGACGCGGTTGTCGTCCCGGTGAGGATCGTGCACACGACGGGCGAACCCGCTGAGGACATCTGGCGCGGCGCCGTCCCCACCGACGGCTTCGTGCAGCGCGAGCCCGAGGAAGCCGGACTGCCGTCGCAGCGGACCGAGTTCCGCGTCGCCTACGACGCTGCGACGCTGTTCGTCCAGGTCCACGCCTTCGAGACCGACCCGGCGCGCATTGTCGGCTATCTCACGCGCCGCGACGACGACTCGCCGTCGGACTGGATCCGCGTCCTGATCGACTCGTACCACGACCGGCGCACCGCCTACGAGTTCGCGGTGAATCCCGCCGGCGTGAAACAGGACCGCTACTGGTTCAACGACACCGAGAAGGACGACAGCTGGGACGCGGTGTGGGACGTCAAGGTGTCGCGCGACGCGAGCGGCTGGACCGCTGAATTCCGCATCCCGTTTTCGCAATTGCGCTTCAACCCGAGCGACACGCTGACGTTCGGCTTCGCCGTATCCCGGTCGATTGGCCGCCTCAACGAGACCTCGACGTGGCCGCTGCTGGCGCGAAGCGCCACCGGCTACGTCTCGTCGTTCGGCGAGCTGAATGGCCTGTCGATGCGCAGTTCGCCGAAGAGGCTCGAGCTGGTGCCGTACGTGGTGTCCAGCGTCACGCGGCAGCGGCCGGAGGACAATCCGCTGGTCGTGCCGAGCGCCGCGACAGCGGCAGTCGGCCTCGACGCGAAGTACGCGCTGACGCCGGGCCTGACGTTGACCACGACGTTCAATCCCGATTTCGGTCAGGTCGAAGCCGATCCGGCCGTCGTCAACCTGACCGCCTTCGAAACGTTCTTCAACGAGCGCCGGCCGTTCTTCGTCGAAGGATCCGGCATGTTCAAGTTCGACTCGGACTGCTGGGATGGTCCCTGCTCGATGTTCTACAGCCGTCGTGTCGGCCGTTCTCCGCAGGGGGCCACCGGGCTGCCGGAGGGCGACGGCGTCTACACCGAATACCCGGCGCAGTCGACGATCCTCGGCGCCGCCAAGCTGACCGGCCGTGTCGGCCGCGTGTCGCTCGGCGTGATGCACGCCGTCACGCAGGAGGAGACCGCGACCATCCTCGACTCCGGCCTGCGGTCGCAGCGGTCGGTCGAGCCAACGACGAACTACACCGTTGCGCGGGCACGGCGCGAGTTCGCGAATCAATCGTCGATCGGCGGAATCTT
>Ga0070686_100000565_pt1 | contig 22138 bp, 18 predicted proteins | sample KBSS23LmetaG_FD_65654 | JGI IMG/M metagenome (GOLD analysis project Ga0070686, IMG submission 65654) | Switchgrass rhizosphere microbial communities from Kellogg Biological Station, Michigan, USA - KBS S2-3L metaG | ecosystem: Host-associated > Plants > Roots > Rhizosphere ... | reverse complement strand
GACGGCACAGAACGAAACCGAACAGTCCCACCGCCAGCCCGGTTAGCGGATGCGTCGACGGGCTGGTGGCGACGTCACACCCGCAGCCGCCCTGGATCTCGCCCGGTCCGGGCCCGCTCGTGGCGTCGACACCGGGAGGCGGGTTGATCGCGGCGTCGCTGGTCGCGCCGCCGGCGCCCGTCGTGCCACCGCTCGCTCCGGCATCAATCCCCGGCCCGACGCTGCCCGCGATTCCCCCGCTTCCAGATCCTCCCGAACCGCCGCCCGCTCCTCCGCGGCCGGACACGCCGCCCGTCCCCGCGGTTCCCGTCGTCCCCGCAGCTCCCGTCGTCCCCGCGCTGCCCGTCGTTCCCGCGCTGCCTGTCGTTCCCGCGCTGCCTGCCGTTCCGGTTGTCCCCGCGCTCGCGCCGCCCGTGCCGGTGGTGCCGCCACGACCGCCGGCGCTGCCGGCCGCGCCGGTCGTGCCGCCTCGGCCGCCCGCTCCTCCGGTGCCGGCGCCGCCGGTGGTGCCGCCCCGGCCGCCCGCCCCGCCCGCGCTCCCGCCTGAACCGCCGGCGCCGCCGGTACCGCCCGTGCCCATGCCTCCCGTCCCACCCGTGCCCCCGACGACGCCGCCCATGATCGTGCCCGAGATTCCGTAGAACCCGAGCGATGAGTAGTTCGAGAATCCGTTCTGCGGCGTCCCCTCGGCGCCTCCCTTGATGATCAAGCGGTACTCCCCCGCCGGCAGCGCGACATCGAACTTCGCCGTGCGGGCGGCGCTGTCGTTGCTCTGAGCGATCCGCGTGCCGCCCCCGTTCTGAATTTCGGCGTCGACGTCCAGGTACGCGCCGCCGATGACCTCGATGCGATCGACGACCAGCGTCGCGTGTCCCCCGCCGCTGCCGACGCTGAAGGTGAAGGTATCGCTGTCGGTGTTGCGCGCGATCTGCCCGCGATTGTCGACGGCGGACACCTGTCCACCGTTCGCGATGACCAGCGCCCTCGAGTCCGGAATGTCGTCGTCCCGGTACGCGAGGTTCCGCGTGATGATCGTCAGATCATCCTCGGTGTTGTTGGCCCCGCTGTATTCGCCCTTGCTCCACTGGAACAAGGCCTGCGCGCCCCAGCTGGTCTTCGGCACGCTGTCCCCCATCATGGGGACCCACTTGAAAGACGAGAAGCCGCCGAAGTACTCCGTCGACGAGCTGCCGTCGTGGTTGAGGCCCATCAGGTGCCCCAGCTCGTGCGCGGTGGTGTTCCCCTGGTAGTAGCCGCTGCCCTTGTTGTAGACGGTGCAGCACCTCGACGTCCCGAACGCGTTGAGCGAGCAGCTGGAACGGCCGTCCTCGTTGCTGATGCAGGCCTTGCCTCGATTGCGAGCCGGGGTCGCGTCGTAGACGGCGACGTCGGTGGTCACGTTGACGTCGAACGCGGAGTACGCGCCCGAGACGATCTCCCAGGCTTTCCACAGCTCGGCCTTGGCGAGCGTGAGGATCGAGATGTCCATGAACAGCACCTTCGTCGACCCCGGCCGGCTCTGCAGCTTGTTGGTGTCCGACCCGTCGTAGTCGCCGACGTGCGGCGGCTCGCCCGCCAGCGCCACGGTGGGCGGCTCGAACGGAGGGGCGTCGTCCGCGTCGGGCGGGCCGTCGTTGCACACCGGATAGATCTTCGAGATCGGCACGCGCTGAACCACCACCATTCCCTGCGCGGAGGTGGTGTACTCGAAGGCGGCGTCGCGCTCCGGCAGCACGAGCCAGCCATAGATGTTCTCGCCGTCGCCCTTCAGGATGAAGGAAGACGTCTCTGATTCACGGGCCGCGCCGTCGATCGCCAGGTAGTCCCCCGTGAACTCGTAGCTCCGCGCGATGACGGGGACGACCTCACCCGTGTCGGTCGTCAGGTTCAGAACGAAGACGCCCGGATAGGACGACCGGATACCCGGCCGGGTCGCCGCCCGCAGAATCGAGGCGGGCGTGCCCACGGCTCCCGCGCGGATGGTCTCGGTTGGCTCGCTGCCTCCGGCGCCTTCACAGGCAAGGTTCGCGAGGGCCAGCAGCGCCGCCAGTCGCAGCGATCGCGACTTCATCGCATACATGGAGACACGACGAGGCGATCTGGCCCCCCCGTGACCAGCGCTTTCTCGTGGCCCCGAACCCACCGCTCGAGCCTCTCTACAGAGGGAGCCCTCTTGCACGTCGCGTCGATTTCTTGCGTCCACTCTCTCTTATTGCTTCGCGCGGAGGACTTTGTTGTGATTCGTGAGTGACGGTCCCAGTCCGCCGTGTCGTGGCCGCGTCGGCGCGCATTCAGCGCCCCGATCGCGACGCCGTACGCCTGCAGCTGGACGATCTCTTCAAGGAGCACTCCACCTATGTGGCGCGCCTCGCCTATCGATTGATGGGCCGGGACGTCGAGATCGACGACGTCGTGCAGGACGTCTTCGTCTTGCTGCTGCGTCACATCGATCGAATCCGGCAGGCGAGCGCCGTGCGGGCGTGGCTGGCGACGACGACGGTGCGGCTGACCCGCCGTCGCCTGCGCATGAAGCGCCTCAGGATGCTGCTCGGTCTCAGCGACGACACAGGGCTGGCGGAGGCGCGCGACAGCGGCAGCTCGCCGGAGGACCGCGCCGCGTTCAGAGCCGTGCACGTGGCCCTCGAGAGCGTGGGCGTGAACGCGCGCATCGCCTGGACCCTCCGCTACCTCGAGCAAGAACGGATCGAAGACGTCGCCCGCTTGTGTGGCTGTTCGAAGCGGACGGCCAAGCGCCGGATCGCGAGCGCGCAGCGCGCGGTGAAGGGCGCGCTCGGGCATGACTGATCGCAGCGGTTCGGACGGTCTGGACGACGGCGAAGGCGGATTGGAGGACGCCGGTGCGCTCGGGCGAACGCTGGAGGCGGCGCGCCGCGCGGCGCCGGCGCTGACGCCCGGCCGCGGCCAGCAGTGGCGATGGGCGGTGCTCTCGCACGTCGACGGTCGTCGCCGCAGTCGGCGGCCGGCGCTCGCGATCGCCTGCGCGGCGGCCGTGCTGCTGGCGATCGTCGGCTGGCGACAGCTGGGCCCCGGGACGCCGCACGACCCGATCGCCGCGTCGGCGGCGATGCCGCAGCCCCGCCCCGCTTCTGACCCCGGCGACCCGGGCACGCAGGTGCTGGCCGACGGCTCGCGCATCACGTCCGACGGGCCGACCACGGTGATCGAGAAGGCGGTCGAAACAGCCGACGACGTGCTTTACGAGCTGCGCGCCGGCGGCGCGCACTTCGAGGTCGCCCGACGTCCCTCGCGGACGTTCCGCGTCCACGCGGGCCCGGTGACGGTGCAGGTGATCGGAACGCGTTTCCTGGTGGAGCGTTCGGACGATCGATCGCGCGTGGCGGTCACGCAAGGACGCGTGCTGGTCTCCTGGTGGGGCGGATCGCGAGAGCTGGGACCGGGCGAGGAAGGAGCCTTCCCGCCGGAACAGGTCGTGGCACCCGCGCCCGCGGCGGGCTCGCCGTCTGCGCGGCGACACGCGCCGGAACCGGGGCCGGACGTGCTGTTCGCGCACGCGGATAGCGCGCGCAAGGCTGGCAAGCCCGAGCTCGCGATCGCCCAGCTGCGAACGGTGATCGATCGCTTTCCGGGCGATCCGCACGCGCAGGCGGCGGCGTTCACGATCGGGCGCCTGCTGCTCGAGTCGTTGCACCAGCCGCGCCAGGCCGCTGCGTCGTTCGAACAGGCGCGCGTGCTGGCCAAAGGCGCCCCGCTGGCGGAGGACGCGCTCGCTCGCGAAGTGGACGCGTGGGCCGCAGCCGGTGAGCCGACGCTGGCCCGCCGGCGCGCGGAGCTGTATCGCAAGCAATATCCGAACGGGTCGCGTCTCGCTGCCGTGCTGCGGGTCGGAGGGCTCGAAAAGTCGGCGCCATGATCGTCGCGGTGGCGGCCCTGGCCGCCGCGATCGCGTCTCCCGCCGATCCGCCGTCCGTCACGCGCTCCGCAGCGTCCGCGCTGGAGGTGAGCCTGGACGCCGATCGATGTTCGTTCCTGGCGCGTGATCACCTGTTCAAGCTGGTGGCGCTGGAGCTCGACGCCCGCGTCGCGGCCCCCGATCGCGCCGCTGAGCAATCGACGCGCGTCGAGGTCGCGTGCGCGGGCACGCAGGTCGAGCTGAAGGTCACCGATCGCGTGACCAACAAGCTGCTCACGCGGACGATGGCGCTGGAAGCACGCGACGCGCAGGCCGCGGCCCGGCTGGTCGCCATCGCCGTCGCCGAGCTGGTGCTCACCAGCTGGATGGAGCTGACGATGCCGCGCGCTTCAGCGGCGCCGCCGCCGACGGACACGCCCGCGGCGCCGGAGCTGCGGCGCGCCGCGCAGGAGCGCGCGCAACGCCAGATGTCGCGCGGCGCCAGCACCGGTTACGTGCTGGCCGTGGCCCAGGCGGTTGGTCCGTTCGACGGGATCGGTGTCGCCTGGGGCGGCGGTCTGCGTTTCGGATGGACGCCGGGCGGCGCGCCGGTCGAGAACGACGCCTGGATCCGGCGATACGGCCTCGACCTCGAATTGACCGCCGTGCGCAACGACGTCAGCCGCGGCCTCGGGTCCGTGGATGTCTCTGTCTGGAGCGCGGCGCTGCGCGCGTCGTTCAGGTTCGTGCGCGGGCGATCGTGGCTGGACGCCGGCGCGGGCGCGCGCGGCGGCGTGGTTCGGCTGGAGGGCACGCCCGCCGATTCCACCACCACGCGAGGCAGCACGCTGGCGGGGACGTGGGCCGGACCGATCGCTTACGTGGGCGTGGGCCGGCGATTCTGGCACCTGGTTGCGGCCGCCGGCGTCGAAGGGGGAATCGTTCTGCGCACGGTGGCGGGCCTGGTCGACGACGGTCCGCAGATCTCCGTCGCCGGTCAGTGGCTGTCGGGAACGCTGGCGATCGGATGGGGCGGATGAAGCCCGGCGCGCGCGCCGTCGCGGCTTTCGCGGCCCTGGCCATCGCCGGCGGGTCGGCCTGCAACGGCAACTCGGCGAAGATCCTGGAGCGCGTCGACGGCAGCACACCGCCCAGCTCGAATCCGCGCGTCGACGTGTTCCTGGTTCGCGCCGTCTCCAGCTGCGCCGTCGGCCCGGCCTGCGCCTCTCCCGATCGGGAGCAGTGTTTCTACATCACCGACCGCAACGGAGCGCGGGTCCAGTACGATCCTGCCGCGCTCCGTTTCGTACCGCCGGGCGATCCCGCGACGATGGGCGGACAGCAGGTGCAGTGCTTCCGCCTCGTCCTCGACGACAGCCGCGTGGCTGCCGTCAGCGAGGCCATGAACGCGCTTCGCACGCGCGTCTTCCAGGAGAGCGGCGGGGACATCAACCTCGACCTCCGGTTGCACGACGTCCCGGCGATCGAAGCGGGGTTGTCGCCCTTCGTCTTCGGGTTTTTCCTGGAGCCGGCCGCGCTGGCCCCGGTGGCATTGCCGATGGTCAGCCGCGAAACCGACTTCGTCTACGCGGTCACCGGCGCCGACGATCCTGATTCGGGCCTGGCGCCCCGGGTTGATTCCTGCTCGGGAACCAACTGGTTCGCCAAGGGCGTGATCGGTGGCAGCGCGTACACGTGGATGGCGGGGTCGGCCAGCTGCGATCAGCCGGTGTCGTTGATCTTCACCTGGATGGTCCAGCTCTATTTCGGACTGCGCGACGTGATGCAGGCGCCCGATCTCTACGACCGCGACTACCCGCCCTGCGGTCAGGGTGACCCGGACACCACGCGCTGGTTCCCCTACGTCGACGACTGCACGACCGATCCGGACTACGTCGCATGCGGCGCGGCGGCGTGCCCGAACCGGGACGCCTACTACAGCCACCAGCTCGCCCGACACTGGCGGCGGGGCGAACCATTCAACGGCAACCACTGCAGCAACGGTCGCATGGACCGGGACGAGACCGGCATCGACACCGGCGGGGTTTGCGACCTCATCGGACAGTAGACGGCGAAAAAAACGTCGCGCCGGAGTGGCCCCGTTTCCGAGCTGGTGCCTCTACAAAGGCATGCAGCCTGTCCGTCCATCGTTGGCTTTGGGAGCCCTCGTCGTGCCCGCGTTCTTCGTGGCCTGCGCGAACGATCCGAACGACGGCACTACAGGACGCAGCGCGTGGCTGCTCGAGGGACGGCTGGAAACCATCGTCGTCGAAGGGGAGCACGGGGGAACGAAGCACTTCCTGATGCCGGACGACGGGTCGGAGCCGCTCGAGCTGGCGTTCGACGTCGATCCGACCTCGGGATCGGGCGCGCGCATCGGCGTGAACGGGCGTATCGACGGGCCGCGGCTGCGCGTGACGGCGTTCGACGACGCGCTGGGATCGACCGGATCCAGCACGCTGCGCGAGAGCGCGCTCACCGGCGTGACGCCCGAGCGGACGCGCACCGTGGCGTTCGTGATGGTGGACTACGGCTCCGGCGTCAACGTCACGAAGACAGCCGCCGAGACGTTCATGTTCAGCATGACCAACCCGGGACCGACGCTGGGAATCGGGACGGGCGACAAGTCCGTCCTGCAGTTTTATGACGAGACCAGCTTCGGCCTGTTCAACGTCTCGGGCGCGGTCGAGGGGCCGCTGTCCTGGACGGGCGGCGCCGCGTGCAACGGCTCCGGCGGCAGCCAGCTCGCCAGCATGCTGCGCCCGATGCTGTCGACGACGTACGGCCACAACATCTGGTACTACGGCTCGAAGCAGTCGGCGTGCGAATACGGCTGGGGCAGCCTGGGCAACTGGAACACGCCGTCGAGCAACGTCTGGTTCAACGGCGCGCTGTTCGACGGCGCGATCACGCACGAGATCGGTCACAACCTCGGCTATCAACACGCGTCGTCGATCAGGTGCAGCGGGACGCCGCTGGCGAACGATCCGCTGACCTGCACCACGACCGAATACGGCAGCGAGATCTCCATCATGGGGAATCTGGCGAACGGCCACATGATGGCGCTGGAGAAGTGGTACGCGGGGTGGTTCAAGGGCTGCAACGGCGTTCGCGTGCGATCGAGCGGCACGTTCAACCTGCTTCCCATCGAAACGCCGTGCAGCGGCGGCGTGCAGGCGCTGCAGATTCCGATGCCGGTCACGACGCGCCAGTTCGATCCGGCGCAGACGACCACGGCGCCGATCAAGTACTACTACCTCGAGTATCGCAACGGCACCGGCCTCGACACCGGGATGACGCCGGCGGTACACGTCGTCGCGTCGGACGACATCGCGGCGCCGAACAAGGTCTGCGCTCGCAGCGTCCACCTGGACATGATCCCGTCCAACAGCAAGCAAAACGGGATGCTCGCCGGAACGTCGTTCACCGATCCGGCGGGCGGCGTGACGTTTGCGGTCACCAGCATCGCGCCGGCCGGCGCCGTCGTCACCGTGACGATCGACGGCGCGGGCTCGCCGAACACCTGCATGGACGGAACGACGCAGCTCGCGGGCTCGGGACCGACCACGTGCATGGGCGGCGCGGGCGGCACCACCGGGACAGGCGGCACCGGCGGCACGGGCGCAGCGGGACGTGGCGGAACGACGGGCACGGCCGGTGCCAGCGGCGCAGCCGGGCGCGGCGGGACGACGGGCACGGCGGGCGCCGGCGGCGCAGCGGGTCGCGGCGGGACGACGGGCGCGGCGGGTTCCAGCGGCGCGGCCGGGCGCGGCGGGACGACAGGCGCGGCGGGCGCCAGCGGCAGCACAGGCGCGGGGGGCGCGACCGCGACCGGCGGCCAGAGCGGAACCACCGGCGCGGCCGGCGGCGGTGTCGCGGGCGGCAGCGCCGCGGGTACGACCGGCACCAGCGGCGTCGCCGGCACGAACGGCGCCACGGGCGGCGCCGGCACCACAGGTTCGGGAACGGGAGGGGCCGCGACGGGCAGCGGCGCCGGCGGAACGCAGGGACCCGGTGAGGTGGGCGGCGGGTGTAGCTGCGAGGTCGGCGCCGCGCCCGTCGGCGGCAATCACGCGTTCACGATCGCGTTCGCGCTGGCGGCCGTCGTCCTCGGCCGACGGCGCACGCGGCGCGCCGCTACCCGACGAAGGTGATCGCCCACTCGAGGGGCTCGCCCTTCACGAGCACCTCGACGGTGTCACCGACCCGCCGGCCCATGACAGCCTTGCCGATCGGGGACGCCGGCGTGACGACGGACAGATAGCCGTCGCCGCCGGGACCCGTCAGCTCGACACCCGCGCCGGCCGGCGCAAGGAAGAACGTGCGACCATGCGAGCCGTCCTCCACCTCGACGACCGCTCCGAGGGAGATCGGGGCACGCGACGCAAGCGGCCGGGGCCGAAACGTCTCGAGCAGCGACACGTCGGCGGCGGCCCGATCGGCGCGCTGCTTCTGTCCACGCGCGAGGCCGGCGTACTCCATCGCGACGCGCCCGTCCTCGCGTTTTTCGGCGGGCGTCGCTCCGGCGCGTGCCTCCTCGGCGGCAGCCTCGCCCGCCTTGCGCGCGACGTGCACGGAATCCCGCAGCTTCTCCACTAGCTGCGCAACCAGGAACTGTTTGTCCATCGTCGGCGAGCGTAGGCGCGCGACCCGGCGGCCGCAAGAAAAGCGGCGCCCCACCGCTCCCAGCGACAGACCCGATTCAGCGCTGGGGTCGATACGAGAGGTACACCACGCCGTGACCGAATGATTCGCAGGCCGCGAGCGAGAGCTTGCCGGGCGCGGCGCGGTCGGGGAAGAGGCGCGGACCGGCTCCGCGCGTGACCGGGTAGACGAGGAGGTGCAACTCGTCGACCAGCCCGTCCGCGAGCATCGCACGCACCAGCGTGCCGCTGCCGGACACGTAGAGATCGCCGACGTCGGCCTTCAGCTTCCGGATCGCGTCGGGGTCGTACGCCCCGATGACCTTCGAGTTCCTCCAGGTCGCCTTCGCCGGGGCGAGCGTCGCGGAGACGACGTACTTGGTCGTGTCGTTGAAGAACGGCGCCCCTGGATCCTCCTTCGCGGTCCGCGGCGACCACGCGGGCTCGAACATCTGGTAGGTCGTGCGCCCGAGCAGGATGCCCTTGCAGCGTTTCGTCACCGCGCCGACGACCTTTTCCATCTCGGGCGTGAATTGGTAGTCGGCTGTCCACGTCGGCGCGTCGATCACGCCGTCGAGGCTCATGAACTCGTGCACGTGTATTGCTCCCACTGGTCACCTCCGGGCGCCAGGCATAGCCTGGCTGAACTCGCGCGTCTTGTATGAAAGGGACATGTCGGCGAAACCGTTCATGCGCGCGATCTCCGCCGGCGTGTGGCCTGCGAACCGCCGCAACGCCCGCGTGAGATGCGGCTGATCGAAGTAGGCGGTCTCGTTCACGGTGTCGATGATCGAGACCCCGCGCTGCAAGAGCGCCGTCGCCTGCCGGGCACGATCGATCTGGCGAATCACGCCGGGCGTAAGCCCGGTCGCGCGCAGGACCCGGCGCCGCACCGAACGCGGTGTCAATCCCGTGGGCCGTCCGCGAAGCGCTTCATCCACCACAGGGTCGCGCACCAGCAGGCCCTCGCGTACCAGGCGCTGCACGAACGTGTCGGCGTTGTCGAAGCTCGGAAACTGCCAGGCCCGGCCGTGCAACCAGAAGGATCGGCTGCCCGCCTGCGGCAGGTTGATCGCCCCGTCCACCAGCGCCTCGGGCGACAGCTCGGGCATGAACGCCCCGTGGTTGAAGGCGATCCCGAAGAACTCGGCGTCGGATGGGATGGGCGCGCGCGTAGCCCTCGTCTCCGGGCCGCGCACGGTCAAGGTCGTCCGCCCCTTCCGCCTGGTCAACACCATCTCCCAGCGGCTCACCGCCACCGAGGTGAACGCGCCGGCCCGGGCGCTCTGCGTACGCCATACCGTCTGAACCAGGGGCACGTCGGATGCCCGCTCCTCGAAGTCGAAGCCCATGGTCGCCTCCTTCATGAGGACGACGAACGAGCGGTGCCGAAATCGACATGGGAGTACACTGCCCTCATGGACCAGCTGGACTTGCCCGCGCGCGCAACGCCGCGCAACGTCAGCGCGCCGCTGTCGGTCGACGCGCAGTGGGTCGCGGACAAGCTGTCCGAGTACGGCTTCAAGATGACGGAGCTGGAGGCGCTGTATCCCGCGGCCGAAACCGTCGCGACCGATTGGGCCGCCCGCGGCGACGAGCTGATCTCCATCGATCTGGTCACTGGCGAGATGCGCCGGCGGTTCGGGCTGAAGTTCAGCAACACGGTGCGGCCGTTCCTGGCGCGCATGCTTCGCGATCGCCGGCCCTCGCTGCGCGCGAAGATCGAGGTGACGACGACGTCGCGCGGCAAGAACCGCAACGTGAAGGTGGCCATCGATCATCTCAACGTCGTCGCCGTCATCCATCGCGCGGCCGACGGAACCGAGCAACGCATCGAGCTGGCCGACGTGCCTGCGGTCGTCGAACGAATCAAGGCCGCGCAGAAGGCCGCGCGACCGAAGCCGGCCAGGCCGCCGGCTGACACGACGCCGTTCTAGCGCGTCGCTGCTGCGACGGGCGCCCTCCACTTTGTGCCGTGGATCGGGGGCCTTCCGGAAATCCACGGGAATGGGCCTGACCCTGCCTTGCCGGTTTGGTGGTCGCGCGCTGATCGGACTGCTCGCGATGATCTCCGCGTGCGCGCCGGCCGCGACCGGCGACGGTTCCGGCGTCGGTGGCACCACGGGCCAGGGAGGCGTGTCGGGAACGGGCGATGGTGGCCGTGGCGGCGGAAGCGCCGCCGGAACGGGCGGTAGCGGCGGGGACGGAGCGAGCGGCAGCGGCGGCGCCATCAGCACGGCCGGCGTCGGCGGCGCTGCCGGCACCGGTGGTCTCGCGGGCTCGGGCGCGAGCGGCGGCGGCGCGGGCGGGGGCGGCGCCGGCGGCGCGGGCACGGGCGGCGCCGCTGGACGCGGAGGCGCAGGAGGCGGCGCCGGCGCGAGCGGCCGCGGCGGTGCATCGGGGACGACCGGCGCAGCCGGCGCGACGGGGACTGGCGGCGCAAGTGGTGGCGGCGGCAACGGCACCGCGACGGCGCCGAGCTGCGCTCCGGCCGGGCCCGGTACGAGCGACTGCGGCCCGGGCCACGAGAGCTGCTGCACCAGCCTCCCCGTCACCGGCGGGACGTACAACCGGACGTACCGGAACAGCGGCAGCGGCCCGACGGGGCAGGCCGACCCGGCGACGGTGAGCAACTTCCAGCTCGACAAGTACCTGGTGACCGTCGGCCGCTATCGCCAGTTCGCCGCGGCGTGGACCGCCGGATGGCGGCCGGCGGCAGGCTCGGGCACGCACGCGTACCTGACGGGGGGCGGCCTGACGGCGACCGCGGGCGGCGTCGAGACCGGATGGGACGCGACCTGGACGACGAACGTTCGCCCGACGACGGCCAGCCTCACGGGCGGAAGCTATTGCGACTCGACGCACGCGACGTGGACCGCGGCGGCGACCGGCGGCCGCGAGAACCTGCCGCTCAACTGCGCGAACTGGTACGAGGCGTACGCGTTCTGCATCTGGGACGGCGGCTTTCTGCCCAGCGAGGCGGAATGGGAGTACGCCGCCGCCGGCGGCAGCGAGCAGCGCCAGTATCCGTGGGGCACCGCCGCGCCGGGGACCATGAACCAGTACGCGATCTACGGCTCGAACTACACGGGCAACACGACCGGTCTCGCGCCGGTGGGAACGGCGACGTTGGGCGCCGGGCGCTGGGGCCATCTCGATCTCGCCGGCGAGATCTGGGAGTGGGCCCTCGACTGGAAGAACACCTACGTGAACCCGTGCACCGACTGCGTCAGCCTGACGAAGGCGTCGTACAGGATCGTCCGCGGCGACAACTTCGGCGGCTCGATCAACAACCTGGTCCCCACCGTGCGCGGCGGCGACATCGCCCCCGAAGGCCGCGACAGCAACTTCGGCGTCCGCTGCGCGCGCGCGCCCTGACCGCGACGCGCTTCAGTTCATCCGCGCATCACCTCGCGGCCGCCGTCCAGGCCGGCCACGCCGCCAGCTGGTCGATGCCGGCGACGCCGTTGGCGACGCTGGCGAGCTTGGGGAGCCAGGCGATCTCCGGGTGCTTCTGCGCGGCGGCGGTGGCGATGATCGGGTCGAAGTTCCAGTCATCAGTGCGCGTGTCGGCGTCCAGCAGCGCGCGTAAGCGAGCGAGCCGTTCGGGTTGCTCGGCGCGGCTCGCGAGCGCGTACAGATAGAAGCCGGCCTCGACGGCGACCGCGCCGGCGTCCTCGCCCGCGGCGTCGAAGGCCGCCCCGGCCTCGGCGACCGCGGCGTCGACCTTGCCGTTCGCGCCCAGCGCCCAGGCGTGGTTGGAGCGGGCGGACGCGTCGTCCGGGTTCAGCTCGGCGTAGCGGGCGTAGAACGGCAGCGCGTTCGCATACTCCTTCTGAAAATACGCGATGCGCGCGCGCTCCAGCACGAACACGGCCGCGTCGGGGTGGGCCGCGCTCGCCGCCACCGCCACCGCGTCCGCGTTCTCCAGATCGCGCAGGTTGTCGACCAGGTTGTCGATGCGCGCCTCCCAGTGCGCCGCGATCTTCGGCGCCAGCCGGGTCGCTTCCGCCCACGCCGTCTCCGCTTCCATGTACTGCTCCTGGCCCGCAAACGCCTGCGCGGTCAGCGACCAGGAGACACCGCCTTCCTTCATGCCCAGGCTGCGCGCCTGCGCCAGCAGCGCGCCTGCACGCTGGTATTCGCGGGCCTTGATCGCCGCCTTCGCGTTCTGAACCAGCTCCCGCGGATCGGGCGGCATGCGCGCCTTCCAGCGCGCGTACAGCGTGTTGAAGAAGTGTTCCTGCGGGTCGCCGAGCCACGGCTGCTTCGCGCCGTTCGATCCGGTGCGCTCGCTCGCGGGCCACGCGCCGCTCTCGACCTCATCGAGCAGGATCTGCAGCAGATCTTCGAAGCGCGCGTAGCACCGGTGCTCTTCCTCGTCGCGACCGAAGTTGATGATCTGGCCGACCTGCCCTTTCTCGCCGGGCGCGAGGTCCACGCCGATGAAGTCGGCGCCGGTCGGATCGCTCCACAGCGGGATCCACCCCGCGTGTGTGTACAGCGGCTGAACCACGCCCTCCTCCGGCGAGCTGCCGCCGGACTGCAGCTCTTCGATGCCGGCGTCCGTCCGGCGGAGCTGGTCCCACACGCGCCAGATCGACACCGTCAGCCCCGTCGACAGGAAGGACAGCGTCGGGATGCAGACGACGGCGTCGTTGGTCGTCGTCGCGATCATCGTCTCCTTCTGGCCGTTGTTCAGCCGCCACACGTCCTTCACACCCTCCGGCAGCGCGTAGCCGGTCACGCGCTCGACCTCGGCGATCTCCTGCGCGGACGCCGGGCCCGCCAGGTTCGCGTGCGCCAGAGGCGCGTTCCGTTCCAGCCAGGCCACGTATTTCGTCCACAGGTCGGTTGCGTTCACGCGCGGCAGCCTATCAGAGGCGCGGTGTAAGTCCGGGCCCGACTAGAGTCGTCGCGGAAGCGTCGCGCTTGTTCAATCGCGTCGAATGACGAGATTCATCGCATGACTGAAGGAAGCTTCGAGGGCGTCGGCGGGGTCACGATCTTCACGCGCGAGTGGCAGCCGGCGGGTAAACCGCACGGCGTGGTCGTCATCTCCCATGGATTGAACGCGCACAGCGGCCTTTACGAATGGGCGGCCCAGCAGTTCACCTCCAACGGGCTCGCCGTCTACGCCCTGGATCATCGTGGCCGCGGCCGCTCCGAGGGCGAGCGCTTCTTCGTCGAGAAGTTCTCGGACTGGACGGAGGACCTCGCGACGTTCATCGACATCGTCAAGTCACGCGAGCCGGGCCTGCCGGTGTTCCTGCTCGGCCACAGCGCCGGCGGCGTGATCGCCTCCGGCTACACGCTGGCCCACCAGGACGAGATCGCCGGCCTCATCGTCGAGGACATCGCGTACCAGATCCCGGCGCCCGACATCGCGCTGGCGATCCTGAAAGGGGTCAGCAAGGTGGCGCCGCACGCGCACGTGCTCAAGCTGAAGAACGAGGACTTCTCGCGCGATCCGGCGGTCGTCGCAGCGCTGAACGCGGACCCGCTGATCGCCGGCGAGAAGCAGCCGAGTGAGACGGTGGCCGAACTGGTGCGCGCCGACGAGCTGCTGAAGAAGAACTTCCAGAAGATCACCCTGCCGCTCCTCATCCTGCACGGCACCGCGGACAAGGTGACGAAGCCGCACGGCAGCCAGGAGTTCTACGAGAAGACGGGCTCCAGCGACAAGACGTTGAAGCTGTACGAAGGGCACTTCCACGACCTGCTGGCGGACATCGGCAAGCAGCAGGTCATGGCGGACATCCAGGCCTGGATCGACGCGCACCTCGGGACGAACGTCCCGCGCCGCGGGCGCGAGCTGCGCACCTGACCGCTCGGCGTCCGACGATCACGCGTCCCATCCGTCCTCGCGAAGCGCCTCGCTGAGCGAGCTCGAGCTCGCGGCATCGTCCTCGACGAGCAGCGCCGCCACTGTATCGATTAAGATGGCCGGCGTTCATGAACACGGGCTCGCGCCTCGGCCGCCTGCTGTGGATCGCAAGGCTGGCGGCCTTCGTCGCCGCGGGCGGGGTGTTCGCGGTGTCCGTCTGGTTCGCGTGGACGGCGCTGATGGTGCCGCTGGACCTCGAGATTCGCGAAGGGTCGGTCTGGATCCTCGTGCTCGCCAAGCGTGCCGGCGTGGACATCTACGACTCCAGCCGGGTCGCCTTCGCGAACATGAATCACGGCCCGATGGACGCCGTGCTGAAGGGATGGATCGGAACGCACATCCCGTCGCTGGCGGGCCACGTCGTCGTTCGGTTCTTTGTCCTTCTCTTTCCGTTCTTGTTGCTCGGCTCGGCGTACTACGTGTGCCGGCGCAGCTGGACGACCGCGCTGCTCGCCGCCGGGGCGCTCCACCTCCTGTTCGTTCACATCACCCTCACGGTGATGCTCGGTCGCAGCGACGCGACGTTGCTCTGCGCCGCGGCGATCGGCTTCGCGCTGACACACGCGCTGCTCGTCACCCGCCACCGGAACTGGACCAACCGTCGCTACGTGGCCTTGCAGGTCGCGCTCGGCGCGTGCGGCGCGGTGATGTTCCTGATCAACTGGCGGATCTTTCCCACCATCGGGGTCATGGTGCTGCTGACGTTCGCGAAGCAAGTGGCCGAGTCGAGCTATCGGCTCTGGCGCACGGCGTTCGCCGCGATCGGGCTCTACGTCGGCGGGTTCGCCCTGGTCTGGCTGCCGACGCTCGTGTTCGAGCTGCACGGCGACTTCCAGCTTTTCTATCGCCGCTCGCTCGGCTTCTTCACGCACGCGAGCGGCTGGGGCGCGCACCCGGGCGCGAAGTTTCAGCTGTTCCCCGCCGAGATCCACGAATCGCGCGTCGCGCTCCTCCTGCTGTTCGCGGCGCTGGCGCTCGCGGCGCTTTACCAGCTCCGTCGCGAGCGCGCGCAGCTGATCGTCTGGCTGCTGGTGCTGCCGCTCGGCTGGGTCGTGCATTCCTACGCCTTCTACGCGAATCGGATCGGCGGCGGCCCGCACTACTACTACCCGTACCTCCTGATGGCGTGGTTCCTCGTCCTTCACGCGCTGCGCCGGCCTGGTCGCTGGCGACCGCTGGCCCAGGTCGCGGTCGCAGGTCTGTTCATCTGGTTCTATCCGTGGCAGCCCCTCTTCGCGCAAGCGCGCCACTTCCGCGAGCTCACCGCGCAGTCCCAGTCCTTCCTCGATCAGGTCAACGCACGGACCGAGGGCCAGTCGATCGTCAGTGAGAACGCGCACCTCTACAAGGTCCGCTACAGCGGAGAGGTCGCCGATTGCGGCGATGTGGTCGACGTCATCAAACGGTCCGGGTATTTCGGCAAGGAGTTCGCCCGGACGTACGACCGCTACATGGACGACCTCGAGGCGCATCCGCCGAAGTTCATCGTTTCAGCGTGGTTCAATCCCCGGGAGATGGCCGCCACATCGTCGGCCCGTTTCACCCGGTTCCTGCGCGAGCGATACCGCCTGGCGATCCAGGGACCGTCGCACCTGGTCGCGAACGGCCGGGGCGGAACCAGTCTTTACGAGCGCAAAGATGATTAGGGCGGTCTTCTCTCGTCTCTGGCGGCTGGTGCGCGACCGTTTCCTGCTGGGACGAGCCGAGGCGATCGTGCGCGGCTACACGCCGGAGCGGCAGGCGGGCGTTCGGCAGCTCTACGACGCGGCCGCGACGCGCATGGCGCTCGCCGACGAGTCCACGGACAGCTGGTACGCGGCCGCGGCGGTGGCGCTGTATCGAGAGGCGATCCCTCTCATGGCGAGCGCGTTGCTCGTCGCGAGAGATCTCGCGCCGCCCGATCCGACCCTCGACCTGCAGGCGGCCCTCGCAAAGGTGGAGGAGCTGGCGCGCACCGGCGCGCTGCCGCCGTTGCCGGAACGCTACCAGGCCGCGAAGGCGCTGCTCGAGACACCCGAGCCGAGTCGGATCGATGCGCGCGGGCGCGCGGCGGTGGAGGAGCTCGGACAGTGGCTACGCCGTCAGGTCGAGCCGCGATCGATGCGGCAGGTCTGGATCGCGCGCGGCGTGCGCGTGTCGCTGGCCGTCGCGGCGCTGCTGTTTCTCGTCAGCGGACTTCGACGGTGACGGGCGCGGTGGCGGACTGCGCTGGAACGCCGGTGGCCGTGATGCCGATATTGTGGGCGACGCCGCTCGCTGTCGGGTTGGCGGCGAAGACGAACCGGCTCTGGATCACCTGATTCACCTCGCACATCTCGACGCGCGCGAGGGCGACCTCGTACTCGAAGTCTTCGATGGCGACCCCGTAACCGAGCTGGCTGTTGACCCTGACGGTGTATCCGTCCGGGACAACGTCCGCGCCGTCGAGAGCGATGCCGGGATACATCAGGGTGAACAGCCCGCCGGCGTTCGCCACGTCGGGGCCGGCGATCACGACCGCCTCCGTCCCCGCATGCAAATAGACGTATGACGGATCGCCGGCGCTGGGGTTGTTCCGCTTGTCATCGGGAAGGAAGCGGGTGTAGCCGTCGAGGGATGTCGCTGGATCGGCGATCACCAGCGTCGCGCAGGATCCAAGACCGGACGCCGCGTCCGCACCGCTGACGAGCTGACTCGAACAGCCGGACGCGAGGATCACGAGGGCCGTCGCGAGCGACAAAGTGGTGGTCGTAAATCGCACCATGGTTGGCACATAGAGTAAGCCTGCGGCTGGGCGCGGAAAAGCGGCCGCCGTCACCAGTGGACTGATCCGGATGCGCGGACCCGGGCATCTTCAACTCGTGGTGCGTAACCCACGACAGGCCCTCACGTTCCTGGGTGCGTTCGCGGCGTGCGTTGCCGACGCTTGCCTGACAGGGTGCGCCAGCTCCGGCGGCGGCGACAGTGGGAGCGCGGGAACGTCGGCGGGCGGTTCGACCGGAGCGGGCGGGATGGGCGGCGGCAGCGGCGGCGTGACCGGCGCGGGTGGCAGCACCGCGGGCGGCACCACCGGAACCGCCGGCACCACGGGCGCGGCCGGCTCAACCGGGGGCGGTACGACGGGCGCGGGTGGCGTCACCGGTTCGGGCGGCGTCACCGGCGCAGGCGGCGTCACCGGCGCGGCCGGAACCAGCGGCGGTGCCGGCGTCACCGGCGCGGCCGGCACCACCGGTGCGGGCGGCGGACGCGGCGGCACGACGGGAACTGCCGGCATCGGTGGTGGACGCGGCGGCACCACCGGCGCGGCCGGAACCACGGGCGCCGGCGGCACCAGCGGTGGCGGCGGCACCGGCGGCTCGACGAACACCTGCCCGCCGGCCACGCCACCGACGGGCGGCACGAAGTACTGCTCGAACTCCAAGGGCAGCGCCGGCGGCAACTATTCTTACGAGCTCTGGGCGGAGGGAACGGGCACGGGATGCATGACCGTCTATCGTTCCGACGCGAAGTTCAGCGCCACCTGGACCGGCGTCGAGGATTTCCTGGCTCGCATCGGCCTGAACTTCGACCAGACCAAGACGCCCACTCAGATCGGAACCATCTCATCGGACTTTGCCGAGACGAAGACCGGCAGCGATGGCCTGGTCTACGTCGGGATCTACGGCTGGACGGTCGACCCGCTGCGCGAGTACTACATCCTCGATGACTGGGGCAGCACGAAGCCCGCTGGTGTTGCGTCTGACGGTACGCCGCGCACCAGCGTCGGCACAATCACCGTCGACGGAGAGATCTACGACGTCTGGAAGAAGACGCGCGTGAACAAGCCCAACATCACGGGCACGGACCAGACCTTCGATCAGTACTTCAGCATCCGGCGGACGGCGCGCCAGTGCGGGCACATCTCCATCTCCACGCACTTTTCCGAGTGGACCAGGCTGGGCCTGCAGCTGGGAAAACTGTACGAGGCCAAGCTGCTCGTGGAGGCGCAAGACAGCACCGGCACCATCGACTTCACGACGGCCACCGTTGTCGTCCGATAGTCGAATCAGGGCAGCGGCTGCGCGCGCGCTTCCAGATCGGCGAGCGTGAGGTAGGAAAAATCGACGGTGGACGCGGCCCTGACACCGAACCAGAGGCCCTCGGGCGCCGGAACATAGATGACCTGGCCCTCGAACTCGCTCCTGAGGCCGAACAGCGACCGCAGGTCCAGACGCCGGGGCGGGCCGGCGGGCGGAAGCAGGACCAGGTACTCGCCCCAGTTGACGATCAGACCGCCGTTCTTGCGATCGATCACCTCGGTGACGCTGAACAGCGGGTGATCGTGGGGCGTGCGGCGGGGAAGCGGCGCCAGCGCGGTGATCTTCGCGTCACCCTTCGGCGCGTGGCGCCTGATCTCGAGGCCGCGCTCGCCCGTCAGCCAGGCCTCGATGAAGTCGTCTGACTTCGTCAGGTGGACCGCCTCCGCGTCGTAATCCGGTCCGGGCGCCAGCGGTCGGACCGCGGCGTTCGCGTCACCCGCGTGCCAGCGGAGCAGTTGACGCCCGCGCGGATGCTCGTCGATCAGCACGCCGACCCTTTCGTCGTCGCTGCCCCAGACCGGGCGGACCCGGGAGAGCTTGTTGTTCGGCGCGCCGCTCAGAAGGATCCGCTTCGTCGCCGTCGCGCCCGAGATCTCCCAGCCGATGATCGCGCCCAGCGGATAGCAGCTGTTGTCCTCGCACGCGCTCTGCTCGTTTTGCGGGAGCGCATAGACCGCGAGGCGCGACGAGCTGTGGAGCTCGTAGCCCGGCTGGCGGAACAGCAGCGCCGGCTCCGACGGGCGGCCGAGGTCGTAGCGGTAAGCGACCGTCGTCCACGACCGTCCGCCTGTGAAGCCGTGCATGTAGACGATCGCGGCCGATCCGTCCTTCGTGAAGTAGAGGTTCTCGACGTTGTAGCCGTACTTGAACTCCGCCGACGGCGCCGGAGGCTTGGCGAACGTGAGGTGCTGATTCGTCTTCGTGTCGAAGAGGTGAAAGTGAGGCTCCTTCTCCCACGTCGCCAGCAGCCGGCCCGCGTCGTCCATGGCGACCCGATAGAGCGAGTCGCCCGGGACCTTGTGCAGCGTCTGCCACTTCGCCGTCCCCGCCGGGAGGAAGCGGAGCTGCCCGCTGCCCTTCGCGACCAGACCCCACCGCGCCGCCATCGACCTCGTCACGCCCTGCAGCCGCGTGCTGGGAGGCTTCGCGCGCTTCGCGGGCGCGTCGGCCTGCGCGGGTGCGCGCGCGGCGAGGAGCGTCGTCGCGGCGAGCACTGCTGCGAATCGCCGCGTCACTGGCTCGACCCTATCAGGGTTCTTTGATCGGGAGGGCGAGCGGATTGGCGAGCAACGCCTCCGCTTCGTCGGCGGGGATCGGCCACGAGAACAGAAACCCCTGCCCGCGGCGGCAGCGGAGCGCGCGCAGGGCGTCGAGCTGAGCGCGCGTCTCGATCCCCTCGGCGACCACCTCCATCCCGAGGTTTTCGGCCAGCGACATGATCGCCTTGACGATCGCGGACTGCTCCGGCGCACCGTTCATCCGGGCGACGAACGACTGATCGACCTTCAGCGCGTGTACGGGGAAGCTGTGCAGGTACGCGAGCGACGAGTAGCCGGTGCCGAAGTCGTCCAGGTGCAGGCCGACGCGCATCGCGTGCAGCCGCTGGATCACCCCGGCCCCCGCGTTGAGGTTGTGCATCAGCGCGCTCTCGGTGATCTCCAGCGTCAGGCAGGTCGGATCCACGCCGGTCTCGCTGAGCGCACGCTCGACCGCCGCCGCGATGCCACCCTGCAGGAGCTGGCGGCCCGAGACATTGACGCTGATCCCCAGCGTCGCCCAGCGCGGATGCTTGCCCTGCCATTCGCGGATCTGCCGGCAGGCTTCGGCGAGGATCCACTCGCCTATCGGCACCACCAGCCCGGTCTCCTCGGCCACCGGGATGAACAGATCGGGCGCCAGCAGGCCCAGGGTGGGATGCCGCCAGCGCGCGAGCGCCTCGAAACCGACGATCCCGCCGCTGTCCAGATCGACGATGGGCTGGTAGTAGGGGACGATCTCCTTGCGCTCCAGCGCGTGCCGGAGATCGGTCTCGATCTGCAGCGAGGACATCGCGCGCTGGTGCATGTCGCCGGCGAACACCTGATGGCGGGAGCGGCCACCCGCCTTCGCGCGGTACATCGCCGTGTCCGCGTCGCGCAGCATGTCCTCCGGGCATTCGTACCCGGCGCTGGACAGCGCGATGCCCACGCTGACGCTGGTGAACATCTCGTACCCGCGCACGTCCAGCGGGGCGCTCAGCTCCTCGTGAATCCGCTCGGCGACGCCGACGGCGTCCGCCTCGCAGTTGATGTTGTCGAGCAGTACGGTGAACTCGTCGCCGCCGAGGCGCGCCAGCGTGTCACCGGGTCGCACGCAACGCTCCAGCCGCCGCGCGGTCTCCATCAACAGCTCGTCGCCCGCCTGGTGTCCCAGGCTGTCATTGATCGCCTTGAAACGATCGAGATCCAGGTACAGCACCGCGAACAGCGGATTGCCGAGCGCGCGCCGGGCGCGGTGAAACAGGTGCTGCAGGCGATCGAGGAACAGCGCGCGGTTCGGAAGATCCGTGAGCGGATCGTAGAACGCCCGATGCTGCAGCTGCTCCTCGGCCTGCTTGCGCTCGGTGATGTCGCGCGAGATCCCGAACGTCCCGACGATCTTCCCGTGCCGATTCCGGAGCGGCAGCTTCGTCGTCGAGATCCAGCGGACGTCGCCGTCAGCGCGCGTCTCCTTCTCCTCGACGTTCACCAGCGGCTTGCCGGTCCGGATGATCTCCTGCTCGTCGCGCAACGCCTTCGCCGCGTGCTCCTCGGTGAAGAAGTCGAAGTCCGTGCGACCGACGGCGAGCGCGGGATCGTCAACGCCGAAGCGCGCCGCCGCGTAACGGTTGATGCGCGTGAAGCGGCTTTGCCGATCCTTGAAGTAGATGCTGTCGAGGACGTTGTCCATCAACGTCTCCAGCAGGAAGATCTCGTCGCTGAGCGGCGAGATTTCGGTGACGGGCAGGCTGAGGCGCCGGTGCTCGGCGGTCTTGCGACGCGGTTTCATGCGCACCAGCGCCTCCCGCGACCATTACCAACCAAACAATCTGTGCCATCTAGAAGCGTCAGCACCAATACATAATATTACACTTTATTTTTTCGCAAAATAATGAAGTTTCATGGCGTCAGGGGCGTGGCGTCAGGTTTGTTGCGCGGGTCGGATTTGCGCGCGTCAGCTTTCCGAACGTAGACGCAGATCTCGTCGACGATCTGACACGGGCGATAGTCCGCCGCCAGCACCGGCGCAAGTTGCGGGAACCGCTCGATGGGCCATTCCGAGCGCCCGGGCGGCGCATCGAAGATCAGCTTCGGCGGCGCGGCGGCGAGGTCGCGCAGGTAGATGGGCCACAAACCTGGCACGCCGCTGCGGCGCTGGCCGGGGCGGCGGCGATACGGCAACCCGATCAGCGGGCCGTTCACGAGCTGGCGCGTGGCGAACGTGCGGCCGGTCTGGACGAGAAGCTCGGGACGCCAGGTCCACAGCAGCACCTGATCGCTCGGCTGGCTTTGCGCTGCGACGAACGCGATCAGATCGCGCCGGGGCGGATCGTCCTTGCGGGTCCAGAAGTAGGCGCCGTTGATGGCGGTGAACACTGTCGCTGCCGCCACCATGATCGCGAGGGCGTGCGCCTCGAACCACGCCCGCCACCGCGCGCGGC